>Ga0247769_1000378_pt1 | contig 11260 bp, 11 predicted proteins | sample UWRJL166409R6_FD_179942 | JGI IMG/M metagenome (GOLD analysis project Ga0247769, IMG submission 179942) | Plant litter microbial communities from Arlington Agricultural Research Station in Wisconsin, United States - UWRJ-L166-409R-6 | ecosystem: Environmental > Terrestrial > Plant litter >... | reverse complement strand
CTGTCTGTAAAGGGCTTAGCTCCCGCAGGGATCAGAGCCCTCGGCTTTGGGCCGTGAGGCGTAAGGCGGTGAGGCGCGGGGCCGCTGTGTGGCGGGAGTGGAGTGATGCGGAGACCGGGTGGGGTGGGGTTCAGGTGCTTGGCCAACCTCACCGAATGACACAAAGAGATGTCCAGTTGCCTGCAACGTTTCTGCACTGTCGCAATCACGACCGCCGCTAGTAATAAGAATCCTCAGCTCTCATCTTCTTTTCCATTGGGGTCTACTATAACAAACGCCATTCCCTTGATTTTGAAAATATCCGTATTCTAGAGGCGCATTGCTTTCTAGCAGCGAAGGGCTTTCTGTTTGCCCAGACTTCCTTGCGCATTCCCCTCTTGAGTTTCGTTTTTCTCGATCTTGTTTTGAAGCTGAAAAGTCCGGCCGGTGTTTTTTTGGAGCGCCGACGACAAAGACCCTCCCATCCCTCGTTGCGCACCTTCCAGCGAGGTTGATACTTTCATCCGGCTCGATCGCGCATCTCGACGTGCCTTTCCGCAGCAAACATACCCAATCAGTTCTCGCGCGGAATCGCTACGCAGAGCGCCCACTCGCAACATGGGGTGAGTCGCTGCAAACTTCTCGCCAGATCATGCCTGAGCTGGCTGCTGACTGTTTCTAGTGTTCCCAAATTCTTCAGATGGCTCTCAGAGCGATACCCTGCCATTTCTCAGCTCATCGCCGAGAATCGGATCCCAGAATTCGATTGTCTATATGTACAGTGACACCCCAAACCCAGCAAGACCCTACTGCCGTAGATTCTCCTGACATTGCCTAGCTGGACATGAATGGGATCATCCACAACTGCACTCACAAGGACTCGGATGATGTTCAATTCCGCCTCACAGAAGAAGAGATGTTTCTCGCCATCTTCAACTATATTGAGCATCTATTTGGGAAAATCAAACCAAAGAAACTCTTCTTCATGGCCATCGACGGTGTGGCCCCGCGTGCCAAGATGAACCAGCAACGTGCCCGTCGCTTTCGAACGGCTCTGGATGTCGAGAAAGCGCGGGAGAGGGCCGTTAGGGAGGGCGCAGAGCTGCCCAAGGAGGAGCCGTTTGACAGCAACTGTATCACCCCCGGGACGGAATTTATGGCCAAGCTCAGTCTCCAGCTGAAATACTTCATCAACAAGAAGGTGTCGGAAGATAGGGAGTGGCAGCAGCCCGAGATTGTCCTCTCCGGCCACGAAGTCCCCGGCGAGGGCGAGCATAAGATCATGGAGTACATCCGGAACGCGCGCGCGCAGCCCGACTATAATCCGAACGTCCGCCATTGCTTATACGGGCTTGACGCCGATCTCATCATGCTGGGCCTGCTCAGCCACGATCCCCACTTCTGTCTTCTCCGAGAAGAGGTTACATTTGGGCGACAGAACAAACAGAAGTCGAAGGAGCTGGAGCACCAGAATTTCTATCTGATGCATCTTTGCATAGTTCGGGAGTATCTCGAGCTCGAGTTCCAGGAGCTGAAGAAGGATGGTGCCATGCCGTTTGCATTTAACATGGAAAGGGTGATTGACGACTTCATTCTCATGGCATTTTTTGTTGGGAATGACTTTCTTCCAAATTTGCCCCACCTTCACATCAACGAAGGTGCGCTGGCGACCATGTTCAGGATATACAAAGAGGTACTCCCCCGATGTGGCGGTTATGTGAATGAGGGTGGTAAAGTCAACATTGAAAGGCTTGGTCTGCTTCTAGAGCAACTTAGCAAAGAGGAATACCGCTTCTTCGAACACGAGAACGAGGATGCCAGCTGGCTTAGAGGGAAAAGATTACTGGAGAACGACGAATCCGAAAAGACGAGGGCGAAGGCTAAGGGGAAGCTCATCGTCACTTCCGCCCAGAAGGCTCTGTGGAAAGGGATGATCAAGAAATTCCTCACCAGTCGCTCGTCGACGACGCTTGATCTCGGCACCCAGCTCAAGGCTGAGGACCGCAAATTTGTGCAAGACGTTGCCGATGCGGCTCATATCCACTGGGCTACTAAGGAGGACGATGAGGGGCACCGCCATCTCATTCTGTCATTGCCGCCCACGGAGGACGACGATGAGGAGGATGAGGAAGCGCAGTCGGCGGTTGTTCGAATCATCCGGAAATATGATAGTGCCCAGGTTTTGGATCTCACGTCCGCGGATCACCGGGAGGCGATGGAAGCCAAGTACAAGGAGAAGTTCACCGAGTGGAAGGACAAGTACTACTATGACAAGTTCGAGGACTGGACGCCGGAGAACAAGGAAGAGGAACTGCGGAAGTTGACCGAGAACTATATCCAGGGTGTTCAATGGGTGCTTTACTACTATTACCGCGGTATCGCGTCATGGCCCTGGTTTTACCGATATCACTATTCGCCTATGATATCGGACGTCATGAAGGGCCTCAACGCAGATCTCAATTTTAAGCTGGGCCAACCGTTCAGACCGAACGAGCAGCTCATGGGGGTCTTGCCGGACCGCAGCAAGAGCATCGTGCCAAAGGTGTACTGGCCGTTGATGACAGACCCCGATTCGCCGATCATCGACTTTTATCCCAGAGATTTTGAGTTGGATATGAACGGAAAGAAGATGGACTGGGAGGCCGTGATCAAGATCCCGTTCATCGAAGAAAAGCGACTCTTGGATGCCATGGCGCCGAAGAATGAGCTTCTTTCCGACGAGGAGAAGGCCAGAAACGACTTTGGGGTTGCTTTGAAGTTTACATACTCCGAGAGTGAAGACTTCATCTACCCGTCCCCGCTGGTCGACGTCTTTCCTGCAATTCCTCACTGTCACTGCGTCGAGAACATATTCGAGCTGCCCTCAACCGAAGGACTGGAGTATCGTGTCGGCCTCACTGAGGGTGCTCTTCTCAAAGTCTCGGCCCTAGCCGGGTTTCCTAGCTTGGCTACTCTTCCTTATACGGCCACACTTGGCTTCCACGGAGTCAGTGTCTTCCAGCAAGACAGCCGCAATGAGAGCATGGTGGTCAACCTCCTGGACACAGAAATGCGCACAAAGGTTGAAGCCGCCAAGGTTAAACTTGGCCAGCGGTGCTTTGTCGGCTACCCATTCCTTCAGGAAGCCAAGATCGTGTGTGTCTCTGATGAACTCTTTGACTATACTCTATCAGACGATGGCAGCAGGCAGGTGGTCATGCGTGACCACGGCCCTAGAGAGATTGATGACTGGTCGAGGAAGGCAGAGAAGATCGAGATGTTCTACAGCAAGCGCCTGGGAATTCTGATCGGTTCTGTTGAGTCCTTGGTCCATGTCCAGATGCTCAAAGGCCTCACCAAGACGGATGAAGGAGCAACGGTGAAAGAGTACGGCGATATACCCGGAATGGAGACGGACTATGCCTCTCAAATCATTGTCGACGAGGTGGTCAACGAGGACGAACGCTTCGTCGAGAAGCCAGCATTGCCACTTCAGGAAGAGTTTCCCGTGAAGTCGGTCGGGTTCTTTTTAGGCGATTTCAACTACGGACGACCATTGGAGGTTGCGGGTTACACTGACGACGGAAAGCTCGTAATATGGCTCGCGGCTCTGGAGCGGCGCGAACCCGATTTTACGCAACGGATCATCCAGGAGGCGCAAAGGGGAAACAAATACACCCCATCTTACATGGTGTCAAAACAGCTGGAGCTGCACTCTCTGACACTGAGCAAAATCACATCGTCGTACTTCGTCCGAACCATAGGCGACCTGCGCGTAAACCTCGGTCTCAACCTGAAGTTTGAGGGTAGGAAGCAGAAGGTCTTGGGGTACTCACGGAAATCGCAAACAGGTTGGGAGTTCAGCCAACCCGCTATTATGCTGATTGTGGAATACATGACGAGATTCCCCGACTTCTTTGCTGGCGTGAAGAAAAACCCAACGGGCAACGAGTTGTCAGAGACGGACCTATGGTCTGACCCAGCAGTCGCCTCCGCACGGGTCAAGGAGATTGGGGCTTGGCTGAAGACGTTGAAGACGAATTCGATGGAGCGGGTGCCACTTGACGCGGAGCAGCTGGACTCCACGGTCGTCAGCCGCCTCGCGCAGGAAGCAGATGATTTGAAACTCAGCGAGATCAGCCAAGACCCCAAGAAGATGACCGGTGTCCCCCGGAACGCGCTGATGCGGCCCCAAGATGCCGAACACCGGCTCGGAAACCAAGATTTCTTCCTAGGCGACAGAGTCGTCTATGTGGCTCAGACAGGAAAAGTGCCCATCGCCTTTCGTGGGACCGTCGTCGGGATCAGTCGCACGCCGACTGCCAAACTACTGGATGTTGTCTTTGATGTAACATTCATGAGTGGCACGACGCTTGGAGATCGCTGCCCACCGTTCCGAGGGCAGACGGTGCCGTCGACCACGATCCTCAATCTGACGCATAAACAGGTTGTTGCGGGGTCCAAGGCAACTCTTGCGAGACAGCCCGTCAGCCCGTCAGTTACTACTCTCACCGCCCATGGAAACTATTCCGTGCCCAATGGCCGCCAGTATCGCGACTCACCGGCGCCCCCCCCTCTCCAGGGCGGTTGGCGTGGCGCGCTCAATGGTGGTGGTGGTGGCCGTGGTAGGGGAAGCCCGCAGGCTATGGGCCAGCGAGGATCTCTGAACTTGATGCATAGCAGCCTGGTATACCGGCCATCGCCCAACCAGCCTCAACAGAACGGTCAGGGACAGAGCCAGGGCTATGGCGGCGGTCGTGGTGGCGGTTATAGAGGTGGCGGTCGCGGTCGCGGCGACTCCTCTTCTCCAGCAACGAGTTCTGGAGAGCATGCGCACACGATTCCCGCCCCGTACGGCGCAGTTCCACCACCGGCGAACCTTGATGCACCTCGAGGCACAAGAGGCAGGGGTCGCGGGGGCCGCGGTCGCGGCGATGGCAGAGGAAGGGGCTCGCCACGAGGCGGCCGAGGAGGCTCCCAGCCCAGTCAGAACTGAAGAAGATTACCGGATGGGTCAGCCTCTAAGCGAGTCCATGCACATGAAGGAATTCATGAAGTCCACTTTAAGTAACCGGTGTCGGTTCATAAAGTGTGAAGCTCAAGATTACACTGCCGACAGCGATAGGAATAAGGATAGGGGTAGCTCTAGTAATAGCGACGGCTATAGCGGGTATAAGTTACGATGGCGATGACTAATGTGAAGTGATAGTCTGTTGAATGTCCCTAGTCGTGTTAAGAACGTGAAGTTGCTCGTACCTCGTGGCACTGCGTGATTCTTTGCCGATTGTCACTGATATACAGTCACTTCACGTGAGTGGTGCGAGTAGTGATTTGTGCTGGGATATGTTCAGCAAGTCATGAATGGTTGGAGAGAGCAAATCCCGAATGCTGCGTAGGTTTGTCTGTGCTTGAGGGTAGATCTGAGTGTTGGAAATTTATTTCTTCTGAGAGATTGGTCGCCCACTCATGATTCCTCTAGACGATGAAGTATTCACGGCCATAAGAGGTTACTGTTGGCTACAGTATGTGGATGTATAAAAACCTGGCAAGTGGTTTCACACCCCATAAGCTGTATCATCTCAAGCCACACCCACCCCGTTCTGGAGTTTGCTGTGGTTCTAGCATGTTGGCCTTCGAGCTGACTATACCACGCGATGATATGTCGCCTCCAGTTCGTAAACCAGATGAGTATATCCCTCTCTACGACATGTCTTGGAGCCTCCAACAATTGATTCCACCTCACACTGTAGCCCCACTCAACGACACGAAGCCAACTCATCACTTCTTCCCTTCGTCCTTCTTTTTAAGCGGGGGTAGACTGAACTTCTTGCTCAGGCCGCCACGTAACTGCTTCCACAACCCATAGTTGGTGTTATGGTTCCATGTCAGGGCGCCGACCCAAGGTTGCACATTGTAGTGTAGTCGCAGCGTCACGTCCTCCGTCTCGGCGATCTTCCCTGACGGGTGTGTTATTTGATACTTTGGCCGCTGGTTCTTCAAGGAAAGCTTGCCGCTGCGGAGCTCAGTTAATTGCTGTACTCTGATAACGGGGGTGATCTCGTTTTCTTACCGGCTAGGGTCTATGGGCTTGCCAGCGGCGCTCTTGCGCAGCTTCTTGAGAGCCACCGGGCCAATGTTCGCCAAATGGTCGGCGCTCGGGGACGTTATGATAGTATCCCAGATGACAGCTTGGTTAGAGGTAGCGTTGCTGGGGAGGGTGGCGCCAGACGTCGAGGTCGAGGGCCACTCAGCCGTGATGTAGACAAAGAGTTGCTTAGTGTTCCATGTGAAGAGCGACGACAGGTCGGCGTCAAGTGTGAACTTAATGATGGCATATTCCTCCTTCTTGCTACTGTAGTAGTGGGGCCGGCCACGAACCCTTGGGAGGCGTAAGTAAAGAGTGTCGTTCGAGAGGGCGGCAGGAAGGGAGGAGCGTCCGTGGTATGTTGGGGAGGGAGCGCAAGAGAGACTTACACCTGGGTGCTGGTTGTCTTGAGAACGTTGACGACGGGTTCTCGCGGGGTAATAAAGTCCGAGGCTGCGATGAGGGCGGCAACAAAAAAGGCGACCGTGGTGAAGAAGCCAAAAGTGTTCTGTATCCTAACTAATGAGGAGTACATGGTGGGCTGAATGCCTGCGACGCCGATGCGACGGCAAATCTGATTCTGGCGGTTCTGTTTTGCTCCTATTGCTTCGCAATTGGTCTCCTCGGGTCGGAGGAGAGACGCGGCTGGTGTCACCGCAAGGTTACCATCAGCCAGGTATGAAAGAACACCTTTGGTAGACTGTCGGTGGCTGCTTTGTACTTAGTAGGTTGTACTTCGCAGCGAAGCTTCATGAAATTCCCATGAGGCCAGATCGTTGCAGGGGGGAGATCCCGGCAGGGGCACAGGAGTAGAGTGCTCAGCACAGGGTTAGGGTTTTAGGTGCCGGCTTTGCTCAAACCAGCAATCCCTGTGTTCCGGCGGGCCTGGATCCTCGAGTGATGCAACTCGTCAACCTGTCCAGCGACAACCAAGGTATTCCGCCACCCGAGCACTGCGAAACTCCCAGCCCAAAGATACACCAAACGATGCCATGCTGAGTCGCCAACATGGGTGCAAGCGACTCGAAGCTTGTCTTCAAAAAAGGCATATTTAGACTGTCGGAAGAACGGCACATCCCCGCTGACGATGCGTACTGGACCTCGGTGAGTGGCGTTGCTCTCGCTCTGCCTGCGATCCCTGGAACCGGCCTCGTCATGCTGATTACCCGCAGTTCTGGGAACTGCCCGAGTCTTCTGAGGACATATTCAGCCTCTTCTCTCCGGCCGACGTCCGCCGCACTCGAGACAATGCATTGGAGAATTTGGAAACGCTGATACTCGCCGTGACGTCCCGCCTATTCCTCCTTCGTCACCACCCCTCATTCCCCGAGCCAGAGCTCGCGCCCGAACGGGATGCGCTCAACTGTATCCGCGTGTTGACCCGCATTCTCCCATTTGTGTACGAAAAAGAGTCTTTACAGCCATGGGAGGAACGCTTCTTCTGGGGCCAGCGACGTAGGCGGACTCGCAAGTCTTCGATCGCCACCGAGGTGTTGTTCGACGGCGCTCAAGATGCTCAGCAAAGAGTGCCAGTAGAGGAATATGAGGACGTAAGACCGCTCGCAGAGGAGCTTATCGACACGCTAATCGACTTGCTCTTCTTCTCGGATCTCACTGTTCCGAAGCAGCCCCAAGGTCGCCCAAAAGTCAGCTATGCCATATGGCAGAGCGGCGTGGGATGCAATGCGTCAATTCCTACCACCAAGGAGCATGAGGGTAATCGCTGCGAGATACTGCGGTTGTTGCTGACCCTGGCGGGACAAAGCATGTACATGACCCCGAGCGTTTTACCGCAGCGAGGGATTCGAGCCCTCACACATATATGCACCTGTCCTGATAAGCAGGTGGTGCTGTCCGTGCTGTGCTCCCTGCTGAATACGGTAAGTTGACGCCTCCCTACGTAAAGAATTAGCTGCTGATGAAGTCGTAGACTCTCAAGTACAACCCAGCGAGTTGGCGGGTGCCTTACAACGCCCTTGTCTTCAAGGACCCGAAGGAGATCCTCGTCACCTACACACTCCAGTTCCTCCTAGTCACGGTCCTGTATCCCATCCCGGAAGAGCCTGGCGCTCCGACGCCGAAGAATTTCTTTCGCCACTTTCTTGGACGCCTGCATCGCCCACAAGACTTCCAGTTCATCGTGGATGGGATGACACGCATTCTGAACCAGCCGCTACAAGCGAACGCCTCCTACCTCCCTGGAAGTCAACAGTCTGTCAGGTTTGCTCCCGAGATCATAATGTTGTTCTGGGAGATAACGCAGTGCAACAAGAGGTTCCGCTCATTCATCATCGACACGGAGAGGTCTCATGACTTCGTGGTCCTTATCCTGTTTTACGCTCTCGAGTATAAGAGCGATGCGTCCAAGCAGGGTGTAGTTCGGATGTGTGCTTTCCTGCTGCAGACTCTAAGTGTGGAGAAGAACTTCGGCCTGAATCTCAACAAGACGTTCGAGGGGCAGGACACGCTGCCTTCGGCTATCCGGATTGCTGGGTTCAGGGGGACCTATGCTGACTTTCTGATCCAAGTAAGCTGCCAAAAGCTCGAGATCTAACGCTGGAGTGCGCTAATATGTACAAGTCAATCTATATCCTCATCACAAAGAGCCAGGGAACGCTTACGGCGACATATCCTGCTCTCCTGGCTGTCATTAACAACGTGGCGGCATATATGGAAGGATTGAGCACAGCAACATGCCTCAAGATCATGCAGCTTTTCAACTCCATGTCCTCTCCATCCTTTCTCTTGGCCAACGAAACTAACCACGACCTCCTGCGATCTTTACTCGAGGCCATCAATGCGGTGATTGAGCACCAGTACCAAAGTAAGTTGAATAAAAAGGCACATCTACCTGCATACAGAGCTAACGAACCCGAAAGAAAACCCCGGGTTCATGTTCGCGGTGGTGAAAAACCGGAAAAGGTTCGAAGCTCTGCGTTCCTTTACTCTGGAGAGCGGGCAGGAGGAGATAGAGAGGCGTAGTCGCAAAAGGAAAGAGCACGCGGCCGGACATGACGCGCTAGATTCGACTTCAACGAGAAGCTCTGTGGATAGCATCCGAAGCCCAACAACTGCTCATTCGCGAGCGCCGGCACTCGAAGAAGTTCCCGAGGAGGACGGTACGTTTGCAATCGGGGACGATGATGATGATGATGACAGCGACGGCGAGGAGAGACCGACACCAGCGGCGTCGAGCCCCAGCGAAAATCCCTCGCGGGCGTCGTCGGTGGCAGGCCAAGCTGAGGATGAAATGCCGAGGCAGCTACGTGGCATGTCGGAAAAGGCCAGGGGGAAGATGCCCGTTGGGACACACAGTTTTTCCCGGCAAAACAGCACCACTAGCTTAGCTAGCCCAACATCAACAAGCCAGCCCCAGTTCGGCGGTTTCGAGCCTTCAGCTCACTGGATCGAGAGCTGGCTCCCGGAGTTGCCACTCCACACCATCTTGACGTTGATTCAGCAGTTGACGGCTCTGGTCCCTCGTCAGACCTTTGCATCCGACATTGCCACCCCGGCGGCACTTCACAACATCGAAGAGGTTAAGCTTCTAGGGGTAGACCCGTCGCCGATCCGCGTCCAGTCGTTTGAGTGGTCGCAACTGGCGCTGGGATGGTATGAGTCCCTCCTCTGGGGCTTCATATTCGCTAGCGAGATGCAGGTTGCGAAGGGGACGGTCGGCATCTGGAACGCCACGTCTATCAAGCTATTTCGAGTCCAGGAGACTGCGCCACAAGGCCCATCGTTGACCTCCCCCCGTGGTGCCGTGGACGCGGTGGGAAGCAACATTGTGTCTCGAATCGGGGCTATCAACCTACGGGGTGCCACGGCGCCAGGAATTGGGCCATCCGGTGGGGGGCAGGCATTACCGCGAAGCGGCTGAGAATGTCACGCCATGGGGATGAGCCAGTCCCGTTGGCATTCGGCTCTTCCGCAGCGCGGGTCTGCCAACTTTCTGAAGCTTGTGGCCGATTCGGGCGTGGCGCGGCATTTGCCGCCGCCGGCGGTCCGAGAGTACATGCATATCTTGTTGTGTAGGGGGGGATTATCGATTACTATAATCGAATGGGCTCTGGAGCGCTGGTTTGAGACGGTGGCGGCTGGTTGGAAGCGGCGACAGAGCAGCTTGTAGATACCACACAACTACGGAAGGAAACTGGGCTTGGGCACAAGGGAGCAAGGAAATGGAATGCGAACAAGATTACTCTACAACAGCAAGTCTGGCGAGACGCGTCCCTTTGATCTTTTTTTGGTTCCCTTCTTTTCGAAGAACGACGTTCTGGATCGGAGCTTCTGCGCCGGGACCCCGGAAAACCAGGATGTGGCAAATCGGAATCGCAAGAAGTTGGTCCAATGACAGCCCTCTGAGGCGAGCCGACTGAAGACCCTGGGAAGATCATTTCCCGACCTCCGCAAATGCACCGCCACTGTTTCACCACGGGTGCAACGCTGCAACGGTTCTCGATTGCGTGTGGCGTCGACCGCCGCGACGATCACACTGAGAGCCGCGCCTCGCCTCAAGGTCGCACGGCATCGAGAAGGCAAGCCACGCCAGCCCGGACGAAAGCCACATCAGCTGTTTTGCCCCGCGCGCGCTGCGGGTGTGTGTGCGTGACCCTTCATGCCTTAGTGGCTGACACCCTGGAAAGATGGTCGGAAACACTCCTGCAATTATTTCGTTCCAGCCAATTTCCATCACATTCTAACTGAGCTAGGCAATGTGTACACTAATGTATACACTAATGCCTACCTGGATGGAGTAACGCTCTAGAACGGGGGAATAAGGGTTGAACGTGGGACAGGAGGAAAGCAAAGGGCAGATGATTCTGCGGGCATGGACTCTGACGGATGAGGTAGGTGGTGTTTTTTGCCTGGAAATAGCTATATGCTGCTTTGCTATGATAAAGGACTCCGAGATATACAGGCAAGTAAATTTGGCCGACCCGGCGTGTTGGGTGATTTGCCGCAGGTGAAGGGTGAGTGGGTGCGGGTGTGGACGTGGACGTGGATGGGTAATAAACAACAGACAAAAGACGTCAGCAGGAAGCAGCAGCAGGAGCAGAAGGTCGGCTCGGCTCCCGGGGGGGGGGATTTTGTTACGGTTGCTTTCTCTTATAGTGGCAGTTGGATGGAAGCCCTGCGTACCCGTACAAAACACACCATTCCCCAAGGTACCAACACTGCCTGCCCACCTCGACCGGTATTAATTTATTCATTTCA
>Ga0247769_1000377_pt1 | contig 11293 bp, 11 predicted proteins | sample UWRJL166409R6_FD_179942 | JGI IMG/M metagenome (GOLD analysis project Ga0247769, IMG submission 179942) | Plant litter microbial communities from Arlington Agricultural Research Station in Wisconsin, United States - UWRJ-L166-409R-6 | ecosystem: Environmental > Terrestrial > Plant litter >... | reverse complement strand
CTCCTGACAGCCGAGTCTACAAAGGAGGAGAGTGGTGCAGAGGCTCAGGCCGAGGAGCCCGCTGCCGAGGAGGAAGAGGCCGAGGAGGAAGAAGAGGAAGAGGAAGAGGAGGAAGACGACGAAGAGGAGATCGTTGATCCCAAGGAGAAGTTCGAGGAGGGTGAGTCCCCGCCGACAGCACAGGCGATTGAGCTCGGAGATGCTAACCCTAGCCTTGCGTGGGACCAGAATGCCGCGAATCCAAGCAGTGCGCCCCGGCCAAGCACCACTTCAATGAGTGCGTTGAGCGCGTCACCGGTGCCTCGGAGGACGGCACTAAGGAGGATTGTGTTGAAGAGTGTAGGTGGCTCCTGCAACCTGCTCCGCGGTCACCGCGCGATTTAGAGAGGCGGTTGTTTTTGCTGACGACGGCAACAGTCTTCCACCTCGCCCACTGTGCTACTCAGTGCGCCGCGCCGAAGCTCTGGTCCGCGCTCAAATAAAGTAAAAATCCTTGAGCGGACTACCTGTCTCTTTTCCCTTTCTCCGATCTACATCGCCATTGGCCAAGCTCTCCGAACGCTGCTCCTCGATGGACGAACACTGGAACCCGGATCAAGGTGCATACTAGAAGAGCAGCGAGCTGTGATCTAGCTGGAATCGGCGGAAGAGGTGATAAGAGAACAGGCAATCCTGTATAATTGTTCACTGGCTGGGAATGGGTCGTCGCCGGCGGTTGGCCGTTGTGCTGGGACGTCCGACCCCGTTCCGTTGTATCATACACTCCCACTGCATTGCGAAGACGAAGCACTCATAGACTCTGTTAGACATCTTGGCGTGGCGAGCTGCGGTCTTGCTGCAACTCGGTCCGATGGGGCGACCTGGCGGTGAGCTCTCAGCTAATGAATCCTTGACATTTGATACCACTCAGCTGGGCAAGGTTCTTTTTGGTGAGATCTGAACTACTTGATGTCATGAATCGGCAGCGGACGGAGAAGAAGCCGGGACACACATTCCTCAGCATGAGCGGTGAGTCTGTACTCCTCGAGCCACCATGGGCCTGGAACGCGCCTTCTGGAAAAGACTCGCGAGCAGAAGGGTGCTAAGATCTCACCGCCCGTTGGACTCGGGCCTTTGTGGCGTACTTGTACAATACAATACAAAGCACCATCTGTGGGTTACCTACCAACAGCCTCATTCACAATGTGTTTAGTAGGGATGGGGAATGAAAGAATGAAATTTCAAAATTTCAAGTTTTTGAGGAAACCGATTTCGTAATTTCCAGCCGTTGAAAATCTTGAAAACGCCAAGGCCACACATTAGGCCCCACAATTTTCGCTTAGGGCGTTATAGCGGGGCCTTATAGGTAGAGGAACTTTGTCATCAAGGTGCGCTATTACTAAAATCCTACATCTATGTGGCCCTATATTTTGCCGAATTGGGTTAGTGGAAAATTTTTGTTTTCGAAATATATAAGGGTGAAAAAGTGAAGTGACGAAATTCCGAGAGCCGATGTGAAATTCCCCATCCCTGGTGTTTAGCAGTCGGGACACTGAAGGGGCGGCGGCTTGATAGCCTCAACCTGTAGGATGGTCGCGCTGTCGGATCGAAACACCATTGGGCGGCGGGGTCCGGTACGTAATCCGCGCCACGGCGAGGGACCGCCCAATTGTTTGATCAGGCTGCTACGATTGGCGGAGTTCTTTCCGCCTCTCAATGTCGGGAAACATCATCTCATCTCGAGTTTTCAGGGTTGCGTTCGACACGCCTTTGGCAAAAAAAATTTGACCTTGTATTTTAAGGTAATACGTAATGAAAATGAACAATCACAAGTCAAGGGAAGGGCCCTAGGGTGATGCTGAAGCTGGAGGAGGGTGTAAAGGGGTCTGGGGTCACGGCTCCTGCGTATTGTATTGCACCTCACCGGTGGTACTTCGTACCCAGGTACTAACGACCAGCTCCCGCCCTGGGACCGCCAAGTCGAACAACGTCTTCGCGCGTATAGAGGATGAGGAGATTGGATGCTCAACGACGACGACGACGTTCAGGTGACTGTTGAGCAAAAGAGTGTTGTTACTGATCCGGCCATGTGACCACAAACGGGAGTGTGCTCCGACCTCACAGTAATACTACCACTACCCCTCACCGGGCACTATCAGATCGTTGCAACCTCGCCTGGGGCTGTATCTTGGGGTTCTGGCAGGTAGGTAGCATGGATTAAACAATAAGACAGGAGCGCATCGAGTTAGTCAAACCCCGGAAATGGGTGCTGGGCGTGACCCCCCTCGGGTAGGTCGTAACCGCGTTGTAAATGAGGGTTACCTTGGTACCTCAGGTAGGACAGTGTGTGTCGCCGACGACAATCTTCAGTATCACATCGTCTTCTATCGTCAACTCCAGTTTGCGTAGACCGCGATACCTTAGTGTCGGGATTGCGTTTCTTGGACTCGGCAGCCGTCGTCCTGGAGCATCGTGTCTGTCTGTCCGTCTTGATTCCTTGAACCTAGAGACCTACCTATATCAACTCAGCCTGAAACAGGGAGAAGCCCTGCGCCCTTCCCTGCCCTGCTCTGCGGTGCTCGCTCGGTCAAGTGCGTGCGCCTTTCCCGCGCCGCGCAGTTGCCAGAATCGCACGCGTCGCATTGGATCGCTCGCCTTGTCGGACTCGCAGGGCCGCCGCACGCATATCCACCGTTCAGCCGCTCGCCTGGTGTCGGGGGAACCGTGGCTCTACCGCCGCCATAATTTCTCTTCGTTGTTTTTAGGCAGCCCCTCCCTCTCCCCCACCCGACCGGCGATGGCAACCGCGGAGGGAAAAGGTGCTACCACCACGCCAGCGACCGCGACAAAGGCGACAAGCACCACCAGGGCGGCGAATACAGGAGGGTCCGAGTACGTGATCGAAGGCGAAAGGGAGGAAGAGGAGGAGGAGGAGGAGGATACGATGCCGGGCGGCCACGGAGGCGGCTGGCAACAGCTGAAGGATGAGAAGAAGGGGGCAGCCGCCGGTATTACGCGCGGCTCCGGGGACGACGATCTGGCGATTGAGATGCAAGAGACACGATCGTCGCGCGCCACAACGGGGACTGCTGCAGCGTTGGCCGCAGGCGCTGCTGCTGCGGATGCGGGTGAAGGGGGTACGATGCCAGGGACGACCGAGTACAGGGTCTACAAGCGGAGATGGTTCGGGCTGGTGCAACTGACGCTGCTCAATATCATTGTGAGCTGGGATGTAAGTCTGGCCTTGGTTTTTTTCTTCTTTCGCTTTGTTCGACCCGGGTATTGGATCCGCGAGACATTTCCCCAGCGCCACATAAACGGTGCTCCAGCAGCGCCGGGGTCCGGGCGCCGGGATCGGGTCCCGACTTTTTATACCCGGAGGAGCCGCCGAGTCGGGTGGCCGGGGTTCCTGTTGGTGGCTTACGCCGTTCCGATAGATCGGGCAACGTTCCGTGCCCAACAACGCTGACATGTGCACTGACTACCTACCTACTAGTGGCTCACCTTTTCGCCTGTTGCGTCGCATGCTGCGCGGTACTTCAACACCGACGAGACCACCATCAACTGGTTGAGCACCGCATTCCTTTTTGCATTCACGTTCATCACCCCTGTCGTCATCTATGTGTTGCACCTCGGGCCGAAGCTGTCCATCATGACAGCTGCCGGTCTCATCTTGGCCGGCAACTGGATTCGCTTCGCCGGCGCCCACTCCTCCTCGGGGGGTCTTTTTGGCGTCGTCATGTTCGGCCAGATCCTCACCGGCCTTGCGCAGCCCTTCGTCCTTGCTGCACCCACACGTTACTCTGATCTGTGGTTCACCAACCGCGGCCGTGTAGCTGCAACAGCCCTGACCAGCCTGGCCAACCCATTTGGCGCCGCTCTGGGCCAGCTCATCGTCCCCTTTTGGGTCCAGTCCCCGAGTGACGTCTCCAGCATGGTCCTCTACGTCTCCATCATTGTAAGACACCCCTTATCCCCGTCACCCGCTTTTGGTTCCTTGAGTTGACCATCAAACAGTCCACCGTCTGCTCCCTTCCCGCCTTTTTTATTCCGGCGCGACCGCCCACACCTGCGGCGCCATCGTCGGTAACGCCCAAGCTTTCTCTGCGCTCCTCGGCCGCCGTTCTCGTCTCGCACGTCGAGTTCTGGTTGCTCTTCATCCCGTTCGCCATCTACGTAGCTCTCTTCAACTCGGTCTCATCCCTGCTCAACCAAATCATGGCGCCTTACGGATACAATGAAGAGGAATCCGGCATCGCCGGTGCCCTGCTCATCGTCGTCGGTCTTGTCGTCTCCGCCATCACATCTCCCATCATCGATCGCACAAAGGCATTCCTACCGGCGGTCAGGGTTGCCGTCCCGATCATCGGCTTGTCGCTGTTTATCTTCATCTGGATGCCCGAGACGCGGCCCTCCGGCGGCGTAGCCGGTCCCTATGTCGTCATGGCTCTGCTCGGTGCCGCTTCTTTCTCGCTCGTGCCTGTGGCCATTGAGTTCATGGTCGAGCTGACGCACCCCGTCAGCCCGGAAGTGACCTCGACGTTGGCTTGGAGCGGCGGCCAGGTGTTGGGAGGCATCTTCATCATCATATCTGGCGCGTTGAAAGACGGCGAAACGGGGGATCCCCCATACAATATGAAACGGGCCCTGGTTTTCAGCGCTGTCATTGCGTTGGCAGCGGTGCCGCTTCCTTTGTGTCTAGGACTATTTGGCCGCGGGGAGAAGTTGAGATTACGGAGAGTTCGATCGGACGAACTGGCGGCGAGAGCGGCCGCCGGACAGGCGTGATGATATTTGCAATTGTATGAAGTCGTTGGTCGCGGGCAAGGAGTTCAATATTGGTTGTCATGGACATTGCATGTAACTACGTATTAAATCTTGTGTAGAGTATCTCCTATGTATATACCCCATTGTGCTATCTCTCCGTGTTGGTTTTGGGCCCGTGTATTATCTCCCTGCTCGGTCATCATTTCTTGCTGGTCATCATCGCTTCCCATTCCGCTCGTAACCGCTCCATCTCCTTCCAGCACTCCGCACCGAGCGCCTCAAACTCGATCCGCCTCTCCTCTGTCAGGTCCACCGCCGTGTTCTTTCGTCCGACGACCTTACGCATGACGCCCGTCAGGCCCACCTCGTCCTCTTTACGTGCAACGCGACCCTCCCATCCCCATCCTTCCACTTCGGTCTTTTTGACACGAGGGTTTCCCGCGATGTCCGTAGCAGAGCCCCACTTGGAGCGCTCAGCCTCGGCCGCATCGAGTGACGATTGCTCTTGCAATGCGACCCACACGGGCGCCACGGCGCCGTTGTACGCCGTGATTCCGTGCCAGGGAGAGCCCGCCCAACGGGCAAGGTAGAGGATAACGCGATACCAGAAGAACATGAACGCATTGACAGGAAACAAGGTGGTCAGGACGACGCCAGGGTGGGTGAGATATATGCGAGGTGGGACGGCCCCGTCACCGGGCTTGGAGTTGGGGGCTTTGAGGTAGCCGCTCACATAGGGCTTCGACGCTGGCAGACCTGCTGTGAGACATAGCACGTCGGTTAGGCGCTTGGAGCTCTCGTAAGCCGTGGGGGTTTTAATGCCCTGAATGTCATCGAGTGACAGGGCCTTCCAGTCGCCCTCGACACTGCTTTCCCAGATGATGCGGGCAGGCGGTAGTTGGGCTAGGTTTGCCGGACGGGTAAGTAGGGGCAGAAGAGCGTGAGCAAAGAGATAGTGGCCGAAGACGTTGGCGCAAAACACCTCCCCAACTTTGACGTTAGGCTGCTCGGGGAGAGGAGCCACGACATCTCCGGCCGTCGCAGCCTTGAAGGTTGGCCAAGTTGTCGCATGGATGAAGCCGTCGAAGAGGAAGTTCTGGGCAATCTTGGACCAAGCAAGACCAGTGAATCCACCGATGCCGGCGTTGAAGATGACGGCATCCAGCCGCGGGATCTGCACATTGGTGAGCGGGACGAAGAAGTCGGCGTCGCCTTCTGGACTGCTGAGTGATCCGCTGATGAGTTGGTCGGCGGCGCCACGAATCGTAGGGAGACTGCAGAGGTCTAGCTGCACACTGAGGATGTGAATGCGCCGGGTGGTATCCGTGGGGTCGTAGCCTGGTCCGGATCGGGAGCGTAGAAGTTCAGAGGTCTCTGCGAACTTCCGCGCGTGGCGTCGGAGCCCGATCACCGTCTCTGCGGATTTCCGGGCACTTCTTGTCGTGGGTATCACGACAATATGAGAGGAGAGGGAGCGGGTAGACAGATATTCGTCAACAATACGCTCGCAAATGCCGAACCCGATTCCGCTGTCGAGTAGGTCAGTCCCATCCTGTCCTTGACGAGCTTGGGACTCCCATCTGCGAACTCACCTATTTGCTCCAGTCACCAAGACGAAATAGGTCTCGTGGTCGGGGACCGCATCCCATGGAGCGGGAGTAGGAGCCATTAGCAAGTCGGTGTAGTTGATGGTTGCGATGGAAACACGCGACGCCCGCCCAGCGCTAACCGAACCGATGGTGATCACGTTCTGTGAATGGACTCGAATTTTTCGACTGGCCGGCAGATGCACTGATCTATTAGGCAATTGTTCCCTCTTTGGAATGCGGCCTCGCCAATAACTCCCGCCGTTTAGGATTTTGCCTTTTGGTCTGGGCGAACACACTTGAATATCGAAGTCTCACAAAAGCACACACACATCGTGGTGAGTTCAAATTAATTGGAGGTCCCCTACACGTGACCTCAGAGGCAGGTGTCCAGGGGCATCGACGCTGCATGGGTCCCGCAGGAAAGCAATCTGAACCAACTTGCATATCCGTATTCCGTGCTTCGCTCGAGTATCGACGACTCCCATGATCCTAAAACCCAAGTTTCTCTCTTCCAAAGACACAACAGCCTACTGCAAGCTCGAATAGCGCCTGGATTAATAGCAAGCAAGTTGAAGGAAGGAAGGGATGGTTTAAGTAGTGGATTCTTCGGGTACCCCGAGTCGTGGTCGAAAGTTCGCATCGCGCATACTCCGTATGCACACCGAGTCCCCCAAATACCAGACCAACCCCTCAAAACAAATGGTGCTCAGCATCTCCTGAGCAGTGAAGGGCTTTGACCCCCTTTTCGCCACCCACACATCTTCATTTCAGCTCAAGATGGTAAACAAAGTTGTAATCTACACCGGCGCCCCGGAGAGCCACGCTCTGGATTGGAACCCTTCGAAGCTGCTTCCCGACTTCGAGGACTCCGTTGCCGGCTTCGTGGGTCTCACTCGGGATCCGCCAGTACCGGCGATCCCAAGTCAGCCGGCATCGATGCACGCAGCGTGGAGGTCAATACTCCTGGAAAAGGACCATGTAGCTGCTGGCTCCTCTCAACAACAACAAGTCGCCGTATTCTCACCCTACGATACGGGTGCAGGCGAGTACCTCGATGCTTCCTTCACCGAATTCAACGATTCCGGCCTGGACCACGACCTGGTCTCAGACTTTTACGAGGAATCCATCGTTGCGCACCAGCAGGAGCCAGTGTCATCCCAGCTCGTTGCAGTCGAGGGGGAGTCACAGATCACCACTACAACCTCTTTCTCCAGCGACATGAACACCACCTCCTTCATCAGCACCACCTCAACGAAGCAGCCTCTCCCCATGCCGGGTGCTGGAGGAGCTGGTGCCCACCTGAGCGACCTCAAAGACATTCCTTCGGCCACCTACATTCTCGCCATCCAACCCCAAACTATGACTTGCAATCTCATTGTGGGGATAATCTCCTTGCCTCCACCTCGCGCCGTCAAGACGCGCTGGGGCTCCTCGCATCGTCTCGTCGAGGCCCTTGTTGGCGACGATAGTCGCTCAGGTTTCGCTGTGACCTTTTGGCTCCCTGCATCGGGCAATGAGAAAGAAGCCGAACCCCTTGCTCAGACGTTGTCGACGCTTCGACTGGCTGACGTCGTGCTGCTGCAAAACGTGGCTCTCAACGTCTTCTCCAAACGTGTCTATGGTTACAGCCTGCGGCGTGGCTTGACACGCGCTCACTTACTCTACCGGGTCAAGACTGACGCCACCGATTCTGGAGGATATTACACCACGTCAGACCTCCGACTGTCCGAGGGCGCCTTGGTGCATCCTCAGCTGGAGAAAACGGCACGCGTGCGAGACTGGGTCGCGCGGTTTGTGCGTCAAGGGCCCCAGGGGGAGCAAAGGAAGAAAGGCGAAGCTCGCCAGGGCCCCAGGGCTTGGGATGTCATGCCGCCGGTAGACACGCAGTAATGCAGAAGACTTGTCCAAACTCAAGCACAATCCGCGAGAGCGCGGCGCCAACCACGTTCTCGAGGCGTCCAAGCATGCGGAAATATTTCCGGGGCTGCCGGGCCATAAGGAGAGTCAAAGTCATGCATGACGACAACTGCTGCAGCCACCGACCATTTATCATGAAGGTTGGTGAAACAAGGCCTCGTGTTTGGTGTCGTTGACAGCCACCGCGGACGGGCTCGGGGGGCTCGGGGGGCCGCATTCGAGCCGAGACGCCTGGTCTTGGCATTCGGTTGGCCGTTCCAGCATCTCTGGGGTACGGACTCAGTGGCTGTGAAAAGACCGACGCGTCATGAGGGAAATTAACGGCTACGCGGCCTCAGGCTCTCTAGGCTTTCCAGGCGGCCTCCTCCCAGATGTCAAGGGTCGTCAGCTTGTTGCTGGCTTCTTTTACATGACGATGCCGAGGGATCATGTAAGGCCGAGAGATCCTATATGAGGTGGGATCATGGCATCCATCCCCCAGTTATGTAAGCCGGCAAATGCAGCCATTCTCGGTTTTCTCGCTCTTGGGACCACGCTAGTTATCTCCGGACAATCCCAGTCAACAGCAGCCAGGAAACGGACCATTCTCCAAGATGATGCGGAGAAGACACAAAAAATCTCGAAACGGCTGCAATGAGTGCAAAAAAAGGCACATAAAAGTAGAAAAGCTCCATACAACGCTCGGTCGGGCCACAAGACTAACACTTCTTTTACGTCAGTGCGACGAAACTCGTCCCCGGTGTATCAACTGCTCGACGGCCGAAAGAGAGTGCCCGTATCCAACCGCCGATGACGGCGCAGGGGGGGCATCGCCGGCCGAGGGGGCGTCCCCGTCCACGGTCGCCTCCGGCTCGGGCTCGACGCCCGGCCCCGGATTCGAACCCCTTCCAGAAGTCCCGCCCTTTCTTCCAGCTCAGGAAGTCGCACCATTGGTCAACATGGTGCACGCAGAGTTATTACACCAGTGAGTTCCGGCTCCCTAGCTCAAACCAGCTTCGCTACTTACCTGGCGCCCTGCCTTAGCTATCTAACCGGTGACGGTGTAATCTACTCGCACTTGGGGGCCCTTCGCGAGATCGTCATGCAGCAAGCTCTCCGTGAGCCGTACCTGATGCATCAGATCTTGGCGCTGTCGGCGCGTCACCTCAGCGTCGTTCGACCCCACAGCGAGGTGTTCTATCACAACCAGGCCATTCAGCTGCAAACGCAGGCCCTGAGTCTTTTCAACAGCATCGGTATCGGCCACTTCGATGCATCCACCTCCAACCGTGTTCCGGGCTTCGTGTTCGCGGCTATTTTGGGATTTCACTCCTTGTGCGACATGCTGTCATACCGCGACACAGATTTTCCTTCGGCGCTTGCGCGCTATGTGGGATATTTACGCCTCCATCGTGGTGTCTACCAGATCAATGAAGGACACTGGGATGAGATGTTCGAAACGGAGCTGAAGCCTATATTTGATGTCGGCAGGGCGTGGTTCCACATGAGCGGCGAGGGACACGAGTGCGACGATATCCGGCAGCGAATCGCCATGGCCGGTCTTGACCCTGAGTCGCTTCAAGCAACGCTCAAGGCAATCAATTTCGTGCAGTGCATCTTCGACAGCAAGTCCGCGCCAGACAACTGCGCCCATGTTGTAGCATCGTGGGGCGTCATAATCCCCAACCCGTTCGTGATGATGATCGAAGCCGGAAGGCCAGAGGCCATGGTGGTACTTGCGTACTATTTCCTGGCCCTCCATTTATGCCGGGGTGTCTGGATGGTCGGCGACTCGGGGCAACATCTCTTCAGCTTGGTGGTGAACTATCTGGGTCATGACTGGGCCGACTGGCTAGAACAGCCCTGCGAGATGATGAGAGAGTTCATGGAGGAGGACATACCCGATGGCGAGTTCATGTTTGACGATCAGCCCGCTTCCTCCTCCTGAGTGGTCGGCGGAATGGATACCGTGAGTCACATGACACTCTTTGGAACCCTTTGGCCCTCGCCTGAGCCTCCTTGCTTTGAAGGAAAGCTTGGCTTGTACACAATCACCATCGCCACTCAGCCTCATGGCTCGGCAGCTCAAAATCGCTCGGCCGTGCCCGGCCGATGCGCCTCAGATCGCCAAAATCCACTTGGAAGCTATGGAATCCAATCCTCTACTCCATGCCCAATTCCCAACATCCGAAAGCCTCGATGCTGCACGTCAGTTCTTGGCTGCTTATACGGAGAAACAGTTGGCCAGCGACACATCTGGGGTTCTGGTTGCACGGGACCCAGAATCCGATGCGGTGGTCGGCTTCGTGAAGTGGGACTCGCCATCACACCCGGAGGCTGTCAAGGTAGAAGGCGGGGAGCTCCGGGAAATCAGCGGATGTCGCCCCGAGTTTCTCGATGGCTACGTGGCTCTCGCGGAAAGGGCCATGAAAAGATCTTTCGGGGACAGAGCCTGCTACCGTGAGTGCTCCACAAGTCACCATCTGGCTGGTTTCCCGTCAGCAGCCCCAATGCAATCATAGAGACAATGCTTGCGTATACCCCTCCATCATTCGGCCGTGAGATCTTGCGCTCGCCTGGCAAATGTTGGGGTGAAATCGAGCAACGTGATCCGGTACCAAAATACCAAACCTCTTCCGACTGGTGTTGATCGCCGCGTTACTAATTGCCGTTACTATAGATGTGAGCTTCGTGTGCATAGACCCGTTGCACCAAGGAAAAGGTGCCGGTTCTCAGCTCACGCGGAGGGTGCTTGATATGGCTGCTGCGGACGGTCTGCCGGTTTATTTGGAGAGTACCATGAATGCTGTCTGTATGTATGAGAAATTTGGGTTCAGTGTGATCGATAGCTTCGAGATGGAGATCCCAGCTCCGCCTGGATCCGCAGAGGCAGTTGATGTATATCGGGAGGTTTGCATGGTCCTGCTTCCAAGACCAAAGACAGGATGATTCAATCGTCGACACAGGCAAATCATGGAGATAGTCAGCCACATCGTAGCCAAGGGAAATGAAGCCACTTCAGCGGTGTAATGAGGCCCTTTTGAGACGTGGAGTCTTGTGGA
>Ga0247769_1000374_pt1 | contig 11336 bp, 15 predicted proteins | sample UWRJL166409R6_FD_179942 | JGI IMG/M metagenome (GOLD analysis project Ga0247769, IMG submission 179942) | Plant litter microbial communities from Arlington Agricultural Research Station in Wisconsin, United States - UWRJ-L166-409R-6 | ecosystem: Environmental > Terrestrial > Plant litter >... | reverse complement strand
GGGAGAGGTCTACTTATAGGCTTTGGAAGAATTCCAGAGCCTTCTATGCCTAGAAACAACTATACTACAGAGGGTAAAGTTTCCAATCTATTACGTCACCCTCTGTAGTTCCAGAATCTTCAGTGGGCCCTTTGGGCCCACAGGCCACTGTGCTCAGACTGTTGTAGAACATTCTGTGAAGTTCTGAGTCACAGTTGCCTTTCCAGGCTTAGGTGGCTCCAGCCACCACCAGCCACAGCACCGCTGGCTTTGCCAGCGTACCCTGCAGCCGTTGCAGGGTAGTCATAGCTATATTTCAACAGTATCCTAGCCTGGAATTTGGGATAGTATACGACATCCCAGGTCGGAATTCGGGACGGTACATTTTATGCCAGCTAAAATTTTAGGATGTTACTTAATATACCAGCACCTATAGGATACCCACAGTATACCAGTACATAACGGGATGGCCTAGAATATACTGGTACACAATAGGATATTACAGAATATACATGCCTTACACTACTAGTACCTACCAGACAGGACCCAACGACCCACGTTTATCCAAAGCGGGGGCAAGAAAGAAAGAGCATGAAGGAAATGTTCGATTTTGATTTGAACACAAAAGCCTTTCCAGACCGACGCCAACAGATAGGCATGTCCAGTCTGGCACAACCCGCGATCGCAACCAAGGTCTTATCGTGTAATCATCTAACATATTCATATGGGTATCCAAATCGTATCAAAAACAAAAAAAGAAGCCCTCCCTTTTCTATCTCCCCGATCAACTCGAGTGTAGCACCGACTCTTCAAACTCGGGGTTCACCCAGCTCGGGCTCCCTGCCTTCTCCCGCATCGCTCCACCAAACTTGTGCACCGCGGCAATCACCGGAATGCAGAAGAAGACGGTGATGATAGCATGTCCTGCAAATGTCCAGGTCCAGCCGACATTCTCAACCCACGGGACGATGAAGAAGGGGTCGACAAAGGCCGACATGTTGAGCATGACGGCGTAGAAAGTCATGGTGGCCATGCTCTGCATGGGATAGGCGTCGACGACGTACGAGCAGATGGCAGTGTTGCCCATTTGGATGCCAGCACCAACTGAATGGAAACATTAGCTTCCCCCAAAAGACAACAAACTTGAACGGGGGAACTCACAGAAAGCAAAGGCCACCTGGCCCACCATGAAGTGGTACCCCTTGTCAATGCTGATACCCCAGACGATCAAACCGATGGCGGTCAGTATAGCGGCGGGATACGCCAGCCACAACCGCATCTCGGCCGTCTTCTTGTTGTTGTTCGACTTGGCAAGTCTGACAACCAGCCTGTCGCTGAGCGTACCCGAGAAGAAGACCTCGGAGATCAACGTGCCCACAATCAGACCCAGATACAGCAACCTGTTTAAGCCATCAGTCAGCAAAGCCATGGACATCGCAAACCGGCATCATCATGACAAAACTCACCCCTGAATATGCGCCTCAGGATACGACTCGGCATACGCCACCGGCACGAGCGTAACCACCGACAACACTCACCAGTACCACCCAAAGCAGTACGTCATGACTGCGACCGCAACCACGCTGTACTTGAACGTCTTCGCAAACCGCACCAACGTATCCCACACCTTGGGATGCGTCATGCCCGGCAACGGCTTCACATTCCCCAACCCCAACCCCAACCCCTTCGTCCTCTTCACCGCGCCCCCTTCCTTCCCGCCCGCGAGCATCAGCCGCCTCGGATACAGCGTCTCAGGAAGAAAGACGACCTCCGCAATCAAGATGACGCCCAGCAAAATGGCCGTGAGCCACTGGATCCACTGCGACCCCGCCAGACTGACGAACCCGCCGATGAGCGGCCCGAAGAGCAGGCCCATGTCGATAGCGAGAACCCACAGCCCCAGCTTCTGCCCACGCTCGTGCTCGAAAAAGACATCGTTGATGACGGCGAGACCGACGTTGGAGGCCGGGGACACGCCGAGGCCCTGGAAGAAGCGCGCGGCCATGTATCCCTGAAGTGTGGGTGCGAGGGCGGCGCCGACGGTCGCGGCGAGGGCCATGATGGTGCCGAGGATGAGGATGGGGCGGCGGCCGATGATGTCGGCGGGGGAGGCCCACAGCAGGGGGCCAAGCGAGAGGCCGAGGGCGGGGATGGCGACGGTCCAGTTGATTTGCTCGAGCGAGGCCGCGTACTGTTCCTGCAGGACGGGGAAGGAAGGGACGGTGGTGGTGGTGATGTAGGTGAACATGAAGTACAGCGCCATGATGATGGCGAGGATGGTGTGTTTTTGGAAGGTCGACCAGTTCAGCGGGTCGAGCTCGTCGTTCAACACGGGTTGCGGGAAGAGCGCGAAGCCATCCTTGCTGAGGACGAGCTCGTCGGTGATGGTGCCGTGCGCGACGTTGACGGTCGAGTCCTGAAGCTCTGCCTTTGTGGCCGGGAGAAGAGCTGGGGGCTCATCCTTGGCTTCGATTCTCTTTTCGGGGTCCATGGTGGAGTTCGAATTGGCTTCTACCAGGGATCCTCAGACTGCAAGGTACAGTAACTGACTGACTGACTGACCAAGGCATATTTTTTTTCTCTCTCGGCAGCATCTGGGCCATGTCGTATATAAGACATGTCTGCATGCCCAGAGCTAGCCGTCCCAGAATTGGACCATTATGTCCATCATTCGACCTTATCGCGGCGACGCGCTGCGAATGTGAGACGCGCGGGGGGTTCTTATCTCGCTGATGCTGGGGGAGGCGCTGTATGGCGACGGTGCCAAGTGATATCCCACTGTCGGGGTGTCCCAATGGCTTGCCGGGACAAGCTGGGAAGCGCAGGGTCCCTGTCAGCGGACGACCCTGACACGAGAGACCATCCCATTGTCGGGGTGCAGATTACGGAGAGGCGACACTTAAAAGAAACAAGCAAAACACGCGCGTTATCAGCGGGGTTCGGGCCATTGGACGTTCCTTCTCCAGTCATGGTTGGTTCTCCAAATCTGGGCATTGGCTTTCTCAACGGGGGATTGGGCAAAGATTACAGCGGCCCCGCCCCCGCCTGCAGCCCTATTCCACTGCAATGCCTCTTTTTGATTTGACGTCGTGTGGTCTCGGGTGAAAACGCGACCTCGGGATGGAGCCCCTGGGAAAGACGTGGGAAGTCAACATGCTGGGTGCAGCTTGGTGTTACGCCAGTGACATCAAACCTTGAATCAACGTTTCTCATAGCCAACTCTATTGACAATTTGTTTTACATGCCTCTATCCTAAAAGCATTTCCTAGACTCAATTGACCTTCATAATCATGTCATCGTTACAGAAAATCGCTCATCAATGGGCCATCATGCGACTCCCCTCCCTCCAACCTCTGCTCCGCCTTCACCACCTCCTCCTCCCAATCGCTCATACCCACAATAACCCACTCCAGCACACCCACCAGCGACAGCGTAACACACTGTCCCATCCACAAACCCGATAGCCCCTAACCCCCGCTAAACGTAAGCCAAATTCCTCCCGGGAGCGCACCCCTGTAGTAACTAACTATATTCACCAACGCACCGACCCACTGCCTTCCCATTCCCCTCAGCGCACCGCCGCAACTGCCATTGAGCCCATCTGCGACCTGGAACAGCGCCACATACGGAATGACCTCGGCCACCAGCCTGATGACCTCTACATTATCATTAAACAGCGCACCCACCTTCCACCGCCTCGCCATCAACGCCGATAAGAGGAGCGTGCTAAACACCACCGACGAAATCGCCGCCGAGTGTGCCGACCGCCTCGCCATATCCGGCCGCCCCGCACCGAGCATATTCCCGAGACGCGCCGACTCCGCCACGCCAAGACCGAACGGAATCGTATTGATGATCTGATCCGCTGTCATGACCACGCTCTGCGCCGCTAGCGGCAGCGTGCCTAACCGGCCAGCGGCGAGCGCAACGATCTCAAAAGCCCACCACTCCGTGCCGACATGAATGATGCCCAGGAACGCAAGCTTTGTAAAGGGATAGATGTTCTGCAGCGCGAGCGACGACTGGAGGCCCGTCTAGCAGGGCGTAGCACCGTTGTGCGGGTGTACAACGAAGGCGTAGTAGCCCACGAGTACGAAGAAGGAAAGCCAGTACGAGATGCCTGTGGTAATAGGGGCACCCGCGATGCCGAAGTCGAGTTTGTGGATGAAGAGGTGGTTGAGGAAGGTGTTGAGCGGGGCTGTGACGAGCAGAGCGTAGGTCCCTGCGCGGTAGAGACTCTGCGCCTGGAGGAATTTCTTCATGTACTCGAACTATACGTAGCCCAGACCACCAGGAGTGAGGAGAGCTAGGAAGCGGGCGTTGCGGTGCAGATGGCCGAGGGCTGGCCGAGGGCACGGAAGAGCGGCTCTGAGAGAAACAGCCAGACGATGGCGATGACGGCGTAGAAGCCGGTCAGGACGAAGATGCCCCGCTGCAGGAGGATGCCGACTTGGGATTTGTCCTTGGAGGAGAGGGTGAAGCTGGTGGAGGCGAGAGTGTCGATGGCCGAGGTACCACTAAGGGCGATGAGTCAGGCCGTGGCCATGGCAAACATGTAGGAGAAGGCCGCGACTGCGAGGGCTTCCGACGAAAGACGGCCGACAATCAGGACGGAGGCGGTTTGAAGGCTGTTTTGGAGCATGTACGCCAAAATGACGGGCACTGAAGCCTTCGTTAGAAACCACATCTCCTCTAACCAAGCCAGATATTCTGGTTGGTCGCGGTTATGCTTGGTGATGGACCCCGAGGAGAGAAGGGGCGAGGTCTCATCGGCATCATCGTGGAAGGCGGCGTGCTGTCCGTTGTCGACTTCGGTGTTGGCCATCTTTGCGTCTTGTTGGCCTTTAAACCGGGTTGAAGGACGATAAGGAACACCAGAAGAGAGTTGTAGTCAATGGTCCTCGGGTTCAAAGGCTAGCGTGTTGAGCGCCTCCCTAACGTTATAACGAGCCTTACTAGAGCGTCTAGGTGTCTTTCTAGGAGAAAAATTTCCTAACCATTCACGCACCGTCGATTATCGGCGTCTGAATGATGAACTGAATTTTGTCATTTTAGCTCGGTTAGCCCGTCGGCACTGCAGCACGACATGCATCTCTGTTAGCAAATAGTTGGTGGGTGCTTGGTGGCTATCAAGCCGTTTTGGGAAAGGCCGCGGCTAATCCCCGTGAGTCTCGTCAGATCTCTCCGCGGGGGTGGTGCATCGACGAGATCCTCACGTCGCGTTAACCCCATTCTGGTAATGTAGCCACTGCGATATCGGCTGTGTGGGGATATCGTTCCAGACGCCCAGCCCTTCACGACAGATATGATACCGCTTGTATATCGCGTAGCCGAGTACCGACTGATTGGAGACGTGTAGGAAGATGGGGGTAGTTGAGCTAGGCCTAACTTGGTGATTTAGGCACTCGAGCCTTGGTGTGACGTCGATGCTGCTGCAGAGCGTATCTTACACCGAATCTTGGAGCCCCGTAGTATTCGTTGGAGATGCCTATCGAAGTCAACACGGCGTGCATGGTGGACGTCGGTGAGCCGCCCGACTTACATGTATAAGACATGGCCGTAGCTTCCTGTAAGTGCTCCAGACTCTTCACTCCACGACTCAACTGCAGTGTGAAGTCTCTCCCTCGAAACAAACAACCATGCATTCCGAACTTGCCCTCCTGGGCCTCTGCTGGGCCCTTGCCATTAAGGTGGCCATTGCCCACGGCGACTACGCCTAAAAGTCCATGGCTGGCCCTCACCAGTCCCTCTGGTACAACACCCTCCCCGGTGACGGCGGCACCTAAGCCGACTCTGTCTTCTCTGGTATTTCCACCTTCGGCCGCCTGCCGTACCAGAACTGCCTCTAGGCCCAGGATGCCAGCTACGACATCGCCTTTATCGGCGCCCCCTTCGACACCGGCACCTCTTACCGTCCCGGTGCCCGCTTCGGCCCCTCCGGCATTTGCCAGGGCTCTCGCCGCCTTAACCTGTACGGCGGGTATAACGTCCCCCTGAAGACCAACCCCTTCAACAGCTGGGCTACTGTTCTCGACTGCGGTGATATCCCCGTCACCTCGTACGATAACACCTTCGCCCTCCGTCAGATTGAGGAAGGCCATTTCAACATTCTCTCCCGCTCCCCTGTCACCGACGCTGACGAGCCCGGCCCGGCCGTCCGTGGCGCCCTTAAGGGCAAGATCCTCCCCCGTGTCATCACCCTTGGCGGTGACCACACCATCACCCTCCCCCTTCTGTGCTCCGTCAACCGTGCTTACGGTCCCATCTCCGTCATCCACTTTGACAGCCATCTCGACACCTGGAAGCCCAAGGTCTTCGGTGGATCCCCGTCTGCAGTTGCGGCCATCAACCACGGAACCTACTTCTACCACGCCGCCATGGAGGGTCTCCTCGCCAACGACACCAGCATCCACGCCGGTATCCGCACTACCCTCTCTGGTCCCAGCGACTACGAGAACGACGGTTACTGCGGTTTCGAGATTGTTGAGGCTCGTGAGATCGACACCATTGGCACTGACGGCATCATCAAGCGCATTGTTGAGCGCGTCGGCACCAAGAACCCTGTCTACCTCTTTATCGATATTGACACCCTCGACCCTGCCTTTGCCCCTGCCACTGGAACTCCTGAGACCGGTGGCTGGTCCACCCGTGAGTTGAGGACCATCCTCCGCGGTTTGGAGGACCTCAACCTTGTCGCTGCTGATATTGTGGAAGTTGCTGTAAGTTTTCATCCCTGGATTCCGCACGCCAAAAAATGCTAACGACGGAAAAAACAGCCTGCATATGACACCAATGCTGAGCACACCACCATGGCTGCTGCCGATGCCCTCTACGAGGTCATGAGCATCATGGTGAAGAAGGGACCTCTCAGCATGGCAGTGATGTTAAGAGGGATCTCTAAGATGGAATGGTTTGTCTTGATTTTGGTATCTGGTATCGGGGTGTTATGAATGTTAACGAGAAATGACATATGATAGAATGAACTCGGTTTCATATAGGTAGTTTCGGATGGCGCATGGTCATGGTCGTCATGAATCGGCTGAGAAGTGCCGAATTCTTACTAGTGTAGATAAGGCGAGAGGGAGCCCCCCTCAGAATAGAATTATGTCGTAATCCAACTTTTCTGAACCCATGTCATCAGTGCCGTCATTGCCAAGCAAAGTTCAGGGGACTGCAACTCACCCAATAATTCCCCAGCGCAAACCATGCCTTTCCCATCGTCATCTAGCCCTTTCCTAAGGGCCCAAACGTCAACCAACGCCTGGCGGATGATCCGCACATGTAACGATCGAATGCAGGCCTCCAGTAGGTTCACTTTCTCTAACACGAACGCTTGTTGGTCAAGGGTATAGGCCTCGCAGCCGAGTGTAAACACGGGCATTGCCATCGCAACCCACATTGACTCGCCTCCATCTGACGTGTGTAGGGAACTGAGCATCCGCCTAATGGCGCATACCGAGGCTTGAATTTCTGCCGATTGTGACGGCAGATGATAGAGGCGTCTGTAGAGCTGGATGAGAGTTGCTTGCTGGAAGATTTGGTGACAAAGAGTGAATTCATGACGCGCGTGTTCAGAAGAAAGGGGTGATCTCGCTGTCCTAGAGACGTGTAGTGTGAGAGAGGATGTTGACGGTGATAACATGATTGGCGGCGCGGCGATGGTGTCACGGGCGATCATTGCGTGTACTTTTCCGAGGAGGATGTCGGCTTCGAAAGGGGACGGTGTCCGTGAGAGTTGGTCGATTTGGTGCATAACGTCCAGTAATTCGTCACTGTAGCCGAGAAAACCGTCGATCGCAGGGGTCGTGTTTGGATCGAAGTGCTTTACTGGCGGCGCAGCTTCGCTGGCGAGAGTGCCCGACGATGATGGGATGATATATGGGAGGGTCTGTAAAGACTGATAGAGTTGGTACAGATGCTTCATGGCTATCTGCCTGCTGGTCGACGTCCCCGTCACGAATTGACGGTGCTGAGCCCCTTCCCCGTCCAACAGCGCCCTCATGCCCTGAAGACGGATGCGCCATGATGAAGACGGTGTCCCATCGAGGCTGCGGTAGGTGAACACGTCGGCGAGGCACCAAATGAGGCAGGTAGCCATGAGGGTCTCGTCCATAGTCTTCTGCCCTACCTCTGTAGTTGTAGCTAGTGCACTCCTCAAAAGGGCTAGGCCGGATGACTGCAGGTGTCCTAATATCTTGGCTACTTCGATGCCGTCAAGTTCTAGAACGCCGCGAGACAAGAAGCCGGCGGCCGAAAGGGCGAGGCATGCCGACATCAGCTGAGGGGATTCCAGCGCTGAGGGGATAAGGCCTTGGCCGAGGTCATGGTGGATTTTCGGATGGCAGGACAGCGAGGCAAGGATGTCTTGGGTAAAATGGTGTAAAAGCCGTTGATATCGGGGGGAGAGCGGTATGCCGTTCGGGAGCCGCTGCGGCAGCCATTTTGTAGTCTGCGCCAGAGCCCCTGAATCTGCTTTTTCGTGTGAATCTGGGTGGTCTTAGTCCTCTGCCGGTGTTTAGGATCGGGATTATGCACATACCAGCGGTTTTCTTCCCGATCTGCCATACCACGCGGAGACTGTACTCGCAGGTTCTGTTGAAGGTGGAGCACTGGCCGCAGCGGGGTTTCTCGTCGCATTTTCTCCTCCGCTTTCGACACTCGTCGCACCCCTGCCGAGATCGCGCAGCTGGCATATGTCGCTAGAGAGGGAAGAAGCGGTGCATTCGTAGTGCGATATCAATCCAGCCGCCGGAACATGCGAGATAATTGCTCCAGAGTGAATTCGGTCCAAGAGGCGGGGACAATGTCAACAGCGCCGTTGCAATTCCCCTGACAAAAGATAAGCGCAGCTCAGAAGATAAGCTAAACGATAAGCGACAGCACCCCCACCGCCCCAGAAGGTATCCTCTTCCTGGTGGACAATGACTCTCAACGATTGGCCCCTGTCTGCCCAAGGTACAGTACCCGGCCTTCTGTACCTAGCTACAAATGACAACGCTGCATCCCCACCAGCCCTTCACTCGGGATGCATCGGTGCACTCCTTCGTACTATCCTAGGTAGCTAGCTCCACGGAGGGGAATGGTGTTGTTTGGGAGTTGGGCAGTTTTCAGGTTTACTGGGGGTTGCACTGTCACGGAGGGCAAGGAGGAGAAGAAATGAGGAGGGGGCGCAAGAATCTGGCGGCGGGGTGACGGAGTCCAGCGAGGCGCCTTCGCCACAAGGGGGCTCTACAAGGGGCAATGTAGGCGTCGGGTGTGCTGGGACGCCCTAACATAAGGATGGGTTGAGAGTATGTTTTGGGTTGGCTGATCTGCAGTCATATGGTCCATGTTTTTGGGGAAACCTTTCCAGCTTTCTGTTCCGTCTCGGTATTTTGACCTCACTTGACAAATTTCTACCAAGAAACTTCTGTCGGCGCTCGTGATTGGCCTCTTTTGTATTTTACCACGGAAGATAGCTTCTGTTATAGCCAATAAAAGAAGAATAAGGCACACTAAGTAAGGGGCGATGCTATGACTAAGTATACCATGTAATATCACCGCAGTGAGTTTACAAGCCCTCCGCCTCTTAACAGCTTGCCAGCTCGCCCTTGCACGGTCCTCCCAGCGTCGATCTTTTCTTTGCTATCCAAACCCCGGCCTAGAACGGCGCTGTTTCCATCTGTTGTGAAACACACTTTTGTCACTCTTTTGTTTGCTTCATCCCTTAGTATCTGAAGAACTCTCTCGAGGTGAAGCTTTGTTTCCAGGCTCTCCATGAGGTGTAGCCCATCCACAACCCAGATGATTGTCGGCGGGGCCTGGGCCAGCAATCCATCAATGATCCGTAAGGCAGCAGGAATGCTATCAAACGTCCCGTCCAAAAGGGAAAACTCCTCTTCGCTGAGCGATCCTGTTGCTTCCATCTCTATCTCGTGCGGGAGCAGATGCACGAGCTGTGCAACGACAGAGTACATGAATGCGACAAGTGCCTTTTGCTGTCTTGTCATCAACCGGGGGGATGTTGTAGGGAATTCAAATAGGGGCTTGCAAAAAAAGGAAACGCAGGGGAGCCCAGAATCCAGGATTATCTGGGGGAGCCGGAGAGCGGCGCGGGACAGGGTCGAACCGTGGGAAGTTGAGATGGCGCCCTGAACCCAGATCGTCCTGGATACGGGAGACGATACCCAGCTCTGAAGTGCAGTGAGGACCTCAGAGGGCAGAAGAAACTGGCTGACACCTTGTCGCGGCTGAGACGCTTGAATCATACCCCGTCCGTCATGGATATATCGGCTCAGATGGGTGATGTAACCTTTCATTTGGTGACGTGTTGCGACCTTGAGCTCTTGGTCATCGCTCTTCGCTGATTCTTCATCAAAATCCAGGACGGTTTCCTGCATCGAATGAGGCTCCTCCGCCGGAACCGGCGAGCAGTCATCAAGTTGAAGATGAGACTGCTGCTTTTGTCTCCTCAGGAAGAAATCTGAGTCCGGCAAGAATCATTAGCGTCTGGATACCAAACAGTGAGTGCACTGGCCCAACCAGGACCGATACTTGCCGTGTTGGACATCTTCCTCCACAGAACCAAGATACACGACCGCATGCCTGCCCAGGATGCCTACTAGCCTCAATCCAGCGGATCCCAACTTTGCATCAGTCTCTTCGACGGTTTCTGCACGACTCGAATCGCCAACAACCATCAAATCGGATAATGTGACGTCAAGTCGACGGACACCGTCCTCAACAGCGGCGACACTCCGACCCATTTTCCGAAACTCATCCCCCAGATCCCGTAGCCGTGTCTCAGCTGCGAGTGTCGCCTCATCCCGAATCCGTTTGACCGTTCGCTGCATATCATCAACCATTTTCTTGACCTTGTCGTCGTAGAAGTTGGCACTGAGAGAAGCAAGAAACCTCGTCTTCCATTTTATGAAGTACCGCATGCTGTGGCACAGGAAGCCGAATACTTGGACGTAAAGCTTAACAACCAACTTGCGCATATCAATGCTGTCGGCGAGCTCGGCTTTCCTCTCCACCAAGTGCAGGTCGCAGCTGATTTCCGCGAGGGCAAGAGAGAATCCATCGGCGATTTTCTTATAGTTGACCGATGCCTTTAAGCCCCAGGGTGATTCAGGCCGAGATTAACTTCCTTCCATTCTGGCAACTAAAACGTGAGCTCCGGGATAATAACTGACCTTGACGAAAGCCGAGATCACCCCAGCGAACAAACTGACGTACTTGTCTTCCATCGGGATGAACTTGAAGAGGTAGGCATGGTCGTGCAGGGTGTGAGAGAAATCCAGCAACTGGTCTTTTATTTTCCTGTACCCCGACTTCTTCCTCGTCTCCCACTTTGTCTGGGCATCTAGAACTGCCGC
>Ga0247769_1000371_pt1 | contig 11363 bp, 13 predicted proteins | sample UWRJL166409R6_FD_179942 | JGI IMG/M metagenome (GOLD analysis project Ga0247769, IMG submission 179942) | Plant litter microbial communities from Arlington Agricultural Research Station in Wisconsin, United States - UWRJ-L166-409R-6 | ecosystem: Environmental > Terrestrial > Plant litter >... | reverse complement strand
CCGTTCCCCTGTTGGATGTACAGCATGTACTTGATCTCGTCAGGGGTCGACGAATTATTCAGCTGCTCTTCGGCCAGCTTATTTGCTTCTGCGGTTTTGCCTTGGTTATTAAGATCCTGGACATCGCTCACAACGTCAGGAAGGCGATCGCCGCTTATGCCCTGAGTATCGCCCGATGACGGATTATTACCCGAAGATCCACCTTGCTGGACCCAACGAAACAGCGCCCCACCTGCGACAGCGGCAACAATTAATAAGACCACTATCACAATCGTGATGAGTTTCTTGTGCTTCCTCCAGAACGAGACTTTGGGTACTTTGGGCATCCTAAACGGTTTCTACATTTCTTAGCTTTAAGCATAACCAAATCCGAGAGGCGGCGCAAGCTCGAGATTTGCGGTTGATTCTGGAAATAACTGTGCGACAATCAGAGAGCGGATTATTGCCCACCTCTAAGGAGCGTGTCATGCAAATACCCAGCCATTCCGCCCATCCACCCTGCGACCCTGAAGTGTTCACCCGCGGTGAGCTCATCGCCATCCTGCAGGCGGGTGCACCAACCGGAGAGGTTGAGTACTGGGTGAAGTTTGCAGCCAAAGAATCCGGCGCCCGTCTCGACTGGTACACGGAAGGCGGCTACCCGCAGGTGATGCACCTGGGCAACGATCAGACCTACGCCAAGGCCATCGAGACCATCAAGGCCATGAACGGCCTGGGCGGCGTCAAGGTCAAACGCACACTCCCCCGTGGCCGCATCAGCCACTTCCGGCGCGACCGCTGAGACCCGCCCTCCGGGGGCCGATTACTGGACCCGGAGGGCACCCTACCCTATTTGTGTTTCTGAAAATGCCTGACGAAGAACCGATTGAATAAAATCGTTTTTAGCTTTTGTATAAGCTTCACGATCATCGCCGTACTTCGCCGCCAGCAAGAGTTTAAGACGCGCGTACTCCGCCCGCTCCTCTTCGTGACTCCGCAGATAGTCTCGAAAAGCAATTGGCTTTGCCCACTGCTCCAGGTCATCTTTCAGAACAAGATTAAGATGATGCGTACGGTTCGTGTGCAATCCTTTCGGAAAGAATTTCCGGTCTACAAACATGCGCTCAGGCATATATTCGTATCCGATCGCTTGTAGTTTTTCAATAAAACCAGCGAGGTCGTCGAACGAATCTACCGCGGCAACGATATCAATGATAGGTTTTGCCGTCAGACCGGGGACGCTTGTGCTGCCGATATGTTCAATGGCGAGCAGCTTGTGGCCGAAAGTCGATTGGAGCATCGACTTTTCCTTCTCGAACGCCGTCGCCCAGCTGGGATCGTATGACTGAAGGTGCACGGTACCGCGCTGTAAACCGATCGTCATACTAGTGCGAGCCGCCCAATTCCGCTGCGAGTCGCTCGAAGAAGTTCTTCGAATACTCGTAATCAGCCCGGGCTAGCTCACGCGCTTCGTCGGTCGTTATAGAATCCCATTTGCGCTGCAAGTGCTCGCCTGTGTAAAAATCTGCAACGATATCCTCGAGCGTATCGCCCTTCAGCGTCCGCACCATAATGATCCGGGCAATACCTATCGGACCGAAGACATCGAGCTTGTCGGCATCACGGAGCAGCGTTGTTTCGATCGACTCATGCGACTGTTTGTATTTTGGATCGGAGCCATGATTGGCAATTGCCTCGAGTACAGCCGTAACTTTAACTGACGGAAAGTCGACCTCGCGCAAAACCTCTTCGGCAATTTGATGGTCGAAATCATGATACGCCTCGCCAGTCCGCTCCGGATAGTACGCCGCCATATCATGCAGCAAGGCCGCGCCTGCCAGCACCTCTGCGTCATACGCGACACCGCGCCTGTCGGCAAGCTTGAGCGCATATTGATACACACGCCAGTGGTGGTCGGGGCCGTGACTCCGGAGAGGACTAGCAGCCGATTCAAAGCGACGAGTGTTGGCCTCAAGCAAAATAGTTTCAAGATGGGTCATAGGGATATCATAGCAAATACGTACGAACTCTGTTAAGATAAATGCAATATGAGTTCTCTCCAAATCGGCATGGTAAGGACGTAACCCTACCTTTTGAAGTGAAATTCTTGATGCCTCCGACAGATCATGGTAAGCGCGGGTATTCGGATGGGTATGCGAGCCAGCTCAGAGAGAACTTGATGCAGGATAGATAACTTCATTCAATAAATGTGTCGGATTGAATGAACTAGTTACGAGACGCGAAGTTATTTTCGGTCGCCGTAATAAAAATAATCAAACCAGCCTTTTGCCGATAACAAAAACGTCAAGCCAATGAAGGATAGAAGCACATAGGGGTTAAAGGCCCAAATTACTAACAGAAGATAATGAAAGTCAACGCACCGCAGTGGAGAGTTAAAAAAACCAGTGCAGTGAGCGCCAAGTGCGTCCATGCCCACCCCCAGGAAAAGGAGCCCGAGGACGAGCAGCATCAAGATGCTTAGGCCATTCGCGACGAATCGCGATGTCGGGCTTAACTTCTTACCCACAATCAAAAGCCCAAGGACGGGAGCAATAAGAATATATGTCGGCAGGTATGACCATCTCAGTATTTCCAGGTAAAAATCGCTGAAGCTCGGCGTACCGGCAATCAAATGGATAGCACAAAAACTCAAAAGTAATAGAACGATAAGATAGCAGCCTCGCCAAATAAATCGAAAATTGGCGCTAGGGGCTTTCCTATCGTTTTGAAAAGACTTATTAGTCAGGCGACTTTTCATAACTCAAAGTTTAGCATGACTTGGCTGCCATTCGTAGATGGAGAAATGACATAAAGCCACTTCGTACATGCGACTTCTGTATGCTAAAATAAGCGCAAAATGCAATCAGCCCTTAAACTAACAATCACTAGCCGTATCGTAATTACAGTTGCCCTACTACTTTTGACGTTACTCCTTGCCTGGATAACATTTAAGGCCGGCTTAGATGTCGGTTATCAATCTATGCTGCAAGTGTTAATTGTGATGGACCTTGCACTCCTAATCTATGCGTTCTTTCGTTCGGCCAGGGAAAAGGCCAAGGTAAGGTACCTCGGACAAGCTGCTACAGGGACTAGTTGGTTAGTTTTGTTGGCCAGCATCCTCCCGGTTGCGGCCTGGATATCCAGTTTGAGTGAAACTCCGTGCAGACCTAGCGACAGCCAGTGTTCGTCGCCGGGTTTTCTCATTACTTATCTTGGGCTAAATCCTTTCATTCTCCCCCCGCTTCTTGTTACCCTGGCATTGATTTTGATTATTGGGATAATTGTAGATTCTACTAGCCCACGCGCTCGAAGATAGTAACGCCGCTAGCCATTAAAAGCCCAGCGCATGTAAGCACTGCACCGTAGACAACCCTCAATAGGATATCGAGGATGAGTTTAGGCCCGCTATCCAACGCTTTGGACTTATTCATGGGTACGTAACTAGCTAAGCCAGTAATAAAGTGCGAGTGCGAGCGAAACGACGCCAAGCACCACAATCGCCGCTAGCCTGCTCTGCGTCATCTTTTTGCCGCTCGTTGTTGGCAGAATAAGTAAGATAATTGGCATGCTGAGCAGCAAAGAAAGTTCAACGAGCGATGAATTAGTGCCTTTTGTAAATGTATTAAGTGACAGCCATAGTAATAATGGCGATATAAGACCGGCCAGCCATATCGGCCGGCGGGATACGACCAGGCTAGCTAACACTGAAACGCCAGCGACGACCGCAGCAATACTCGCTTGGCTCTGAGCCTGATTCACTGAAACAAGCGATTCTGGCGTAGGCCAAAGACTTAAAATATTAGGCAGAAGAATAATAAGAGCTGCTAAAAGTGCAAAGAACGACAACATGGCGAGTAGACTTATCGCTAAATTTTTATTTGAGTTACGCATAAGTAAAGAATACTAAGCTTATGGGTCCTACTTCAATAGTTAAAGCAATATCGCGGTCCGTCTCTGTTATAATCTGATCATGAGTTCTATCCAAATCGGTATGGTGAGGACGTAACTCTACCTTTTGAAGTGAAATTCTTGATGTCACCGACTGATCGCGGTAAGCGCGGATATTCGGATGGGTATGTCGATCAGCTAAAGACCAGTCTCTACTAGGGCTTCGGCGAGCTGGGTGGTAACGGGCAAACCTTGAAGAACGAATCATTCCTATTGCAAGACCAGTACGACGCACCGACTCGCAGGCCGTAGATGTATTCACCATTCTTCGGAGGAGCCAATTTGCCCTCGGCGATTAGCTTAACAATCTCTGGATCATTATTATTCTGTTGATCTTTATAGTAGCCGAGAAAAGCTCGAGTACCAGAAAAGCCCTGTGGGTTGATATAAGATAGTATCTGCGAGCTTTCGCCGTCTAGCACTTGAGCCACGGCTGCATCAGTTTGATTGTTGTAAAGAGTCCGTTCCCAGCCGGCTTTTAAAATCTGGGCATCTTCTGATTTCAAGTCCTCTGCTAGCGAACTATGGGATTTAACATACTTGTAACCCATAAAGCCACACCCTGTCGAAGTGGCTAGTCCTACTGCGTTTGAATCACAGCCTTGATCGACGATATCCGTATAAGCCTGATCGCCTTTCAGTTGAACCGTATTTAAAAGACTCTCCATGTCTTGCTTGACTTCATTTTTGTCTGGAGTGTAGGCGTTGTGCTTGAAAATAAGCCACCACCCTGCCCCCAGAACCGCTAGAGCAGCGACAACGACAATCACCACTATCAATAACTTTTTCCTGGATGCCTTCTCTGTATCCTTTTTTGAAGTCTTTTTATTCGCCATAATTTCTCTCATTCTAAATACTTCTCCCTGCAAACACAATACCTAAGGGTCTTACACCCTCGGGCCTCACCACTTTCATGGCTCGGCCCGAGGGACTCTTCAGCTATACGAAAACACTTGTTGCTCAGAACTGCGACAGTACCAGTTGCCTGTAGGCATCCTGCCCGAATTGATTCGGATGAAAAGAATAGGGTACGTTCACGATATCCAGCCCGTTGAAGTACGGGTCGGTCGTGCACAGCTCGTGCCCGGCGAAGGGCGAACCCGAAGCCGTAGCATTTACGAATTTCAGACGCGGGCTGTTCACGATATTCACCATGCCTTCGATCTTGCTGTTCAGCGCAGCAGTGAAGACACGACCAGCCGTTATCTCATTCGAGGTGAACGTCACCTGTCCTGCGTTGATCAGATTGTTGATGAGTGTGTTGGACACACCCGCCAACTGCCCGATCGCCGCCACGACCCCTATGGCAGCCGAATCCCCCACCTTTGCCGCCGCCACCAGAGCGTTGAAGGCAGTGATGCCCGCACCCAAGGGGTTTGAACAAGTCGACGGATCCGGCATAATCTGCGGGTAACCAACGACATACACCGTGGCATTGGGTGCCTTGGTGAGAATGTCGTTATACGCACCGTCCAGCTTGCTTCCCAAGTTATCCACCTGAGCAGCAAAAGACTGCTGCACACTGGCAGCGCTGCAGTCCAGGAATAGACACTGCTGTACGAAATCAGAGAACTGGACGTCATTTCCGCCGATAGAGACGGTCACGACATCAGTGCTTGAACTCAACGCAGTATCTTGTGCTGGCTCGTTGGCGTTCTTTTGGTCGTTCGGGCTCCATACCCCATTGATCTGATCAGTCTTCGCGCCAGAACAGGCCGCGAAACTGACGAGTTGCAGGCTCACAGCCGGATCACGATCTAGTTGACGCGCATAGGCGTCCGACGACCGGTGGCACAAATTCTTACTAGGTCCGCTAGGTACGTCCGTGCTTGAGTCAAATGGCGACACACCCTCACCCGAACTGAATGAATCACCCATCGCCACGTACTTCAACTCCGCAGCTGGCGGCTGCGGAGTCTGCCCGAGAGCTGCTGCACGCGGGAAGTCCATGCCCAGAATCGGCACCTGCACTGCGTACAGATACGGATCACCTGAGCTGCACGTTCCGCTAGTGCAGGTCGTCGCCACGATGTAGAGCCGACCGGCGTTCATCCCGATGTTGGTGGGCTGAACGTCGAAGCTCTTGGTCGGGTCGAGATCGCTCGTGTAGAGGACGGACCGGCGGCTTCCCGTCGAACCGTCCACGATGCTGACCTGTGCACCCTGGTACTGGTTGTCCTCGCTGCGGTACCAGCGCAACACCACCACGTTGCCGTTGTTGTCGACGAACGTGTTGAAGTGCCGGGAACCGATGAAGACGTGAGCACCATCGTCGCCGCTGTCGGGTTTGTACGGATTCGCCCACATCGGGCTGCCGTTTGAACCGATTGCGGTGAGCTGGTCCACGCCAGCAACGTTTGTTCCGCCGAAGACGGCGCCGTTGCTTGGCGTCGAGCGGAACATCAGGTACTGCTGGCAGTCCAGCACGCTGTACTGCCACACCTGACCACTGCCGTTGAAAGCGAGGACGCGCGAGGCGACCTGGCCGTACGGACAGTTGTTGGTCGGCGACTGGTTCTTCACGACCATCGCGAAAACCGTGCCAGTAGTACCGCCCGCCACGTCAACGACGGACTCGCCGCTGCCGAGCGTGATGTCGACCGGCGTCTGCTCGTTGCCCGAGTAATCGAAGTAGCGGAACTGGCTGCCCCACCACACGACCAGGCCGCTCGAGTATGGCAACAAACCGTTGTACCGGCCGCTGCCGCTGTTGCCGAGCGGCTTGTTGAACAACACGGTACCGTCCGCGGCGTTGAAGCGTAGCTGTCGAGCACTGCCCGCCGCTTCCGGCCACGACGTAGACGTTGCCGTCGTTGCCCATGACCACGGAACTCGGGAAGTTCCAGACGTTGCCGCACGTCGTGGACAGCTCTGCCGACCACGAATGCGCGCCATGCGCCGTCAGGTCGTAGCGTTGAATCCAGGGAGCGTACGGATTGGGCAAGCTGGATACGGGCGCGTAGACCGTTCCGTCGCTCGCCACGGCAGTGATGCCGTCGCAGGCTTGGATGGTCTGGCCGCTTGTTCGGGCTACCGATCCGCCGTCTCCGCCGGACGCAGTAACGGTCGTAATAGCGTTTGCCGCCGAGGTTGCCGAGCAGCCTGTCACCACATCGCCGTTGGGACGAGTCAGAATACTCTCCGCCCCGGCCATGTCCGTAAGCTGGACCGGACTCCCCCACACTGTCGTCGTTGCGTTGGCCGGTGAACTACCAACGATTGCGAGAAGCGAAGCCAGCATCGCCACGGACGTAAGCCGGGCGAGCCATACTCTACCAATACGCATCTTGCCACCCCTTCCATGCTCGATGTTAACGTGCGCCGAGGGCATATGGGATGCCACTTCGGTTCTACAGACTGAAGAGTGAGCGGATTATAGCATTAGTTGCCTCGAACAACAAAGAGTCTAATCGTAGAATTATTCTATTACCTCTGTTACAATAGGTTGAGTATGAGTTCTCTCCAAATCGGTATCGTCGGCCTCCCCAACGTCGGCAAGTCCACCCTATTCAACGCGCTAACCAACAGCCAGATCCTGGCTGCCAATTACCCATTTGCTACCATCGAGCCGAACACTGGCATTGTTCCGGTTCCAGATGAGCGTCTCGACAAACTGGCGGCGCTGTACTCCAGCAAGAAGATCGTCCCCGCTACCGTCACATTCGTCGACATCGCGGGGCTCGTGGCCGGTGCCAGCAAGGGTGAAGGCCTCGGCAACCAATTCCTGGCGAATATCCGTGAGTGTAATGCCATCGCCCAGGTCGTGCGCGCCTTTCATAATGACGATATTCTGCACGTCGCCAATCGCGTCGACCCTAAAAGTGATATCGAAATTATCAACACCGAGCTGATCCTGGCCGATCTCCAGACGGTTGAGAAGCGCCTCGGTGCCGTCCAGAAACAAGCAAAAGCCGACGCTAAAATGCGACCGCTCCTGGCCGAGCTAGAAAAGGCCCTCGCTCTACTAAACGAAGGCAAGCTGATCAGCGCCACCGACGTTGACGCCGAGCTCATTCGCGATCTTCACCTCCTCAGCGCGAAACCATTTATTTATGTGTTCAATGTGGATGAGGCTGACCTCAGTGATGATGCGCGCAAGCAAGCTTTGAGCGCGCTGGTAGCTCCCTCTCAGGCGCTCTTCGTGAATGCCCAGCTGGAGCACGAACTACAATCGCTCGACCCTGCAGAGGCCCACGAACTACTCGAAACCTACGGACAGACAGAGTCAGGGCTGCTCCAATTGATCCACGCCGCATATGACACGCTTGGCCTCCAAAGTTACCTGACCGCAGGCGTCCAAGAAGTCCGAGCCTGGACTATCCGCAAAGGCTCAACCGCGCCGCAGGCCGCTGGCGTGATTCATGGCGACTTCGAACGAGGCTTTATTGCCGCGCAGATCGTGAGCTACTCCGACCTGATCGCTGCCGGCTCAGAAGCAGCCGCCAAGGCCGCTGGCAAAATGCGCACCGAAGGCCGTGACTACATCATGCAGCCCGATGACGTCGTTGAGTTCCGCTTCAACGTCAGCAAATAACGTATAATAATTTTCGTGACCAAATTACCCGAGGGAAACTATCTTTTTGTTCATTACGGCTATGGGCCAGACCACCAGCCGCAATTGAGTTTATTGCCCAACGCAGGCGATAGATTTACTCATTTTGAACCTCGCGACCAAACATTCACGCTAGCATTCGATAAAACTCAGCGCTACTGCAACGGCTGGCATGACCTCGCGACAGCCGAGAGCTTTCCGTGCCCGGACGCTGCGGAACTGCCTGATCAGTACGATCAGTGCCGTCACTGCCAACAGAAAACCGGCTTCAATCCGGCCTTCTACAATGCCGTGAGCGTCTCCGAACAACAGCAGGCTCGAAATGCCCAGCCGCACCTGCTCTACCTCGCACACTTTGCCCCTGGTGTGGTTAAAGTGGGGATAACTTGGGAAGGCCGCGGTATTCGCCGACTGCTCGATCAGGGTGCCCGCAGCGCGCTTATCCTGAAGGTCTACCCGAACGCCGACATTGCTCGTACCTACGAAGCTCGCGCCGCCAAGCTTCCCGGGATTGCTGAGACTCTCCAACTGCGGCACAAACATCAGCACCTCAAGCGTCCCTACGACGCCACCGCTGGGGCCCAAGAGCTTACTACAGCTCGTGACCGACTGATTCGTGAAATCAACCTCGTCCCGGACGACAATCAACCCCTTCACCTCGATAGCTACTTCCTGGGCAACAATTCGCTTCATCCGCATGACCTAGTGGATATCAGCAAAAATGATACCGTATCTGGTAATTGTCTGGGCATGATCGGCTCAATTCTGGTGATTGACCAAAACGACCTTCAGTACAGCTTCCCTATCGGTAAATTAACCGGATATCGCTGCACGCTCAGCTATGATACTGCCAAAAACGAAGCCGAGCCACACCAAGCGAGCTTGTTCTAAATAATTACAAAGTTGCTGTGGTGCCCGGCCCCAAAGAGCCGGGCACCACGTTCAGAAATTCCCACCATCAGGAGCGGCGGAGCCTAACCTCGAAATGGAACGTGCTGGCGCCCATCCGCTTCTGCGCGGCGACGGCCCCGGCTCGCATCGTCTCCGGGCTGGTCGCATCGATGCGCGTCATCTTGCCCATTGACGGGTCAGGGAGCCCGTTGCGAGCACCCCAATGTGCGGCTCCTCGAACCTGGAACTCGACGGTATATTCTCGATATTCCGCCCTCCCACGCAGCTTCATCACCAGACGCTCGGCCCAGGTGGTATCGACCACCCCTGGCATAGACAAAACGGTGACACCCCACTGGTCCCGGGAGACCTTGAGCGGCGGCACGCTGCGAACAGACGGCGCAGCGACACGGAGCGCACCGGCAATGTGCGGCAGCAGTTGCTTGTGGATGAAGTAATCCCACCGCTGCACCTCTTCTTGCTGCCGGGCAGCGGCGGTCGTAGCATCTGACCATCCCGGAATTCGCCGTTCGGACGGCATCTTTCCCCTCGCCATTGCAGTCTCCTCTGATAGGACCTCTGACAGCGCTTGTTATATCACGATAATTGCTACTTTGACAATGGGCTCAACAGGTAGAAACGCTCGCGGTTACCCTTTGAACCCGCTACTTCGCTATCAATTTTGCTCCGCAGAACGAATAAACTCTTAGCCCACACTTCAAAATCACGCAAAATGTCGCGACGCATCGCATCATTCTTGATAACACCTTTATGTTTTGCGGCAGCACCGGCTTCGAACTGGGGCTTGAGCATAGCGGCAATCTGCGTTTGCGGCCCACAAAGAGTCGCGACGTGCGGCAAAATTTCGCGCAGGCTGATAAAACTCACGTCGATAACCACAATATCTGGCGTATCGCTGACCATATCCATATGCCGGATATCTGTCTGTTCGTGCAGCTCGATCTTCGGATTGCCATGCAGCGATGGATGCAGCTGATTCGTACCGACATCAACGGCGATCACTTTTCGGGCTCCGTGCTGCAGTGCGTAATCTGTAAAGCCACCCGTACTCGACCCTACATCCAGCACAACTGCGCCAGCAAAATTCAGTTTCAGCAGCTGAGCCACACTGGCCAATTTGAGTCCGGCACGCGAGACGTACTTCTCTTCCGCTTGCAACTTCACATTCGCGTCTGCAGGCAGGAAGTATCCCGGTTTTGTAATAACCCTGCCGTCCACCAGGACTTTACCCAGCTTAACCCAACTCTCAGCCTGAGAGCGGGTATCGACAAGGCGTTTGGCCACTAATAACTGATCGAGTCGAAACTTAGTCATTGGTTGACATTATACGATAAAAATGGTAATTTTACTACTGCTCAATCACCAAGCTGGAGGTTATCTCATGCCTAAATTTTGGGCCGCTTACCCGCACCCCGCGGGCGTATTCCAGGCAAGAATGGCAGAAAAGGAAATAGCCGGGGAAACCCGCGATGAAGTCCTCAAGACCGCGCGCTCCCAGTGTCCGCTCGACCGCTACCTATCGTCCATCTGGACCGTCGGGACCAACAGGATGATCTGGGAAGCAGGCAGCGGCTGGACCGAAGCGGTCGACGAGTTCCTTCCCCGCTGAGCCCAAAAGGGGCGGCCCCGTTAGCGGGCCGCCCCTCAGTCATCTCTGAAGCTATTGAACTAATCCTTTTTGCGCTCGAGGTACTCGCCCGTGCGCGTGTCTACCTTAATCACATCGCCGATCTTGATAAATGACGGCACTTTCACGATCAGGCCGGTCTCAAGCGTGGCGTCTTTGAGCACACTACTCGTGGTGTCACCCTTCACGACGTTCTCGGTGTAGGTCACTTCCAGGAACAGATTGTTTGGCAGCTCCACGTTAATCACGCGACCTTCGTACGACTGCAGCGAAACATCATTGCCCTCCTTGAGGTACTGGGCGATGTCGCCAACGATATCACCATTCAGCTCAAACTGCTCAAAC
>Ga0247769_1000370_pt1 | contig 11371 bp, 7 predicted proteins | sample UWRJL166409R6_FD_179942 | JGI IMG/M metagenome (GOLD analysis project Ga0247769, IMG submission 179942) | Plant litter microbial communities from Arlington Agricultural Research Station in Wisconsin, United States - UWRJ-L166-409R-6 | ecosystem: Environmental > Terrestrial > Plant litter >... | reverse complement strand
GGTAGATGCAGCACACTATTTCCGAGCGGAGGGCTTTGTCAGCACCATATCATATGTTGAGCGTGTGACGAGTGCTCGTTGAGCCAGAGCCCCGGTACGGACGCGTATCATGGCATACCTTTTGACTTCTTCCGCCCCAAGCCCTCATTATCAACTACATCCTCTCGCCATTGTACTGATCGAGAGTTCGAAGGAGGAGCACCTCGTAGGCGGAGGATGGCTTGGGCTTGGGTTCCCGCCCGTTGTTGGGTGGGCTGCGTCTGGGTTTGGGTTTGGGTTTGGGCGCCTGCTGTTTGTTGAGGTGGTTGTGATTGCAGGTGTCGAGGGGGCATTGAGGCCATGTTTGGAATATCAGAAAACCGCCGCGCAAATGAAGTTGATTAGGTGAGGTGGGTTTGAATATGTGGTGGAGAGTCGCAAACTCCGTTTCCAAAAGAGAATCCTGTCGTGTCAAGACAGACCGGCAGATCAATCGCCTCTTGTCTATCGTGGCCCTTTGAACTTAGGGCAGGCGTTTCGGAGAATGCTCTGGATGCTTCCAAGACGGCCAAAAAAACCGAATTCCACCTGAGCGATGTTTGACACAGGGGCAGAGATTCTGAATGAAGGACTTGAACGACGATTGTAGGAAGTTGGAGTTTTGGAAGACAACCCGCCCCACGTCATTGCCTGATGGTGGGGGCGGGGCGACGATCGCGGGAATAGCCTAGACCGAGCGCCACTTGACAGGGGCTTATGAATCGACACAAAGGCGGCTTATTCCGTCCCTACACAACAACAATACTTGCTCGGTTTCTCACAGACGCAGTGATAGACTGCCTTGTGTATGTAGGTATTTCAAGATAAAGTAAAGAAACAAGCTTTGTGACCTAGACCTACCATGGGAACTGTCAGCCTGGTTGTACAATAGCCCCGAGAGAGCTAGGCAGGCATGAACCGAAACATTTCCGACAGAACAGCGCAGAACGCAACTCGTATCGCACACTGGAACAAGGTAATCATACAGTCGAGGCGGATGAGATGGCTTTACGCACTGTACGAATCACACCGTCAAGCACCAGAGCGCATCGGATCGTGAGGTCGGTCCCAGCAACCTGGATTCCATCCCAACACCTGGGCTACTTTCGCTTTTTCATCTGTGATCAAGGCCTCCCTCGTCAGCTCGTCCAGTCGCCAAACCCCACCGCCCCGAATTACCGTACTTCCATGCGTTCCTTCCCTGCGTGGCTTCTTGGACGGCTCCTTCAACGAACCCCGCGGGGCTTTTCAACCCCTGCTATCTCAACGGTGCGGACCAGGTGACGTCAAACCGGGACCGAAGTACCTACCCTCATTGCACAGCATCAAGCAAACGAATACACAAACAAAACGGAGGTTCTGATTAGCGGTGCGGGCGACTACGTTGTCCCTTGTATGACAATTTTGCGGCCTCTTTTGGGATCGAAAGTGCCGACCTCGCCGCTTATGGAGCTGTCTTGGTCCACGCGCCTTCCTCCTCGGAGCGCTGGGTTTCTGCGAGCATCGCAGCTTCTGTTCCAGAAGGGACGCCCCGACCGACCCACAGCCTTGCTGTTTGCGCCCCAAGTTTGCGTTGCTGAGGGAAAGAGCAAAGCACAATTCCTTGTTCGCAATGGAGGACATAAAGGATGGTCATCCGGAGTTGGATGGTCCAGCCCCGAACTCTTCCAGCACCACCGAAGCATCCTCATCCAAACAGCTTGCGACCGCCGACAGTTCTGCAGACATGGCACCGAGCGGGAAGCTGAGGCCGAACACACCCAAGCGAGATGTCGATCTGAGCTCGCTGCTGAATGTCGCCGAAAAGGCAGAGCTGGTCTCTTTTGTCAGTAAGGTTACCGACACCATGCAGAAGCATATAACCCAGGTTTTCGACTCAACCGGAATCGACGATAGCGCCAACATTTTGCGACCCAGCCTTTGGCCCCGACTTCCCTTCCATCTGCGAGACATGAGTCTGACCGCGCCGCCGCAAAAGCGCCACGAGTCCCGCTCCTTCACCGGCCAGAAGGAGAACAGGAAGCCCTCCAGCGCCCAGTATGCAGCTTCCTACGGCAGCAGCCTTACGCCGGCCAGTGACGCTCCACTGCAAGAGGAGGAGGAGCAGAGACAAGCACCACGCCTGCAGGAATTGAAGAAGGAGGTACTACTTCACTTCAAAAAGTGGCAAGCGGCTGTCCACAAGCGAGTGGGCGACATTTCCGTAAAAAGAACGAACGAGCCTCAGGTGGGCTCGTCTTCGTACGGCAGTGTCAGAAGAGGTCGGGGCGGCTTCGACCGCAACAACAAACCACCGCGGGGTAAGAGCCCAATTCATCACATGGACCGGCTTGTGTGATGATGTAAATGCTGACTGGGTGCAGAAACCAAGGTCACTACCATAGAGGCCGATCCCACATTGACCCGGCTTTACCCTCCGATCCCAACCCAGTTGAGTTCGATGTCAGTCGAGAAGAAGTCACTGTTGCTACACTCTCTCCTTCTTCTGCTTCTCTCGCTTGAGCATTACAGCGCCTATACTCGAGTCCTCCTGCTTCATGTCACCTCTTCGCTTGGACTTCCCGTGCGGATACTTGCTGAAGACGAGGTGCGGGTGGCGAAGGGCCTTTCCCAGATAGTCAAGGACATCTCGCCCGATGAAATTCTCCAGAAAAAGGCCGAAGAAGGCAAATCGTCCAGGAAGTGGAAGGCCGCCTTAGCTGGCGCGGCCGGGGCTGCTCTCTTAGGCGTGACCGGCGGTCTGGCTGCCCCTCTTGTGGCTGCGGGAATCGGTACCGTCCTCGGAGGCGTCGGCCTCGGCTCAACAGCAGCCGCAGGTCTCCTCGGAGCAATGGCCGAGAGCGCGTTGCTCGTCGGGTCTCTCTTCGGCATCTACGGCGCTCGAGCCACTGGGAAGATGATGGAACAGTACACCAAGGACATCCAGGATTTCGCATTCATTCCACTTCACGGGTCGATTGGCGAGGATTCCGAAATCGGTAAGATCCACACCGAGAGCCGTCGATTCCGCGTCGTCCTTGCGATCGGCGGATGGTTAACGAGCGGAACCGATGTCGCCAAACCCTGGCGCGCCCTTGGACAGCATAGCGAGGTGTATGCTGTCCGTTGGGAACTCGAAACGCTGACAAAAATGGGGAACGCCCTTGAGACGGTCCTCAAAAGCGCTGCTTGGTCCATGGCAAAGAAGGAAATCATTGCTCGGACTAGTGAGCTCCGTTTCAAAGCACCTAATGCCAATGTAGCGTGCACTAACAAGCGTGGCTCAGTCTTCGCGAGCCTATCCCAGGCGCTCTGGCCTCTCGGACTGCTGAAAATCAGCAAAGTCATCGATAACCCTTGGAACGTCGCAATGGTTCGGGCTGACAAAGCCGGCGCCGTACTCGCAGATATTATCATGAGCAAGGCTCAGGGCGAGCGGGGTGTTTCGCTAATTGGTTACAGTCTCGGTGCCCGCGCGATTTACGTCTGCTTGATGATCTTGGCCGAGCGACGCATCTTCAGTCTGGTTGAGAATGTGGTCATGATGGGAACTCCTGCTCCATCCGACCCCGGAGTTTGGTGTGCGATGAAGAGTGTGGTGTCAGGTAGACTCATCAACGTTTTCTCGGAGAACGACTATATCCTTGGCTTTCTCTATCGGACGAGCAGCATACAGTTCGGTGTCGCGGGATTGCAACGCATCGACGGAGTTGATGGTGTCGAGAACGTGGATGTCTCTGCTAAGGTCAGCGGCCACTCAAGATATCAACACCTCGCGGGCAGCATCCTAAAGCACATCGGTTGGGAGGATATCGACGCCCAGCGAGTCGCTGATGATGAAGCGGTGCTCGCGACTGCAGAAGCGAAGAGCCGCGAGCGTGAGAGGAAGCGGGATGCAGTTGAGCTCGAGATTCAGACCAGTAAACCAGCACAGGGCAGCAAGAAGAAGAACGAGCATGATGTTATTCGTACTCGGGCTCGCAAGATGAAGTCCAAGAAGTAGTCCGCCAAGATATGGCGACGGTTGGAGGTTAGAGGTGGCTGATGCGGGCAAATATGCACTTGACAATTAGGAGGCGCATGAAGCAAGTGCTGGAATCGGGACCGGGACGGTTTGGCATGTCAGTATGACAGAATTGCTTCCTATCGTCAAAAAGAGTAGTGTTAGCATTGAACTCTGCCCCCTGCTACAGCAGGACCTAGTGGGAGTGGCATGATAGACACAGGCAGAGAATGAGATGTCTTACACCAAGTGAATTTACGCTGCTTACAACGAATGTGGTTGACTCCCGGCCACCACGGGCAGCTCGAGATTTATGCTCGAGGTGCACTGCCCATACTCGACCCATACTCGAGAGGCACTATTGACAACCAGGTATCAAAGCCGGGGAAGAGAGAGATGCCTGGCCGCATAAACCGGCTGATGATAGTCGGACCACATCCTCTGGCATTTTAAGAGCCTTGCGCATCCGGTCCCTTCCCACTTCTTACAACAAAGTAACGTCCAACCCTCTGTGATGCTGTGCCCAAGGCATCCCATGTTTCAGAGCCCGCGGTATCTACAGGAACATCCCGTCTCCGCCGTGGTCGTCGGCAGTGTCCCAATGTCTCCTCACTCTCTAGCACATGCTTGAGCCGTTCGATACCAATCGACGCCTCTGACATTGCGGCTGCCGTCTCATCCCGAATCGAACGCAAGGGTTCTACACCTTTTGTGTCGACTTTCTGGATGGCGCGCACGAAATGAAGCTGTGATTCGAGGGTCGCAATCATTGAGGCTTCAGCAGCTGGCGAGCTAGGAAGAGGTAGGGCAGAGAGCCGGAGGAGATGGCGAAGCTGAGTGGGCGTGACTGTCGGAGTCCCTGTGGTGGTTGTGGGAAGAAGGGAACGGACGGACCAGGTTGGGGTTGCGAGGAGGGTTGCTGGGTCCAGATCTTGGGAGGTCGCAACAGTGGAGGAGTGCCGTGCTATTCGGGTGCTGTGGTTGTGGAAATGTCGAGAGGGGAGGTAAAGTCGGCTTGTTGCATGTGGTAGTTTCCGATTGCAGCTGTGAACGCAGCTCTGGAGATATGTCGCTGTCATCCTCGCGGGTTGTGGGACATATCGTTCAGCCCCTTTTTTCCCTTTGTCTGCTATTTACAAAGTGACTCTCTGCAGGAGTCGCCAAAAAAGAGCTGCTTTGTTGAATACTTACATAAGCAGCTTAGAAGTTCGCTAACCTCTTTAGGCGTAGATTGAAGCGACGAGTACTGGATAAAACGTCGTAACCACTGGCGTCATAGCTTTCAGCTGGAGACCCACCCCCACCTCGGTGTCAACTGTCCAGACAAGGGGTCGCAGTACCGACTTTGACACTCAAGCTTGCGACACAAACCACCACTGCCTTGCCCCAATTGCTCTTGCATCGCGCCGGTTCTGTCGCCCTACTAGAAACCTTAGCTCGCAGTTCCAGAGATCAGAAACCATGGCACTAGACCCGCGCAGTCTCATTCAAAAGGTCAGGCTCCTCAGAAAACCCCGCTGGGCGCTGCCCCTCATTCTTGACATTATGTCGCTGATGTTTTAAGGGTCCAGGCCGACAAGACACTCCAGAGCGCGGGCGGAGGGTTCAGCTTCTTCAGCAGCGGCAAGGAGGACAAGTACCAATCTGCGGCCGACCTATATGTTCAAGCTGGAAATGCCTTCAAGTTGCAGCAGCTGAGTATGTCGATGCAAACGGTCCACGCCGATGAAATGCTGACATCAACGGGTCAACAGACAAAGAGGCCGGCGCTGCCTTCGAAAAGGCGGCTGCAGTCTACAGGGATAAGCTGAACGAGTTAGACGATGCGGCGAATATCATGATCGACGCATTCAAGGTGTACCGGAAAGAGAGCCCGGAAGACGCGGTACGATGTATCGATGCCGCTATCAACCAGTACACTTCTAAGGGAAACTTCCGGAGAGCGGCCTCACACAAGGAGAGTCAGGGTGAAGTGCTCGAGACGGAGATTGGGGACAGAAAGCGAGCTCTGGCCTGCTACGATAGTGCAGCTCAGTGGTACGAGGGCGACAACGCGACTGCGTGAGTACATCCCAAGGCTGTCACTCTGTTGCTGATCGCTTACGGATGGTATGGGGTTGTAGGCTCGCGAACAAGCTCTGGCTCAAGGTAGCCGATATTGCGGCTCTCGAGGGTGACTACTATCGGGCTATCGAGAACTACGAAAAAGTGGCGGACGCCTCACTCGGAAATAACTTGATGAGGTACTCGGTCAAGGAATATTGGCTGAAGGCGGGCATCTGCGTTCTGGCGACGAAAGACATTGTCAGCACTCGACGAAACCTTGAGAAGTATAGAGAGAAAGACCCAGGATTCGGAACCACGCGCGAGTATCAGCTCCTCGCGGATCTGACGGAAGCTGTCGAGGCGGGGAATCAAGAAGCCTTCACGGATAAGCTGTTCGCATTCGACCAGATGAGCAGACTCGATAAGTGGAAGACCGAGATCCTAGTGAGGATCAAGAATCAGATTGAGGAGGCCGATAATGAGTTCTCGTGAGCGGCGAGGTGTTCAAATGCTTCTATGGCGGTACGAAAGCACCACGATTTCGATGGACGGTTTCCGCATAGCCATATGACGCGAGGTCGGATACATTCTTATTTATAGCTGTTATAGCTGGCGTCTGGTTGATTGACCAGATAAACTGGTAGAGTTCTTCTATTCTATTTGATATGTAGCTCGGGAGCACTTGCTGTCCTTCATGTTTCTCTCAACACACTCGGTCTCTGGTCCATACATTACACTGCACGCTTTTGATAGGGGTGCATGACCGCCGAAAGTTAGCGCAAAGCACACCGACTGGGCTGCAAGCATCCTGGGGAGCCAACACCGAAGCCCCACCCCTGTCACCGCCTTTTTTGTGGACCCTTATCGTGTCCGAAGGTGGGGTTTTTGTCACTGATAACACTGAACTTTTTGTAAGTTTGTTCGAATTTCACGAATTTTTTGTACCTATTCGTCGTCGACCAAAGTTGTCGAGCAACAAAGTCACCACCGTCAAGATGGCATCGGTGTCTTTGAAAGAAAAGCTGGACAAGATTCGGTCGCCAAATCTTCAAAATCAAAAACAGGTAGCAATTCCCCGCATCTCATTTACTCAGAAGACTTGGGGACTGACGGTAAATTCTAGACCGCCAGCATCCTTGAGGGCATCGAGTCCACGTTCAAGGAGGCCAACACCGCAGCAACTCCGACTGCGTATTTCGCAGCGCTTCTCAGTCTCCTTGACAACAAGTCCCTCGTGACTCCCGTCGTTTACCTCCTTGACATTGTCACCCCTTATGCGCCAGAGGCATTATTGCGAGCCAAGTTCACACAGATCCTCACGCTTCTAGCTCCCGTGCTGTCGCAACCCGACGCCGATGCCCCCTTAGCCAAATCTTCAATCGGGTGCTTGGAGAGTCTCCTACTTGCCCAGGATGCGACGGCATGGGAAATGAGCGCTGCTCAGGTCGGTCCGAGGCGCGCAGTTGGAGGACTTTTGACCATTGCGCTGGACCCCCGACCCAAAGTCCGAAAGAGAGCCCAGGAGGCGCTGAGGAAGATACTCAAAAATCCGCCACCGAGCCCCTCGCTCGATCACCCCGCCGCTCCCATGTGTGCAGAAACGGCTATGCAAAGCCTGCGGGTGTTGGCAGAAAGGGCGGCGCAGTCGAGGAAGGATAAGAAGTCCGCCGAGGCCGCACACGACCCCGAGCTCATCCACGCTCTTCAACTCACCAGGGCTGTGGCTTCCGCAAGTGGAGGGTGGCCGAGCAAGAAGATCGAGCCGTTGTGCGAGCTTTTACTGGGGATTGCCAGGTCCGGAAATGAGCACATGAGCATGGCCGTGTTCGATATTTTTGAGATGATCTTCGAGGGGCTGGCCGACGAGGTCGCATCTGCAAAGCTACCGCGGTTGGTGGAGATCATCAGAGAACTGCGCCCAGCGCCTCACGACACCCAACTGCTTCCGCCCTGGATTGCCATCCTCTCCCGTGTCTATGACGTTTCAGCACAGGTTGCCCCCGATGAGACGTTCCAGGAACTGGTAGAGCCTTTTAACATGGTCGCGGCATACCTGGAATCAGAGGCGAAGAACATCCGGATCTCAACCTCGGAGTGCTTGGTCTCCTTTTTGGCGAACTGCGTCCCCCGCCATGTCCTTGTTGATCCATCTGTGTACGACGAGAAAGTCATCCAGCAACTGGTAAACACAGCTGAAGGGCTTCTGAGTGTGAAGTTCCAAGTTGCTTGGTTAGAGACCTTCAACGTGCTAGGCGCCATGTTTGACTCGCTCCGTTGGAGGTCTTCCCCATACCTGCTTGGCGTGACGAAGACCATCGGCGAGATGCGCGGCAACGACTCATTCACTGGGAAGCAGGAGGCGGACGAAGTTCTGGGGAAAGCAATACGAGCAATGGGACCCGAAGCAGTCCTGAGTGTTTTGCCCCTGAACCTGATGAAGCCAGTCAAAGGGCAGCCCGGCCGAGCCTGGATGCTCCCACTCCTCCGCGATTACACTTCGAATACAAACCTTGCCCACTTCCGGGCTGAACTAGTACCCCTCAGCGCGGCGATGTTCCAGCGGGTGCTCGAACACGGGACTGCCGAAAAGACGATGGAAATCAAAATCTACGAAACGGTAGTACAGCAGATATGGTCGATACTCCCCGGGTACTGTGACTTGCCTTTGGATCTCACCGATTCGTTCGACCAGGAATTCGCTGAGATGTTGACGAATCTGCTCTATGAGCAAGTCGATTTGCGTTTGGACATCTGTCGCGCTCTGAAGACTGTAGTCGAGTCAAACCAGGCCATCATCTCGGCTGCCGAGGAAGAAGACATAACGTTCTTGAGCAGGGTGAGCAAGGAAACCGCTCAGAAAAATTTGGAATATCTGGGAACATTTGCCGCCAACTTTCTCGCTATCCTCTTCAACATCTATACAACTACGCTGCCCCAAAAGCGAGGTCCGGTCCTGCAAACTATCAACGCCTACCTCAGCATTATCCCAGGCGACGAACTGAAGGGAATGTTTGACAACGTTTGCGAGAAGCTAGCGGAGGCTCTGCAGGAAGCCCCTGAGAAGGGGACTAAGCAAAGGAGCAAGCAGGGGCAAGAGCAATCCCCATCTACGGCGCACAGTCTTATGGATCTTGTCGTCACGATGTCGATTTACCTTCCGACGCAGAGCTTCGAGGCTCTCTTCAACATGGCGTCCGTTGTCGTTTTCCGGGATGACGACCCCCAGTTGCAGAAGAAAGCTTACAAGCTCGTCCCTCGCCTAGCAGATTCACCAAAGGGCAAAGCTGCACTGGAGGCCAAGCACGCAGACCTTCAGGCCCTCTTCCTCGCAAGCAAAGACAAGGTGTCTGCTCCAGCGAGGAGGGAGCGTCTTGCTGCTCTCGCTGCGTTGATTCCCGCGATGCCAGACAATGCGCTTCATTTTATTCCATCCGTTCTCCCCGAAGTTGTCATTGGCTGCAAGGAACAAAACGAGAGGGCTCGGACGGCCGCATTCGATCTTCTCGTTCTCATGGGCCAGAAGATGGCATCTACGCCAGGTGCCATGGTCGACAACAGTAAGGTGCCCGAAATGCCGGCCGATGCCCCGATGGCCGAGGCCTCCCTAGAGCTCTACTTTACCATGGTGAGTGCTGGCCTTGCCGGTGGCACGCCTCACATGATCTCCGCGTCCATCACGGCCATGACTCGCATTCTCTATGAGTTCCGGGAAGCCATTAGCACCCAGACGATGGAAGACTTGGTCGAGACGATGAATCTCTACCTCACTTCCAACAACAGGGAAATTGTCAAAAGTGTTCTCGGCTTCGTTAAGGTCTGTACCATTAGCTTGCCACAGGACCTCATGCTTCCCCGCCTCTCCGTGATGATTCCAAATGTGATGGTGTGGAGTCACGAGCACAAGGGGCATTTCAGGGCCAAGATCAAGCACATCATTGAGAGAATGGTGCGGCGATTTGGTGCAGACGTTGTGATGAAGCACTGTCCCGAGGAGGATAAAAAACTTATCACCAACATCCGCAAGGCCAAGGAGCGCAGCAAGAGGAGGAAAGAGGCATCTAAAGACGCCGGGGATTCTGACGCTGGCGATGAGCCTGCGAAGCGGGCTGGGCGGTTCGAGAGTGAGTATGACCAGGCGCTGTACAGCAGCGACGAGTCCGAGCAGTCGGACGACTCGGACAGTGAGATGGTTGGCAAATCGAGGAAGGGCACCCGAAAGGGAGGCAACACGTACATTCTCGAAGACGAGGATGAACCGCTCGACCTGCTTGACAGGAATGCGCTGGCGAACATCTCGTCCACGAAGCCAGTCAAGCTCAAGCGCCCCGGCAAGACGAAGGCCAAGACTGATCTGGACGGCAAGTTGATTCTCGGTCGTGACGACGACGAAGCCATGGACGTCGACATGGAAGGCGGCGCAGAGGAGAGCGGCGTTGGTGCCTACGTGGCTGCCTTGAAGGGCAAGGATGTACCACGAAGAGGCCTCCGCGGAAAGCTCAAGTGGAACAATCGGAAGGGTGCTGACGACGATGACGAGGATGAGGACGATGGCAACGGCATGGATGTGGATGAATCCGCGGCGCAGGCGTTCAAGAACAGGAATGGCCCTCGGGGAGGGTTCCGCGGACGTGGTGGTGATGGGAGGTCACGTGGCGGACCTCGTGGTGGAGCGGGTAGAGGGGGTCGCGGTGGCAGAGGGGGCATCGCGACCGGGAGGAGGCCGCTGGGAGGTGAGAAGCAACGCGGCCCTGGTGTCCAAGGACGGGTAGCCAAGGGTGGTAGGGGTCGGAGGTGAACAGGTAGACATCCAAGAGCGTCATGAATTCGATACATGGGGAAACCCAGAGATACCAATTGAGATTATTATGTCTCTTGCGCTTTTGAAGCTGACTTGATTGGTGCAAGATATCTCGCTCATAGGGTGTGATTAATACAGTAAGCCCTAAATCGGTAAACTGACTACGCTTCTCAAAAATCAGAGCGCCTTCAGAACTGCCCGATCGAGCTTCCACTAACTACATCCAAGCCGAAAAGGGTTGCTACGGCTGTATCTCATAGCGGCCAAAGGAACAACAAAACAGCAAAACCAGATAAGGCTCTGGGTTAACAAATCGTAAGTCTACAACTATTCCCTTCCAAAACCTTGGGTCGTCTCCATCTGATCGAGGCGAGGAATAATAAAAAACGGGGCATATGTGTCATGGATAAAGGCCAACCAACCCTTCCCGAAACGCCGGAAAATGGAGAGGACAAACAAGGTCTGCCTCTCCTAGTCTCTATCTCCAGTAAACAAACCCCTTTCCGATTGCGGTTGCGGTACCAGCA
>Ga0247769_1000369_pt1 | contig 11373 bp, 15 predicted proteins | sample UWRJL166409R6_FD_179942 | JGI IMG/M metagenome (GOLD analysis project Ga0247769, IMG submission 179942) | Plant litter microbial communities from Arlington Agricultural Research Station in Wisconsin, United States - UWRJ-L166-409R-6 | ecosystem: Environmental > Terrestrial > Plant litter >... | reverse complement strand
CACCCCGGCAACCTGGCGATGGAGGGCTCCTTCGTGGAGCTGGGCGTCGCACGACTGGCCGGTAGGGCACATACGCTACGGGGGAGGCAGCCTTTGCTACGCCGAAATCGTAGGGGCAGCTGTGGTGAGGAGGCAAAACGGCAGCGCCGTATCGGCAACGCTTAAACTTCGAGGTCCCGTCTTGCGTGTTGTCATTGGCGGCTTAGTGTATGGGCAGATCGCGACGGGGCCATGCCGAGCCACTGTCCTCTCTGTACCAGTGGAATGCCTTATCCGCACTGATGGACCCTACGACTCGACGTGCCAGCCGAGAGCCTTGTTGGTAATGCAGGATTGGGCGTATTTCTTCCTGCTCATCGTCCCAGCAGACCCTGCCGAGGCCGAACCGTCTGTATTTCGCCGGGTTGGTGTGCTGGTGATGCTGACGGAGCCTGAGGGAAGCAAGCCCCCTGAGGGAAGCGGGAGCGATACCTTTACCTTGCTCTCTCCTAGCAGAGAGGGCGGCCTGTCGAGGTGGCGCCGGCACACAAGGCTTGTCGAGCTTATCTAGCAGGAGGCAGCTGAATAGCAGAGCATTAGTTCTTAGATTTAGGAATGAAAGGCTAAAACAGAACTATTAAGGTAGAATGAGGAACCTCTCGACGCCAGACATGGCGTCCCCAGCCCCTTTTATGGCAGGGTAACTTGGACCTTGTGTATCGTCCAGGCCAAAAACAGAACCACCGAGGTAGCAATCCCGGTGGGGGACCTCAACGCTAGATATGGTGTCCTCAACCCCTTTTTAGCAAGGGCAAGATGCAACTTTGACCTTGGGTATTATCCTGTGTCTCCGCACACTTGTCCTTGGTCCGGCCCGCCTCGACGCATCTTGTACAGCTTCCTTCGCGTGACGCCTCCCACCGGTCGCAGTCCTGGTATCCTGCGTCGACGCATGGCTTGCATTGGGCTTGCTTCTAGAAGTAGCTTTGTTAGCGTTGCTGTAATAATCGACAGAACAAGAACTTACAGAGGAGGATAAATTAAGTACAGCTAAAGTTTTGGGCTTGCTTAACCCCTTTTGGTGGCTTCTGTACTGCTGATCAGCAATGGGGACATGGAAAATACAAGTTCAGAGAGGGGAAAAAACTCGTACAAGAAAAAGCCTATCTCGCATGATTGATATTGTCGAGCTTGATATAGTCGAGTCAATGTCGTGATATTGTCAATGTCGTAATCTTGTCGCTGTAGATGGAGAATGGAGAATGAGGAATGGAGAATGTAGCAAACGGCACGCCACCTTCAGGCCAGCTTGTTGTCAGGTTTGGGCGATGGAGGAAAATTAAGAGGATGATGCCACGCTGAATGTGATGCGTGCTGCTCATCGAACGATGTGTGATGTTGAGTGCTATGTGCTGCTCGCTGGCTGGGTGAGAAAAGAAATACCCGGGGAGGACAAGTGTGGTCTGAACTCCTGAATTCGATCTCCTCAACTGATATGAACGATGAACCTGGCCCAGTCCCTGGCCGTCATGATGGCCAGCCCCAGATGAAAAGTTGGATTAAATCACTTGCACAATGGCCTGAATTCGCTGTATTGGGTCTTGATCCAGCCTGTTGGATTCCATTGAAATCTCTGTTCTGGCGCCGATGCAACCCTGACGTACATCTGGCTTGCGGCCAGGGCCTCCGCCACACGTTAGTACGTGGATGATTTCATATACCCCTTAGCTGACTGCCGTTTCCAGGTCTTGATTGGACTAATTAAGGCTATTCACACTTCTCAGTCAGCCAATTTTATCTCTCCACCCTCGATCAAGTTCTCCAGGCCTCCAGATCTCGTCCAAGATCTCTTAAATCTTGTTCCTGCCATAGCAAGCCAGAGACGTCCAATCAGCTCTTAGGGACTTCCAAGTTCTTGCTTCGTTAACGTCCGAGGCTATCAGCCATTTGTTCCATGTAGGCATGTGGTTGAGGCCTCTGGCGTGGCACGGATCCACGCCAGGGGGGTGCGGACAGAGATTTCCAGTGGAATCCGATAGATTAGAACAGGGAAGAGAGACCACAAGACAGTCAATTTGAACGATTCCACGTGCAAGTGATCAAATCCGACAATTCGCAGTCAGAATCGCTAACAAGCCCGACTATCATGGATTTGAGCCATCGGCACGCCGGTTCCGTACACCACTCGATCGCGATCCAACGCCCAAAGCGCGGCGATGGCCACAAGAACCACTCTATCGACCACGATCTACAAAGGCCCTAGGGACTGGTGTCTCTGGGCCAGCACCTTCAAGGCGAAGGCTACCTTACTTCAAGCTGTGGCAGTACGTTGAGGGCAAGCCTTGGCCGAAGGAGCCAAGATACCCAGAGCCCAAAGATTTCCGCCAAGAGAGGATCGCCATGTCGGAAACTGCCATGGAGGACGACGACGACGACGACGACGAGGAGGAGGAGGAGATCCAACGCTTGCAGGCCGAAGTCGACGAGCTGCCGCTGCCGCCAGAGAACGGAATCCTTGACCGGAACAACTCCGACTACCCCCAATCTCCACGGAGCAGTCCTCCACAGACGCCGCACACGCGATCAACGACCCCGAGAGGAACTCGCCGAGCGATCACACCATAGGCTGGTGGAGACCCGCAACGAAGAAACCGTGCTCTCCTCACAAGGCAAGGAACGATACAACATGGCGGTGGCGAGATACAACAGCGCGAGGAGGGATTACGATAGGATATAACGAGATGTTGCGACGCTGATGGACTGGACCGACACGTCGGTCTCTATTCAACACCACCATATCTTTGAGGAAAAGGATCTTATGGAGAGATATCTCGCACTGGAGGCCTACTCTCTCCTCCTCGCCGGAAAGGTAATCAGGGAGACTCGCCGCGCATACAGAGAGACCACATGGCAGGATTCAGCAAGTCTAAGAAGAAGATGAGTGATTGGATTACCCAATGGATGCACTTCATGCCAGAGGCTCCGGCGGTATAACCTGTGCGAGATCAAAGACCCAGAGATGTGGTACGACGATCTGACACAACAACTCTGTACGACTCAAATGGGCCGAGCCTGGCTACTTGGCGAGTTCTCCATCATGGGACCCCAGATCAAGAGTGGCCAGATGGACTACATCAAGGTGGCCGCCAAGATATGCAAACTCGCTTATTATCTCTGGCGACACCAATTAAGAAGACAACAGAGAAGAGGAGGCCTTCCACGCCTTCATGATTACGCCAATCCCATACCACATTGCACTAGAAGAGAGATTGCTCACACACGCCGCGTTCAGTCTGAACACCTATCCTCTTGGCAAACCCACTCTCCTTGACCCTGGAGCGAGCTTACACGTCTTCAACGACCGCCAAAGATTCCGCAATTACCGACTGGCAACCTACGGCGAGGAAGTCTTTGCTGGCGACTCAGGAGTCCGAATCCTCAACTGGGGAACTGTGAAAGTGGAGCTACGACAGCTACGGCGACCTTAAGACCGGCCTAGTCAATCACGTCGTTAAAGACGGTATGTGGGAGTCGACTGCTTAGGGGTAATGGACCAGGGAAAGTAAACCGAAGGCCTAGGCCGTCGCGTCTAACTCTGGCGCAGTTATCAAATGCCAAGCGCTAACACCACCTGAAAAGGAGGTTTCAAAGTTTCGGACTTCTCTCAGCCTTAACGCCTTCCCGGCTACAGCCTCGCCAGTTAACTTTCTATATTGGTTTTGTTTTTGCACATTATTAGTTTAGGCGCGTTTCAGATGCCACTGTAACCTGCAAACGGAATGTGGCTTTAACACAACCTTCGTTTACGCGCGGAGCATTGGAAATCTTCACGCTCCCTCAAAACCCCTGAGGGTCACCGTCTCATTTGCTTTCTCTTCGTCTTTCTCCGTATCAATTATTTCTCAATTCAAAGCCAATGTATCAATCAACATGGCGACAGCAGGACCGAATCCCACGACAGAAACATGTCAACCTCGACTGTTTCCCAACAAGCCCCTATGTCACACACAACACCAAACCCGACTCCTTCAAATCGAGCCCCATAACGGAGATTCCACATCGCCAATCAAAGTCAACCTCATCGTCACCTCCCTAAACCACGACAACCTCCCGTACGACGCCCTTTCGTATTGTTGGGGTAAGCCTCACAACAAGCGCAATATCATCTGCGACGGGACTCAACTTCCCCGTCACGGAAAACCTCTTCGACGCTCTCTGGCACATCCGCGAAGTCGCACCTGTGCCTCCAATCTGCGTCGACGCTGTCTGCATCAATCAAAACGAAGTACCCGCTACGCAGCCAGAGGGGGCCAGGACGCCCGTCGATCCAGCCGAGAAAACTCAAGCAGCTGAAGTTGATGTCGAGGATCTACGGCCAGAGCGCGCAAGCGGTCATCTGGCTAGGCAAAGCGGACCGGGAGACCAAGATGGTGTGCGATTTCTAGAGCGCCTGGAAAAATGTTGGCAAAAACCGAAGCCGTTACACCACCGCACACACCTTGGGAATCCGTGGCGAGGCCGCCCTCGCAGCCGGGGTCCCCGAAGGAGGCGGGCACAAGTGGCAAGCTCTCGACAGGGTACTCCTAAATCGCGAATGGTTCACGAGAGTGTGGGTCTGGCAAAGAAGTGGCATGCGGATACCGCCAAGGGGAAGGCCTGCATACTTATTGGCAACTGCACTTTCAGTTGGGGACGGCTGGCCTTTGTCTCGAGGATGAATTGAAGTCTGCGACTGGAAGTCCTACATCCCGACCCAGGCATATCGCGTTGTGCATTTTCATGAGCTGTGCAGGTGAGGGAGACGATTTTCGTCACGGCCGCGATTATATTGGCCTGCCCAGGTTGTTGTGTTATACTCGGGGTGCGGGTGCTCGGTGAAGAGAGACCAAGTCGTGGCGCTGATGGATATCACGAAGTCGATTGAGCTAAACGGGGAAGAGACCACCAAAGATGCGTATACGAGGATGGCTCGAGCGCTGTTGGCAAGTGAGACAGACCTGATCCTGCTAAGCATGGTGCAGGAATCCAACCTTGAGAACGAGCTTCCGTCCTGGGTACCAGACTGGAGTGTTCCTTATCGATGGCATCAGCTAGGCGTGCCGTCCGGCATCATCGCACCACTTTTCCGAGCAGGCCAGGACAAGAAGGGCGAGGCAATGCGGCCCCCGAGGACTAGCAATCCAAATCGCCCCGACCAGCTCATCCTCCGTGGCTTTGTCGCGGGTGACATCCGTTGGCTCGGCGAAGTCTTTGTTACTGGGTTGACGGCGAACTACTACCAGTGGCAAAATCATCCCTCGCATCGGAACAGCGACTCTCGTGCTCCTCCTCCAACTCTTCCCGAGTCCTGGGGAGAAAAAGATGCTCAGCATCTTCGACTAAACGAACACGACTCGTTTCCGAAATGGCCAAGAAACAACATGGCAGCGAGAGGGACTGGCCGGTCCTATCCGATACATGCCAACCAACGAAGCCTTGATTCGAGTTTTCAACTTCACGATCGCCTCTGGCTGGCCTGAAGCTGGTCTGGCTTCCGACTACGAAGATAGTGCAGAGTATCATGACAACCTTATGGCTCTGGCTACTCACACGGCAGGAAACAGGCGACTGTTCCTTGACTGTGACGGCTTCTTGGGGATGGCTCCGCCGACAGCCCAGACTGGTGACGTGATTGTGATCTTTTTGGGGGCCCAAGTGCCTTTTCTTATACGACCGCATCCGACTGGGGGCTTTCGACTGGCGGGGGAGTGCTATGTTCATGGAATTATGAATGGGGAGCTTATGCGAGGTTTTGGGCAAAAGCGATGGTTATGTTTCTAATTTGTGTGATTTTCAACTCAGTTAGATTATTTTCCCCCAAACTTTTAGCCATCTTACAAACTCCTCAACAATCCCCCAGTGAATGTACCAGTCGTCAGGTATAGGTGGATTTAACGTTCCGGGCCTGAAAGGGGCAGTCCTCCGCGGTAGGGGTCGTCGCATCTGATGATGAAGTATGGACGGCCGGCAGGGCGTACAGCTGATGCAGCTCGTCGAGCCGGACGCGACGATCCCGATCCCGATCCACTTTGACGATTACAGCGTCATGCTTTCCGGGCTGGATGACTTCAAGAAGGAGGTGGAGGCTGCCGGACTGGGAGGGCGCGTGGTGTATCTCGATCGCGGGAGGAGTATCGGTTTGTGGTGAGAGAAGAAGATACTGTGGTGAATTCTGTGTGATTATGAGTACGGTTCCTCAGGGGTGTGTTATGGATGCCAAGCGGAGAGAAAGGGGCGCGTCTAAAAGGAGTACACAGTACACTTCTTTCATATTCCCTTAAACTACGGCAATCGCCATCGTCGCTCCGTGATGAATTACTCTCTGGAACATTGTTCGCCTCTGGCGCGTCGTTCTCCTCGGCGATAGGTTGCCTCTTTGTAATGGTCCTGTTGGGTATTGCAGTGGAAACGAGGGAATTCATGCCCGCTCCAATAACAACTTAATAAAACATCTCCGACTACATGTAATAATCCTCCCCATAGTAGTTTTCCACTGATTCCCGGCCTTGGACGATGGTCAGACTGTGATTTCGGCGCGGATACCACTTAACTTGGGGTGTGAGGTGCGTCGCCGGGCGTGCCTCGTCTTGATATGAGGAGATTTCCGTCCGCAGATGAGTGCGGGAGCTCTACCTCCTTTGCCTTCGGCCGCCGACTACATATAACGCATCTTCCTCTCTCCCGTTCTCGGAGCTGCCGACTCCGTATACCCCATGCTGCCCTTTCCTGTCCTCGGGGCTGTCCGGACGCCTCACTCGCCAGCGGCCGGAGTTGGCGGTATCGTTGGGTTTGTTTTCCCTGCCGCGGCTATCGACCTGATGCGTTACAGGAAGCCCCGCGGCCTGGTGCCGAGTAGGTGGATGAGATTCAAAGCGGATTCTGGGGCTACTTCCTGAATAGCCTGAATAGTCTTCCAGGAAGCCAGTCTTCCTGTTCCTGTCATCATCACTATATGCATGATATGTTGATTGAATTGTTCGGACCGCTGGCTGTGGGTAACGGCCCGTAGCTATCTGGTCGATAGTCCGTGGTACTCGGGGGAGTGGAAAACGCGGGCGTGGTACTCGAGGGGGTAATGCGGAATAGCGCTGGTTAGCGTATTGTGTTATCTCTTGTGTTAATAATGGGGACCAATCCGGTTCTGGGTCGAAGCTGAACGGTACCAGTGTTCGATTTGGCTGGAGGCTTTCACTTTCCGTCCTTTTGTTTCGAGATCGAAGTAGATCACCTTTGTTCATTCGGTCATGTTCAATTGCGAGGCCAGCGCGTGCAGGGTCAAGTAGGAATGCTGAGTCCTTGTGCTGGGGGCTTTCGCCTTTCCGCTGCCCATTTTGACGTCGACTTCGCTCAGCACGTCGCTTGGCGAGAGTAGACCTCCTGATGGATCCAACATCGGCGTCATACCCTTCGTCCTCCTCGAAATGCAAAGGATATTGGCCCTCGACTCCAGGATATCGGACACCCTTGGAACTTTTCGCGGGGATGGACTTTCCATGGGTAGTTTTCGGCCTGGAGCTCGCGGTTTCAAGTTTTGAGGCTGGGATAGCATCCGAATCTGTATCCGTTCCCACCACGCCTGATGGGTGCCGCTTTGGCACGACAATTTCCTCCAGGGACTTTGCATCAGAGGCGTTGTCGTCGCTCTTTGATTTCTCTCTTGGAGCGTCGTCCGCCTCTGACGCGTCCTTTTCTTCGGCGATAGGTTCCATCTCTTTGATGGTCTGGTTGGGTACATGTATCGCGGTGTTCCCGGCTTCTTCGTCGCTCCAAGCTGCCGATGCCTCTGAAAACAAAGTGGCCTGGGAAGCCATGATGTTCGCAGTTTCTCCTGTCCTGCTGGAAGCTCATTAGATGCTGCGATGGCGTTTGGAAAGCGTCTGCGCAGCGCTTACCTCGACCCGGTATTGGCCGTCTCCAAGTGCTCGAGTTCAGCTCCCATCCACGGGTGTTGCAGAGCCTTCTCTGCGGCTGGTCGCGCCTCGGGTGCAAGCACCATCAAGCTGGCGACGAAATCTTGTCCTTCACCGGAGACAGCCAACTTTTCCAGCGTCTCAGCGGGGAATTTCTTGGACCCGGCGCAATAGGCTGCCAACTCGGCAAAGTTTTGGAAAGCACTTTGGCCGGTGAGCATCAAGAAGGTAACGGCTCCGAGAGACCACATGTCAACGGCGCTGGAGTAGGGTCCGTCGGACTTTTCAGAGGTCACCCCAACAGCCTCGGGAGCGGCGAACCCCATGGTGCCGCGTTGAAGGGTCTGCATGGTTGTAGCGTCATGTCTTCGCTTGCTGATTCCGAAATCGGCAATCTTCACCCACCACTCTGGGCCCTGCTCGACGACCATGATGTTCTGGGGGTGTCAGTTCGTTCGGCTCGCCTGAGTGACGGAAATGTGGTGACATACCCCAGGTTTGAGATCTCGGTGGATGAAGCGGTTGTCGTGCATGTGCTTGAGACCCTCCAGAACCTGACATGATATCTCCCTCGCTTCTGCTTCTGGTAATGGGCGCGAGAGGTATCTCTGCAGGTCGCCGCGTTCTAGATATTCCATGGATATGAAAACGGCGTCCCCCGATTCGAACCAACCGGCAGAGCGCACAAACCAGTCCGAGTACTGGCAAATGATGGTTAGTTTTGCGTCACGAGATGGGAGGGACAGTACAGTCAGAGGACGCCTACCCTGTCGTGGGAGAACTTGGCGACAGCCTCCAGCTCCCGAGTGTAATCAATCTCCTCGCCAGCGACGACACTCTTTTTAATCTCCTTCACGGCTCGCAGCTTGACCTGTCCGCCATGTTCGCATCTCTCCCTGTAGACGGTGCCGAATGCGCCCCGACCGAGGCAGCCGTCGCGCAGCCATCGCTCTTCTATCCGCACGCGTCTCCGTCGCGCGGATCGGCTCGACCAATGGATGACATGGAGGGTGCCCGTATTCGAGACGGCCGCTTCGAGCTTCGAGTCGCGGACGAGGTCGGAGAGGAAGCGTTGAGGCGTGGTGGGCATTGCGGAGGAGGGGAGCCGTGCGGGACGGGGAGACAGGCATCCACCACCCTCGGCAGCGCCTGTCCCCGCGGGGCCTGGGGGGGTTGGCGTCGTTCGGATTGCGTCGTCGACCGATTCTCGTCAATCGCCAGATTCACCTCACCCGCGCCTCCAATCTGTCTATGTGTCACCTCAGGCCAGAAGGGTCGGGCCGGGCCGTGTGTGCGACGGTGGGATCGAATTGCTGGGTTGTCGGAGGCCGTGGAAAAGAGATGGAAGGAGCTGTTCCCGGCTGGTTGGCGGAGGCGGGGAAGGTTGTGCTGTCGACCCCCCATTGGCGACCATCCGCAGCACTGCCAAGCCCCGCTGCGGTCAACCACTTCAACACCGCGGCGCTTCCCGCTTCCCGCTTCTCAACAAGAGGGCGCCTTGACTGGCCCAGCCCATGCAGGGCAGACTCCAGGTGTCGGGCTGGCTGCCCTGAGTGGGTGGGGTGGGTGGGTGACCTCAGTTGACGCCCAATCCCAAACCATCCATTGCATGCGTCAAGACGTTCCTTCTTTGAAGTGTTCCTTTTTTCTTTTTCTTTTCTCTTCTTTGTCGGAGGTTGAATAAAGGTCAACATGTCGGTCGAGCTCATCCTGGCCGCCATCGGGGCGGCGGATCTGTGTCTAAAGTACGGGAAAGAGCTCGTTGATGCGTGTCGGGCGTACAAATCGGCGAGCAACGACATTCGAGACAAGGCCCTCATGATCGAAGCCATATGGAGTCGCACCTCGATGCAGATCGAGTTCGCACAGCGCGTCCTCAAGACGCACACCTTGCCAGACCACCACTGCCAGATTCACATGGACGTCTTCGAAACGCTGAGGTTCAAGCTCGAGACGACGGCCCGGAAGCTGGACTCGGTCATCTCCCACGACAAGGACAAGCCCGTGCAGAATGTCTTGGCCAAGATGAAGTACGTCTTCCTCCGTGATGTGCTCGACGCAGCCGTTTCCGACATTGAGCGGTGGCACCGCATTTTCGACCCGACTTGGTTTCTGGTGCTGCGAGTGGGAGACTCGCTCATCGATTCCGAGCTGGATGCGAAGCGGACGCCGCTGCCCCCGTCCGCCGCCCCCCTCGGCGTTGACCCCGGGTTGGACCTCACGACCGCCCGAAATCTCCGCGGAACTCTGAGCGGCGGGCCATCCGTCGAAACCCACGTGTCGCTGCCCGAGGCCGGCCTGGACTGGGAAACAGCACAGTCAATTCCGCTGTCGACCACGAGGACCATCCAGCGGAAGAGCAGTAAAGGCGGCAGCAAGATATTCGCCGTCGACACCATCCGCTGCGATCCAAGCTTGAACCTGGCCGCCGCAAGGTCGGATTCGGAGAGTCTCGCCAGGAAGCTGAAGCACGTCGATCCCGCCATATTCGGCATCCTCTCGTGCCAGGGGCTGGTCAAGCGCAGAGATTGCTCCACCAGCCGTCTCAACTCCATTCACCTGGTCTTCAACCTGCCGCCTCCCCCACCGCACCTACAGCCCGACGACTTCGTCCCCACCACCCTGCGCCAGCACCTGCTCCGACCACCCACTTCGAGTCTCACCCAACGGCTCAACATGGCACGCCAGCTTGCCAGCGCCGTCAGCTTCGTCCATACGTGCGAGTTCGTGCATAAGAATATCCGGCCCGAGACGATCTTGATCTTTCCGGATGCATCCACCGGTAAAGGTCTGGGGTCCGCCTACATCCTGGGCTTCGACTCCTTCCGAAGCGTCAACTTCCAGACATTGCGAAACGGCGATGCCGCCTGGCACCGGAATTTGTATCGGCATCCCCAACGGCAGGGCGTGCGCGCCCACGACAGCTATGTCATGCAGCACGACGTGTACAGTCTTGGGGTGTGTCTCTTGGAGCTGGGGCTGTGGGAATCCTTTGTCAGGTATGACGGTAAGGCACAGACAGAAGAGGAGGAGGAGGTGGTGGCGGACAAAGCAAGTGTAACGGCTCAGGGTAGAACAGAAGGCGATAAGATCATAGAAGCAGGAGAGCCGCTGCCCTCCGAAGCGCTGGGACTGCTAGCCAAGGACTTTGATGCAGGCGATGACCAAGACCTGCCGCCGAGTCTCGCGACGAAGGAGCACCTGGTGGAGCTCGCTAGGACACGGCTGCCCCTGCGCATGGGCGATAGGTACGCCGCCGTGGTGAGGACATGCCTGGAGTGCTTGGATGCCGGCAGCGAGGACTTTTCCGGGGATGCGGCCGAGGACCTGCAGGACGAAGACGGCGTGCTTGTGGGGACGAGATTCATCGAGCGGGTGCTGTTCAAGTTGGATGAGATCTCGATATAGTTACCTATCTGAATCTATCATGACAACTGATATGATA
>Ga0247769_1000367_pt1 | contig 11380 bp, 13 predicted proteins | sample UWRJL166409R6_FD_179942 | JGI IMG/M metagenome (GOLD analysis project Ga0247769, IMG submission 179942) | Plant litter microbial communities from Arlington Agricultural Research Station in Wisconsin, United States - UWRJ-L166-409R-6 | ecosystem: Environmental > Terrestrial > Plant litter >... | reverse complement strand
CCTTCCTTTACGTAACCACACAAACGGTTCTATATTTTTTCGTAAATAATAGGGAAACCCTCTTTCCCAGATCTATCCCTTCTGACCTGCCATGTGCCCGAATCTTGTTGAACTCCGTTCCCCCCCAGTTGATGGACCCTGGACATTACCTGACCGGCTTTGATGTAGATGTTGAAACCCCCGACTCCTCACCGCGTCCCATTTCTCTGTCATCCTTGGACGCCCTAAACAGAAGATCATGCAGATACCTATCCGAGGGACTGGGCATCGGGTATTTATTGTTGAATCATGCATTCCCCGCTCTCCACCTCCTTTCTCCCGCGCACACGTACGCCGGATTGCTTTGGCGGACAAAATCGTAATGGTGTTGCTGAACGCGCCCCCCCGGCGACTTTCCAAGGGTGTCACAAGAAAGCAGCACTACTCCTCCTGAAGAGATGAGAGATTCCCGCCGGTGGTATCTTCGACGGGAGGGCAGGTGCAAAAGAGGTTCAGGTCCCCATATGCTGCGTCATCGTTAGCATTCGCCCAGAAGGGACTTTCAGGGCTCAACTCACTGTCGTCCACCCTAGCAACCGAGGGCCAGAACTTCTTTTCCTTCAGCCATGGCAGGGGATACGCAGCCTTTTCGCGGCTGTAGGGCCTGTCCCACTTTGTGCCGGCCTCGCCGTCACCATCCACAATGTCAGCGATGGGGTGCGGTGACATCTTCAAGACGTTGCCGTCGCGCGGGGCCTTGCCCTCCTCGATCTCGCGGATTTCCTGACGGATGCTAACGAGGGCTTCGATGAAGCGATCTAGCTCCTCTTTGGACTCGGACTCGGTAGGCTCAATCATGAGGGTGTTGGGCACTGGCCAGCTCATCGTTGGGGCGTGGAAGCCGTAGTCTTGCAGACGCTTGGCGATGTCGATCGCCTCAATGCCTGCCGTATCATGGAAAGGGCGCGCATCGAGGATGAACTCGTGGGCGCATCTGCCGTTCTCATTGGTGTACAGGATCTTATAATGCGGCTTGAGCTTGCTGAGAAGGTAATTGGCGTTCAGCAGCGTGAGCTTTGTGGCCTTTTCAAGACCCTCGCCACCTGTGTGTAGAAGGGTTAGCAAGCAAAATTCCTCTTGGGGCGAGTCATATCATCCTACCCATCAAAGCGATGTATGCCCAGCTGATTGGCAAGATACTCGCGCTCCCGAAGGACGCACTGCTGACTGGTGGATTCGAAGGTGCGGGGGCCAGCGTCTTCTTAGTCGGGAGATACGGCCGCAAGTGCTTCTTGACGCATATGGGGCCAACTCCCGGGCCACCACCTCCATGGGGGATGCAGAATGTCTTGTGCAGGTTCAGATGACATACATCAGCCCCAATTTCTCCGGGAGAACAGAGGCCAATCTGTGCGTTCATATTCGCTCCATCCATATAGATCTGACCACCATGCCCGTGTACGATCTGGCACACTTTCTTGATCTGCGGCTCAAACACGCCGTACGTGCTGGGGTATGTAATCATCATGGCGCCAATCCGGCCCGCGTGCTGCTCACACTTTGCCTCCAGGTCGGCCAGATCGAGATTTCCAGTCTTGGCGTCGCACTTGACGGGAACAACACGCATCCCAGCCATTGCGGCGGAAGCGGGGTTTGTGCCATGGGCGGAGACTGGGATGAGACAGATATCCCGTTTAAAGTCGCCGTTTGCGTGATGAAATTTGCGGATCGACAGCAATCCAGCGAATTCTCCCTGTGCCCCCGAGTTGGGCTGAAGGGAGACGCTGTCCATGCCCGTGATATGAATGAGCTGCCTTTGGAGAGCCTGGATGAGGTCTGCGTAGCCCTCGACTTCATCATGGAGTGCGTGGGGGTGCATGTTCGCGAACCCCTTCATCGAGATGAGCGCCATTTCGGCGCTACCGTTGAGCTTCATGGTGCACGAACCAAGGGGAATCATCGAATGAACCAGGGACAAGTCCTTCGACTGCAGATGGTGGATGTACCGTAGGATTTCCGTCTCGGAATGGTGGGTGTTGAAGACCGGGTGGGTAAGATACTTGGAGCGCCGGCGAAGGGGAGCAGGAATATGGTCGAGTGCAGCAACCGAGCTCTGGTGCTGGGCTAAAAGCCTCCTTAACAATTCTTCGGGGCCTTCCCCGCCCCTGATCTTGTTCGTCTGGCTTGTCATGAAAGTCACATCTCGAAATAAGCTGATGAGCTCAACGAGGTTGCTCTCATCGACTGTCTCGTCGAGGCTGATGCTGACAAAGTGGAAACCACGATATCTGATGTTGATGCCGCGCTTCTTTGCGTAATATTGGAAGATCTTCCCAAATTCAGGACATTGGATCACCACTGTGTCAAACGACACATCCTTGATCGTTGTCCAGCCATAGTATTCTGCGGCGGACTGCAGCACCCTCGCACCAAGATGGATTCTCTGAGCAATCGCCTTCAAGCCTTCAGGCCCGTGATATATTGCGTAAAAGGCGCTCATGTTGGCGAGCAAGGCCTGCGCGGTGCATACATTGCTGGTCGCCTTTTCTCTGCGGATGTGTTGCTCTCTAGTCTGCAGCGACAGCCTTAGGGCCCGTTTTCCGAGCCGGTCCTTCGAGACTCCGATCAGACGGCCAGGCATCTTCCGCTTATGCTTCTCTTGAACGGCAAAAAATGCGGCATGCGGACCCCCGTAGCCGATCGGAACACCAAGCCTCTGGGAGCTACCAAAGGCGATATCTGCCCCCCATTCACCCGGAGGTGTCAGCAAAGTCAGGGCCAGAAGATCGGTCGCGGCACTGAGCAGCGCTCCTTGCTGGTGCACGAGGTCGGCCAATGTCCGGAAGTCGCTCGCACGGCCATCCGTGTCCGGATACTGGACGAGAACGCCAACCAGATCATCTCCCAGGGCCGCAATCTCCGCTAAAGCGTCGGAACTGTCGAGTCTCATCTTCTTGACCGCGATGCCAAAACCCTCGGCGCGGCCCAGAAGCACGTTCATGGTCTGGGGATGGACGCGATCGGATACGACAAAGGTTCTGCCAGGGCGCGCCGCTCTTGATGCGGAGAGCACGTTCAAGGACATCGTCATGGCTTCTGCGGCGGCAGTGCCTTCGTCCAACAGACTGGCGTTCGAGATGGGTAGGCCCGTCAGATCTGACACCAGCGTCTGGAAGTTGAGCAGCGACTCGAGCCGCCCCTGACTGATTTCCGGCTGGTAAGGCGTATAACTGGTGTACCAGGCAGGGCTCTCGAGGACGTTCCTCTTGATAACTTCAGGGACAATGGTGCCGTAATAACCACAGCCGATAAAGTTTTTCTGTGCGCTGCGATTCGCACGCGCCGCGGCCTCGCCGATCGCGAGCACTTCCCATTCTTGGACACCTTGACGCGTCCCACCCTCCAGGGGCGACATGAAGGTGTTCCGCTCAAAGTTGGCGAAAAGTTTACTGTCTGACAGAACATCAGGTGGGATAACTTCTCGCACAAAACTGTCGAGGGACTCCGCAGGAGGGTCAAGTTCCTTGAGCATCTGCTCGGCGCTCTCCTCGTCAGGGCCGATATGGCGCCGGGCAAAATTGTCATGGCTCCGGAACTCGGGCAGCCTAAGGAGCTTAATTGGCGCCGATTTGTATCGCGAGGATGAGTTCGGCCCAGATTCGTCTCCGTGATCATCGACTGTGGATGCGAAGCTGCGTGTCCCAACATCGAGATGTCGCGACGGAGGGCCCCACGACCGCACTCCCGCGGACACCGCTGGGTAAGCACCTCGCAGGAATAGAAACGAGGTGCCTAGAGTGCGGCCCAGACATCCGATCTGTCGCGATGCAGCCATTATGAGTTGAGACCAACAGTGGCGGTCTCACGGGGAAAACAAGGCCGACCAATCGCAGGCCGAGACGGCGCTCCCCTATCTGCGAGGCGTCTCGCTGATTTCCTCGGTTCCTGTCACGCTGTTGGCCAAAAGCGACAAATTGACCGGGGACAGGTTGGTCGACACCAAGGCAGGTGCGAGCCCAAAGCCCAAAGCCCGGCTGCTTGAAAGAACAGTGCCCGGTCTTAACAATGGCGCGGGGCGGGAATTGGGAATGGAAAGGGCGTCGCTGACGTCAAAGAATCCAATTGTCCACACAAACGCTGCTCACTCAAAATTCCAGCTTCCCGCCAACTGGTGGAAATTGGTCACAGCGGCCGCCTTTTCGCAGAGAAAAAGAGAAAATGAAAGTTGTCGGTGAGTTTGAAAGGCAAAACATTCTCCCCCTGCCCCTCGGAATTTGCACGAAAGTTGGCTCCTTCCCTCCGTCATCCCACCGCTATCGGTGCCAGAGGTCCACCGTCCACCGGTTCGGTAGGGGAACTGATAAAGAGGTCGGGTATTTTCGGGCCGGACCCAGGACGCGAGCACGCGAGGGGAGGCTTCAAACGTCTGGACTCCAAAAGTTCACCGCCAACTTGCTTCGCATGCGCGGGTTTCCATTGGCCGCTATGGCCCGAGGTTGTTACGTAATCTAGAGCCAAGGCCGCTCCAAAGCCGGCTCCCTGCGCCGCGCCTGGTCGTGGCGTCACAAATCCGGGGTTTGGTGCAAGTCGCCAGACCGCAGAAAAAAATTCCATCGGAAGCCGGACTCGGTGGATCTGAGCTTCTTCCTAGACCCGATCACGACTCCGACCACTCCCCACGCCCTCAACGTCCTCGACAGTCTCTCAATCACCACCCACACTTCTAGTATACACAGCAAGCCCGAGTCTTCTTTAAAGAAACTCAGTAACACTGCAAAAATGTTCGGTGGATGTAGGTTCTCTTGCCCTCTACCGTGCCTCGTCCCCGATCCGACGAGCAGCCAGCTGACCAATGTTGCTGATGACAATGCAGTCCAACCCGCTCAACCCAGCCCGGAGGAGCTCCGTGCTGCGGAGGCCGAGGCCAATTTCGCGGTCCAGCTAGCTCTGGCCAGTGTTGTGTCCCTCTATCTCTGTAGGCTCCCCATGTCCATGTCTCCTAGTCTGGGCGCTCCCCTTCAGGTCTCGATGTTAACCTGGTCTTTTCAAAGCCCCTTTCGTCATCGACGCCGTTTCCACCGCCGTCTCCACAATCTTCTGAAACTGCTCCCCATCGACTGAGCATTTTGTAAAGATAATTGTATGATACCCGAGCGCGACCGACTCCCCGGGGTGGGAATGCAGGTGTCGGACGCTTGCTAGCTACGGCTTTATATTCGAGGTCATGGTTTGTTGGGAGGAGGCGGAAGCGGAATAGCCACCATGATACGGAAGGCCTTGCTTGTCACATACACTGTGCATTACGATACCGGAGTATCATATGAGGGTGGATAGACGGATCACACCCCTCTGGCGCAGGACACGGATAGACAAGGTTACAACTAGACATATTCTCAAGCTGATACTACACGAGAATGCCCGGCTCTCCATTACCGGTCTGGCACCCAGGCAGACTAGACTCTTTGCCCAATTCGAAAACCGGACCAATCCATAGCAAACGCCGATAATGCAACAAGGTACCCATATCCTACTGCACATCGTCTCCCTTTTCCTACCTTGGTTTAGTCAACGCAGCGGGAACTTGACGGCCCGGGAGGAAAGCCCAAAAAACAAGAAGATGTGAAGTCATCTATCCTCTTCACACCCCGGAGGTCGTTGTCGGAGCTGCTGTTGGGTAATGTGCGCTGTACCAGTCCTCAAAATCCTTCTTAGCTTCGTCGACTTGCTTCTTGAGATGTTGGAGTTGCTTCTCGTAGTCTTCTAGTATCTGCGTAGATCGTCAGCCAGGGGCCACCTCGGATCAGCCTGCCACTCTTACCTTCTTCGCCTTCGCCTCGATCTCCTGATCCATGCCGTCGATTTCAGCAAACCCGGGTTTGCTGATCTGTGCTCTGAGGCTATCCGCATGACCTCGCAAAACAATGAGGCGACTCCAGAGCTCCTCCATCCGGGCACCTAGCGCTGGGTCTTGGAGGCCCTTTTCGATCTTGACTAGCTTTTGCCTGAGGTCGTCCTCATCACCACTGAGCGCGTATCCTCGGTTGCGCAGCACCTGGACACGTGAAGCCAATATGAGAGCACGTTTTCCCAGCTCAGCATGTTTCCTCCGCGCCTTCAATGCTCGAACCGAGTGTTCCAGATCGTGACGGGAGAGGATCGCGTCGAGGCTGGAATTTATGGAATGTGCCATGGTGTTGATTTCGCTGATCTTTCGACGCTGCAGCATGAGACGAGCGATGATCGCAGGGAAGCCAGCGCAGAGGACGGGGATGTAGTTGGGCCCAGGCTTCTGTTGCAACGCCAGTTCCCACTCTTTCGGGTCCTCATTTGCTTGAGGGGCGTAGTTGGGGACCGCATGTTCTTCAACCTTGTTGTAGAGGTATGTTCTAAATTCGCTGTTGGCATTGTCTGGATCCCATTTCTCCGTGATCGCCTTTATTTGCTCGGTAACTGGTCGCTGAACTGTGTTCGGCGAACAATAGGGAGGGAATATGTCAGTAAACATCTTGAGACCCGGAAAACACGGCGTTTGGCAACTAGAAAGTACGGCGCAGGAAGAGAAGCGCTGATGAGGGGCGGACAAAGTAGAGGTGGGCAAAGCGTACAGGTCGTCTGACTTCCCGGCTGCCATAAAGAACTGCCCAGTTGCGGGTTGGCTCCCATCTGGGACTGGCCCAGAGTTAATGCGGCGGGTTGCTGTTGTTGCTGCTGCAACTGTTGCTGTTGCTGCTGCTGTTGCAGTTAATGGGGTTCGCATCAGCATTCGACTCGCTCCATCTTCGACGCTGCGACGGCCAGGTGCATGACTCTTACGTTCGTGTTTGTCGCCGGTTGGCCGAACAAGCTAGATGTACTACCGAACCCGGACTGCGCCGCCGGTCGGTTGAGGGAGGACGCAAACATGGTGGAAGCCGGTAGCGAGAGTCGGTCGATGCGCGATGAAGGTTTCTGTCGCAGGTGTTGGGCGAAAGCAAAACAAGCGCGGCACGCGGGGAGAAGCGGCGGAGAATGCGCAGGACAGATTCCAGAGGCTAACAGAGTTTCCGAATGACGGCGAACAGCTATGGCATACGCAAAGAGGAAGACGCGGTCCTCAAGAATGCGTCGCTACGTTGCTCTATATTCCATACAAATAAATCGACGATGGAAGCTGATGGCGCAGGTGAAAAATAGGTCCCCACATACAACAGCCCAAAGCTCCTCCTCGCCTCACCGCGACGCAGCAGGGCCCCACTGTCGAGTTGACTGAGGCAGCGGCAGCGGCGCGACTGGCCGGCCAATCGCCGCACGCAATTGAGACCCACAGCCAAGGAGCCTCAACCTCAGATGCTCGATCGGCGAAGCTCCAAACCTCACAAATCGATGTTAGCTTGCTGTCGACGATAGACTCGTCAACACCGCCATCATGGCCGCCAGAAAGCCCGTGTACGTATATCAAAGCTTCCATCCACTCCTAATGCCTAGAACTCCCTACCAAGCCGACTCAATTGGCAAGTCTTTGTTCGCCGCTGACGGAATTCATTCAGCTTCAACCAGCAGGTTCTCTACGACACCACCCCTCTTCCCGACTCGATCCCCAAGGTCAAAGAGCTCGGTGCTAGCTCCGCTCCCCTTCTTTCTGCGTCGTACTTTATCGGGGCACGATGCCGCGACTACAATGACGACTATATGCAGTGCAAGACACAGAACCCCGGCAAGGGCGAATTCGAGTGCCTCAAGGAGGGTCGGCGGGTCACCCGGTGCGCGCGCAGCGTGTACGTATCCCCCTACGACCGAAGCGTATTGTTTCGCCCGCCAGTAGCTATTCGAGAACCAGAATAGGAACGGGCGGCAGTTGACTTCGAGTATTCGCTGACTGCCCCGCAGGATCAAGGACATCAATACCCACTGTCTGCAGCAGTTCCGCGCCCACTGGGAGTGCTTGGAGAACAACAACCAGCAGCTCTGGCAATGCCGGCCTGCAGAATGGACACTGAACAAATGCGTGTTCGACAATCTGGTGCGTCGACCCCAAGGCCTACGTCACATTGGCAATGTCTCGCTCCTGTTCGCTTCTAACGCTTCTATTCCTCAGGGCCTCCGGAAGGTTGTGCCTGACCAACCCAAGGACTCTGTTCCAGTTCACTTGCGGCCCAAACAGATCTACGCCCACATTCCGCCGCGGGGCGACCCGTTTGTCCCTCCCGAGGAGGGGCAGGCGGCCCGCCAGTGAGCCCTCTTCCCGGGCGGTTGACAAGCTCAAGGCAGAGAATCCCGCAGACATTGAGAGGTGCATATCTGCAGATTGAGTACGCATATTGTAGCGCTACCGCCGATCCAATATTTGCAAGCTGGATTCGCACTGAAAAGGAAGGCTGCATATGGACTGCCTGCAATGCTTCAAACCCCCTTTCCGTAATCACACTCTACACTTCGTACGCACCGTGATTCACTGGGGGACTTTTGTCAGACTACTTGTACATACGAACTGGGAGGTAGAAAATGGCCGCGATCCAATATCGATGAACTTTCTGACTCCGTGCGCTTCCACTGAATGCCTACGTCATATGTTTCCAGTCGCACGTTTGCTGGGCCCAAATATCCGGCTATTTTTTTTTTTTGGAATGAGACTTTTACACTTCCGGTGTTTGCTTCTAGTAAATTCCGTGGAATATCGATGACGCGCTCGACATCGAGATGCTATCAAGACAAAATCTACTTACGAGCGGCGCGCAGGGAACACCCGACGGACGGGTCTCCGCGAGGTACATGTAACCATCGGCTACTTTCCCAGAAGTCTAGACTCGCCGACAACGACGATCACCCTTTATCAGCTGGTAGCACAAATTATATTACATCATCTCTTTTTTTTTCCTCTTCCCCTTTTAGTTCCCTCGCCCCTTTTCTTTCCTAGAGTAGAGTAGAGTACAAGTACATTGTCCCTTACAGCGTTGGCAGCTGGCAGGTTGCCATTTGGGAATGGAACTGTTGTGAACTGATCTGCGATTTTAGGTCTGGTTTTGGTTCAGGTTCAGGTTCTGGTTCTACATTGCGGACGGCTTGCATATGCGGATGCGGATGCGGATGTCAGGCGATGCTGTTTATTTTGTTGACTTGTTACGGTATTTGGGTATCGAGTACACTGGGTTGGTAAGGTAGGTAAGGTAGTTTAGGTTCCTTACCTTGCCTTACGTATCTTACTTGAGAGCGTGTGAATGATGATGATTCTCTCTTTTCTCCCATGTTGTGTGCTTCTTCTAGAAAGTGATGTCTGAGTTGTATGTGAGGTACCAAAGGTTCTAGAGTACCATGGAGGTGGGTGAGTGACTGAATGAGTCGGTTTGCTTCGAGAAGCGGAGACGTGAGTTCGCTTGCCCTTTGCTTTAGAACTGGGCTAGGATCGGACCGCATACAACAGAGCAACCATACAGAGTCACCTAAGGATTTGTGAGTTATGCAGGGTATCTTTGGTGGGCGAATTTGGACGGTGGTAGGGGTTACCTCGGAATGGGGACTTTGTGATACCTAGGCCACTTTAGAAGGCAGGGTAAGGTAAGGCATACCGCTTGAAGCTCGGTAGGGGGATCCCGTGATCATGATCGTGATCAAAGTCAGCATGATGGCAGTGGCGGTCTATATGAACGAGGGCTGTGGACCACGACCGCCGATTACCCAAGCAGAGACATTGGGATCTGAGATACCCTTAGGTAAGTTAGGTGTTATGGGGTTCCTCATGGGAACGCGAGGCAGTTACCCGGATGAAGTTTGTGTTTGTGGTGCAGAAGCGGTGGGAATGCCTTCTCCCGCCCTTTGTCTCGCCTGGTTTGTAATATCTCTGGGCTTGTTATGGGTGGAGAAGAACCCTTTGGTGTCTCGGTGTTTGGTGTTTATCTCTAGATACATAACACAGGGGTGATCATGTGTTACGGATCTTGGGCTCGTGATGCAAGTGGGTAGGCGAATGGAAGGATGGGTCCCTAGGTAAGTGAACGGTGCGTGTGCGTCAGGTAAACACGACTTGAGGACGAGGTTGCCCTCGCCTTTCTTACTTCCTACCCAACACAGAGTAGACCGGGCAGTTTGCCGCGATACAAATTGTCAGCCAGATGACACTCGCCTCCATGCCTAGCTACACTTGCCTAAACTGAAAGCGTGTACCGGGTTGTCATACGGGGTCTCCATCTCGCTCGGCTTACGAAGTCATGGGGAAGGAAATGCAAAGCAGACCAAGAAGATGTGGGCGTGTTCGTACGCTTGTACAAGCAGGTGTAGTGCAAGCAATGGACCCGTCTTACCAGCCTTCAACTCCCTACCCTGGTGCCACGGTGGCAACCATAAACCTTGTGTGAAGAAACCGACTCCTGACCTCCCATCATCCCACCTTTCCTCAAGGGGACTCCCGAGCAAACTCCGGGGACTCCTAGGTTCATCCTTGGCAATGGTGTCCTATCTTCTGCCGCCGGCTCCTCTTTCCCCCTTTCTCATCGCGACCTGTAGTTCAGAGTGTGCTCCCCGATCCCGCTTCGCAATTCCCGGCTCATCATGCCTTGGTTGCTTACTCCGAGTAGGGACTTGATGTCTCGGCCACAGAGCGAGGAGGCGACACTCAGACAGTTAACAGAGGGGATGCACCAGGCCTGCGTGGGGTTGGGTAAAATAGTCTAAAAGCTCCTATGGGTCGGAACGCGAGGAAGCGGAGGTGACCGTGGCGAGAGCGGATGACAAAGTGCTACTTTTCTAGCATGGTGTGTTTTGTCTTTGATTGTCTTGGACATGGCCGAGGAGACGGATCGGGGGGTTGACAAGACGAAAAAGAAGGCTGAACGCGGGGTCATACTGTCGATGGGAGGCGTCACGCCTCGATCTGCGTTGCCCTCGACGTCATTCTTCATCGCTCCTCCCAAAAGCCTCATAGCTCACAGGGCCTATCATATGTTACTCTCGTGACAGAGAGGTAGACAGCGTGAAGGATGGGTTTTTGTTGCGTTAGCCTAGTTTCTGCGGGCGGATGGCAGAGCTACTTCCAGACTTGTACCAACCATCCCAGATCAGAGCGTACACATATGTAAGCCTGAGTCAAGTGCACCGGCATCCCGGGAGTGGCAGTCCAGGCAGGACCTAGATGTCGGCCGAATGACAGCCCGGGGTAGATGGGTACACTGCGTAAAAAGCCCGATACTGGCACTGCCCGAAGCCACCCTGCAGTAACGTGCAATATATCCGGGACAGACAACACCCGACGTCTCCTCGCTTGTTGCCGCTGGATGCCGGGATCCGCTCGGGTGCGCCGGCGCGGGACTGTGGGACCCAGGAGCCGAATCGGTGGGCAAGGCGAAGCAAGAGCACGGTTGACGACAAACGCTGCCGTTCAACCTTGCAGTCCACCACACAGCAGCTTGCTGGGAGGGACGGGCGGTAAATC
>Ga0247769_1000364_pt1 | contig 11424 bp, 12 predicted proteins | sample UWRJL166409R6_FD_179942 | JGI IMG/M metagenome (GOLD analysis project Ga0247769, IMG submission 179942) | Plant litter microbial communities from Arlington Agricultural Research Station in Wisconsin, United States - UWRJ-L166-409R-6 | ecosystem: Environmental > Terrestrial > Plant litter >... | reverse complement strand
CCCATTTCCAATCGAGTCGAAATCCAGAACTCCTCTCCCAAAGCTGCCAGCCGAGTCGCGCTCTCTTTCTTCAACCCCTCAATTCATCCCATATCAAACAAACCCATGGATCCCCCACGGAAGAGGCGGCGGCAGGACAGCGATGAGGGCTCGCTTTTGGGCGCCCCTCCGCGTCCATTTCCGCAGCCAATTTTGCACCCTGTGGACCAGGTCCCGCCTCTCGACAAGGAGAGCCTCGTCGTTTGCTATGGCATGGTCAGGCTCGCCCACTGACGAACCCCCCACCCCCGCACCCCGCTAACCTTTCCAATCCTACAGGTTGTGGGTATCACCGGAACATACACAAGGCCCTCTGTTGCCAACGGGACCCAGGACCAATGCAATCCCAATTCCTTCCCGGTCATCTTCCAAACAGGCCACAGCTTCACCCCCGTGGCCGAGAGCGATGTGCCAGGTAACGGCACATGTTCCCCCGACTTCATCGACACCATCCAACCCCTGCTAGAAGAGCCGAACTTGAGACTCCAAACCAGCTGCACCCTAGGTGGCCTGCAGGCACAAAAGGGCAAAGTCAACATGGCACGGTTGGGGGCTGTCTCACTCGACTGTGAGCTATCCATTATTGTGTACGGACCAGAGGAACTGCTCAACAACGTCGGTGAATTCTTCCAGGACCTGGACATGTACTTGCAGGACCCAAAAGATTGCTGCTGGGACGTCAAGTATTGCAATCCCCATCGTTTGTCATCATCCGACATCAACAGCTGCCCGATGACGTCTAGTCTTGGAGTAAAAGATGCAGACCTTGACCAGACACTCTTTCAGATCATTCCAGGCGAATCAGATGTCCTGGAAGTCCTTGATGCGGTTCAAGACATGCCCGAGGCACCTCAACCGAAACTCATAATTCCTCCGCTTAAACAGTAAGCCATATCGTAGCCAACACCAACATTGATTGGGTGCAAGTCAAAGGTGGTAACATGAAGTCGGGGACTGACATTCCTCGCAGGCACCAAAAGCAAGCAATCACATTCCTACGGCAACGTGAGGCGGGCTGGAATTTCGACCCAGAGTCCGCAGACTTCTGGGAATTCAGACAAAACACCCAAAGCTCGTTGTAAGTTTGCACCTGGGTACACGAATGGAACAAGCTTTGATCAAGCGTTGACGCTTGACCCATGCGGCGGGCATCTAGTTTTGTCAACGCCGTCTCTCAAACCTGTTGTGTAGACGAGCCGCCCCAGTTTCGCGGCGGCATCGTTGCAGATCCCATGGGGCTCGGTAAGACATTGACAATCATTGCCCTCATAGCGATGGATAAGGAATCGTCATCTATTCCCTCCGAGATGCCATCACTTATCCTTGTTCCCCCACCACGTGAGTGCAGCGTTCCCTCTTATTGGGGATCTCAGGCTGATGGTCATTTTCCATTTACTTCCAGTTCTCGACACCTGGGAGGAACAGCTCGGTCAGTAAGTGGCAACCTCCAACACTGCTTGGCCCCTGGGGCGTGACTGCTGATACCTGAGCGCGTATCAGACATGTCAAGCAGGGTGGGCTATCGTGGCGCCGCCACTACGGAAAAGATCGAGTCACCGAGGCGGACCACGTTGCTTCGTATGACATTGTTATCTCAACCTATAATACCGTGAGTGCAGACTGGGGTGGTGGCCAGAGAGCAGCCAGTAGCTTTCTGTACAGCATTGCATGGAAACGACTCATTCTCGATGAAGGTATGTTTGTCATGCTCATCTCCAACCTGCTTATCGTTGCCCATGCACGAACCAGTCAGGCCTAACAGGACGTGTGCTGTGGTGTGGTTTCGCAGCTCATGTCATCCGAAACACCCATTCCCAAATGTCACAAGCGGTCTGCTCTCTTGACGCCGCTGCGAGATGGGCCGTCACCGGTACACCCATACAGAACAAAATCGGCGACTTGGCAGCCCTGCTCAAGTTCATCAGGGCGTACCCGTACCACGATACAAAGAGGTTCGAGTCCGACATTGGGCAGCTGTGGAAGTCGGGGGACATGGAGGAGGCGGTCAAGCGGCTTCGGAGACTCTCAAGGGGCCTGATCCTGCGACGACCCACGACGGTCATCGAACTGCCCCCTCGGACCGATCTCAAGTTTCCCATCGACTTCAGCCCATCGGAAAGGGATCTTTATGAGAGGGTAAAGATGCAAACCATCGCCAGGATCGAGGAAGCCTTCCGGGACGGGGACAGCGGCAGCGTGGCCTCGAACTCGTACATTTCAGTCATGCAAAGGATTAACGCTCTCCGGATGATATGCGACCTCGGCCTGACCTACACGTCCAGACATGACCCCGCAGCCGCGGAAGAAGTGTATGAGGTACAGACGGAGCAATGGAGCGCGGTTGCGCAAGAGACTTTCGACCTGCACCGGGAGGTAACATCGGTCGCATGTTCGCAGTGCGCAGATGTCTGCGATACCACCACCGCACCGCTCATGGACAGCTCCACCGGGACTTCGCCCAGCTCGTACTTTGGGAAATGTCTCTCCTACATCTGCAGCGACTGCGCTCAGCAATTTCTGGCGCGGGGCCAGGCGGTCGCGTGTGGCCATAGGCAAGCCCACAGCATCGCGGCTGTCTCGAGAAGCTGGGTGGTATCGGAGGACAGCGGCGCGCAAACGGGTGCCGGTTCCGTTGCCTTCGCCCCGTCGGCTCAGCTTTCCAGCAAAGTAATGGCTCTAGTATCGCAGCTCAGCTACCTCCCAGCCGGAACGAAGAGGTAGGTCGATTGCATCCCGACTGGGCCGGGCGATATCTGACATCCGAAATAGCGTGGTTTTCTCAAGCTGGAGGACCACCCTGAACCTCGTGGAGCTGGGACTGAAGCAGGCCCAGATTGGGTATGCCCGGTTTGACGGAAAAGTGCGGCAGCAGGATCGGCGGGCAGTCATTGACAGATTCAGGAAAGACCCGACTGTCAGAGTGTTTCTGCTGACTCTCTCCTGTGGTGCGGTTGGGTGAGTTCCCACCCTTGATCTTCTCGATTTGTCTGTTGAGCATCGGTTCTCACGACACCAAATCCTGCCTGAGAGCCGACTGGACTAACCGGAATATGTCAGTTTGACATTAACCGAGGCCTCGAGGGCGTACCTGATTGAACCACATTGGTATGTTTTGCTTGTAGTTGCCTACCCTCTCTCTCTTTGTCGCTGTCAGACACAACGGAAGTCCATGGTGGACGGCCGACTAACGCACGATGCGAACCCACGCAGGAACCCCACGGTGGAAGAGCAAGCCCTCGCTCGGGTCCATAGACTGGGCCAGCAAAAGGAGGTAACAACAGTCAGGTTTTTTGTTAGAGACACGTTCGAGGAGGTGAGTAATGTTTTTGTTAGGAGAACTGTCTCCACGGACGGGGAGACAAGAGAAAGAATCCCGCTGATAAGAAACTCTTACGTGTCAGCGGGTGTTGGATCTCCAGCGATCGAAAAAGAAACTCGAAGAGGTCCTTCTAGCGCCGAGGAAGGTAGGCAGTGAACTGCAAAGCGAAAGCTTGAGCTGTCTCGAGGTATGTACCTTACCCTTCCCTTAATGGACTTCCACTGCTATTGGGGAGAGATTGACATCGCATGTGTCGTGGTTTCCAGGATCTACGGCGTTTGATTTGAGCCGCCATTTCAATCGGCGTCCCCGTCTATTTTGGTCCAGGGCAAATGCTCTCCGACACCAAGATCGCGCAGCGCACACCGCCTGGTACGTGGACGCTCTGCTCAGCCGGAACCTGCACTAATCACGGGTAACGTACAAGTCAGATGGTTGCCACCAGGTTGTCGGTCCCACATCAAACGGCCGCTCAGAGACCGAGTTGGGGAGGAGAACCCGAGCGGAGACTCCCCGACAGTACGGATACGTCACGACGGCTGGGAATAGTAATACCACGTTTTCTTATGCTTCTCGTCATTGGTGGCGTCGGGTGTAAGCTGGCAACCGACCCCTGCACCTGGTAAGCCGCGCCGTGAGCGGAGTGGGCTTGGCGGGGATGTTGGTCCTGGATCACCGCTGAGTCTGGTCGGTATGACAGATCGACTGCGAGCTTCCAGTGAGGGCAGATACGATATCGTGGCTCAGATTGCTTGTTTCCTCGCCAATCTTGGTGGCGGTTGTTGGGTCTCACTTTTGCGTTATGGGGGTATCTCGAAATACTACAACCACCCGCGCCAGATCGGGGAATTGCTGTTGTTGGGCTTGCGGGGAACGAGCAGCATATCCTACTGGCCGATACCAAGGGCAACAACGTACGTATGTGGCTGAGTTTGACTGGAAAATGCCAAGTGCAGGAATAAAGATAGAATCCGAACTGGAGCTGCGGCGGCGTGATGCCCAACGTCTGTTGACAGTCGAGATAGCTCCATTCGAGAACGACGTGCGGCTGCCGATCAGACGACAGCTGCACTGCACAACTCGGCTATGGTGATGAGAAGAAGTTAGACTAGCAAGAGAGTACTTCAGAATGCTGGGTTGACTGGAATGGTATAAAGCGATTGCTTCTCTCAGATCTTCGAGACTCAATCCAAGTCATCACCATCCTCAACAACAGCTTCTCTTCCCTCAAGATCACCATCTTCTCAAAATCAGGGGAACTCTCACATTAATACACTCTGATCCCATCCCTTCAAAATCCTACCGCCAATCCTTGACGATGGGGTTCCTCACCCGCACCCTGGGCCCCTTGTCCCTCCTCGCCTCGCTCGCCGCGGCCACCGACTTCCACGTGACGGTCGGCAAGAACGGCCAGCTCCGGTTCGACCCCGAGGAGATCACGGCCCACCCGGGCGACACGGTCACCTACAACTACTTCGCAGCGGTAGGGAACTTCTCTCTTTCGGTCAACCAACCCCCCGTCAATTTACTGATGACAAAAAAACAGAACCACTCGGTCACGGAGTCGAGCTTCGAAGAGCCCTGCCAGCCCATCAACAACGCCATCTTCTCGGGTTTCGTGCCCACCGCCTCGCCCGACGTGGCGTCGCCGACCACCTTCACCATCAAGATCAAGGACGACAAGCCCATCTGGATCTACTGCAGCCAGGTGAACGGTAACCACTGCCAGAACGGGATGGTGCATGCTATTAATGCGTAAGCTTTCTCTTCCTCTCCTCTCTCTCTCATCCATCCACCCACCCACTTACCACCCACCCACTTACCACCCATCTACCTACCCCACCTTGAATATTCCCTGCCCATTCCCAAACACACCATGTCCAGGTTGAGTTAACAAAGAGTACAGCCCCAAAAAAGGCAACACCTTCGAAAAGTACAAGGCCCTAGCCGCCCGCTCCCCGCCCCCAAGCGGCTCCCCCCCGGACGGCCTCCCCAACGGCGGCGTGCGCAAGACGGTCGTCCAGGTCGGGCCCGACGGCATGCTGATCTACCGGGGCAACAACCTGACGGAGCCGGCGCGCACCGTGATCGAGTTCCAGTTCAATCCGGCGAACCACACCGTGACGGAATCCAGCTTCGAGAACCCTTGCTTCCCCCTCGTCGACAAGAAGGGAAGACAAGTCGGGTTCAGCAGCGGGTTCGTCGCTACGCAGCGATCTCCGTCGGGAGCGGTCTTCCAGATCGTGGTTGAGGATGCCAAGAAGCCGATTTGGTTCTACTGCGGGCAGGTTAATGGGAATCATTGCCAGAGTGGGATGGTGGGGGCTATTAATGCGTGAGTTTTTTTCTTTCCTTTTCATTTTTTTTCTCTTCTTCCTTCCTTCCCCCCTTCCCTCATGTGTGGTGAAAAGATCCTAACAATGAATGAATTACAGTCCCCCGCAAGGCAACAACCTAGAAGCCTTCATCGCCCTCGCCGCCCGCGCCCCCCCGCCTAGCGTCATCCCCGCGCTCGCTCCCCTCGGAGGCCGCTTCTTCATCAACGGCATCGAGATCAAGAAGTTCCCCCTCAACGGCGGCAACGCCATCGATGTCGACGCTTTCGTCGCTGCTCTCCCCGTCAAGGGTAATGGTCGGCCCAAGACTATGCCTTCCGGTGGTGGAGACGATGAGAAGTATTATGACTACGACGAGAAGAAGTATGATGATGGTGATGAGTCGGAGTATATGGATGAGGATAAGAAGTACGATGACGACTACGAGTACAAGGGCGAAGATAAGAAGTATGGTGGTGGTTACAAGGGAGGCTACGGCGGCGGCTCAAAGGGGTCCTATACCAAGAAGGATACCTGCGAGGGTGATGAGTGATACTAATGAGGCGATATCTTGCGGCGGTTTATAATCGGGAGGGGGGAACTGGGATGTGGTATGTGGTGGCATTTGATGACAAAAGAGACAAAGCGATCCGAGAGAGCGACAGCTGACGGCAGATTGGGCTTTTCTATTTTTCTCATTCCTTTTGTTTTCCTTTTATTTTTCATGTTCTTTTGCATCTCTCGGGGAGAAAATTGGGGTCCGGATGGATGGGGTTGACGACGACTGGGCATTTTTCATTCCTTTTGCATTCACGTTGATTGACATCCTGGGACAGGGTTGCATTGCGGGGGGTATTGGCTTTTTTTTCCCCCTTTCTTTCATTTCTTTTTCCCATAATATGATATATCGGTATCTCCCTCCTTATAGATATATTATTACTCTAGTGGACATCACGAAATTCCTACGTGCCTTGGGTAGCAATTAAAGCAATGAAGTGAGCGTTTTGTCCCCCTTAATTGTCAACAGTGGTTTCACCCTCCACCCTCCTTCGCCTGCTTCTGCTATACAATAAGATGCCGACCAACAAAATCCAGCCCTACATTCAACCACCACCCCATCAACCTGGAATCCCGCCCAAACCTTCACCAACGTCCTCCCAATCAAAGTCACCTACACGCCAACACAAACGCGATACCCCAACCACAACGCCTCGCACTTCGCCCCGATGCCCGGATTCCACCTCAGCAGCGTAGCAAAGTCCGCGATGCCGTACTTCCGCTGCAGCGCAGGACACCCGTCACCGGGGGCGACGGTATGCCACTTCTTACAAGTCGCTACAACTCCGGGCTGCGTCGGACCACCACCCGGCGGCGGCGGCGGAGCCCCTCCGCTATTATTGCTACCGCTGCTACCCGAAGTCAAGGTTGAGGCCGAGGTGGGAGTTGGTCCTTGGACGCAGTAAGCGTAACCTAGCCAGAGGGCCGCGCAATCGGTACCGACTGGAGAGACGGACGATCGGTTTTAGTTCGTTTCTTGGTTAGTATGGATTCGAACTAAAGAACTCGACGTGCTCATGGGGTCACTTCACCACGCGAGAAAGTTGTTTAGGCTGATGCCTTGGCTGTTGGCGATGGACCAGCACCCGTCGCCCGGGACGGCGACGTGGAACTTGCGGCAGTTCGCTGCGATGCCTGGCTGGGTGGGATTGCTGCCGCCAGGGCTGGGGACGGCGGGGGTGGTGGTTGGTGGCTTTGTTGTTGTTGGTGGTGATGTTGATGATGTTGTGGATGACGTTCTCGTCGTTGGTGTCGGTGTCGGTGTCGGTTTCTTCGTCGTCGTCGAGTTGCTCACTCCAACGCATACCGGTCGGTCTGACGGCCCCGAGAGCCCAGCGTAGATGCCGGCGTCGCAGCCGGAAGCCGGGCCGATCCAGGGATTCCAGGCTATGAGGTCGCTCACTGTGATTTCATGATCTTCGGCAATGTCTTCGCAGGGATACGCTGAATTTTCGAATTTTTGTTTTTGTCAGTCACGCTGCGTCGTATTGAAGGGTGGAGTATATTAAGAGAACGGGAAGGGCTGCTGCCACTTACAGCCATCCTCGTAACCCGCTATTGTCGTATAGCAGTTGCAAGATGACACGGTACCGGGATACGGCTGCTCAATATCCAAGCATCGGGATTCCGATGTGGGATAGTCGTCCTCTTGATGCGTGCTGGGGTCAGCGTGATGATTATCCCCGTCTGAATGGTACCTAGGAAAATCTCACCTGAGGTGCTCCCTTTGTCTGCGCAATACCGATACCCGGGCAAAACCCGGCAGGGGCTCAGCCCTCGCAGGCTCGGGTTCCACGACACAAAATCCTCCACCTCCACTTCGAAGATGATGCTGATAAAATTGCAGGTGTTCACCATGTCGGTCAGGGTAGGCACGTCTGTCTGCACGGACTGGTCTCTCCGGGGCTCCACTGGCTTGTGCTGGACAAAGTCGACGCACCCCTGGGCCGACGTGTGCGAGCCGGGCGCAAGGGGGAGCTCCACCAGCGGCGTGGCGATGGGTGAAACCGTGGATGCGTTGCCAACCGTGGTGGTGACGTACGCGGATGAGGTCAGCGTGTAGAGGGGCGACGTCGAATAGGGGTAGCTGGTGTATGTGTTGATGTCGCCCACCGCCTTCACGCAGTAGGACGTCTTCAGCCACAGGTTGAGACAGTTGGGGACGTCTATGGACGGGTTAAGGAAGTAGAAGTCCCGGAGCGATATGCCTTGGCGGATGGAGATGCCCTGGCAGTAGTCCCCGGTCTGGACCTCGTACCAGGCGGCGCACTGCTGATGGGATTCCGCCTTGGCATTGGTAGGTCGGGGAACTGCCGTTGGAGGCCCTTGGGTCGTCGTCGCCGGCAGCGTGGTCACCACGCGGGTGACTTCGCCGAGCGTCCGTCCGGGCGGGCCGACGCATATCAACTTGTCGAACATGGTGTCGAGATTGGTGCAGAGAGGGTTGAGGCTTGGGTTCCAGGTGAGCAGGTCGTTCGCCCTCAAGCCCGGTACGGAGGCGAGAATGCTCTCGCACGTATCGTCGTACTGGACACGATACACGGCACAGGATTCGGGGAGGCACAGCGGGACGCCCACCCTCAGCGTGGGACAGTCCGGGTCGGTGCTGGCGGCTTTGATGACGGAGTGGGTCGACACTCCCTTGGCTGTCGCGATCGAGTCGCAGCTGTCCCCGGCCTTGTCCCCGGCCTTCACAACGTACGGGGATCCGCAGGTGGGTGTATCCGTCGGGGCTGTGTATGGCTTGGTGCTGATGGCATACTTGGTCGGCGTGGTGAAGGCATAGCCTGTGGCCTTGCACTTGGATAGCACGGACTGGAATCCCTGGGAAAGCTCGGAATGGTACCCAAACGGCGAATTCAGCTGGGTCCTGACCACACCAAGGGAGCAGTCCGAGCAGCTATCGACTGCCGTTCCGTTGGCGAGCGCGTCGGCGTAGATCTCGTCGCAGAATCGCCCCGTCTTCTTGTCCTTGGCGCACGACACATCGTACGTGTACAAGAAGCGGTCAATTACGAACGTCGCTGTTTTTCTCGGCCCATTAGTCCAAAGAGTCTCCTACAATGTGTTGTATGTTCCCTCTCACCTGGATATATGATGGATTCAACTTCAATGACATCGGTAGCCTCACGGCAGCCGGCCGCAATGACGCCCCGTACGGACGTGAGCGAGGACTTGCAAGCCGGAGTGCACAGGGAAGCCAGTGAGGCCGAGTCCAGACGAGGCATACGGACCGAAGCCGAAGCAAGGAAGCTGGGACAGGATTGCACCGTAGTGTTGAGTGCCTCGGCGCACTGTCGACTGAGACTTGGATAAGAGTTTCCAAGAAGGGCTCCGCTGAGCTGCTGAGCAGCGGCGATGCCCGGCGCGACGGCGACCGTCCAATGCATCTTCATGATATTGTGAATGAATGGAATCTAGTGAGCGACTAGGGGCGGCGACCTTGGTTTTCGAATGAGCGTGGAAACAAAAGAAGGGATGCAAAGGAACGGAACGAGGTCGTCTGCCTCAAGGGTGACGAGGGCGGAGCTCAAGGAGAGGCAAGAAAGATTCGAGACTGTCTAAGGACGAAGTTATGGGGAGACACGGAGAGAGCCCCCCTCTAAAGCCAAGACGGAGAGTTCGACGGATGTCTGATGCCAAGGTAGCAATGACTGGACCTTGACGGAGATTCGGTATCCATGAAGCGGTGTCTCCGGGGGTTTCCTTACTCACAGTCTTAGAATTTGAACTCCTCTCCGCAGCTTCCATCTCGGGGCAACCCCGAGAGCGGTAATGCCCACCTTCGCAGTTTCGATATTGAACTCTAAACAGTGGAGGCAGATCTCCTGTCGGTGAACACCCACCACACAGCAAACCGGCCCGATGTCAGCCTGTGGGCTTCAATTTCCCTCCCGTCAACAAATGCCCGCTAGCATCAGGTTTCAGGGGCAATACGATGTTACACGCACGCGAAGCGCCACATCTGAACTAGGAACGCGAGGCTCCTTTCCTAACCGAACGTCGACGCCACACCCCGTAGCTAGGTCGTTTGGCGTGAAGGGGACGATGCGCTAGTGGTGGTCGTTCCTCCGTTAGCCTGTGACAACGAGGGTACATACATTGCAAGCCATTGAGGAGATTAGAGCTCCTAGTGACTTTGAAGGTCTTTTTCTGCACGGGGCATGATCCTAGCGGGGGGCGGAAGCTCTGGGGCTAGGTTTTTCTTCCCCGTCTGGCCGTATAATACACCAAGCCCGCTCGGCGCCTATGGTCATCTGTGAGAGCCAGAAGACATCGAGAAGGTCCAACTCTTTCTCGTTGTCATGTCATTGACTTGAACGTTCATTGCATCTCTAGTTCACGGCTTACACCGCCAGCGTCAGCATGTTGCCCATCGTACGCTCGCAACGTGGCCATCCACTCACTTTGATTTTATATGTATTTTTCTTTTTCATCGTTAGCCTTTGCCTCACCAACAGCGGTCATCCCCGGAGCGAAGAATGTAAGAACTTCGCTCAATTGGACACTCGGCAATTCTCGCCTAGGCAACTGTGGGTATGGACCGGCCTACTGTGGCACCAGGTGCATCTCCAAATGCAAAGCCAAGGCCGAGTGCGGCCGGTTTGCCGTGACGCCCGGAAAGACCTGCCAGCTCAACGCCTGTTGTAGCGAGTTTGGCTTCTGCGGCACTACCATCGACTTCTGCAAGGCCGGTTGCCAGTCGAACTGCGTCTCGGAGCCAAAGCCACCTGCCGGTTCCCCCAAGAACGCGGCGCTGGACAGGATCGTCGGGTACTACGAGACCTGGAGCTACCGGTCCAAGTGCAACAAGAAGTCCCCCGCGGACCTGCCCCTGAACGAGCTCACCCATCTCAACTACGCCTTCGCCTTCATCAAGCCCGGCACGTACGAGCTCACCACCATGGACAAGGAGACCACCGAGGACCTCTGGCAGCTGACCGTCGATGTGAAGCGGTACAACCCCAACCTCAAGGTCTACGTGGCCGTCGGCGGGTGGACCTTCTCCGACAACGGCACCGCCACCCAGCCCCTCCTCGGCGAGATCTCGCGCACCCAGGCCAACCGGCAGAAGTTCGCTGATGGGTCACCGTGCACACAGAGTGGAATCAAAGAGGTGAAGAAAAGACTTCAAAGTGCTTGATTATTTTCTATCTAAGAGGGCGAAAGTCTTTGATTATTATAGCTGTTGAG
>Ga0247769_1000362_pt1 | contig 11431 bp, 12 predicted proteins | sample UWRJL166409R6_FD_179942 | JGI IMG/M metagenome (GOLD analysis project Ga0247769, IMG submission 179942) | Plant litter microbial communities from Arlington Agricultural Research Station in Wisconsin, United States - UWRJ-L166-409R-6 | ecosystem: Environmental > Terrestrial > Plant litter >... | reverse complement strand
CAACCCAATCCAGTAGCGCCCTCGAGTTCGAGTTCGAGTTCGAGTTCGAGCTCGTCCTCCGTCGCCGACACGGCCGCGCCTGCTGCTTCCCCTTCGGGCGGATCGGGCGAATCAGCACAAGCGGGGATAGCAGCGCCGCCCGCCACGGTGGCACCGTCGCCAAACCCGAGGAAGCCGCCCAGCGAGGTGAAACGTCCGACGCTCTGGTATTGTTACGTCTGGGCGCACCTTCAGTATACGACGCAAGATTGCTTCGACACGATCAAGGAATGCCGGCAGAGCCTGCCAAAAGAAGGGATCACGCTCCGTCCTTGCATGGCCCAAAAGCGTCCCGCGTGGTGCACGGAGCCGTACGAGGTGCCCGAGGATCCGAACGAGAAGCGAAGCTCGAAGTGCTTCGGTTCCCAAGAGGCGTGTTACGAATACCGAGTGTACGTCCGCGGGAACGGTCTCGCGAGCAGTCCGTGTGTGGAGGTAAAGACCAAGTGAGCGTCCACCCACAAGCGTGGCGGCACAGCTTGGTGTCCAGAGGAGAGTCCGGGTCGGTTGCTCTGCTGGCGCAATGACCTCGGTCACTGACGCGATCTCGAAGCGTTGACCGATTGGGCCGCGTCAGTCTGACCGCGCCGCTCGCCAGGGCGTGCCTGCCGCGGTGCGAGCGACAGGCACGCTCCGGCGAGGCGCAGCGTCTGGGCCCCCACGTCCGGCGCAGCCGGCGTCAGGGGGCCCGCGGAATCGTGCGCCCGCAACCAGGCGGTTTCTACGGTGGCTGGATCACCGAGGAACTGGTCGGCCCGTTCAAGGGTACCCCGGGCTCCATGGGCTGGTAGGCGAGCCGGCCGTCCGTGCATCTTTCTCCAGCAAAGCCAGCGGATGCCTAATATTTCGTGGCCCGGGTCGTATTCCTCGATGCGCCATGCGGTCTGAAGACGAGGCTCTGGGGAACGAGCTAACCATTGGCTTCTTGGGCGATACGCTTTTGTCTCGCTTTCAGGTGCGTTTGTTCGAAGGCGTGCGCCGAGCAGCCCGGCGTGCGGGTGCACGTGTGGTCGGGTTTCAGGGAAGCGTGTCTGGACGGAGTGTTCGCGGGCCTGCGTTCGACGGTTCGTTCCTGTTTCGTCTACCTACGGCAGAGTCAATTGACGGCCTAATCGTCGCCTCGAACCTGCTCTCCGCCGCGCTCGGCAGCGCTGAGATGCAGACCCTCTTCGCGGAGAATGCGTTGCCGATCGTCAGCCTCGGCGATCTGCCCGGATGTTCGAACGTGGTGGTCGACAGCGCACCGGGCTTTTCGGCGGTCGTGTCCCACCTGGTGACGGTTCACGGTTGCCGGCGGGTTGCCTTCATTGCCGGCAGTCCCGACAACCCGGAGACGCACGAGCGCGAGCAGGTCATGCGAACCACACTCGCCGCTTTCGGTGCAGAGCTCGATGACGCGTGGGTCTTACCGGGAAATTTTCTAGAGGCGTCCGGCGCGCGAGCGGTCCGCATCCTATTCGACGAGCGTGGGGTAAATCCCGCTGACGTGGACGCCATCATCGCCTGCAATGACCAAATGGCGGTGGGCGCCAGCCGCGAGCTCAGAGCGAGGAGAATACGAGTCCCGGAGGACATTGCGGTAGTCGGCTTCGACGACGACGAGCACGCCAGCAGCAACAACCCGCCTCTGACCACGGTCGCGCAACCCGTCGAGTACATGGCAGAGCGAGCGACACAAATGCTACTGCGGCGCATCGCCGGTGACAGCCATCTCTCGCGCCTCGTCGTTCCGTCCGAGGCCAGGTATCGCACCTCTTGTGGGTGCACGGCTCGGCAGCAAGTTTCGGTCCTGCACTCTGAGCCGACTTCGTCCCTGCAGGACTCCTTGGCCGTCGCCGAGGCAGCCTGTAGATCGCGGATGTCGCTTGCGGGCGTCCCGGAAACTGAATGCAGGTGGCTCGGCACCGTGCTCCGTGTACTTTTGGCGCGCGACGACGAGAGCGCTGCGAGCGAGCTCTGCGAACTCGAAAGTATGATTTTCGAGAGCATCTGTCGTGGTGCCGATGCGGTGCGCTGGCACGACGCGCTGGCGCCTTTGCACGACACTCTCGAGCAATTTGCGGCGCATGAACCGACCCTCGTCGCGACCTGTCGCCGGCGCTTACTCGAGGCACGCAGCGTGGCCGGCGAGAGTGCCGCGCGCGCGCAAACGCTCCGCGGTCTGCACGCCATTCAACACGCCAATGCTCTCCGCGTCGTAGGCAGCGCGCTTGCCGGCGCGCGCAGCCGCAAAGCGCTGGCGCAAGTCGTCGAGGCGGCGTTGCCCGGGCTCGGGGTGAGGTATTGCTGGGTTTGCCAGTTCCTCGATGGCACGGACCATGGTCGGGTGACGGTCGTCGCGCACTACGAATCGCCCGCGCCCGAGGTGGGGGACCCCCTGCAAGACGCTGCAGCTCTCTGGGTGACGATTCCCGCATCGCTGCCGCCGGGGGTGCGCTTTTCGCCGAACGACCGCGGCGTGCCTGTCGAGTCGGCCTCCCTGCTGCGCCCGGCAATGGCGTCGATGACGCTCGCCCCCGACCTGCTGGTCTACCCGCTGGTCTTCGCCGACCGAGCGCTTGGCTACGTCGTCTTCGATTCGCCTTCTGACCTGGCGCTCGCATGGGTGCTGGAGAACCTCGCCGGCCACCTGAGCAGCGGGCTCTACACGCTGGCCAAAGCAGATGAGCTGCGGCTCGCGCGCGAAGTCGCCGAAGAGGCAAGCCGAGCCAAGACCGAATTTTTGGCGGCGATGTCGCAAGAGATCCGGGCGCCGCTTACGATCCTCGCGGGACAGCTCGATCTTTGCCTGACAACGGAGCTCGACCGACGACAGCGGGAGTACCTGACGCGCGCGCGCGCTTCATCCCACGCCCTGAGCGACGTGTTCGACGACATTCTCGAGTTTTCGAAGATCGAAGCGCACCGCCTCGAGCTCGATTCCGTGAGTTTCGACCTCGCAGAGCTGCTCGTGCAGCTCGCAAACACTCACGCGCCTGACGCCGCGAAAAAGGGGCTCGAGCTCGTGATCGACTCGGACCGGGATCTGCCTCGATCGTTGATCGGTGATCCATTGCGGCTGTCGCAAGTCCTCTCCAAGCTCATTTCGAACGGCATCAAGTTCTCGGCTAGCGGAGAGGTCGCGCTGCGTGTACGCGCCACGGGCGGTGACGGCAAGCGCGCCACTCTGCAGTTCTCCGTGCGGGACACCGGCATCGGCATGACCCTCGAGCAGCTCGGGCGCTTGTTCAAGCCCTTCACCCAGGCAAACGGCTCCACGGCTCGGCGCTCTGGGGGAACAGGGCTCCGCCTGTCGATCTGCAAGAGCCTCGTCGCGTTGATGGAAGGTGAGCTCACCGTTCTTAGCACTCCAGGCGTGGGCAGCGTGTTCACGCTCACGGCAGCCTTCGCAAGACAGCGGCCGCGGGTCGAGCAGTGCCAGCCGGGCGAGTAGCAGCGGCAAGCGCCAGCGCGCGCGCCACGAGGCACGCGGCCCTACGGGGCAATCCGACAGACAGGGACGCGCTCGGGTTCAACGACGATGATCGCCGCGACGACCTCATCGCGGTTGACTACCGATAGCGCCATCGCAACCCCCTTCGGCCCATCTCGAGTTCAGGTGTTCACGCGCCCTTCAGCTAGCCACGGTGGCGTCGACCCAGGCCAGATACTCGGCAGTCACCTGCCCCGTCACGTAGTCGCCGGTAAAACAGCTCATCTCGAGATCGGTCACCTGGGAGCCTTCGGTGATAGCGGCCCGCATGTCCTCGACCTCCTGGTAGATGAGGTAGTCCGCGCCCAGTTGCTTCGCCACCTCGGGGATCTTGCGACCATGCGCGACCAGCTCCCGCCGCGATGGAATGTTGATGCCGTAGACGTGCGGAAAGCGCACGGGTGGCGCGGCCGACGTGAAGGTCACTTTATTGGCGCCGGCCGCACGCGCCATGTCGATGATCTCTTTCGAAGTGGTGCCGCGTACGATCGAGTCGTCCACAATCAGCACGTTCTTGCCCTTGAACTCACGCCCCATGGCGTTCAGCTTCTGCTTGACGGAGCGTTTTCTCTGCGCTTGACCGGGCATGATGAAGGTGCGCCCGACGTAGCGATTCTTGAAGAAACCCTCGCGATATTCGATGCCCAATTTTTGGGCCACCTGCATGGCCGCCGGACGTGACGAGTCGGGAATGGGCATGACGACGTCGATTTCGCCCCGCGGTGTGTAGCGCGCGATGGTCTCGGCTAGTCGGTTTCCGAGCCTGAGGCGCGCTTCGTACACCGAAATGCCAGACATTACGGAGTCGGGTCGCGCCAAGTAGACGAACTCGAAGGAGCACGGCACGAGGCGCGGATTGCGCGCGCACTGTCGGGACACCATTTCCCCGTCCGGCGTGATGAAGACGGCTTCCCCCGGGAGGAGATCGCGCACGACTTCGTAGCCGCCACTTTCCAGGACCAACGACTCGGAAGCTATCGCCCACTCGGTTGCGCCTCGCTCGCCGAGCCTCTTGCCGAAGGTGAGTGGCCGAATGCCGAAGGGGTCGCGAAAAGCCAAGAGCCCATGGCCGGCAATCAAGGCGATCACCGCGTAGGAGCCCTGCACGCGTTCGTGTAAGCTTGCGACCGCTGCGAAGATCTGATCTGGGTTGAGCGATTGTTCGCTCACTTCTTCTTGCAGTTCGTGGGCCAAGACGTTGAGTAGTAGTTCCGTGTCGGAACTGGTGTTCAAGTGACGCCGGTCCACGCGACACAGCTCGCGGCTCAACTCCCGGGTGTTCGTCAGGTTGCCGTTGTGGACGAGCACCAGACCGTAAGGGGCGTTGACGTAAAACGGCTGCGCTTCGACCGTTTGCGAGGCGTTGCCCTGCGTCGCGTAGCGCACGTGACCGAGCCCTAGGTTGCCGCGCAAGCCGCGCATGTCTCTCGTGCGGTAGGCTTCGCGTACCTGGCCCTTGGCCTTGTGCATGTGGAAGACGTCCCCTTCCGCGGTGGCGATGCCGGTCGAGTCTTGCCCGCGGTGTTGAAGGAGCGACAGGCTGTCGTAGAGCGCTTGGTTGACGGGCGAAGACGAGACGAGTCCGACGATTCCGCACATTGCGGGGGCGAGTCTGTCACACCCGGGCCGAAACTCCAGGGATCGTCCTTGCAGTGGCTGTGGGAGCCCGCGCGAACAAAAGCAACACATCGTCGGACTCACAGTCCGAAGTGACTACGGCTCGAGCACCGCGAGCGCAGTCGTCGGGGCCCCCACGTCCGGCGCAGCCGGCGTCGGGCGGGCCCCCGGCGCGCGGAGCGCCAAGCGCGAGCACGCCGGGCCGTCTTGCGACGTTCAACGGCGGGGCATCAAGACCGACGTTGGGCGTGACTGAGACGGAGCGTGGCGGCTCGAGGTGACTCGCGCTCTCGTGTCAGGGCTCAGCGACGTGATCGGTGCACAAGGTGCGCCGGCGCAGCACGTCCTGATCATCCTTCGAATTGAAGGAATAGATGTGGCGAACGCGACCAGACAGCGTGAAATCGACGGCTAGGTAGCGCCAAACGTCGTCGTACAAATAGAACTCGGCCACGGTGCAGGAGCCGTCGCGAGTGGTCTTTGTGTCCGGCTGTGCGCCCCCGAGCGCGTACAGGTCGCGCACCGCCAAGGTGAGCTGCGAGCGAAGGCTGAGTGTGCCTGCACAGGCTTCGAGCAACAGTGATTCAATCACCTGGATGTCTTCGCTGAAAGCGGCGGACTCCACGAGGTTCAGCTCGAGCTCATCGCCCGCTTGGCGAGCCACGACCAGGCCCGATACCCAAGGGTACTCGAATTCGCCGGTCGAAAGCTGGGTGTAGTAGAGCGCCAGCGGTTCAGTGAAGCGTTGCAAGTTCGGTAGGGCTACCTCCTCCCATGGAACCGGTCCGTCCGCTCCCCAGCGCTTGGGCAGCAGCCTGAAGGCGAGCTGAATTTTGGGCGCGGCTTCAGGACGCATTGGGTCGGTCTCGGCCATGACCTTTGAATTGCGCCCCGGGTACTTGAGCGCCAATGCGGCCTGAACGCGCTTCGAACGCTCGTGTGCATCGAGCGCGAAAAACGCCCCACCGCTGGTGCGGACACGCGACACGCACGTTTCCGCGGGCGCAACGCTGGTCGGGTCCGAGAACATGGGTGCCGGAGGCACCGGTGCGGCAGCTGCCGTTGCGGGCTTGCCGGCGCTGGACGTCGGCGTCACGCAGGCCGTCGCAGCGTGAGCCGTCATCAATAGTGCCGCGCGAATCCATCTCATAGGCGCTCGAGTGGGGTGACTGAGCGGGCGGGGCGTAAAGCCTGCTTCATGATCTCGCCTTGGACACGCTAGGGTTGCCATGCTTGGCATTTCATTCCCGAGTCGCGGCGCGGCGGCAGAGCCCGCCGCCGACATTCAGTCTTGCGCTGGCCGCATCGAGCTTCCGAAACACTCGACGCGACCATTCGTGCGAATCGCGCAGTCGTTCTTGACGCTCGTGTACTTTCCGGGCCGGGCACTTTTGAACGCCTTGCAGCGTAGTTCGCCGTTGGTCAGCACGCCGCAGCCGACCGAGACGTTCTTGAAAGGGCCCGGGTCGATGTTCGTTGCTGAGCTCGAGGGGTCGCTGTAGTTGGCTCCCCAGCAGACCATGGCCGCGTCGCTGCGGAGCGCGCAGGCGTCGTCGTACCTCAGAGCAACGCTGCTGAACATTCCAGAGGGAATACTCTCGATGCCATACGCGCTCGAACCCCAGCAGCTCAGGGCGCCGCTGCTGGTCACACCGCAGGTGTTGTCCAAACCGCCTGCAACTTCCGTGAACGTGCCAGGTGGCGGCTTTTCGGCGCCCCCGTCGTCCCAGCATTTCGCATCACCAGCGACCGTTACTCCACAGAAGAAGCAATGAGCCGGTCGGCGGTGACGCGTGCTGAAGATTCCCGGTCGTACCCCAACACGTGAGGCTTTGGTTGTCCTTGATCGCGCAGTAGTGGGTACCCCCCTGGTAGGGATTGCCCGCTTCGATCGCGACGAACTTTCCGGGCGGTGTCGTCTGGGCGTTGCCCCAGTAGGCCACCGCGCCGGCGGTCGTGACCGCCACGCTCCCCGTGCGATCCACTTGACTGAACGTGCCGGTCGGCACGGTTGCCTGCTGGTAGGTGTTGTCACCCCAGCAAGCAACGCTGCCGTCGGTGCGGACCGCGCATGCATGGTTGGTCCCCGCCGCGATGCTCTTGAAGGAGCCGGTTGGCACTGCGTTCACGAATTCGGCCGCTCCCCAGCAGGCGATGTGCCCATCCACAGCGAGGGCACAAACAAGCGTGCCCCCTGTCGCTACCGCGACGAATTGACCCGGTGGCGCGGCAACCAAGCCCGGAGTTGCCAAGCCCCAACAAGCTAGGGTTTGGTCGGACCGCAACGCGCAGCTGTGATAGCCGTTGACGGATAGGCTGACGAAGGTGCCGGCCGGCGGCACAGCGTTACCAACGGTACTAAGTCCCCAACACGTGAGCGTGCCGTCGGTTCTCAGTCCGCAGTTGTAGTGGGGGCCGACGCCGACCGTGCTGAACGTGTCGGTGCGGGGACCCGACTCGCCGTAGTCATTGGACCCCCAACAAGCGACAGTGCCGTCGGTTTTCACGGCACAAGCGTGGTCATTCTCGGTCGCGATGCTCTGGAACGCGCCCGTCGGGACCTTTGCCGATGTAGCTGAATAGAGTTCTCCCCAGCATGCGATCGAGCCATCGGTTCGAATCGCACAGGTGTAGTCGTTGGCCGACACCGCGCTGAACGATCCTGATGGCGGCTCAGAGTTGTGCGCGTTGTCGTTAGCACCGAGGCAGACGAGCGTGTGATCGCTCTTGATGATGCAGGTGCTCCGAGCGCCGGCAGATACCGCGAGCGACGTTTTCTCGCAGGCGCTCCCCCAAGTTCCCGCGGGGCAGTCGCACACCACCGCCCCGGAACCGAGCGTCAACGCGGTGCCGCCGTTGCTGCAGGCGACGCAGCTGACCGGATCCGATTCGGTGGTCGTTTGCCCCGGCGGGCACGGGGTGCATTGGGTGTCGCTGGTTGCGGTACCCGCTGCGGCGAACTTGCTACCAAGCTTGCACTCCGACCAAGGGCTGCAACTCGAGCTGTCGCGAACGCGGAACGTTCCAGTCGGGCACGGTGACTCCGGTTGACCCGCTTGACCCGCTTGACCCGGTTGACCCGCTTGACCCGGTTGACCCGCTTGACCCGGTTGACCCGCTTCTCCCGCTTCGCTGTTCGACTCAGAGTCAGAAGATCCGCCACTTTGGCCGCCGTGACCTGCAGCATTGCCAGCTGCGCCAGTCTCACTACTTCCGGCACTATTGGGATTGCCGCCGGGGTGGCCAATGCCGCCTGCACCAGCGGTCGAGTCTTGATTTGGCGCAGCGCTTTTAGCACTACTGCAAGCGCTTGCGGAGTAGCCGAGCGAAGCGACTGACACTACGAGCACGCCCCACGGGCGCCACAGTGTCATGTGGCTTGTTTCCTCGCACGCCATGGCTGTTCCATCGCTCACCGTTCATATCATCGAACGGGCTGCTGCGGGGAGACGCGCTGCCGTTGGGCGACGGACAGCGGAGGCGCAGCCACGGACAACGCGGCTGACATGCCGCGACGTGCCGCGCGCCATTGCCGAATCGCGGCGCGGTGGCGGAGCTGCTATCGTTTGATCCGTGCGCGCCCAACCCCTGATCAATTGCCACGACGTTCAAGCCTCCAGCCGCTTCTACCAACGGCTTCTGGGGTGCGTGGGCGGCCATGGCGGAACCGAGTATGAGCGCCTGTGGGATCCCAAGCTCCACGCCAGCAAGTGGGGCTCCGACGGTCTGATCTTGCAGCTTCACGCTTGGGAGATCGATCACCATCACGGTCCCATGGGTGACCCGTCCCGCGCCATCGGCAATGGTATGCTGCTCTGGTTCGAGGTGGACGACTTCGACGCCGCTGTCGCCCGCGCCCGCGAGCTCGAGGCGCCGATCCTTCTCGACGTCCACCACAATCCGAACGCCGGCCATCGCGAGCTCTGGCTCCGCGACCCCGACGGCTACACCGTGGTCATCGCATCTCCCGACGGTGAGGCAGAGCAGGCGTAGTCATCGGGGTTCGCCCTCGCGAAGCGAAAGAGAAGGCAGCTCCACTGCATGAGTCGCTTCGCTCGACTCGAGCCCGAGGAGACTATGCGCCGTCGCATCGGCATGGAGTGGAGCGGCTCTCATGTTCGGATGGAACCAATTGTTGTAAACGCGGGCATGATAGCGGCGGTAGTTCGAGCGATAGCCGCAGGGCTTGGGATTATGTTGCCGTACACGTGGAGCCGTATTCGAAGGACTGTTCAGTGCCGCAAATGCTGTCTTCATTCAGGTGACCGCCGCACGAGTCCGTGCCGATATGAACGCTGACGGTGCTTACGGCGTGTCGTTCATTCCAATAGAAGTTCAATGGATCCTGGTATGAACCGCTGCAGCTGGTACGCTTGTATTGTTCGGCTTTTACCGGGTTGGACAGCGCCGGGGGGCGGGAATCTCCTTGTCCCGGATGGACACTCGTGGCGAGCTTTGCTCAACGACCCCTTAGAGCCCGCTGAGCACTCGACCCTCAAAAAATCCGAACACCACACGAACCCGACGTGCCGCGCCAGGGGGCGGCAATTGCCCTCAGCGCTTGCAAAGCGTTGTCGGATGTCGAGCTTGCCGGGCAGCCGGACCGTGTTGCCACGCTCGAGCAAAGCGTTCGTGTGTTGCTGGCGTCGCCAGTTCGAAAATTGGGCGACGCAGCCGGCAGTGCGGCGATGACGCTTGCCGCGTCGCGGACGGAGCGAGAAGTCGACGGGATGGCCGCTCGCGTCGCCGATTGTCAGCGTAGCGGCGCTGCTCGTGGGCGAAGCGAGGTGCTAGACGATTGCGCCCGTATCGGTGGCACTTCGAGCCCCAGGCGGGACCTCATTCAATGATATCTTGAGCTTGGACCTTCTCCGGATCTGCGACGCAGGTGTTGAGCAGAGTTGCGGCAGCTCCCTCCGTTAGGTTGGTTAGGTCACCAGCAGGATCGCACATCCGTGGCCCGCGCTGTTCCGGGCTCTTCCGTCAAACTTGGGGATATCCGAGGTCACCGGCGCGGAGTTCGTGGCAACGCTCGTATTCGCCGCGTGTGCGAACGCGTGGGCATAGCCGTCAATTCAGCAAGATCGTTCAACTCGAGTTGCGGCGATGCGTGTTATGCACGAGTCGGTCAACGCCTGTCTGTCAGCGCGTGCAAAATCTTTGGAGTGGAGCGAATGCCGACAAACCCCCGCATCAAATCTGTCGTGTGGTTGGCCTGTGTCACGCTGCTGACCGCCTCTGCCTGCGGCGAAGACGACGCCAAGCCCGACCCGTCAACGCTCCCTGGTGGCAGTGGTGGCGGTGGCTCGCACGCTGGCGGCGGAGCGACGGGTGCCACAGCAGGCACGGCTGGTGAACGTGGCCCCGCTCCGAACGATGCAGGCGGCGGTGGCGTCGCTGGCGCCGGAGCCAACGGTGCGGACGGCGGAGCGCCAGAGGCAGGGGCTGGTGACGGTGGATCAACGGACGGAGGAACTGGTCCGACCGATGATTTGGGTAACTTTCGAGGTCCCGCCCTCGATGACCAAGCGCCGATCTTACTGGGGAAAGACAAGATCGTCGACACTGGGCTGACACCGCAGCGGGTCGAACAGGACGCTGCCGGTAACATCTTCGTCCAGCTCTCAGGAGGTGGTCCGGGACCGGCCCCCGCGGCTACGTTCCCCCCGCTGCGTATCGGCGGCTTCGCGCGCCTTGATGCAAAAGGTTCGCGCGTGTGGACTCTCAACAGCACTGCACCTGCACTCACCGGCAAAACCGTGTGGAGTGCCGCTCTCACCAAATCTGGGCGCCTCTTGTTCGGAGGTGCGGTCGATGCCGCGCTTCCGGGCGAAACACACGCCGGCTCCAGTGATGCCTTTGTCGCTGAGCTCGACGGCGACGGAGCGCTGCTTTGGCAGCACCAATGGGGCTCGGCCGGCATCGAGACCAACGAGTTCGTCGCCTCGAACGCGGACGATTCCGTGTTGGCCGTCGCTTCGTGCGCAGGCCAGGCGCCGGGAAATCCCGCGACCAACGCGGGCGGGCCAGTCCTGACCCGGTACGACGCGAGCGGATTGCGCACGATCCTGAAGCAGTACGAACCAGCGCAACTGGCAAACACCAGCCGCTCGTTCGTCGACAGCTCAGGCACCTTGCTTTGGGTCAAAAGCCTGATGTTGGGCAAGCTCGACTCGACGGGACTGGCGTCAGTCGCAAGCAGCTCTCCCCCGAGCCTAGCGCATGCCCTGGCCTTGGCTACCGACGAGAAATCATTCTATGGCACCGAAACGGCCGCGCTCGAGAACCTGAGCCTGTCGGGTT
>Ga0247769_1000361_pt1 | contig 11454 bp, 11 predicted proteins | sample UWRJL166409R6_FD_179942 | JGI IMG/M metagenome (GOLD analysis project Ga0247769, IMG submission 179942) | Plant litter microbial communities from Arlington Agricultural Research Station in Wisconsin, United States - UWRJ-L166-409R-6 | ecosystem: Environmental > Terrestrial > Plant litter >... | reverse complement strand
GAAGGATTTAGACAAGTTCATGAACACCATTCTCAGATCAGTAAGGCACATTCTTCTGTTCAGGATCCTACCATCGCTAATCCCCATATCACCCATCGGCAGCGAATTTCCCGTCGGGTCATCGCCGAACAGCACCTAGCGCTAACAGACACCTTTCACGCCCCGTGGTTCTCCCCAGGTGCCAAACTGTCAGAGTCAGAGTTTATCGGAGAAGTGTTTCTGAAGTGCATGGCGAAGGAAGTTGTCGAACGATGTGGCAAGACAACGCAAGAGATTGCCCGGAGAGCATACGGGCCGGATATTCCCATTCCGGATATCAAAATCGATGGCCACTTGGATGCCAGTTTTCCCTACATCCTCAGTCATCTTGAATATATGATCGGGGAGCTGCTGCGCAATTCGGTCCAAGCGGGTGTAGAGAAGCACCAGCGGCGCAAGGACACGGACACGAACCCGGATCGACTTCCGCCGCCCATTGAGGTGACCATTTGCGAGAACCCTCAACATGTCATTATCCGCATATCGGATCAGGGCGGGGGGGTGCCCCGCGACATACTACCATACATGTGGTCCTTTAGCAAAGGCCCAGCAAGCCAGCAGCTTCTAGCGAACCTCGGTCAGGTGCCTAAGCTGGCTGCCACGATGCAGGAACTGCATGTCGAGGAGGGCCAATCTGATTGCAGTACCGACGAGACCGGTGCTGGAGGATCTAGCGGTAGCTATGGAAGCTCTTTAGCATCTCTGACGGGCCGCCCCCCCAATCTACGGCTGGGGATTGGATTACCCTTGAGCAGGGTGTATGCCGAATACTGGGCTGGAAGTCTCGCATTGCACAGCCTGGAGGGCTATGGCGTAGACGCGTTTCTGCAAATATCGAAACTGGGCAACAAAAATGAACAATTGACGACACGGGCAACAATGGACGCGGTCTAGCGGCTATCGTTCCCGTGGGTGATAGCAAGTACATACATACCATAACATGTATAGAAGTTCAATAACACCGCCAGAATGGCAGCTGGCCTTGAAAAATGAGTGAATTCCAAATTCAAAGCTACGGTCGAATCGCTTTTTCAGAGATATATATACTTCGTCTTCAGAAGGGTGGCAGCCTTTCTCATTATTCTGGTATCATGGGGGTGGCTGAATTACATCGTGACTAAGAACGAATAAAAGGGTGATAAAATAAAGGGGCGGGTGAGGCAGAGGCGAAAGTCGAGTTTGTCCCGTTAGCAACATTAGAAGCGTTTAGATACCATCTAGGCTTGGAACTCTCACTTGTCGCTGCTGTCGATACTCGGAAGGGAAAAGAGAAACAAACCACAGAAAGAGCCAACCCAGAAATCTTGCTCCTCCCACCACCTGTGCCGAACCCATCCGCTAGCGACCATGTTGCAACGCTCTGGCCACTTATGAAGGTCGCTGTTGCATTTTCCCCGAACCGTACCGCTTTTCCATCATCATCAACCACCAGTAGTATGGTATGGCAACCGATGGCGCGTGAACAGAGAAGCACACGGAATGGTATCTGCTAAACCAAACGATAGCAGCCCAAAAGCCGCAGCGTAAATTTGTGAAACAATTTAACGACGGCCATGGCTGCGTACCGCGCTGCCTTGCATTGACTCCAGTTCGCCCTCCAGCTGCTTGATCTGGGCATGAGTCTGCTCGAGATCCTTATTGAGACGGTCGCGCTCGGCAATGAGCTTCTGTTCCCATTGTCGGAAACGCTGCTCCTCGATCTTGACTTGTTCGGTAAAGCGCTTCCGAAGCGCCTCCTCTTCCTCTTTGAACTTTGGGTTATCAAGCTTTCTCGGGCGGGCCTCGCCGAACTTGCGAGTTTCCATTTGCTGGGCACGGTACGCCTCGTAATGGAGCTCTTCAGTGGTATGAATCAGATCCAGCATGTGGGTGCGGATCAGAATCGACCGAAGCTTCTTGAAGTCGCAGTGGTCCTCATTCTCAACCTCCGCAACACCCCACGAGTACTGACGGCCCTTCACGATGCGCGCATCGCTTGTCTTTATGTCCTTCTCCGAGCCAATCACAGCGAAGGGCATGGCGGCCATCAAGCTCCGCGCGTGCTGGGCCGCAGCTTCATCATCCTCCTCGATTGGCGGCTGGTAGATCTTGATGCTCTGGGCCTCAATGACAGCACGGATCTAACCATGCATGTTAGCGTGACACACAGCGCAAGTAACACACTCAGGCTCACCCTTTGCTTGAACTTGGCAAGGTCTGACGGGCTCAGGGTATCAGCCTTTGCAATGACAGGGATCAAATTGACGCGGGAGCAGAGCCTCTTCATGACCTCGATATCTAGAGGCTTGAGCGTGTGGCCCGTCGGGCGGATGAAGTACAGGCACGCGTGGACGCGGAGGTCGATCTTGTCCAGGCGGCGAGGTTGCTGTTCCTGGAGCATGTACGACTCGTGCTGGTCATCGAGAAATTCGATGATGGGCATCCACGAGTCCCGGTTATTCACATAGTCGCCGAAGCCCGGCGTGTCAATGACGGTCAGGCGAACTACAACAGAGTCAGACCCAGGTACAACAATTTGCTCATCTGAGGCCGTACCCTTGAAAAATTTCTCCTCCAGCTCGGCCTTGGTAATCTCAATCTCGACAGTCTTGTCTACCTGCTTCTGGTGCCGGCGCTTGTGGTCGGCATAGTTCTTGATCGTGGTGGAGAACAGCGTGTTGATGAAGGTCGTCTTGCCCAGCCCAGACTCGCCAGCAACCTAAACGAGAATAATCCTGTGAGAATAAGGTCCGATACAGCTGCGAATGCAAATTCTAACCATGATGGTGAAGGCAGCGCCCCTCTTCGCGACAATCTTGTGTCGCTGGTTGGGCAAATTGGCAATGCCAATCGGTGAGGCGCTCTCGGCGGCAGTCGCAGGGGCCATCTTGGAGCTGTATATCGCTCGCAGTTCGGGTTAGATGATAATTATTGAATAGAGTCTCGCTGCTACTACAGAAAAGAGAAAATTGAGGAGCGGAGGCCGCGGCAGCAATATGATGGAGGTCAAGACGTGATGTTGACAAGGTGACCGTGTAAAAGGATGGGAGCTTGTGCTTCAGGGGAATTTGCCTGTCAAATTTCCAGGCCGTTGCGACGCACGGAGCACATCACAGCAAACGGGGCGGGAAAAAGCCCCCCTTTCCACAACCCAGCCAGCGAGCCACTTTCCCCGGCCTCGAAGAGCTCCCGTTCGTTCGTTCCACTACGGCAACCCAGGGGTCCCTTCGCCAAGCTCAACCCCTGACATCGCAATCGGAGGAAGAATTTGCCGGACCCGCTAAAAAGTTCAGAGCCCAGGAAATTTTTGGCTGTCGCAAGCACGGGCCTTTTGGAGGGACATCCCACCTTGAGGTCTCTTGTCGTCGTAAGTTGTTGACCGAACATCAAGTATTTGGCCGCGCCATGGGCCAGAGCTGACCATGAAGACGGATTTCAAGGTGAGGCCTTCTTAACCCTTCCAATTGGCATATTACTTATCACAGATCACAGTTCTCAAATCTGCTGGGAACAGTATATTGTCGGGGCAACCTGCTTTTTAGCCCAGATGGAACCCATCTCTACTCGCCCGTCGGGAACCGAGTGACCGTCTTCAACTTGGTAGAGTGAGAGCCACCACGGCGGTTTTAGAGCGGTTCTTTGGATGCTGATTATATTGCTAGCAACAAATCGTGGACTCTGCCGTTTTCACACCGAAAAAATATCGTTCGGCTCGGCCTGACCCCACAAGGGAACCTGCTGTTGTCCGTGGATGAGGATGGCCAGGCAATCCTGACCAGCGTGCAGCGGCGGGTAATTCTCTATCACTTCTCTTTTCGGTCGAACGTAACAGCGCTTGCCTTTTCGCCCTCTGGTCGGTATTTCGCGGCGGGGCTTGGTAGGAAGATCGAAGTGTGGCATGTGCCGTCAACGCCGGACTCAAACGCCCACGGCGACCTAGAATTTGCGCCTTTCGTACGCCATCACACACATGCGCAACATTTTGACGATGTTCGACACATTGAGTGGTCAGCCGACTCGAGATTCTTCCTGAGCGCCTCCAAAGACCTCACCGTGAGGATATGGAGCTTGAACGCAGAGCAGGGCTTCATACCGACGGTCCTGTCAGGCCATAGACAAGGCGTCGTGGGCGCCTGGTTCTCGAACGACCAAGAGACGATATACACCGTGAGCAAGGACGGTGCCGTGTTTGACTGGCAGTACACCGGCAGACCTGATCGGGACGGCGAGATGCACGACGACGACGACGACGACGAATCAGATCTGCGATGGAGAATAGTCAGCAAGCACTATTTTATGCAAAATAGCGCCACACTTCGATGCGCTGCCTTCCATCCAGAATCAAACCTGCTGGTGGCTGGGTTCTCAAACGGGTTATTTGGGCTTTACGAGATGCCGGATTTCAATATGATCCACACTCTCAGTATCTCGCAAAATGAGATTGATTTTGTAACCATCAACAAGAGTGGGGAGTGGCTGGCATTTGGTGCATCGAAGCTCGGTCAGTTATTGGTGTGGGAATGGCAGTCGGAGTCATACATCCTGAAGCAGCAGGGACATTTTGACGCCATGAATGCGCTTGAGTACACGCCGGACGCTCAGCGTATCGTCACAACAGCAGATGACGGCAAGATCAAAGTGTGGGACGTCGATTCCGGGTTTTGCATCGTCACTTTCACCGAGCATACTAGCGGTGTGACGGCTTGCGAGTTCGCCAAAAAGGGGAGCGTCTTATTCACATCCAGCCTTGACGGGTCCATCAGGGCTTGGGATTTGATACGGTACAGGAATTTCAGGACGTTTACAGCTCCTGAGCGACTGTCTTTTTCGTGCCTTGCCGTTGACCCAAGCGGCGAGATTGTCGCTGCAGGGTCGGTCGATTCTTTCGACATTCATATCTGGTCTGTGCAAACCGGACAGCTCCTAGATCGGTTGACGGGGCATGAAGGCCCGGTTTCATCACTGGCATTCGCTCCGAACGGCGGCCTCTTGGTCAGCGGTAGCTGGGACCGGACAGCTCGGATATGGTCGATATTCGACCGGACACAAACTAGCGAGCCCTTGCAGCTGCAGTCGGACATTTTGGATATCGCATTCAGGCCAGACTCTTTGCAAATTGCGATCTCGACGCTGGATGGCCAACTGAGCTTTTGGGCGGTGTCGGAGGCCGAACAAGTAGCGGGTCTTGACGGCCGGCGTGATGTATCGGGCGGCCGGAAAATCTCCGACAGGAGAACGGCCGCCAACGTCTCAGGGACCAAATGCTTCAACACAATTCGGTATAGCACAGATGGCTCATGTTTGCTTGCGGGCGGCAATAGCAAGTACATTTGCCTGTATTCGGTCACGACGATGGTGCTTTTGAAGAAGTTCACGGTGAGCGTCAATCTCTCGCTGTCGGGCACTCAAGAGTTCCTCAACAGCAAGCTTCTCACTGAAGCCGGGCCGGCTGGCCTCCTGGATGACCAAGGCGAAGCGTCTGATCTAGAGGCACGGATTGACAGGTCGCTGCCGGGTTCCAAGCGCGGCGACCCTTCGGCTCGAAAACGGTTGGCCGAGGTCAGGGTCAATGACGTGGCCTTCTCGCCTAACGGCACAGCATTTTGCGCTGCCTCAACTGAGGGATTGTTGATCTACAGCCTTGACAACACGGTTCAGTTCGATCCATTCGACCTCAACATGGAGATTACTCCAGCTTCGACGCTAGCAGTCCTGCAACAGGAGAAAGACTATCTCAAAGCCTTGGTCATGGCGTTCCGGCTCAACGAAGCCGGCCTCGTCCAGAGGGTTTTCCAGGCTATCCCATACACAGACATCGGGCTTGTGGTTGAGAACTTCCCTACCGTGTACGTATCGAGGCTTCTACGGTACGTCGCGGCCCAGACTGAGCAGTCGCCACATGCAGAGTTCTGCCTCCTTTGGATCAAGGCGCTCGTCGACAAGCATGGTACCTGGCTGGCAGCCAACAGGGGGAAAGTGGACATCGAGCTTAGGATAGTGGCTCGCGCGGTGGCGAAAATGAAGGACGAGATTCGGCGCCTGGCGGATGAAAACGTCTACATGGTGGATTATCTGCTCGCACAGGCCAGTGGCACGCGGAACACCGAGGCTGTCAGAAGTGCGCAAGCTGTCGACTGGACTACCAACAACGGTGGTGTCAAGGCATTACCATCTTCGGGGGCCAATGGATTGAGTCTCGAAGTGGACATGCGAGATGGAGCAGCTGACAGCGAAGAGGAATGGATAGGACTGGACTAGGACCGGGTCAGGGAACTGACTGTAGAAGTACAATTGATACCATGTTTGCAAATCTGTCCTTCGACGCGTGTAGAATAGTGGGCGGTCACAACTTAGCCCCCGGCGCATCCGGAACATTCTATATGTAATGGTCAGCCGAAGGGACATTAGAAACCCCTTTTTCTCAGACTGTGAGCTCTTACCTCCCATGCCTCCTCCATGCCGCAAGTTCGTACCCAGTTAGGTCCCGGGGCCTCAACCGAATCAACAATGAGATGATACACCTTGTCCCAGAGCTCGTCACCTTTGATGGCCATCCAGCCCCGGTCCTCATACGTTTTGCAAATATCGCGACATAACAGAGCCGCCCGACCAAGCTTGATGGCGTGTCCGTCATCCGGGAAGTTGTGGAGCCGGAGGATGGTGGTGTGGGCGTGGGCGCCGGCGCCGGCGGCGTTGCTTTCCACATCGGATGAATTGGGTCGGTAGCTAGCTATCTTGTCAAGAGCGAGCGGCGGCACGGCTCGGCCTGCGTATTGGACCAGGTCCATCCGGATCTTCCACTCGAGGAGGCGGGCTTTGACGGTGGGTGGGATCCAAGACTGGGCGTTGATGGTTGGGAAGATGGGGCTTGCATTGACGTGGTGGCTTTTTTGAAGGGAAGGGAAGGGGTTTCGTTTACGTGGTTAGTTGGAGTCGAACCAGGTGTGTGTTTATCCTTTAGATACGGGGTAGGTTGGAGGGTAAAAAGGGGGTGTGTAAGTTGGGGTTGGGGCTGGGTTAGGTTGAGGGTTGGCTGAGGTGCTTACATCAGGAAGAAGTCAAATTTGGGTTGTTTCGGAGGGTGCATTGTCATCGCGGCTGAAGACGCCATGTACACGCAGGCGTTGAACATCTCGGCCGTCCGCTCCTCCAGCTCGTCGGGCCGCACCCGCACGCGGGAGGCGATGCGGAGGATCTCCTCGCGTGCGCGGACAAGGACGCCGTCCCGGACCTTGTTGGCGTCGGACATCTTGGCTGCGCCGGCGAGTTTCTCGTCATCGTGCACGGCTTGGAGAAGGTTCACTATCGACGGCGGTGGCACGCTGTCGTCGTCGTCCTCCGAGGACACCTTGGCGAGCCGCTCCGCCTCGAGGAGATAGATCCCGATGTCGTTCCCGTGCACGGCCGCCTGAGCCAGGGCTTCGGCGACGATGGACGGCTGTCGCCATTCCATGCCATACATCAGCTGGATCAGCGGGTGGAGGAACCCCGAGAAGAGACGCACGAGCATGTCGTCGGCGGCGTCGTCCTCGCGGAAGAGATACTCGGCTACCACAGGCTCCCACCCGCCGCGGGTGTCCATCTCGCGCTGGAAGAAGCGGAGGAAGTCCGGGTAGTGCGCCTCTTTGCCGAGATAGTCTTGCGCCTTCTCCCAGCTCTGGAGGTCCCGGAGCACCCGGTCGTGGGTGGGCAGCACGGGACGCTGGTAGGTTTTGTTGTTGTCGTAGCCCCTCTGGATGGATGAAACATCTGCACCGGTTCCGTACAGGGCGAGAATGTGATGGGGAATCTGCAAGAGGGGGTTAGGATTCAGGTACCAACCCGAAGAGACATGTAGAGTGAAGATATATATGCAACACTTACGTGGTTATGGAAGCCGTCTTCGTTGAAGAACACATGGTGTTTCTGTTTTAACGAGCACCCGTGAAGTCAACAGGAGGCTCTTCTGAAGATATAGCGTCCCAGATCATGCCGGGCTGACACTTATATCTATATGGGTAGACTGAGAATATGAAATGACCTTACCTCCAAGTCCTCCTGTAGTAGCTCAGATGCCTTCTTCGCCACCCCATCAGTCTGCTTGGCTTTCCACAGACCAACATTCTCCGGCGTGATGTGCACCGTGTACGGAGTTGCTTCCGCCATCTTGGAGAAATAATAACGGGGTGCCGGTGACGTTGAAGATGATGGTATCAATGATGGACGAACCACCTGGGAATGTTGAACTCGGTATAGAGTCTGAGAAAGAGTGGAGAAGAACGAGTATGGGGACGGTGGTGGCGTCGGAGGGAAGAAGTTGGGTCGACGCTGTAGATGTAGCTGGTGCCGTGCATTCCTCACCGACGTCGCCCTCCTCGCCAGAACCATGCCGTTTTATTTCCCCTCCCAATCTCGGTACTTTTCGATAGTTGTGTGTGGCCCTTCACCCTCCCCGTCATGCCTCTCACAAGACTTGCTCGTGCCTGGATACGCCTTTGTATAGGCAGGCACCTTACCTTCTTTAGTGCCTCGCCGGTACTTGTACATTCGATGATCACAGAGCTACACCCCGCAAGTCATACACATATACACTACACCTTCAAACCACACAGGATTCCTACAAAGCAATGTGGCGGCAGCCGGCAATTAGCAAGCAGGGAATCTAGGAGCCAAAAGAAAGAATGCAGGCATCCGACGAGTTGCAAGTACTGTGTAAGCAAAGAAAACGCGAGGAAGTGCGAAGCGCGAGGTCAGGTATACATCCTTCGCACACCCTCTCTGATGCAAACACCAACCTCCTCAGACTGAAATCCGAATGTGACATCCGAACCATCCGAACCTACTTTACCAAGGCCAAGATAGAACAATATCACTAGCCTGAGGTACTACATTGGGTGAAAAGAACAAGAGAAGGTGCATAGTCAGGTCTCGGCGGCTGCCTTCCGGTAGATAGGGGTAATATACGACAAGAAGCACCTTATTCCTGGTTTTGCTCAGTGCCCTCAACTCAACGATCACCAAGAGGAAACGGGTAGAACAGAAAATGCAGAGTATGGATACTGTATTATTGCTTTCAGTTACATACTCGGGTACCTCTAGGCGTGTTTCCTCGTACCAAATACCTCGCTGGATAATAGGTGCTCAGAGGTATTGTGTCCAACTGGGTCGTCCACACAACGACGTCATCGCCTGATTGAGACGAGGGGTTCTTTTATCCACCTTGGAATGAAATGCGAAACACCCTACACAAGCGTGGCAAGGTACCCAGAAATCTAAGGTAGCCAATCGTTGAAGTCCCTCGGAACAACAGGTTTGCCGCTTATTTTCCACCTTCGGAGTTACGAACTGGCCAAACGGTCGCCGCCGGCCGCTTGGTTGATTCCAGCCAGCAATAGGGGTATATGTTTTGATTTTGCGTCGTGATTTTTTTTACCGGTCCCTTACTCCAATCAATACCCGTGGCCCCCGAGCTCGTCGAATGAAAGCCTTGGGGCCTTTTTGCGCCGTCCGAGGCCCTATTGCCGTTCCTCGCTTCCCAGAAACCAAAACCCTCGCTGCGGCTCATATCCCCTCCATCCTCCAGTATCCATTCGAGATCCAAAGCTCGGGGTCATTCACCCTGTCTGCCCGGATATCTTGCCCCCCCGAAAGAGACATCGCCGCCGAATTTACGCCCTTGTTCGTGTTCCCGTTCATTCATATCGTCGTTCAGCACCAAATGTATATGTAGCCGCGATGCCACGTCCCGCGTCCGTCCGTGCAAGGAACACGAGATGTACTTGGACCCGCGCTTGTCCGCCAGTGCTGCACATGGTGCCCAAATACAGCAATGGCCATCTTCAGCGAGCCCACAATTCCGTCTCTCCTGGGCCCGTTACTCCCTATGTCGGCTCGGGCTGCGGTGGTCCCTTCTAGTAGACCGCTCAGCGATCAGCCTTTGGGCAGTCGTCGTGTCGTATCCAATGATCCTGGTCAAGTAAAAGAGCCTATTCAAAACATAGGTTAGGCTGATCCTGATTCCCCTCGGAGGGGGGCCACTCACTTCACCTCGCCAGCTTCCCTGGCCCGTACGTCCTCCCACTGCTGCTGGCACCGCATCCACGCTACTGCCCTCTTCTTAGGATCAATCCGCTTGACAGTGAAGTGGAACCGTCCACTGACCGGCCGGTGGTCTGATACGCGTACTTCATGACGGCGATAGTCGAGCTGTTCTATCCTGTCCCGGCTTCCACGATACAGGAGTCGGTCACACCACGCCGGGCTCCGCTTCTTCTCACTCGTGTCATAGTTGTCGGTCCCGACATCGTACTTGTACGTCGGCGCAAATGTGATGGGCATCTCTTCGAATGCCCGCAACCTAAAGCCGGGATTGCGCCGTCTTGCTACCAACAGCTGGTCACGCTCCAGCAATTTGGCAAGATTACCCGATTTGACAGCCGTGACCACCGTATCACGACTCATGGTGTCGATCCGATAGTTCAGATCGCCATTCAAAAGGCACAACTCGTGATCCAGAATCATCGTGCCATCTCCGCCGCCAACGTAGCTGTCCATACGGACCGCCGGGTCCCGTTCGCCAGGCAGCATTTGCGCCTCGAGGATGGCCGCGATATCCGCATGCCTCTGGTTGGCGGCTGACTGACCCGCCGCCAGATGGCAGTTGATAAAGCACACCGAAGTGTCATCAATCATGAACCGTACTACGATGGCCCCCTTGTTACCGTGTAGGCCTCCCATGCCGCGCTTCACCTCGGCGCTGCTAAGGTTGCTGATGCGTTCCCGCAAGTCCGCCTTGACGAATATGCACGTGAAGAGTCCTACTAGCGGTGCCGTGTGTAGAAGTTGATATAAATCTCCCGACATGTAATCATCGAGGCAGCGGATGAGGAAGTCACGCCAATCGCGATACTGATGGCTCATGCGCTCCTGGTCGGACCCTTCCTTCTTTTTGGGCTTCAGGAAACGCTCTATTGCACGGTTGTTAGCGCCATGCACTGTCGCCGTTGTGGTACGGAAGATAGACTTACTAGCTGTGGCTGTCTTGTCTTCTAGATCTACTAGTTCTTGGAACCCAAACACTAGAATGTCGGGTGAATCACTGCTTCGGAATAGGCTCTGGAAGAAGCTAGCGTCCTTATCTGAGTAGCGGAGACTGTTGGGCGTAGATGCACCCGCGTTCCACGTCAAGACCAGCACCCTCAACTTTTCAAGCGAGCAGTATGAGTTATCCTTGCTCTTCATCTCGCTGGACAACCAGTCATCCTGCAGGAGCCCGTCCCAGCTACGCAACATGTTATCCGCGCCCAAAGAGACGACTTGGTAGCGTTCCAGCCTGTAGACACTTGCTGGATCCGCGATGAGCTTCACAACTGGGTTGTCGTGGGCCTGCCAGTCCTTCTTAACAGCCCAAGGCGTTTGAGTCATGTCATAAACGCAGATTCTACCCGTGTTGTAACC
>Ga0247769_1000360_pt1 | contig 11457 bp, 10 predicted proteins | sample UWRJL166409R6_FD_179942 | JGI IMG/M metagenome (GOLD analysis project Ga0247769, IMG submission 179942) | Plant litter microbial communities from Arlington Agricultural Research Station in Wisconsin, United States - UWRJ-L166-409R-6 | ecosystem: Environmental > Terrestrial > Plant litter >... | reverse complement strand
CGGAGAAGATCGCAGGAGGCGTAGTCACTACGATGCGGCTTACCGAATCCGGCAAGGAGCTGCTCGTCAACGCACAGGACAGGATTATTAGGACCTTCCACGTCCCAAATCTATCATCGGAAGACTTGGATCTGGATACCATCCAGGTGCCCCTTGAACATAAATTTCAAGACGTGGTGAATAGACTCTCCTGGAACCATGTTGCTTTTAGCGCTACGGGCGAGTATGTGGCAGCATCGACATACAACAACCATGAGCTGTACATATGGGAACGGGGCCATGGCAGTTTGGTGCGCATGTTAGAAGGGCCGAAAGAGGAGCAGGGTGTGATAGAGTGGCACCCTCATAAGGCATTGCTGGCAGCGTGCGGATTGGAGACCGGCAGAATTAACATATGGTCGGTTACAAGCCCACAGAAATGGTCTGCTCTTGCACCTGACTTCGACGAGGTCGAGGAGAATGTGGAGTACGTTGAAAAAGAGGACGAGTTCGACATCCACCCACACGAGGAGATTCAGAAACGTCGGTTAGACCAGGAGGACGAGGATATCGATGTAATCGGAGTTTCAACTGGCGGCGGGCTGGGTGATGATACGGCTTCTTTCCGGATGCCTATCCTCTTTAACTTGGGCGAATCGGACAGCGAGGAGGAGTTTGTGAATGTGTCGCTGGGCACGCTGAGGCGTAAGAGTCCCGGCGAAGAGGACACGGAAGCGACCGGAGAGGACAAGGCACCAGGGAGAAGAGGGACAGGCACGGGGCGAGGCCGCGGCAAGAAGAGATAGGTACAAATACGCTAGCCCCGGTTAAGAGTAAGCTAGTGATGAGTAACTGTATTAACATGGTTGAGAAATTCGATTGGAAGAATTATTATCATGCTCCCTGATGACGCTTTTGAGCCGCCATTCCAAAAGAAAATAAACGCAAAACCCTGCATGACTTGGTGGAAGCCTGGCAAGGTAAGCTCAGCCGGAAGAATACTACCTACTGTGGCATTGAACACTGAAAGCCTCATCTCTAGAGACAAGCCGCCCGCTGCCGCGGTTGCTTCTTGGTGCTGGATGCCTAGGTTCGAGTGTCCAATGCTACAAACCGAAAGGGAGGTTCGTCGTTGTGAACATTTAGACATCTACACAGCAGGGTTCGCCCACCCATTATTCCTGTATGGCCTGATATGGTACGGTTTCTTGTGAGGCAGGCTCGGCAGGGAGGATGAGAGAACTGGGGCTAAACTAAACCCAAAACCCAAAACCTGAACCACCAACCTTCCTCACTTCGGCCGAGGTAATCCTTTGTTCTAGATGACAACGTTCACAAGGGGGCCTTTTTATAGGTGTCTGTTTTGTGTGTTGCAATGACTGAAAGAGATTCACTGGATTGCCATTCACCCTTCGTCACTGCGTGAATGCAGCACCCGAGTCACAAGAAGTGCGCTTGGAGGATTGGCAGGCACGCCGGGGTTTTTTTTTTGTTTGAGGACAAGTGAGAACGGGAGTGGCAAAGCCACCCTTGCAATAGAAGTCGCATTCACTGCAAAAGAGTCATCGGAGGGTGGTGGCACAAAGCATTGGTTGTGGGTCGCTGACAAAAGCGGCTTAGCGTCTTTCCATCCGGGGGCTTGCCGGCGCGTTTCTTTGGCAGAAGTTTTCTAACCCGTCGAATCCATCCACGCCATTTCCAAACCATCACTCAACACCAACCTCGCGAAGCGACATCAACCGCGTCAGAAACTTCGCCATTCTGGTCGCCCGCGCTTTCTCGACAAGCATTTGAGCGTGTCGACCACGATATCTTCCGATTCCACTGCTCTCCGAGGCGACGCGAAAGTGGAGCTGGCCACATCTTGACGATCGCTCCTCTCGGGGGCCGCCGGCCTGGGAGGGAAACTAAAAGGTCATTGACGACCATCATCGGGATCATCGTGGGAGGATACCTGCATCGAATTCCATAATTGATAATTTCCATTTCCTTGGAGTTTTCCATTCAGGATCAGGTTTCGGCGCGCGCGCGACCGTCGCGACAGCTTTCATTTCACAGCAGCAGCAGCACTTTTCCCCTTCTAGCATTTTCGCCTCGTCGCTCTCTTCGTTGCGATTTTTCGACACGCGGTCTTCCATTCCCATTCGTTTTTCACGAAAATAGATTCGGGGCGACAACGTTACCATGGCGAACCTTTACTTTACGCCTTCCACGGCGCCGCTCCAGACGGTGCGGGAGATCCAGTTCGGTCTCTTGTCACCTGAGGAGATCAAGGCGATGAGCGTGGCTCACATCGTCTATCCTGAGACTATGGACGAGACGAGAACGAAACCGCGCGACGGTGGTCTCAACGATCCCCTCCTCGGCTCTGTCGATCGCCAGTTCAAGTGCAAGACATGTACCGAGAGCATGTCCGAATGCCCAGGTCATTTTGGCCATATCGAACTGGCAAAGCCCGTATACCACCCGGGTTTCATCAAGCGCGTTAAGAAGCTCCTCGAGATCGTCTGTCACAACTGTAGCAAGGTCTTGGCCGATAGAGTTCGTGCAGTCTATCCTCAAGGATGCTTTCGCACTGTTGATGCTAACAAGTGATCTCTTAGTCGGACCCTGAGTTCCTAGCCGCGATGAAGGTTCGAGACCCCAAGGTTCGATTTCAGAGGGCGTGGGTCGTGTGCAAAAAGAAGAAGCGATGCGAGAACGAGCCCTCCAAGAAAGCGGATGACAACGAGTTTGACCCAAACCCGGAAACGAAGCCCCCGGCTCACAACCACGGTGGCTGTGGCAATGATCATCCAACTGTGAGACAGCAAGCACTCACTCTCTGGGCGCAGCTGGAGAGCAAGGACGAGGATAATCAGAAGGTCAAGGAGAAGAAAGTCATCACGCCCGAGATGGCGTTGAACATCTTGCGCCGGATGAGCGAGCAAGACATGGAAGACATCGGCGTCAACGTGACTCAGGCCCGACCAGAGTGGATGATCATCACGGTGCTCCCGGTCCCGCCTCCGCCGGTCCGACCTAGTATTTCAATGGATGGTACTGGCACAGGTCTCAGGAACGAGGACGACTTGACGTACAAGCTGGGCGATATCATTCGCGCAAACGGTAATGTTCGCCAGGCCATCGCGGAAGGCTCGCCAAACCATATCATAACAGATTTCGAGAATCTGCTCCAATACCACGTGGCGACGTACATGGACAATGACATTGCAGGCCAGCCTCAAGCCCTGCAGAAGAGCGGTCGACCCGTCAAAGCTATCAGGGCCCGTCTCAAGGGCAAAGAGGGCCGTCTTCGTGGCAATTTGATGGGAAAGCGTGTTGACTTCTCTGCGCGAACTGTCATTACCGGTGATGCGAACATCTCACTCGATGAGGTTGGCGTTCCACGCAGCATCGCTCGTACCCTGACGTATCCAGAGACGGTCACGCCGTACAACATTGCCAAGTTAACCCAGCTCGTCCAAAACGGTCCCAACGAACATCCTGGCGCCAAGTACGTTATCCGAGCGGACGGTACTCGCATTGATCTTCGTCATCACAGACGCGCAGGCGCCATCCAACTCGAGTACGGCTGGAAAGTTGAGCGCCACCTCGTCGACGGGGATTACATCATCTTCAATCGTCAACCGTCTCTTCACAAGGAGTCCATGATGGGGCATCGAGTTCGCGTCATGCCTTACTCAACCTTCCGACTCAACCTCTCTGTCACGTCACCGTACAATGCTGATTTCGATGGCGACGAGATGAACTTGCACGTTCCCCAGACCGAAGAGACTCGGGCCGAGGTCAGGGAGCTCTGTATGGTTCCTCTGAACATCGTCTCGCCACAGGGCAACAAACCTTTGATGGGCATTGTTCAGGATACCCTGGCCGGCGTCTACAAGCTCTGCCGGCGGGATGTATTCCTTACCAAGGAGGAGGTGATGGACATAATGCTGTGGGTTCCTGAGTGGGATGGCATTATCCCTCGCCCCGCCATATTGAAACCCCGGCCCAGGTGGACGGGCAAGCAAGTCACCAGCATGATCATTCCCAAGATCATCAACTACTACAAGGGCTCGGAAGACGCGGAACAGGACGCACCCTTCAATGATGACGGTGTCCTCATTCAACAGGGAGAGATGATGTATGGCTTGCCTACTAAGCAAGTTGTGGGTGCCGCTGCTGGAGGCATTGTCCATCTCTGCTACAATGAGATCGGACCCTATGGTGCCATGGACTTCCTGAACAGTTGTCAGCGGGTCGTGAACTACTGGCTGCTTCACAACGGCCACAGCATGGGTATTGGCGACACAATTCCCGATGCCGCCACCATTGACGCGGTTCAGAGCAGAGTCAACTATCGCAAAGAACTGGTCCAGGAGTTGACGGAATTGGCTACTAATGATAAGCTTGAGCGACTTCCCGGAATGAGTGTACGCGACACGTTCGAAAACAGAGTCTCACAGGAGCTTAACGTGGCCCGCGATGAAGCTGGCAAGGAAGCACAGGCCACGCTCAAAGACATCAACAATGCCGTGACTATGTCGCGGTCTGGTTCGAAAGGTACGGCGATCAACATTTCTCAAATGACGGCTTTGGTTGGCCAGCAGATTGTCGAAGGCAAACGTATCCCTTTCGGTTTCAAATATCGAACCCTTCCGCATTTCACCAAGGATGATTACTCCCCAGAAGCTCGAGGATTCGTCGAGAACTCGTATCTCCGGGGCCTAACGCCCACCGAGTTCTTCTTCCACGCCATGGCAGGTAGAGAGGGTCTGATCGACACGGCTGTCAAGACTGCAGAGACTGGATATATCCAGCGACGTCTTGTCAAGGCTCTGGAGGATGCGGAAGCGCATTACGATGGCACCGTGCGGAATTCTCTCGGTGATATCCTTCAGTTTGTCTACGGTGAAGACGGGCTGGACGGTGGTGCTATTGAGAAGCAGAACGCGGACTTCTACATCATATCCGATGCTGCGTTCGATAACCTCTTCCGCCTGAATGTGATGGACGAGGCAGGATGCGCGGACGAGCTCGCACAGCTGGAGTATGGCCGGGACATGCTTACCAACTACGAGGTCCAAGAGCTACTTGATCGGGAGTATGAGAGGCTTGTGGCTGCTCGCAAGTTTTTCCGAGCACTTGACTTGAGGGACAAGGGCAACCCCATGATGCAGCTGCCCCTTAATGTCGTGCGCATCATTGAGAGCGCGAGGACTTTGTTTAGGGTTGATGATGGTCAACGCAGCGACCTCACACCTGAAATCGTCATTCCTGCCGTTGAGGCCTTGCTCGAACGACTAGTTAGCGTCCGCGGAGAGGATCCGATTTCAAAGGAGGCCAACGAAAACGCAGCCCTGCTTTTCAGAGCCCAGCTGCGGACACGCTTGGCATTCAAGCGTCTCGCCGTTAAGCAGAAGCTCAACAAACTTGGCTTCGAGCACGTTCTGGGCGAGATTGAGAACCGCTGGTCCAGGAGTTTTGTCAACCCTGGAGAGATGGTAGGTGTCTTGGCCGCCCAGTCCATTGGAGAGCCGGCAACACAGATGACACTCAACACCTTCCATTTCGCCGGTGTGTCCTCCAAGAACGTCACACTCGGTGTCCCACGTCTGAAGGAGATTCTAAACGTCGCATCCAACATCAAGACGCCGTCGATGATTGTCTACCTCAACAAGCGAGGAGCCACGAAGGAAGAGGCCAAGGAGCTGCGGAATCTCGTCGAGCATACAAATCTTCGATCTGTTACGGCCATTACAGAGATTTATTACGACCCGGAGATCACTTCCACGAATATTCCCGAAGATCTCGACATGATCGAATCGTATTTCATGATTCCGGACTCGGCTGAGCAGTCAATCGAAAGGCAATCACGCTGGGTCCTGAGAATCGTCCTGGACCGTCAGCGGATGCTTGACAAGGATCTCAGAGTTGAGGACGTTGCCGCCTGTATTAAGGAGACATACAAGGACGACATCGCCGTCGTGTTCAGCGATAACAACGCAGAAGACTTGGTGATCCGTGTCCGTTGCATTCACCAGAACGATGAAAAGGACGACGATGGAAATAACATTATTGAGGATGACGTGATGCTGAAACGCCTCGAAGAGCACCTCTTGGAGAAGTGTACGCTTCGTGGCATTGAGAACATTGAAAAGGCGTTCATCAATGAAGCTCCGAGACTCTCTGAATTTCCTGACGGTCATCTCGAGAAGAACAAAAAACTGGAGTTGTGTCAGGAGTGGTTCTTGGACACACAAGGATCGGCACTCCGAGAGGTCCTGACGATTGATGGTATTGACATCAAGCGGATCTACACCAACGATCTTTGGCAGATCAACGACGTGTTGGGCATCGAGGCTGCCCGCTCAGCGCTTTCGAGGGAACTCGAGGCTGTCTTAGGTTTCGATGGTTCCTACGTGAACGCTCGCCACATATCGCTCCTCGTTGATGTCATGACCTACAGGGGCGGCATCGCTGCTGTCACTCGACACGGTATCAACCGTGCCGACACTGGCGCTCTGATGCGTTGCTCTTTCGAAGAGACGGTGGAGATCCTGCTCGAGGCTGCCGCTGTTGGCGAGCTCGATGACTGCCGCGGAATCTCAGAGAATGTCATGCTTGGCCAGATGGCACCGATGGGTACCGGCCACTTCGACGTCCTTCTAGATCCGAAGATGCTCGAGACTGTCATCTCTGACAACTCTCGCATGGGTCTTATGCCCGGCATGACTATCAAGGGCACCCAGCTGGAGGGTGCCGCCACACCATACGACACTGGTTCCCCGATGGCGGACAATGGTCTTCTGGGTGGCTATTCCCCTGCCATGGGCGCAGGTATGGGTAACTTCTCCCCCATCCAGGGTGCAGGCTCCGACAGCCCGAGCGGCTTCGCTACGGAATACGGTGGTGGTTTTGGTGCGGTCTCTGTCAACGCCTACTCGGCAACAAGTCCGCGTCCCACGAGCCCGTTTGCCACATCGCCCACGTCGCCTTTTAGCAATTACGGCAGTTACTCACCTTCATCCCCCGCTGCTGGATACTCACCCACATCGCCACTGCTCGATGTTGGCGGCCGGTACGCCACGAGCCCTCAGTTTAGCCCATCGTCACCGTCGTTCTCGCCGACGTCGCCGATGCTCAGACCCGGAAGTCCAACGAGTCCAAACTACAGCCCGACGTCTCCCAGCTACTCACCAGCGTCTCCCTCGGCGGCTCGGCACTACTCGCCAACCTCTCCGGCGCAGTTTAATTCCCCAACATCGCCGTCGTACTCGCCAACCAGCCCGAGCTACAGCCCGGCTTCTCCAAACTTCCGCCCTACGTCCCCTTCATATTCCCCAGCGTCACCAACCTGGTCACCGACTTCACCAGATGTCTACTCTCCAACAAGCCCGACGTTCCAGAGGTCACCGGGACAGCAGTTGTCACCTACAAGCCCTGGATACTCCCCCACTTCTCCCTCGTTCTCACCGAGGACGCCTGGCCGGGCTGCACCTGGGAGCGAAAATCAGTAGTAAGTGTCTAGCGTTATAAAGCACGGCGTTTGCGATGCATTACTGACGTGCTTCAACTAGTTCCCCAACATCGCCTACCAACGACTGATTTGCTTGATTTTGACTTGTGGCGTGGGGATCTTTCAGCTGGGAAGCGCGTGCGTTTTTGCGCCGGGAAGAGTAGAGGGTGCCACAGGTGCCCTAGCTCGCTTGCTCCGGTTTTCTTTTCGTATACATGCGAGATTGATTCAATGAGTTGATCGATACAGCGATGGGGGTTGTTACAGAAAAGAAAGGTAGCAAGATTTTATCCGGGCCTCTTAGACGTGAGAGTTGGCAAGCGATAACGAGAGCGTCACAGGATGACCATTTTTGGTCGCGGAGCGGTGATCTGACTCGTCGGAGGGAAGGTGATGTGGAGAGAGAGAGGATGGGCTGTGTAATGACCCTGTACAGTAGCTCCATAAAGATGGCCTGGCAGTCCTGGACCGATGTGCTCGGCCGTCTTTGACAAGCATGCAAAATGGAAATGATGTAACCAAGAACTGTGGAAATTAACTAACACTGCGTGTCGATAATGCCGAAAGCCCCGAGGTGTAATCAGAAGCCCTATGGTAGCTGCTAGCACCCGCAAGCTGGTGACATCTGCTAAAATTGGCCAAATACCATCCTCCGACATGGCAGCCAAGTAGCAGGAGATGAGAACTAGATCGGGGAAGCGAGAGATGGGTGGCGGCCTCGCACGATGACGGGAATTGGAAATTGGTTGAGAATCAGATCACGAAGAAACCCAAAGTTCCCCTCGAGGTCGGTCAGAAGACGGAACAGTTGATCATCGATCATCACTTCATTACTTTGACCGAGGAGGAGCAGGCCGACCGAGGGCATTCACTCTAATAGAGGTGGTATGCCGCGCGTCGCCTATGTTGCTAGGTATCTGTAACTTGGATACAATCTCTGTTGGCTTCAGGTTTTCCATCGGCTCGGTCTGTTAGGTTGCTGTCAGAGCGTGCGTGCCTTCCGGGTTTCCGGTCCCGTTTTCGACCGCCTGCGCGGCAGGCGAGTGGTGTGGGCTTTTGTTTACTCCATGCCTTAGGCGGGAGGTAGGCGCATACGGTACAGTATTTGTTTTCGGTGTGGTGAAGTTAGGTAGGTAGTAGGAAAGGGCCGGTGACTATGCCTCCGCAACGCCGCTGCCGCTTCCGCGCGTCCCTGGCAGAGCCATACCGCGGAAACCCCTCTAGCTGTGAGAAAGATTGCACGCTCTTCTCCTCCTACGACTATGGAATAAAACTACATTGGGCGGCGGGAAGCAAGACATGTTGCAGTTGGCGGGGTTTTATTTTTCTTCGCGATTCCGTCCCCTTGCAAACAGCAAGTGTGATTTTTGAAGCATGGTGTTAAAGCCAGGGGCATCTGATTGGGGTTTTCTGGATCCGGCCGACGTGCGTGGAGTGCGGCTCATCAGAAAGATGATCGCCACCGCCGGCCAATGGCGGCAGGGTTTCTGACGGAGGCAGGTGGAACCGCAACCAAGACTTGCTCCCATCCGACATCCAATCCAGACCGTTTTAACGGGGACGGGGAACGCAGTGTCAAGCAAAACTTTGACGGTGAGCGCACACAAGCTTGTTTTCGGACATATTTCCGTATGCTGTATCATGTGGCAAGCGTTGCACCACGGTACAGCATCCATTCAATATTCGGCCTTTTTTGGTTTTGTCTTGGGCCAAGGGCCTTTCTCCGGCGCCGACGCAACTATCCGGCCCCTCCCGCTCAACGCTGAGGAAAGGGGAATTATCCGGCCGAGGGCGTGCCTACTCTCCCCGCTGCTCGCACCTTCCTGGCCAACAGCCATGGCAGCAGGGCAAGAAGGAAAGAGCCGGGGAGGTACTCCGTAGCACACGTAGGTAAGGTAGATCAACCATCCCCGGCTGCTACCTCATTTTGCCATGCGATGGCCGGCCTTGATTAACTTCGTTCCTAGCTTGAAGTTCTGTGGTGGTGTTATGCTGTATGGGGCTGTGGACCCTTGTCTCCGCCCCGATAGATGCATGTAAGTGGTCTTTCAGGTGCGGTTAATGTAACCACACCCGTCCGCGCCTTCCCCGTCTGCCGGAAGGGATCCCTGCACCTGTCAAACTGAACATGCCATCGTGTCTCAATTTTACCATGGCATGCAGCGCGCCAACTATCGGTCTGATATATGCGCGTCTGCGGGGAGTTAGGAGGACCGCGCTCGGAGACAAGCGCAGTCTCAAGCGAAAGCGGCTGGCGGCTACCTGTTTGCCTGCCGCCACCTGAACTTGAACGGAGAGTGATAGGGCCTGCCGCAGTGCCTGGGCCACAGTATATGCTTCCCTATGCGCACTGTCTGGACATAACTCAGATTTCGCCCCTATCCACTTTCCTCGCCGACGTCAGACTCGTGGAGGCGTCAGGCTTTTTCCCTCGTTGTGCGCGCTGCACCGAGGCTAGCATCTCGTATTTCGCCCAAATTGTCACGGCCGTCTGCTGGCTCCCACATTGCATGGTCATCGATGCCCGACTTCCGCAGGCGAAGGTCGCTCAGAGAATGCACCTGCGCGCACTGGGGTCCCGAAAATCCAGGGAACAACCGGGTCAAAGTGTCGCGCGCACTGCAGCTGTCAAGAGGAGACAGTCTAGGTAGGATGTCATCTCTACAACTCGTCGCCCCCAACCTAGACCTGCTAAGCGCTGGCCGATCCCCCCTCCCTTGCCTCTCCCAAAACGACGACATAGGTAGTCTCCGCTCCAGAAACCATGGACGTGGGCGAGGAGCAGAAATACGCGACGCGGTTCTTGCTGAAGTAATCCGAGGGGCCAGTTTCGCAGGGCAAGCAAACAGATCCTGTTCGGCTTTTAGCCATGTCCTCTTTCATGCTCTGCTGGCCGTCACGATCCCGGCCACCCCACGATAAGCTTGATCCTTCCCGATGCTGCCAAAATCTCGTCACACAGGCGAGCTACCCACATGATGAAGCTGAGCTGCGTGTCTCCGCATGGCCGTCCCTGCGAGGGAGATGCACGGGGTACTTTGGAGATTCAGCCACACTCGGGCCTTGGCCACTCCAACCTGGAACCGCAGCGACGAAGCAAAAGTTGCTGTCGACTCCAAGGAACCCCTTCGCTCCGACGGAGAGTAGATCGATTCATGGTCGAGGATGGTGCGTGTCACACAACCCTTCACGACGTATTTTCCGACTCCGCACGACTCGAGAGTCTGACGGGGTCCAATACGGTTTCAACATTCGACACCCCCAATCGGCGCCCCCATCAACGATCAGGTGTAATGGAACGTTTCCCTTCCAAGTTTCCGCCGTAGACGGCAGTCACACCATCGACACGAGCCGCAGTGGCTTTTTCGATGACCAGCACCAAACCCTGCGTCATTGTCAATTCCACCGCCGCATTCCCCGCAGTCGGAGCACTTGCGGTCTTGTCAACCCAATCCACGCACGGAGCCAGCCGCCTCCCCAGTCAAATCGATGCGACTTCAGGAGCACCTTTACCCGATAGAGGTTATGTTCCATAATGGACAGCGCTTCCCCGGACACCACGGACCAAGGTCGCGGTGATCGTGACGCCACGTACGACGATCATACTCCCTACTTCCAGTCCGCCAACTCTTGCAGAATAGGACTGCGAGGTCAATGTCGACAGATCCTGACCTGACACCACTGTAGCAACTCCTAATCACCATGTTGATGACCTCGGGACAAAGGAACCCACACGTTCCGGCGCCGATGCCGTGCTGACCTTCCGGGACACACGGGACACGCGGCGGGACCCACGGAGGAGGGACGAAGATCATGCACGCTGCCATATATCAGGTGCTGCGCCGAACTTCTCAGTAACACAAACGGCTTTCGTCAGCGCTAAATGGCTAATGGGGTCGGCGTGGTGTGGGCCTCTCCCGCCCCTCGAATGGACACTGTATGCCGGGGCGAGGCGCCGCGGCTACACAGGAGCC
>Ga0247769_1000359_pt1 | contig 11460 bp, 19 predicted proteins | sample UWRJL166409R6_FD_179942 | JGI IMG/M metagenome (GOLD analysis project Ga0247769, IMG submission 179942) | Plant litter microbial communities from Arlington Agricultural Research Station in Wisconsin, United States - UWRJ-L166-409R-6 | ecosystem: Environmental > Terrestrial > Plant litter >... | reverse complement strand
TCCTACAGTGCAAGCGAGTTCGAGTACGCAGCGGAAAAGAGAGGACCTGCCTCTTATATGTTCGCGATGCTAGGGGGCTTGGTTGACCACTCCGCACAAGAGGCAGCCACGGCAGCGTCTGGTAGGAGCTCGGAATGGTGATGCTAGATCATGGGGTTGCCCATTTCATTTGGCGATCAACCGCCCAATCAGGTGCCATTTCCACGTCCACATGGTTGATGAATGAAACATTGCCACTCACTCAGGGGCACGCAGTCCATGTCAGGATTGCCATTCGCCCAACACTGGAAAGCGAAAATCCAGATCCCGGCGATGATGTGCCTTGTGCTCTCCTGGGGTTTCTCCCATTGACAATTTGACTGTTGTCGTGTGTGTTTTGCGGGGCGAGTTGCCTTATAACCAAGGCCGCGTCATTTGTTTTCCAGGTGTCAAGTCCGATGGCGGCCTTTGTCATCAATCGGGACGGGATTTTACCCGCTCGGACCGCTGTCGCAGCGGTTGGTCGGCGGCATCGTCCGCTGCAAGCCGTCCTGCACAGGGCTTCGGTGACGCAGATCGATTGACATGCATTTTCTGTGCTACTTCGCGTCTTTTCGTACGCCTCAGCGCAGCATGAGCATTGGGCATTAGCAACAAGAAAGGATTGCATGCCTCTAGACTAGAAGCTGCATAGGTACGTCAACAAGCTTGACGAGGGTGGAGCTGTTCCATGGCCAAGAGTGGCAGTGAACCCAATAGCTGACTGGCCCGTGGTGAGTGCCGAGAGACAACGCGCAGTCCCCAACGGAAGGGATCCCCATCACGGTCGGAGATAGGGCCGCAGTCTATCCAGGCCCGAATTGTGCGGGGCACGGCATTTGGTCCGTCCTTCGGGCTCCGACCGTCCACGCAACTCATCTTCCTTCCTGAGATCCTGTCTGATCCTGCTTCTAAACTCTCATGTATAAATGCACTTTCGACTCTCCGCTTTGGGGGTACCACTTAGGCACACGCAGCTCAGGACAATCCAGCATTCAGCCAAAGTCGATAACCTGCACTACCACTTACACCACCTACGCCAACACTCTGTCGAGATCATGAGGGCCGCCTTTTTTTGGCTCACCGTTTCGGCCGGTGTGGGTCTCGCAAAGCCCTGCGAGGGAGGATTCTGGAGAGACCTTGCCCCTATCGCCCTTACCCCCAGGCAAGAACATGTTACAGTGCCCCTGCCGCCCTCGTCCCTCGCCATCCTGGGCGGCATCGTCCCAGCCGGGGAGATTTTCAACACAACGGACATTGTGCAAATATACGACATACAAAAAGATGCATGGCGATCTGCGGCTCCCATGCCGGTGCCGCTAAATCACGCAAATGCTGCTTCGTTGGATGGAAAGATCTATCTTCTTGGCGGCCTTGCTGTTGCACCGGACGGTGCATGGCGTGCGATACCGGATTCCTGGGTGTACGATGTGGCCAGCAGCACCTGGCAGGCCATTGAGCCCATGCCATCAAACGAGGCCAGGGGAAGCGCTGCCGTCGGTGTTTACAACAAGACCATTTTCCTCGCCGGTGGAATGACTGTACTCAGCGTCATCAGCGGCGAGCAGGCTTCGGTCGACACCGTTTCTGCCTTTGATACTGTGTCGGGGAGATGGCTGACCCTCCCGGCCGCTGCGACGAAGATACCCGGCGCGAGGGATCACGCAGGCGGTGCTGTTGTGGGGGATTCCTTTTTTGTTTTGGGCGGTAGGGATCGCGGTCAGGCGAACGTACGCGATACAGTCTTTGCCCTGGACGTCAAGAACTTGGATGCTGGATGGAAGACAAAGGTGTCGAAGATGCCCACTGCTCGTGGTGGACTAGCTGCAGCCGCCGTCGGTGCCAAGGTCTATACCTTCGGCGGAGAGGGGAACCCGGCGGAAGGCTCGTCGGGGGTCTTCAATGAGACGGAGGCCTACGACACTACCTCGGACTCTTGGGCAGTCTTGCCGCCTATGAAGCTACCGAGACATGGTACGTCGGCAACGACGATCGGGGGCCGTATTTACATCCCCGGTGGTGGAATTTCGATAGGAGGTCATCCGGTGGATAATGTCGACGTGTATGAGCTAGGGCGGTAAGACCCGCACGTGTAAAAATAGGACCCTATAACCTTAACCTAGCCTGTTGAACAAACAGTGATCTCTTTGTAGATTCGTCTACAGAGGGCCCGAATATACATCTCTCCCGCGATAAGGGAAATGAGATCCAACAGGTCAAGAAACATGGCCCTTCAAGGTCTTGACGGTGACAACAAGTACCGACTGGGCAATGACAGAGAATGTTTCTATCCTCGGGCTATCTTCTCTGCCCTTGCCGAATGGGATCCCACAATTGCAAATAACGGGAGGGCCTGAGGCATGGTGGCTAATGATCCTTGAAGTCGATCGTTGCAACGCCGAGGGTTTTGCCCTTGAACACTGAGGTGTATCTCAATACTCCATCGGTTGTCCGCAGGTCAACCCTAAGCTGCCATTCAAGTCGATGCTCCACGCCCTGTGGAGTTTGCCGCGTTTCGAATGTAGACATGTCCAGATCGGAAAGATCCATTGTGATCCTTCCCACGAATGCCATTCCTGTCAAAGCTATTAGTCAAGTCATGGGGAGCCTGAAGTGGTTTCCTTGTCGTGATATGTTGCGTTTAGGGGGGCAACTTACCTGGGTCCTCTCTGCGTGCCGGCGCATCGTCGAGATTGCAAGAGTAGAGGTCTATATATTGTAGACGAGAGTCGCCCGGCCGCCAGGTTCTCGCGAGGTCTACAGTCTTGTAGGTCGATGCATCGATTCCAGAGCCCTTCGCCCCGGTGTCAGTGCCAAACAGATTCATAGTTGTAGCATGGAATGGACCGGGGTTTATGGGCCTTACCTTTTCCACTACCCAGTTCATATGTCCGGCACTGAATTTCTGTCTAAAATTCCAGTAGGCATTTTTTTCGTCGTGTACGTTGTCGATGAAGTGCTCTCCCCATACGAAGCCGTAAGGCCGTCGGCAGATAAGCTTGCTTGGCGCTGTACCTTGCAGACCCGGGACACCAGGCTCACCAGGCATCCGGAGGGACCGACGGCACAACAGTGGTTCAGGCAGAACAGCTCCCTTAGCTGCCACCAGCAGCTCCAGAGCTTCAGGTACAACCCGGACGAGCTCCGGCTGCCGCGCAAGACGCTCCACAAGCTGGTTGCAGACCGCACCGGCCACGGGAGGTTCAGGAGCTACTTCCGCCGCTTCAAGCCGGACTGCCCGGAGCTTGCGGCCGAGGCGGAGTGCGCGTGTGGACAGGGGCTGGAGCCTAACCACCCACTGCGGTGCGCGGCCCTCACCGGGCTACGCAGGCCGCCCCTCTGGGGGAGGGGCAAGAAGTGGCTCGAACAGATTGAAGATTACTACGACCAGCAGGAAGTCCTGCTGGAAGTATACAAACCATAGGCAAGCCACTCGAAGGGACAACGAGGCGACAGGAGTCGGAAGCCGCAGGGCTCGCGAGGCGCAGCGCAGAGTGTTTTTGCAAGATTTTGTTTCCCCACGGGGGTTTTGTTTTTAGCTTTTCACAGACTGCACGCAACGGTGGGAAAGGGGACGTAAGGAACCGGGAGGTCACGAGCTCTGCACCCCGCTGAGGGTGCACGTGCCATTTCAGCCTGTAGCGAAAACGTAGCACGTTAAATACATTATTATTATTATTATTACCTTGCAGACCCCTGATAGCAGCCCCTCGAACAACGGCGGCTTGGCTAGTAATATGAAGATCCCCGGCATCAATAACTGCGCGTGGTTAAGGGAAAGCGAGCAATGCACGCACCAGAAATTAGGTCGAATGCAGTGGATACCGTGAGGTTCGGCCCATTTCTCAAGAGCCTGCTTGAGGTAATCAGAGTTTCCAAACCCGCCGACCAGAACTATGAGCTGCAAAACACTATAAGCTTCCGGTATTCAACTGCAAGAAATCGCTCCCACATACCCCGATTGTCCTCGCTTGTGTGCAGAGGGCTTCGATCACCTGCAACTTGACAAGGCGAAGGACGTCCTTGATGACAGGGTCGAAGATGGTCTCCATATCTCGCCTGCATAACATGTTGAGACCTTGGAAGGTGGCCGGCGTGCGACAGTGGAATGGAACTCACCTGGACAGAATGACACACTCCTCTTCTTCGTCAAAATGCTACGGGCAGTGACCTGTACCGAGCGGAATGGGGCCGATCTCATAAGTGTCGTTATCCGCGCTTCCGAAACTATGCTTGGCCTTCTCAAACTCCATCATAAAGCGGCTCCCGGGGCCTTTAAACCGTCCAGGAACATCCTCAAATCCCTGACCAACCCTATCGATGAGAAGTTTGTGGAAGTTGCGGTCGAGGTACGTTGCTCCACATTCCCCACCTTCGCGACGATGGTGTGAGTTGTGGCATATCGATCGAACTGGGGCTTCTCAACTCACCTGTGCCAACACAGAGCTCATCGAAAACAGATGTTGGATAGGTTGCCCGAATATGGTAGGTGGTGATGTCCTTGTAGTAAGGTGTCGCGAATCAGCCAGCAGATCTTACCCATAGCCCAATACCTACCTTACCTTAACGGACACAGCTATGGGGATAGGCAAGGAAGTAAGGAAAAACTCACCACAGTGCCACCACCACAGTCCAGAACGAGAATGTTGTCACCGACCTGTGGAGGTATCAGAGTCAGCAGGCGATATTGAAACGGAGTGGGGACTTTGAACCTTGGCGGCGTGCAAGGAGCCGGGCCGTAGATCATGCTTCAGTGCCGCGATCGCTGCTGCTTCGGGCTCTGCGATCATATGAATCGTGTCAAAGGGCCGAGAGCCAAACCCAGCTGCCATCGCAGCCGCCTTCGTGGCGACTTGAGCCTTGTCGGTCCAAATGGCGGGCATCGTCAGGTAGCACTCCATTGGCGTCACGTAGAAAATAGCAGCAGTCATGCGCGACTTGAGATTTGTTGGTAACGAAGTCGTAGACATGTGTCAAGTAGTCCTGGCAGACTTGCTGAGGGGATTTTCCGTTTGGCAAGTGGAAGAATGTCTCTGAACCGACCGCGTCCCGAATCGAAGGATCGTCAAACTCGGCAGTCTCGGCGGAGGTGTCGAGGAGAAGTTTCGTCCATGAGCAAGCCTTCATGTTGGGCCGCACCTCGTATCCCCAGTGGTCGCGAGATGTGGACGGATTCTCGCTTTGATAGGCGATGATGGTGGGCGCCTTCCAGTTGCCCTCGACGGGGCAACCGTTGCCGGGCCAGACCCTCAGGACATCGATATCATTGACTCGTCTTTTCCGACGTGACATAGCTGATGCCTGTCACGGGTTTGATGTCATTCGCTTTGTTGGCACAGCCGTTTCATGACCCTAAAATCGACGAACGCCCGTGCTTATAGTCACGTGACTCTTCGTCACGTTTGATCAGTCCAGATCAGCTCCGCTAATATCTGCCCATTGAACAGCACAGCTTTCTGAGAAGGTGCAGCTTTAACTAAAGGGCCTAAAAATGGTCCTGTGTAAATAAAGGGCCCAGAATTGGGACATTTGCACCCACAATAGCCACCACCCAGAACTTCATAGACAGTTCGTCTTGGCCTTCCGCTTGCGCATTGACTAGACTCCACCTCACAACAGTCATGTACGTCATTGTAGGGAAGGACCTACTCCCTGTTCCATAAACTCTGCGTTTCTCTTTTTTTTTCCCCCTCTTTCTTCGACTTCAACAAAACTACAAACCCTTGCTCGGCTGAAAATCTCCCGTGCAGGATCTAACAACTTGAACCAATTGCAAACAAACCGATCGCAACGAGCAACGACACCTTCCCTCCCACACTAGCATCCAATCCAGTCGAGGCCCCCACAAGCACCGCACCATGGATTGGCAGGATCCCTTGCGCAGTCTTGCGCCCATCTCCCAGCACCCGGCCAAGAAGTCTACAATACTGTCGGAGCTGTCAGTTATGTCAGACCAGGAGCTTGCGAGTCTTAAGGTGAACGTCAAGCTAGATAGGTTTGGCCTCGGCAGCGCAAGACACAACCGCGCTGCAAGCATTCTCGGATCTTTTTACCAGTTTTTGGAGGACGAAGGCCGCAAGATTCTGGCAAGAGAAATTCTGCTCTGGATCGAAGACAAAGACGAAGACAAGTTGTTCGAGCTCGCGAACCACCTTGTGGTCGCCATCCTGCTGCCCTGTAAGCCTATCCCGCGCTCTCCTGTTAATTCCATGCTTACCTGTTGTCATTCTAGTCAAGGCATCTGGTGGAAAGGCGCCGGCCCCCGTCAGTCTCCCATCCATCTTCTTGGATCAAGACGCCGACATTGAAGAAGCTATGGCCAGTATCGAACCCTCGAAACGACAGCAGGCCAAGTTAAAGCAGCTGTGTTTACGCAGAGACGGATACCAGTGCATTTACTCAGGCGCTTTCGACAAAGAGTCTGTGAAAGAAAGAAAGGTCACCCTTCCCAGTACTGCCGGTACTGGTACGACGGAATGTGCCCATATTATTCCATTTGCTCTTGGGAGTTTCGACGACAAACGAGCCGTGGAAACCGAAAACAAGGCTGTCATCTGGTGGACGCTGTATCGGTACTTCCCGGGCCTACGAGGCAAAATCGATACAGCCAGTATCAACCAGCTTGAGAACGTCGTCACATTGGTTGACGCCGTCCATACAGAATTTGGAGACTTTGACCTCACATTCTGGCCCCAGGAGAACGTCCTAGTAAGTTTAAGTTTTCCCTTATGCTATTTATATCTGTAAATTAACCTAGCACTTTACATCTAGCACTCCTACGAGACAACCTTGGCAATGAACACTTTTTTTATACACTCAAAATCGGGCTCTTCTGTTATCCAGCTGCAACAGCACGATACCAGAGTTCCGATGCCAGATCCGGAGTACTTCAAGGTGCATGCGATCATATCTCGCATTCTTGAGGTAAGCGGACTAGGATCAGAGATTGATCAATTTTTGAAAGCTGCCGCAGAGGCAGCCGAGAACTTGGATCCGAATGGATCAAGCGATCTTGGCTGCTTGCTGTCCCTTAGGATGCTAACTCGTACGTGGGTTTAGGCGATCCGTGGAATGGGACAAGGTCTTGAGCTCCCGGTATAGCTGGGTTGTTTGTAGTTTCGCAGAGTGGGGGTTTTGTAGAATAAGGCAAGGACCTGATACTCGTCCCCGGCGGTAAGGTCCACGCCTATCCTAGGCTTGGCGGGTTGGCGGCCGGCTTGATATTAGTAGCCGGGAGGGACCCAAGTAAGCCATGTGCGGAGTTCGCGAACAACTGGAGTACAGTACATATACCTACCCGGGAGTGTGCCATAGAGGCGAAGGGTTTGAGGAGAAGGGATCATGGCTCTCCCCCGCGTAGCCCACCATAATGGAAGCTATTCGCCTGGTGTGGAAACCGTCCAGGTAAATTTTGTTCGCCCTGGAGTCCCGGCTTGGGCCGATTTTAGTGGATGGGCACGGCTAGGCACTAGGTGTAGGTTCCTAACCCCCCCCCGGCCGCCTTCTTGTTAACACCGGTCTAAGCTAGCCCAAGCCGTCGAATATGGTCCAGCAAAGTCGAGTAATATACTCAAGTAAGCCAGCAGTCGCGAGTTCTCGGACTGGGGCACCTCAGACTGTATCGGGAGACTGCCGCGCACAGAGAGATTGCATTGCCCACCGCTGAAAGGGTTTTTTTTTGCTGAGCGCTCCAAGTTCGACGAATTCGGCCTGTTCTTGTCGCTTGCTACCTGACCTGCCGTTATACCTCGCAACAGGGAACCTAAGCACAGCAAACCTAAGCACAGCATCCCGCCTCCGAGCCATCTCACTACCTGTATCATCTGCAAGGCTTCCATGTCTGAGCATTAAACTGGAGTTGCCACGGACAGCGGAAGCAGTGCTGGAGGGTCAGAGTTGGCGGGGGACCTGCTAGAGACATGTGGTCTGCTAAGGCCCGTCGACAAGGCACGACCTTCGCCCCGTCAACAAGATGATGTTCACCAGGCCGAAAAAACACATTTTTGGAGCATAATAATGGATTACCTCATTGGTAACAAAAGGCCATGGGGCTCTACGGGCGCACTTGTCGACGAGCCCAGCAAGCAGAGTGCCCAGCAGCGCAACACCATCGAAGAGCAAGTCGAGACAATTTGTGGTTACAAGAGCCAAATCGCCGGGCAGAAGAATACAATTGACGCACAAGTAGACAAGATTCGACGATGCCGGGATACGATGCGGGAGCTGCAGGGTCAACTGGAAGAGCAAACGCACAGGTCCCAAAATCTTGAGAAGCTCGAACAAAATTTCCGGCAATATCAACAAGATAAGGAGAAACACCTCGTCGCTCGAGAGAAGCAGCATGCGCAAGACGTGGAATAGCTCCTGGCCAAGTTGGAACTTTCGAAACGGAACAACCAGGATCTTGTGACCCAGGTACGGGAGGTTCAAGCGCATGCCTTTAACAACATGAATGGCGATACCTGGACAACAGGTGATGATGCCACGGTTCGATTGGATATCGAGAATATCCAGAGTCGTATTAAGAGCTGGGCTAGAAAGCATGCTATTGATGAGATGAACGCGATGCCCGAACTTGGTTCCGAAGATCTTTCATCTTTCTTGACCCTCCTCTCCCATGTTTCTCGTATCGACGAGCAGACTTCGCTGTCAGACACCCGACTCGATCCACTAAGGCATCTCAAGACACCCCGGCTCAACAAGAAATCACCGAGGATTTGCCTGCAAGCCCTTCTCTCCCACCACATCTACAGCAACATCATTGGGGCGTCCTTCTTCGGTTTCGAGGGTGCTGGGGCGCTGTATGCCGTGTACGACGACCTCCTTCGCGGTAAGTTTCCCCTCCGCCGAGCAAACCCTACAGGGACTGAGTTATCCCAGTCAACGAGAAGGAGGCCCATGCCTGGCGATCGAAGATGGTTCGCCTGCTATGCCTTCCATCCGAAGACCACACAGAGTGTGAATCCAAACAAACAACAGATGGCTACAGAGCTAAGCGAACGTTGTTCCGTAGGGGCTTGGCAAAACAATTCTTCTCTGGCCCTGCAAGGAGCCTATTCAAGGGCTTCAGTTCGAGCGAGGAACTTCAGCAGTCGTTCCATAACTTGGAGACAATCCTACAGTTTTCGAGTGAGGTTTCATGCCGCCTCTGGTCGCGCCGCACCCGACTACAAGTCGTCACCTACTCAACGTTGTGTAGAACGCTTTTCTCCGCTGACCATGATATCATGAAGCCATATGGAATCCATCAATTCTACGATGAGGAAGACAATAGTTACGACGGCTGGCTTACCGACATAGTGGTCCGTCCTGCTGTCGTAGGGTTTGGCAGTAGCGAAGGAAGCGACTATAAAACTCCGCGTGTGTGGATGAAGGCGGAGGTTGTACTTGGAGAGCCAGCGCCGCAGCAGGACATTGAGATGGTGGATATTGCTTAGTGAGAAATCCAGTTCGTGCACTATAAACACCGTTCTTATCGAGGATGGGAAGGGTTACAGTGATTACAAAGTACATGTATACGCCCATCTAAGTCCCGAGCTATTGTTAATGAGGATAAAATTACCCGCCAGCCTTCTCACTTAATTTCTTGTTCTTCAGATCCACATCCTACTGGGAAGAAGTGCATGCCGGTGAGGAGGTGAGATATCGGCTGTCTTGCCGGGAATTCGCAGCAGATACTTTATCCTTTAGCATCATCAAATTCTACCGCGGGGCCTGCATTTTGATACCCCCTTTACGCGAGTGATGGGTGTGGCAGGTTATTACGTCTAATTGGCCTCATACGTCGGCTGTAAGACTGCTAGTTATATCCAGGTCCTTAGCAAAGAGGCCGGGGATGGTGATTATTTTAAAGTTTGTCAGTTGGGTCAACTGGAGTCGCGACAACAGGGTGCCAGTTCTTCAACCATCACGACCATTACCTCCGAGAAACACGCACACAACAAAGAAGGACTTATTTAACAGGTTCTCAATGGCTTCAGTTTCAGGTGTTATTTCTATCCTTATTGCGGTTCTCTCGTTCTGGACAGTCGTTGAGGCATCTCCACCACCGCGCTGGCACCATAACATCCGCCAGGCTGTCCCAGAACTCTGCATACACGGAGCTACCGTCCGCAATCTGTACGCCTTCAACGACCTAAAGATCTATTACTCCGGAAGTGGATCGGGAAACGCTACATTTTCCCTCACCAACACGGAGACGAAGCAAACCGAAACATTGTCATGCAACCTGCGCATTGCCTACCAGTGTCAATTCGATGGAACACCAGGGAACAAGGACCTACAAGTCTGGCTGCAGCTAAATCTTGCAGCCTACTTCAGCTTTTCGCAGAACCTGGCATGCAATGGAACAGCTGGGACTATCATGGGCGCAGCCGAGATGATGTTCAACTGTCCCGACACGCCGATTGAGGAGGGAATGACGTGCGTTGGAGAAGGGGGGCCTGTCTACGCCAATGGGACTGTGGAGGTAGCGTGAGAGCCGGCTATAAATAGAGCTTAGGTCGTTGGGCATCGAGCTGAATTCACTTCAGTGTTTCGAACCCCCTCTAGGGGTAATAAATGAGACCGAGATTTTTAACCAAAGTGTGACAAGATACTCCATGCCTTGTCCCAATTTCAGGACAACTCCTAGGTTCAAGTTCCCTAATCGTCTGCGGAGAGCAAGTCTAATATATAGAGGACCTAATGTGCATTGGGCGGGATTACAGCTGCCTCGTCATTGCCCGCTACCTTCCACGCATTCTCGCCGCTCACATTTCCAACTCTCCGAATCCCAAGGCTAAGGAACTATTCTGGAGTGTCCTTGGACGGCAGCCCCGAGATGTTCGTACTTCTGGTTAGCTGCATAGGTAACAGACTAACGTCACAACCCAAGGGGCGCTTCGATGGCAGCTACGCCAATGGCTACGTTGCTAATGCAATTAGAGCTAGAAGACTTCCACACGTCTGGACAGATTCCATAGTAGTACTTTGCATCTACTTCCAACTTGAGGTTTCTAACACAGCCTTGAGACGAAGGGGCTGAGGTCGGCCAGGTTGGGGAAAAGTACAGGCGCCGCGTCAGGCACTACCTACCTGGGCGGTCTATGATGCTTTCTCCCGGCATTTACCAGCTCAAGCTGTCCCATACTTGTTCGACCTAAGGGACAGATGGGTCAAGGAACGGCCCCTGCTAAGTTTTCCGACATGATTCGCATGCTGAAGGCCGCCGCAGGGTCAGGGGTTGTCACTCGTAGTCTCTAGCTCCCTGTCCTATTTACCTCGCCGCTGCATCCTGACTATAATGCATTGTAGGCTAATGATTAAGAACCTTTAGTTTCTGAAGTCGTTGACACTTAGGGTCTACGAACGAATTCCTCGGGGGTTCTGCCGATCAACGCCGCACCTACACCCATCACACATTAGAGGTCATGACACTATGAACAAGATAGAGTTTCGAAA
>Ga0247769_1000358_pt1 | contig 11463 bp, 9 predicted proteins | sample UWRJL166409R6_FD_179942 | JGI IMG/M metagenome (GOLD analysis project Ga0247769, IMG submission 179942) | Plant litter microbial communities from Arlington Agricultural Research Station in Wisconsin, United States - UWRJ-L166-409R-6 | ecosystem: Environmental > Terrestrial > Plant litter >... | reverse complement strand
TAGGGTGTTTGGTTTGGTGGAGGAGACGTCAAATGGCTATAGATCTCGGTGTGGGTGCAAAACTGTTGGTGTCAGGCCCAAGAAAGGTGGTCGTCTGGTGATGTTTGCGTGGGGAAGAGCCAGCAGCCCGCTTGACGCGCTTTGAGGCTGCGAGACGCGACTGGCGTTCATTAAATTGATATGCGCACGGACCAAATTCGATCGCGCCAGAATCTTGTGCCCTGAGAGGGCTGAGGCCTCATCACTCGGCCTCCTCCATCCACTAAACAGCTTGAAAACGCCCCACACTCACGAGGATCCTGGTGGCTACGATAATTCAACAACCCCAGCTTGGCAATGCCATGATCTGCTTTAGTATTATACAAAGGTCTAATTACACCGAGTGAATGTCCATTATCATAATATGTAGGAATGCCCGACTGGTCTTGTCTGCCAGCAAACACAAACGCCGTCCATGTCCTCGGCCTGTTTACCCCTGAGAATGTTGAACGAACTGAACTCCGGAACCCCGGACCCGCCGAACGCGGGCAAACTAAATATCCATACAACGCCCTCCTTCTATTGATCTTTTGTCTTTAGGCCTTTGCGGCCTCCCCCAGACTTTCCTAGGTCATGCATGTCGTGATACGAGCGGTAAGGAGATGTGTAAAAAGATTGTACTGTCGTAATATGTCATAACGAGACTCTTCCGAGTCCAGGTTTGGACGCCGGCAGCGTCGCCCTCTTCGGCCGCAGGTTGATAACCATTTCCAGCTCTCGTAGCATTCCACGGTTTGCATCCGCCGATTCCCGGGCCTGCTCTCTCCTCTCCCTGTCTTCTTTCAACTTGGTGATGCGCTCTTCTCTCGTCAGCAGACTGCGAGGCCTCGGCACGGCGACAGCCTCGAAGACTTCGGCTTCGTCTTGATCGCCCCGTGTGCTGCCAAAGGTCGAACTCGGGGGAGATTCGCCCGTCAGGGCTTTGAACGCATCGACAGCAGTCCCTTCCTCGACCGTCGTCAAGCCGCTCAGGGATATTGCTGGTGATAGGAGCGCACTCATGGATGATAATCGCTTCTCGTTTCGGTCGATACCCGATGCCAAGGCAGCTTTTCCTTCTTCCCAAGCCTGCTGTAGCATCTTCAGATCCTGTCCGATCGATTCATACTGAGCCATCAGACTCGGGCCCAGTTCGGAAACATCTTCGGCCTCATTCAGTGATCTCTCTGACTCCTCTCGCAGCAACGCAATTTTGGCCTGCAAGCCTCGAATGCCAGTAGAGAGTGAGTTCAGCTTTCGGAACTGATTGCGTCGCTTCTCTCGGCCAGGTGTCAATGGTGCTTTCGTATCAGCAACGGCAGGAAACGCTAATCAGGTCAGTCGATGCCATAACCAACCACCAAAAATCCAGAAGGGTCACCTACTCTCTTCCTCGCTGAGGATACCGCGGATTCTCTCGAAGGAGCTACTGGTGAGCTCGTTGAGTGTTCGAAGGCCCTCGACCGCCGTCGACCACCGTAGGAAATCACTATTGTCTCCGGTGGCTTCGAACGCAAGTAAGCCGCAAAGGACGAGCTTGCGAATGGTGTGGAACCGGGCGGCTGCGATCTTGAGCGCTCGCACAGACATTGGGTCTTCGAACTCGCTGTCAGAGAACCCCTGGAGAGCGTCTTGCATATCGAAGTCGCTGATGTCATAGACATCATGGTACTTCTCTAGCGACAGCTGCTCAGAGAAACCCTTGATTGCGGTTGATACTTGAATATAGTTTTGTATCATATCAGAGAGGCGATCCTTCAGTGCTTTCCGCAGACGAATACATCGGCGCGTCTGCGTCTTCTCCTCCATACGACTGATTGGAGGTAGCGGAACACTTCTGTACGTTGTCAGCAGAGGATCACCATCGCGCAAGGGACAGTCACCTACATCCTATAGCCCCTAGAGACTAGCTCAACTTCCTGGATGAGGGATAGCGCCGCACTAGACGCGCTGTCAAAGTCTTGCGATCTGGAGACAAAGCTAGTCACCTCGGCCATCGCCTGTTCCCGCAGATACCGAAGCCATTGCTGGCGAATGTAGACATGGGAGACGGACGCGCCCGCCACCAAGAGCACCACCGCAAACACTACCCGCTTCTTTGTCAGATGCGAAAACCCCCCGTAGTACACCCAACTTATGATCCATGCTACCAGAAGCGCGCCAGCTGCTGTCACTGCGATTCCGGTGGAAGTGGGGACCACAGCACTGTGCACCACATCTGAGTCCTTATGTCGTAGACGGTTGGCGTGATGGGGCTGCCCGCCTATCGAGGGCCCACTCAGCAGCTGCGAGGCGACGATCGTGTAGCGGAACTGTTCGATGAATTTCAGATTGTCGGCTCGGTCGATGCTCGACGCAACAGCACTCGAATATGTGTGGAGCGAGCTCAGTCGGTTCCGCGGAATGTCGAGTCGCAGAGGGTCCGGTATCTTACTGCGGAAGCGCTTCCTCACCATGGGGCGTCCTACCGGCGCAAAAGTCGGGCTCGAAGGAGGCGATTCATCTTCCTTATCGGAAGCCGGCGGCGTCGGCGCCCAACTCGCGTCTTGTTGCTCCTCGCCCTGGTCTGCCATCGTGGTCCAGTCAGATCAACAAACGAGCACAGATGTCGGGGGTGTTGGAAAGGTGACGGAAGCTTCTCCTGGAGAAGAAACAAAGAGAGAATCGAGGGACCTACCGTTGAGATATTCGGACAAAGGCGTGTGGTCCTGAATCACGGTCTCCATTCGAAGGATGCTGCAGAGTTGTCAGGCTGTGCACCCAGCTGTCCATCTGGCGCACAGTCTGCAAAGCGACCACTTTTCTCGACCTCAAAAGCTGATCGGGTCTTTGGAGGAGTTGCACGAGACGAAACACAATGGAGGGCGGCCTCGGGAGGTAGATGGTCGGACCACCTCAGCTGTCACGGGCGTCTGCCCTGGAGTTGGCCAGTAATGACGACCAGATGTGGTGTGCGGTCTGGATAATGTGACCCGCTAGCGCTGTCGTCACTCCCTCGAGTGTCTGGCTGCGAAACCCGAACAAGCGCGCGGCCCAGATTCCAGTACTCGCAGTTCAAGTCAAGTTGGGGTCGAAAACCAAGAAAAAAGAAGAATGTTGACGTTGTCAACGGCAAGAAGGCTACCTTACGCAATACCTTATGAAGAGCAGGCTTGGAAGTGTCCAGTGTCCAGTGACAGCGCACTATCCCTAGGGGTATCTGCGCGCTAGCACCTCATTAAACCTGCTGTTGCAAGCCTCCACCTCATTCTATTCACGGATGAGAGGCGCCACCCGCATGACTTTCGGTTGCGGTTCCCACTTTCTGCTGTCGTAAGCCAATCAAATGACTCGCGGAACGCCAAGCCGGTAGGTTGATATCATCAACCCCGAAGCTCGAGGTCGGGCAAGAGCTGCCTTCCCGACACAGGATGAAGACCGAGACGCCATTTGCATAGAGTGCGAGTATCGTCCTGGCATTGTCTTCTCGACATGTGCCTCTAGAAATGGCCATTTCTTTCGGCATCGTTGCCCCTTCCGAATACCTCAGACAAGACAGCCGAGACGGGACACAACAAAAACCCACCGTCCGTCCCATGTCCAAGAACAAACAGCTTCATCGATTTTTACCAGAAACACGTTTAGCTTACCCCGGAGCCCCGTGGGCATGGGAAAACGGAAATGCCCAAAGTCTGGGTCGCGTAGCCCTGGTAAAATTGGGTAAATTTGCTACTAACAGGGTCAGGTAATACGCAGCTTATGCTTCCAGAAGGGGTTAGAACTAGAATGCCCATCAGCCGGTTGGAAAATCCCCCAAACGGTTTCGTTTCTTGAACCGGGGTAAGCTAAAGGTCCCCCCACCCACCAGCACCAACACAGGGTGTGACAAGCAACAGCCTCCCAAGTCCCCCAAACTGGACACGGGAGCTTCCACCACCTTGACGATCAACAACCCGCCTGCAGCGCATCGCATCGCATCATATCGCATCATATCGAACAAATCCCCAAGAAGAAGAAATACACACACGAACGCAAAACTCAGGCCTCTCTCCACTCCCTCCCGTCGCGGAGAAACCTCGAGCTCCGTCCAGCGACATCGCATCGCAAGCGCCCAGCGCATTCGAAGCAACCGAACACAACAGACAACAACCCACGCCACCAAATCGGAGAAGACTTTCGGCTTGACCCGACCCGAACCCGCCGGAATGTCTTCGGAAAAGGAGCTCCAGATCTCCCCCCTCGTCCCCGAGTCAATCCAACACAACTCCAGGGTCTGTTTGCTTCCCAATCGAAACCCCCCCAGCTCATCCATCCATCCACCCCCACCAACTCGCTCGACCAAAGTCACCACAAGCTAACAATCGTTTAATTAGACCCTCCAAAACCTCCAATCCCTCACCGCCTCCCTCTTCGGCGTCAGCGCCGGTATCCTCGGCCTCGAGTCTTACAGCGGCTTCCTCTTCTACATCGCATTCTCCCTCTTGACCTCGGTGCTCTTCTACTTCTTGCGCGTCGCGCCGTCGGCTTCCTCGGTTTCGAACAAGGGTAAAGCTTCCGGCCCGTTCGATATCAGCTTGTATTTCCGATCGCCGTTTGAGCTCTGGACCGGTGGCTTGCTGAATGGGCTGGCGGGCTTCATCTTGACGTGGACTTTATTCTACGGCTTGGTTCGGGCGTGATGATGATGACGACGACACGGGGATCTGAAAAGGGGGTCATGGTTATATTGTAAAGCATTGGTTCGGCGTCGGGGCGTTCTGTCGGTGTAAAGTCGCTGGAAACGGCAATAAATTCAGACATTTGAAATCACAGCTAACCTGCTTCACACCTACCACACCCTTACCTACCTAACCAAGTATAACGAGAGGCTAGATGGGAAGGCTGCGGTCAACAGAAATGGTCAAGTCGACTAGTGCATTTGGCCCAGCCCTGTCTAATTCGTACCGTGTGCCCTACCACAATCTTCAGAGGCATCTGCTAAATAGCGGGAAGGGAGCTGCCCGAAAAATATAGGCATATAGCGGCTGGGGTGCCGACCTATCCAGTATTTGGCACATTATTCTCAGCTCGCCTCGATTGGCCGGGTAGTGGTCAAGGAGACGCAGCGCACTGGCTGACTTGCCCCTTTCTTTTGGCCGGAGCCCTCGTACTCTAGGTACAAATCATCATGAGCTCCCCCGACCCACCGCCACAAACCCAAAAATAAAACAAAAACATGGACAAGAATTCATTCTGCGACCTCAATTACCTTCCCCGTGTATCCCTCAAGACCCGACTTATCTTTGCTTCCGCCTTCGAGAACCAAGATCCGCGAGCCGAGCTCGATCCATTCGCGGTTGTTGAGGAGTTCCAGTTGCACTTCAACCCCACCGTCAATGACCGGTGAGGACTGTAGGTCATCAATCTCGATCTCCTCACTCAAGCTGAACAGGTCATCAATGTCCTCGGTAGCCATCTCGCTGCCGTTACCCTGGCCGTCGGTCCTCGCGACCCGCAAAACACGAGCCGATGCCCGAACGCTCGCCACGTAGATATTGACTAGGCTCCCAACCGAGAGCGAGGCTGCCTCAGCATCCTCAAACACGGCGGTTATGCCGCTGGCAGCCTGCAAGGACAACCCAGTCGCAGCCATGTGCTGGCTCGGGACCGCTAAAATCATTCCTTTCCGTATCCGCGGAATCGAGAACGAACGGCCAGACCCACCGTCAGAGCTCTGATGGTTCGGAGGATCAAACACCATCCCTATCGACCCAACTTGTCCTGCTGTGAGAGTCTGCACAGGGAGTCGAAGGTTGCGGATGCTGACAATGGACGCGGTGTGCCACTCCCCTTTGATAGTAGAGGCCGAGATGGCGTTCTTGGCAGCAATGCGGTTGAGCTCGGTCGTTGAAGGGTGTGATAGTGAGAGACCGTAGCTCCCAGGGGTAGCCCGATCCTCCGGGGTGGGCTCCCGAGACATATCGTCGTCGGGTGGGAATGGACCAACGACGACCTTATCACCAATTGATAAACTTCCGAATCGCAAATGGCCCGCCACCACAGTCCCCGTGTCGGTCTGCTGCTCGACATGCTTGGTGGCCAAGGCATAAGATGCTGGCAAACTGAATTTGTCCTCAATATGGAAGAGACATGTTGGTTGTTCTGGATTCAGGGCCGCGCCGATGTAATCGCGGGACGTTGGTCCCGGAGGCAAAGGCAGGCTCTGCAGAAGGGCATGGAGCAGGCCAACACCCCTCCCGTCGACAGCGCTAGTCAGCGCAATTGGCACAACAGAGAGAAGATCGTCCTTCGTAGCCAGAGCATCGGTCACCCTTTTCACAGCCGCGTGATCATGCTCGGATACCCGAGTGAGATCGTCGTGACCGGCTGGACTATTCTTCAGTATCATTGGCGCACGGTTTGCGCTTTTCACCCTCGACAGAATCTTGCTGAGAGTCAAAGCTACACTCGGTTTGGTAGCTAGGTCCAGCTTCGTGATGACAATGGCGAGAGGCAGCCTCAGTCGCAGGCACAAATCGAGGTGGGCAAGCGCCAGGTCGACGCCCGCACCAGCAGGTCCTAAGATATCCAACGCTGAGGATGAAGCTCCAGCGGCAGAGTTTACCGAGTCCGAACTGTCAGCTGCTATGCACAGCAATGTCCAATGCGGTGCCCATCCAACAATACCTCGCAGGATGGTTCGACGATAGCGGGGATGGCCAGCGGAGTCCAGAAGATATGCGAGACGTCCGGTTTTTGTGAAGTCATGGATGTCTATCCACGATTCAACACCGCTGTGGGCGTAGTTGACGATGTATCCGTCGTCATACCCGATGAGTTCCTGGGTGACGGATGATGTGACCCCGGAGGTAACTTCATGTGGATGCTTGAGAAGGCTGAGACGGCTTTTACCTCGCCCATTGTCAAGAGTCCCGGATGAGAGGGTACCCAAGAGCGTGGACTTCCCAGAGGTCGTCGGCCCAGTGAGCGTGACGCGGAGTTGGTCCGTTGTTAGAGGGCCTCGCTTCAGGTCCGGCAAAGCCTCGACCTGGCGCGCCAGCGGGTGAGGTTTCGGCGTTGGTGGTTTGTCCAAGCCCTCCCTAGGACTCAAATCAGGCATGACCAAAGCCTCTGCCACCCACAATTTGGCATGGTGCCTACGTTCCCCTGGGACAGCACCGAAAAGCTCGTCAGAATCGCTAGTATCGACCCATTCACAGTCACCCACTTCCACTATCCGGAGAATTTTCATGCTGCAACCCAGACTCGCGGCCATGACGCGCAGCGTCGCAAGACTTTCATCCATTTCATCCTTGGTGAGCCCGGCAAGAGTCCCGTCATCGGCGACACCAATCTCATACAACGCCCCTCTCGAAGATTCCAGCCCGGGCAGCAGCTTTCCCAGCTTGTGCGGCGTCTCAGGGGAGATGTTCTCGCTCGGAAGCTGGGGAACCACTAAGCCCTGCACAGCGGAGCTGGCATGATAGGGGCAAGACTGCTGCAGTCGCCATAGCAACTGGGTGGTGAGATGCTCAAGGCGATCCTGCCGTGTTTGGTTCGAGGCGCTGCCGACCAACGGCGGCGCTTTCGATGATCTCGACTCCAGTGGTGGGCGAGACTGGATGGAGCCAGAGATGCGATCCGGAGTGCTCGTGCGTTCGTACTTTCTCCTGGGTCTCAGGAGTAGATGAAGCTTGTACTCAGTCGGACCGTCCTGCGGCTCGGCTTCCAGCTTGGTAACACCATAGTCGGACAACACCCCCGACTCGATGCTTCCGCGGCGTATCGCAGACCGCCCTTTGGCCGTCTGCAATGGCACCTGTGCCTTGCCAGGATCGGCCGGCCTAAGCCAAGGGGAGGCAACCTTTGGAGGGTCGGGATCGAAGGTAAATACCGACATTGATGCGATTCCACACTTTTAGACGTGCCTCCCTGGGCGACAGGCAAGTGACGATGCGGAAGCTGGGGGTTCCCGGTGTTGTCTTGGGGGGTGGAGAGCTGCGGATATGGATTGGGATAACTCGAACTCGATTCAGAACGCTATAGTAATGATGACGATGATAATAGTAATAATAATAGGCGGCCGGCCATCTCGTGTAAGCGGAAGTGCAGGTGGTATATTCGAGGTATCATTTTTGACATTTGGGAAACTGTTGATTCCGGCAGTCAGGGTTGACTGTGGAAGGGCCAACAACGGGATGAAAGCGTCGATGGCGACGGATACGAGTCTTTCACCGCGCTCTAGTTGAAGAAAGCCATCATGTATGACATTATGTAGACATCTGACAGCTGGAGGAAGGTAGCGAAGTCTATGAATGTGAGAAGATGCCGTTTGTGTGTTGGACCTCTCTCCAGGACGCGAAGTACCTGGTAATAATGTAGAGCGAAGGGCTGATATGTGTGACGCATCGGGGACTTTGACCTGATGAGTCGGCCTCCCTCCCACCAATGGAGTTGAATCTTTCAGTGATAAGATAGGCGATGCCCAGACATCCCCATTCCTCCTCCATCTTTTCCCCTGGAGCGGGGAAGTCATCAAATGACCAACGGAGAACACTTCATTGGAGAGCCCCGAGAGCCCTAAAGATGACTCGATTGTGAACATCAAAATTATTACCAGGATAGGGTTCTGAGTGCAATTCGGTAACTCTAATATGAGTAGGTATTCGTAACCAGAGGTCATTTTCAGGGTGCGAAGCAGGCCTCCATCAGCAAAACCCGACCGCTTGTTCCGGTGCTGACGATTTTCGTGGCGGGGCTTGAGGCGGAGCGTTTGTTCGCTGCTGGGAGTGGGCCCGCAATGCCTGTCTCCTTGTCTCTCGCTAGGCCCCGTTGAGGCACCTGGTTGGTGGCTTGCGCAGCCCAGCCCAGCCCAAGAGGTCGCCCCTGCAAATCTCACCAAGGCCTGGAACAAACCCAAGACACAGGCTCGTCGCATCCCGACCCCGCCTCCATCTCTCACAGAACCCCAATCCCTTGGGACCCTGGATGCTTATTTCTGCAGCGTTATCGCGACATTCTCTACTCCGTACACCTCATTCTCTTCCCACCCTTTTTGCGACCGAACATCAGGATATCTGCTATTGCATCTCGCACCTCCCCAAGCAAGATGAAGAAGATTTTTGGCAGGAAGGACAAGTCCGACCGGGGCTCGCCAGCCCCGCAGGACGACAACCCGTACGCCAGACAGCCCGCTGAAGATCCGTATGCGAACTCGCCCGCCCCGAGCTCGAACTCGTTCCAATCCAGTCGCCCCATGGGACTCCCGAGCGGCCCTCGTCCCGGCGGTGCCGGCACCGGCGGTCTTCCCCGTGGACCGGCTCCCGGTCGGGGATTTAGCGGCGGCCCCCCACCGCCGTACCCTGGCAACAACGGCCCCGGCCCGCAGCCGAGCGCGCGAAGCCCCGCTCCACAGCAAGGTGCTGGATACGGCAACGACAAATTTGGCGCATCGGGCGGGTATGGTGGTAACAGATACGACAACGGCGGTGCTCCGTTCGACAACAAGCAGCCGAGGGGACCTCCCCAGCGGCAGGGCGGATACGGCGGCTTGGGCTCGGTTGACGACGACAACCGCGGTGGGCTGTTCAACGATTACAAGCCTCCGGCTGGCAGGCAGAATCCTAGCTGGAACTCGGGCCCCGACGGCCCATCGCAGACCTCGCAATATGGTTCCGGGGGTGACGGGTATGGCGGGGGCGGGGGCGGGGATGGAGGCTACGGCGGCTATGGCGAGGAGCGGGAGTTGACGGAGGAGGAGCAGCAGGAGATGCAGGTCCAGGACGTCAAGAAAGAAATTATCAACACCCAAAAGGCCACAATTGCCAGCGGTGCTAGGTCGATGCAGCTGGTCGGGACCGGGGCGGAGAGCGCCATGAACATTGCCCAGGCCCTAGCGCGTCAGAGGGAGCACTTGGACAACGCTGAGAGAAACGTCGATAATGCTTGTAAGTGCCTGATGCGCTATTGAAGCCACATGAAGATGCCGCTGTATGCTGACTCTTATTCATAGCCGTTCACAACCGCATCGCCAAGGAGCAGACCAAGCGCCTCGACAAGCTCAACGGCTCCATGTTCAGGCCGACGGGTCTCAACAAGAAGAAACTCGAGGCGTTGGATGAGCAGACGAGACTGAGCGAGCAAGAAGAAATGAGGGCGCGGGACGAAGCCCGACGGGGCGCCTATCAAGGCAGACAGCGGATGGACGGTGTGATGCAGGATCTGCAAAAGCCGACGCAACTCGGCGCTAGTAAGGCCAACCGATCGAGGAGGGAGGAGTTCAAATTCGAGGACGACGATGGCGAGCAAGAGGCGAACAACGAGGAGATCGACAACCAGATTGACCAGATCGCAGCCGGTGTGTCGATGCTACATGGGGCAGCCAGGGTCATCAACGAAGAGCTCGAGGACCAAATCAGACAGGTGGACCGTATCACCGAGAAGGTAAGCGCTCCGCAGTACGGGGTTAGCAAGTGGTGGTGTATGTCACTGACATATTTGGCAGAGCGAGCGCGCGCACGACCAGGTCCGCAGGAACCACACCAACCTCCAGCGGGCGGCCAGGATGAACTAGGCTATTGGTACATCTGGAGGAAGGAGAGGAGCGGGGGCCTAGAATTGAACGGTGCTTCCTTTTCAAAATTGATATTGGCGTCATCGAGTTTTGCCCTTGCGGTATATTTCTCGTCTACTTCCAAGCTAATCCGCGTAAAACTACCTACCTTACCTTATTCACCAATCGCACCTACTCCCAGAAACTACCTACAGCTATTAGCGGAACAATATGGAAGTAGGCATGAGCTATGGTAGACATTGGACACATAGACTGCCCGAGAAAATGGTAAAATATCAAAATTAAATATCCGGAGAAAAACTCAATGCCAAAGTGCTTCAGCATCCTCTCACAATGGATGGAGTTTCCATGGGCCCACTCTAATGAACGGGTGACCAATCACCACAGCGTACAGCGGCCCATGCCGCTTTTTTCGAGGCCTTGCGACAACTGCCCTCCGCCCTTCACAACACTCACTTGAAGTAAGTACACACATGATTCGTAAAACGCAACCATGTCGAAGAAAAGGAAGCACAATGCCAACGGTGGCAATAGCGCAAACCTGCTCAACATAAACGGCAGGACGATTTCCTTGGAGGGATATCTGACAAAAAAACCACGACCAAACTCAAACTCAACCTTGTCTTCCGGAGCAACGCTTGAGAAGACGCTGGAGGATTCCTCAAGACCAACTACCTCACAGGCATCGGGGGAGGGTCCGTTGCGAGAAGGACCGACATCTCAAAAGCAAAATGGGTTGGCTTCAGATCCAGCGAGGAGGGCTTCCGGGGACCCCCACTTCCTCCCTACTCGTCAAGCCCTGCCCATCTGGAAATACCAAGACGATATCCGCAAAGTGCTTCGGACGAATGACGTGCTCCTTTTGGTCGGCGAGACAGGCTCTGGAAAGAGTACACAGGTGCCCCAGTTTCTGT
>Ga0247769_1000357_pt1 | contig 11465 bp, 10 predicted proteins | sample UWRJL166409R6_FD_179942 | JGI IMG/M metagenome (GOLD analysis project Ga0247769, IMG submission 179942) | Plant litter microbial communities from Arlington Agricultural Research Station in Wisconsin, United States - UWRJ-L166-409R-6 | ecosystem: Environmental > Terrestrial > Plant litter >... | reverse complement strand
TCGGCGTCGGCCTCTGCAAGGGGATCCAGATGCAGTACGCGCCGCTGCGCTCGAGTAGTCTCGGGTTCGAATACCTCGTCTTCGTCGTGGGGTTCACCATCCACGCTTTTCTGAGGGTGGTGGTCTACACCCTTGTCGCGGGACACGACTACGAGGCCGAAATCGTCGAATGCTCTTGGGGGAAAATCCCGAGCGTCATGTTCTGGGAGTACGTGGATCACTTCCGGCATCCGTTCGTGCTCGTCACGGTCAACGTGCGGGACTTTTTGACGTTTGCGCTGTATCCGTACTTGCTCGTGCTGTGGATCGGGTACTGGGAGGGGAGCGTCGATCCGGCCGGGCGGTACGTCTGGGTGGCGGAGGGGTTGAATATCGGCTTCTTCTTTACCTTCTTCTCGGTGCTCAAGGAGGGGAGTTACTTGCTTGCGAGGCCGGTTTGGTCGGAGGATCTGCCGAGGCATTTGCATCATACCATGTGAGGGTTTTTTTTGGTATTAGAGGGGAAAAAGGAGGATTTGGAGTTTGGTGTCTGGTAAATGTGTGTGTTTTCGGGGGATGGGGGTTATGATTGTCATATGATATGATACCCAGGGATGGATGCCCGTGTTATGACTCGGGACGTAGAGGGGTAATGGAAAGAGGATTGAAAGTAGAGCTAGAAGAAGTAGAGGTTATACAGAATCTCCAACTTGGCGGTATATTGAGCTGATACCTCGGTACCCTGCCTACATGTATTTACATCCCAATGAAGGTGAGTTGCATGTACCCACCTTATCAAGGGAAAGGAAAAGCAGCTCAAACCCTCCCCATCCTCTCCAACTGACTCCGCAACTTGGGATGCCTCCCGTCCACAAGCGTAGTAACCCACTCCCCCTCGCCCGTCTCCTCGTTCCGGACCAAAACGCCCCCCCTCCCCAGCAGCGTAGGCGGCATGTTCAGCGCGATGCTCTCCCACCCGCGCTCGTCGGCATAGAACGCCTCGTGCATCACGCCGATGTGCGAATACCCCAGCTTCTTGACGAAGTCGGCGTTGTACCACTCCCACGCCTCGCGATGCACCCTGTCGTGCGCGAACTTGTTCAGCCCCGCGATGTCGCGGAAGTAGTAGATTGTCAGGAGGCTGTTGGATGTGGGCAGGGAGTCGCCTCGCCAGGTGGAGTAGCCCAGGCAGCCGAAGTCTTGGGCTTTTTGGTCTTTGTCTTTGCTGGAAGTAGGGGAAGAAGAAGAGGTGATGGACTGGAAGACGCGCTTGTTGCACGCCATGAAATGCGCCGCTACCTCCCGGCCGCCGGGGGCGAGGTACCCCAGGGGGTGGGTGAAGCGGACGCAGAGGTGGAGGACTACGACGCCGCCGGGTGGAGGGGAGGTGAAGGGGGTTTGGGACTTGGAGGGGTCGTAGCTCGCGAGGGGCAGGCGGGTGGATGTGCGGCCTGGGATCGGCGCGTTGTGGTGTGTGGCTGGGGAGAGGACGGTCGGGACGGAGCCGGGCTGTCGGAAGGTGATGACGGCGTGGATGGTGGTGGCGATGGTGTGGATGAGCAGGGCGAAAGTCGGGAGGAGGGCGTAGTGGATGGGGAGGACGATGGTGAGGAGGCTTTGGAGGGTGGCGCCGATGAGGAAGAGGGTTCGGAGGGAGAAGGAGTCCTTGATCAGCTTTTTGGACACGGGTCAGGTTAGTGATGGGGGTGGAGAATGAAGCGGTCTCGGAGACAAGGTTTGGGATAAGTACCGCAGGGAGAGGGCCGACGAGGTTGGGCAGTCTGGTATTCGGTTGGCTGAAGATGGCCTTGAACTCCGTAGGCGCCATTGTAGGGGCCAAGACCAGGGGCGTCGACCTCTTGTTGTGTTGCAATTTTGTTAGATATGCCTCAGCAAAGATACCGCAGCGTGGATTTTTGCAGGCCCCTGGGATCTCAAAGACATCTTATAGGTACTCGTTAATGGCCTGAGGTTTAAACACGGTTCAAAAGCCGTGGTTGACGGCTGGAGGGGGCGTCTTTGTGCGCCACGAGATGCGGGTGCAAGGACCACAGGAAACCCGACAGCCGAGGAAGAGCTCTCGCATTGCTGATTACCGCCTAGCAAAGTGTCCGAAGGCCGAGAAAAGCTGCTTCTCAATGGGCATTCCAGGTTGTGTCGGCGGTGTTTTGGTCCAGTGGGATTCTTGGAAGGCTGTTGCGATTGGTTGGACAAGCGAATGCGAAGACAAGGGCGGCCACACTGAGCCGACGGTGGAACAATGACGCGGACAATCTGGACAGACGCTAGCCTCATACGGCAGCGTGCTAGACCACATCGATCGATCGAGAGATGGTTAGATGAGATACGGCACAGAGAGAGAGAGAAGAGAGGAAGATGCCGGAGACAACCAGCCAGCCTACAAAAAATGGAATCTCGTCACTCCGAGCAGGAAGAATCACCAAGTCAGCACACAACTTCTCTCAAGCCCAGCGATGCTCTGCCCGTGGGTTGTGCCTTTGCCCAAGGGAGTCCTCATATCGAAGCCTGGAAATACATTGCCTTTAAAAGTGCCGGAAATTACATTGTCATAGGTGTATAGCAATGTATTTTGAGGGCTGTAGCTGATGATTTTAGGCCGTGTGAATATTACCTATTTATAGTTTATACCCTCCTCGCGCTGGTAAGGTTGGCCTTTACTTTTGGCCAGAGCCTTCGTACTTTGACCATTTCTTCGCTCGGATTCAACGGTGGCTGGGGGCAACACACTTACACAGCTCTAACGGCCGCTAACGAGAGACGTGACCCTACATACAAGAAAGCTAGCTCTTGGTGAGCGGCGCCGCGTGTATGTCATCGGCCCTGTGGATTCGATTATCATGGCAAGCGCCAGTTCTGCTTCGCCTGCCACCAGACCTTACCCATACGGAATAAACCCCCTCCTCGCCTTGATATCTTTTTTAAGGGCACTGGTAATACAGGCCGCGACTGCCTCCACTATTATAAATAATCTCGCATGCAGATATAGCCCCTTTAGCGCAAACGAGATCCCCTTCAAGATCGAGCCCGGCCAAAACCTCTCCTTCTTCTCCCTCCTCTACTCTCCAGCTCATCATCCAAAACCATCAACACACGGATCGATAAGTAGCAAAATCCCACACGCGTTCCCAAAACCTAGGTTGATCAAATACGATGTCTCGCAGCGGGAGCATTTAAAAAGTATAAGACTTTACGGGAGGGTTTAGACCTCCGACCGCCAGTGGATCAAAAATACTGGGTTCTCGAATAGTCCCCTTGTGTCCTAGAGCTACCAATCTTCTCAGAAGTATCGGTAGACGGGCCGACCGATAAGATACAAATAAGTAGCTCCTTTACAACAGAGCTTAGAGATCTATCTAGTCGAGCAGGGATGGAACCTGTCACGGTATACAGCATGCGGTGAGCAGCCCTTATTTTAGCTACCAGTATGGACGGTCCAGCCGGTTTTTTGAAACTCCCTCTATAAAGCGACTAAGCTAAGGACTTCCGGTCAATGACTGTAAACCGAAATCCTGAGCTATTTTTGTCATTGCCTGCGAAGACACAAGACGAGTTGAGGCAGAGAAAGGACCATGTCACTATTACAACGAAAATCGAGGACCTAACTCTTGAGATTAGCCTCGCTTAAACAGAGGCGGTTGTTCAAGATTTAAGGTCAAAACATGGCCAATTACTGAACTGGTGCAGTGATGCACCATGTGATAAGGGCACAAAGGAATAGAACCAACCCACCCAAGGAAAGCCAAGGGCGGCCAGAATGGCCGCCCGTAGACTTGTTCCTCCTCTAATCGGAGGGCAGGAATAGAACTGAGACAGGAAAACAGAGACGTACCTGTAAGGGGGGAGGTATAAAACCAAGTAATTAGGATGTAAATCGAGTAGCAAAGTCTAGTATAGGACAACCGAGTAGCAACGGCTAGCATAGAACAACAAAGAAAACAAGACTACAGACTACACTATCTTCCTTCGATCGGAGGGACAGAGATCACTCGGTCACTCTCGCAGTGGAATTCGTGGTGGAAGATCAGGCCCTTAACCAGAGTGGTAGCCTTGTCTGTGATGGCTGCCACTGCTGTGTGGTTCAATGTTCCGTGATGGGGATGGCCATTCGCAATTGACATGTGCATAATCAGTGCAGGTATCCAAATGCAATGAAACCCTTCTTGATGCTTTGTCATTGAACAGCAATTTCAGCTTGACACGGCCCACCTGCAACAGGGTGCCTCCTTCCGTCCTCGCATCACCGACATTCCGAGAGCCTTGCCGAGAATTGGGCATCCCGGTGGTGCCAACCTGGAGCTCAGCGATGGGCCTGGATCTGCACAGTGCCAACGATTGGCTAGAAGGAGCCTCCGGTTTGAGCTTATTGCAGAGAGCTGCAGCTGTCAAAACCTTCAGGTCCCCGAAGCGGCAGCCGCGATTGACCGTCGACACCCTCACCTCCTGGAAAGCGGGGAATGCCGCCCCAGGACCCCTGCCGTTGGCGGAAACGAAATGCCGCATCTCTCAACGGGCCTCTTCGTTTCCATCTTCCGATGAACAGGGAGGATCACTGTATGTTGCGTAACCAGATGTGCAGCAACGCTCTGCCCGAAAAAAACATGGATGGTTAAAAGGGATTTTCCACAAAGACGAACAAATTTGGTGGGAAACGGCGCGGTCCAATTTGAGGCCGGCTGGTCAATATATGCAGGTATGCTGCCCACCACCTCTCTCTTGCGGCTCTGTTCTCAGATGCTCCCGCAACGCGTCATGGCTGACCCAACATCCTCAATGTCCTCGGACCCTAGCTCCTCGGGGCCACCGAAGGAACCTTCTGGCACGACATCAACACGGCAAGAGCAGCCCCAAGCAGCAACTGAGCCAGAGTGTGAGCCAGGAAGACTAAAGCGGTCTAAGCGACTGGAAAGAGAACCCATCATTAACCTGGAAGCGGAAGTGGAAAAGTGGATCAAGGATTTCGATGAGGCAACCAACGGTGACGCATGGGAGCCCATTGATAACAAGATCTTGATTCTCCTCGCGCGTCGAAAGGACATTTGGCTACATCCCCATGGCCCCAATGGCCCCAAAGAATGTGTCGATAAGCGCATTATCGATTTCCTCCTCGAGTTCGACATAATCGACACGCCATCCAAGAGAAGGGACTCGGTTGCAAACTTGCTAATTGAGGCCCTAGGACCCAAATTGGCCGCCCCGCACGGCCATTTACAGAGAACCGCATTGCATCAAGCTGTCGCGAATGAGCGAGACCTCATGGTTTCCCATCTTCTGAGCCATAGCGAGTGTACTCGCTTCATCAAACTCGGAGATGTTGACGGCAGGACTGCTATCCATGAAGCTGCGGCTCGCGGCAACGAGACCATACTTAAGAACCTTCTCCGAGTCGGCGGCGCACAACTTAACACCCCGGATAGCTTCGGAATGACACCGCTGCACCTCGTCATCTGGCTCAGTGAAACAGAGAAGGATGAGGGGGAAAAGCGCCTCCAACGGTCTGAAATTATCAAGTTCCTGATTGAGGAAGAAGGAGCCGAGGTAAACACCAGGGACCAGCTCGGTAAGTCACCGCCCTGTTGAGGTCAGAATGCAATCGCTGACGAATTCGAAGGCGACACGCCATTGCATGAAGCGTGCAGCGGATGCAATATCGAAATAATCAAGATGCTGCTAGCCAGGGGCGCAGACCCAGAAGCAAGGAACAACGGTGGCTTCAGCCCCCTAGAGGTCATCCCACATCGCGCAGGGGCCGAAGATGCCAAGAAGCTGTTCACCAATCTGCTCGTCATTTCAACGAGGAAGTACATGCCAAAAATCCCAGCGCAAGCACCCAAGTGCCTTGAGGACAAGAAGATCGAGACCTGTAAGAATTTCAAGGTCTATGTCAGGTACTTCTTGCGTGGAACGGATGTATCGTGGGCAACATCCACTTCGATTCATCGGCTCATCTATAATGAAGAAAACGATGGGAAGAAAAATGAGCTCGACAGAATTGAGGACAACTTTCGCAATTACCTTGATCAGCTGGAGCACAAACCCGACGACACAAGCGACGTGTGGAGATGGGTGCATTTCCCCGCCAACAACGCAAGTCCCCCAATCATACCTTCGAAACTCGGAGCATCACCAACACGTGCTAACAAAGTGGCAGATGACATGGGTTAAGGTGGCGACCTTGGTAACCTCCAGTTCTGATCGTTATTGACTGACTACAAATGCCAGGACCTGATGTATCACATCACCCAAAATCACCAAGAAGACGAAAAAAGGCAAATCTGGGAGTTTTTCGAACGAACCTTGAAAGTCCGAAAGGGTGTGACTTCGGACAGCTGCACAAGGATGCCCCACGTATGTCATTTCTAACCCAATCCTGATTGTGGGTGCCCGCTGATGATTCCAGGCCCAAGATAGCCGGGAAGAAGGGCCTGCTGAAGACGGCGATTTGGGATCAGGCAATAAAGACAAGCCTTCTAGTGATGTCGTAAAGGACACTAGCGCCGTCGCTACCGTCGCTAAAGGAAGTGCTGAGCAGTCTCAAAAACCCAAAAGCACGGCTGAATACGGGAAAGGAGTCGGAAACACAGGTCGAAAGCGCAGTCGACGAAGAACCGCCCGTATGTTTGCTAGAGAGCAGAGGCTCTCCGTTGTTGTATGTCCACGATGGGCCACCTCCTCAGGGTACATACCATGCGATGTTTCTTGGCTAACTCTCAGCTAGTTCCCTTACATCGACTTTGAGGCGATAACGTACCTGGACCGAAAGAAACTCAGGCGGCGGGGCGTCAAGCAAACTCCACACTTCGAGAAGATGATGGACCTGCACCTTACCTACCCGACATACACAGGCTCTTCCGGTGTCCAGGCTCCTTCCACTCTGGACAGCTCCTATTACGACTTGCTCACGGAGGACAAGCTTCGAAGTCGAGACGAAGACCAGGTACTACTCAAATGGTTCATTAAGAACAACGCCAAGAGAAATACGGACACAAGCTACATCGATAGGTCTCGGCGGTGGTATAGAGGCCGTCAAGCGCCAACAGGGACCGAGTTGATGCCAAGGCTTTCCGCTCCGACTAAAATCCCGACAAAGGGTGACGCGAAGGCCAAAAAGGAAGTGGAACCAAAAATTCTTATGATTCACCAACTGTGGCTATGGAAGCTCTGCGATAGTATGTCTGCCAATCTATACTGCTGCAGGGTGGAACTCGGTGATACCGTCCAAAGCTGACCTGAGCTGCGTTCACCGCCGACAGAAACAGTCATCACCTCTTGCCCAAGCCGATGGCATGCAGGGGTCGAGGACACCCTGATTGATACGATTCGTCAAGGCGGTATCGAACAGCTTGAAGAACCAGAAGACTTGATCGAGCTGATCATGTACAAATGTGCTACATTCCTAGACGAGTTCCGCGATGCAGGTGTGGGCGACCACATCTTGGACATCTTTGACAGCACGACAGCGCTGAGGGTACAGCCCCGTGTTCCATTTCCTGATTTTATCATGTATCGCGCTGGCTACTAATCCTTTGGGCAGGCCGATGAAGAAGTAGAGTGCTTCAAAGCCTTCAGAAAACAGATCAGACTCCGCCAAGAGTCACAGGCCTATGAGAATGTCAAGTCTATCGCGAAGGAGATAGGACTCATTTACGAACTCAAGGACATACGTGACGAGATACACCTCATCCGGCGCATCTTCGAAGTTCAGGCTGAGGTGTTGGACCAACTAACGCGCCTCTTTTGGCGCGGGACTACGGACGAGGCGAAGCTATGGCGTGCTCACTATCTCGAGCGTTGCAGCACCCAATCTCTGATCAACCGCGCCGTCAGGTTGGATGAGAGCGCTCTCAGAATCTTGGAAGGAGTCAGTGGATGCTTCTTTACTACGCGATCCGTGTGTTGGCTGTTGCTTACCATGGCTCTCTCTTTTAGCTTGACTACCTAGTGCAAGTGAAACAAGCCCAAAGCTCACTCGATGAGGCCGAGGCAGCGCGGAACCTCAACAACTACATTCTTGTCTTCACAGTTGTGACGATTATCTTCGTACGTTGCCCCCCTCCCTCTAGGGTCCCATGTGCAGGCATGATGAAATGCTGATGGAACGACGACAGGCCCCACTCTCTTTCATGACGAGCTTATTCGCGATTCCGGTCAAGGAGTTTCCACACGACGATGCAAGCCAGGATCTTTCCTACGAGACGCCGTGGTTAGTAGGGCGAATGTGTAAGTCCCTTCCTTCCTTCCTTCCTCGCTACCCCTCATCCCAGGCCCCGCTGCTAGCTGGAACCTAGTTAACGTGTTCTAGTTGCTGGTGAGATTACGAGTCTCATAGTTGTTGGTCTGTTTATTTGGTGCTTGCGTAAGTCTTCTAGCCCCCGAGCGCAACACCCCTTAAAATTAGCCCAAGCATGGCGGAGGCGAAAGACGGGGAAGATTCGCGATGAAGATCCCGAGGACGCCTTGGACTTGTATGTACAGGGGGTGGTGTAGGGAACATTGCGGAACCATTCCAGACAAATCTCAGCGTTGATGAACACAAGTAATACTACCTTAGGCATAGCAAAGACAGTCCTAAAAGAACAGGCGTGTAGACTTAATATTGATTTCAAAGTTGATTCTACTACCGTAAGTATGGGATAGTGCCTCAGAACGAGAGTGGAATTAATAAGGCAAACCTTTTCATCAAAGGAGCAGTAATGCCAGGAACATCTCAGGTGAAATAGACCAAAATGACCTATTCCACAATACGAAGGCCGGGTAGGATCTGGTTATTGGCTAGGTTCTGAGTCAGGAATTTCAAATACATAAGCCCGCTTCCTAATTTTTGTAATTGTGTGCCTCACGTGGAAAGAAAAATCCTGCTAGTACCCTTTGCTTTAGAAATTGGCAAGTTTAGCCCGGTGGCCGGAAACAAGGCCTGGGGCTGTGCAGCAACCGCTCACACCGGGATCACCACGGCTCAGGCCAAGGCAGCAGCAGCTCAGGAGTATGCACGACTACGGAAATTGCTCATGGCAACATTGACGAGAGACATTGTGCTGATACTACGCGCTTAGTGAGAAATCCTTCATTGGCTAATCTAGCTACACAAGTGGACGATGTTATCGATGTAGCGTTTACGACAATCTTAACACCTTCCATCTATGCGATCGGTCTATTGCACTTGTTTAACCCCTCCTTCATCCCTTATTCTAGCTAAACGCAGGAGCTCCCTGGCCCGAGTAGTTCGCTCACTCCAAGCAAAGCTACATATTGACGAGCGCCATCCGTCGCCGGAAAGATAGACATCAAACATTATAACGGCATCGCGCCATCTCTCAGCTTTGTCGACTCCCCCGGACCAGCCCTCAATAGCAGCAGAGTAAACCAGCAGTTTTGCCAGGACTTCTCCGTCCAGTTCTGTGTCGGGCCACGGGTCAGGAGTGCTACGTTCCTGGGTATCGCTGGGTTGTAGAGTAGTAGCGACTTGCTGTCTACTAGGGCGAAGCCTGCGACGCTCCGTATAGAAGAAGCGCAGTATACCCTCCGGATCTACAATGTGTGGTGGAGCCGCTTCGGATCCCCTGAGGACTGCGTGCAAGATAAGCCGGCAGCTCTCGCGGTCGGCTGCCGATGTGAGGGCGCACGCCAGGGAGAGTGCCAACTGTGGCGACGGGTTTGCGACCTTGCTCACCATCAGGCATGCGTATGCAGTGTTGGAAAAGTCGCACGCGAGGAATCCTCTCAGGGCCATCTGACCTGGCGCGTCGACGAAACATGGTGCGGGGGCGTCACGAAGGCGGAAGAGCAGGCTCGTGGCTGCTGCAAGTTCTGAGAGCGGGCGCAGATCCAGTTCTTCGCGTCGAGCCCGCCGCCGAGGCAAACGTTCCCGGTGGGGGAGGTGTCGAGCGGAGAGATTGTACTCAAGGAAGGGAACGAGTCGTTCTTGGCGCGAAAGGCACTCCAGCAGCGGCTGGGGTGGGCTCATTGAAGGCGTCGGATGGCCGGCAGGGAGAACGACGGATAGAGCGGCAAGCGGGTTTGGGAATGAGACACTGTGGCGATGCAGTAGGCGGACTGCATCGGTGGCTATCTCGAGCAGTTGCTCAACGTGTTGATGTTGCAGGTGTTGAAAGTATCGCTTGTTCGACAGGAGATCCGACAAGGGAAGGCGCCTGCAAGAGGGCACAGAGCAATCCAAAGTAAACTCCCGCTTGGCCGGGTCCGATGACTCGAGGCGGTGCGTCATGTACCCCTTCGCCGCACCCCTGCTGCCTAGAACAATAAGGGCTGTTTGATGTGCTGAGAAGATGTCGTCGGAGGAACACTAAGCACCAGATGCAGTTCAGCCATCAACACCGAGTTGCATCAATCATCATTGTGTGGCACTCAGTGGCAGCATTTGCACGTGACATACCCGCAGAGTCTCCCGACTACCTCGCCACGAGACAAGTTCCACCGCCCGGCGTGCCGGACGCGCGCGCTGTGGCCCAGATGCATCACTCAATCGGGAGGAGGAGGACTTGGTTGGCATCGCATGCAGTGACGTATGGTTTTTGCTGGCTGGAGGGCGTCGACTTTGAGAGTCGAGAAAAGCCGAACGTGGAGTGCTTCTCGTCGCGCCTTGGTCGTGTCAACAGCGACCGCCATGTGGGGCTCCCGCGCTCTGTAGGTGGGGAACCGATCTCGCCATGTCGGCCAACCTTCAGCTCGAACAGTCTAACCGCCGATGGCGCTCCAATCAACAACCCATACCGACAGGACTGCATTGGCGATCTAACCAAAACAGTGAGGCCGCAGGAGAATCGAAACGCCGATTATTTCGGGTGACACAACATGATGGGAAGCATTCGTGTCCCACGCCCACTGAACAAATACACCAGCACAGCAACTGCGTGCCTGGAATCCAGCAGCTAGGCCATCCTGCTTATATTCGAAAGGACGGGTACCGGGCGATCGGCGCTATCAGTTACCGACAAGATGACGCTTTTCCATTTATGGTGAAGCATCAGAATATCTGGAGATGTCGGTAACAGCCTCAAAATTGGAAGGGATTCCGCATCTCAAATGGTCCCGCGGGCTCCCGTCCGCGCAGCCCCTGGGCCTCAAAGCGTACCCCAGCCCTTCGAAACTGCTTCTCCAGATCTCCGCTCGCGCGCAGCCACTCATCCCTGGCTTCCCACTCACGAGGCATCTCGTTGTCCGGGACCGGCGCCACGACAACAGAGAGCAGGTCGGGATACCGCTCCACCTTCGACAAGGCCGCAACCTCAGCCAGCCGCCGTATAGCCGCCACCCAACTCGCATCCGGCTCCCAAAACGTCACCTCCCGTGCACAACTCGGCAGCAGATTCTCCACAAACCCATCCTGATCCGTCACACCATCATTCTCACGGGCGCATCTCCACGCCTCCTCAAGCACCCTCAACGCATAACTCCCCACCTTCAAGACCTCCAACCTTCTGAACCCCCCCAACACAGACCCAGAGGAC
>Ga0247769_1000356_pt1 | contig 11492 bp, 6 predicted proteins | sample UWRJL166409R6_FD_179942 | JGI IMG/M metagenome (GOLD analysis project Ga0247769, IMG submission 179942) | Plant litter microbial communities from Arlington Agricultural Research Station in Wisconsin, United States - UWRJ-L166-409R-6 | ecosystem: Environmental > Terrestrial > Plant litter >... | reverse complement strand
GACATCCAATGATGACCCTTTTAGCGACGCCAACGCGCTTGCACACACCTCTGCCCAGCCGGCACCGCTGGCAGTTAGCCAGGGAACGAACCCTTTCAGTGACGCACATGCTGTCCGCGAGCCCAAACCCTCTACCTACGTCGCTGAGATGCGCCGCTCTCGCGGCCAGTCCGTCAGTACCGGCACTGCAGCCAACGGAAACAGCCAACCCGGCACACTCTATCAGCAACCGCAACGTGATAGCGGCGGCTCAGTTGGCGACTTCGCTGGTCGCCGCAACAAGTTCCGATCCGACCCATTCGATCTGGAGCGTCCTGAACTGCTCGCAGGCGCGCGCGCCGCCAAGAACTCAATCACGAGCAGCACAGCGGCAACCGCCGGAAGCGAGTCACGCAGCAGCCGCGTTAGTGGCGGCGTAGGCACGGGCGAGATCCGAAGACCAGCAGGCGCTCATACTAGGACAGAGAGTTTCACGTCCAAGTACTCTAGTGGCATCAGCATGGGAGATTGGAGTGATCCGGGCCCGGATGTAGGTCCTGCGGCGTCAAGGTGGCCTGAACCGAGAGCTAGTCCGACACAGGGCTGGAGAGACCGCTTAGAGCGGGAGGCGGCGGCAAAGGGTGAGGGGCTAAAAAGGAACAGTGGGGGAAGTCAGAAGAGTGTAGGGAAAGCTCTATGATGCGTGGATCCCTGAACATGAGGCTTGTTTGGCAATCACGTTCTTTCGATCATATCATCGCTGTTTTCCGCTGTGGCAAGGTGTTATGGTCGTCCTCGTTATGTTTGTGTGAACGAGAGAGATGAAGCTGGTTTACATATCAAGGACGGCGGTGCTAGGCGTCTGGGGAGTTTGGTTTGGTTGTCGTACCCCTCTTTTTGCTTCTTAGTAACGGTGGTCACGGCATGTCCAGCAGACATATACGTGCCTGGAACACTGTGTGTGAGGACGAGCAGGGGGGTGAGTGGAGGGTCATGTCCATTGGTGTGTTTTGAAAAAGCCGTGTGCAACCTGTGCGTGCGATGAGAGTTTGGGCGTGTATGGGGCCTAATTGTCTGGTGACGGGTGGCTGTTAGGAGTCGCTGCGATGTTGGATGATGACGACCCGACGGATGATGGGATGTACGGATGACGCATTTGAGACAGGATTTGTGCGGTACATGTACACATATATACCCCGTTTTTTTGTTGGAACCAAAAAAACGGCCCGGCAGACGCACTCGAGCTAGCCAACCCACACTCGCTTGGTAGCAAAGGCATATGGGAGTGGGAATTGAAATTTGAAACCGAATCGGCTTAAATTCATGAGATCGAATTAATCAGTGAAAAGAGTCATCGTTGAGTAGGCACAGCTCACTCAGAACAGCGGGTTTGGTCAGAGTATCAGTCCTTGACTGAGCTATGACTGAGCTACTTTGCATCGGCGTGCACTGGTAAGCCTTTGCCAACCGCATCTTGACGCCTTCTGCGCTCTGTGTGTGTGAATTACTTCGTGATATGGAAGTCATCATTGTACTTCCCGATCGGGCAGGGAGCTCGCTCAAGGTTCGGGAGTACAGGATGTTCGCTGAGGCTGGAAGGGGGCGCTTGGGTGTGAAAATGCAATTAGGTGTGTTTGTATCAAGCCTCGTAACTCGGCGGGAATGCTAGCCATGTGATTGGCCACATGAGCGCTTATACGCGACGCGAAACTTGCTCGAAAAGTCCACGCATGCTTGAACGAGCGCGACGCGGCGCGGGGTCATTTAAATGCGCTCGATTGATTGGTCAATAGCTTTGGCACGGCCACCGTTAGCAACGACGCCTCGCGTCTCTCCTGCCGTTCTCCCAATGCTCAAGTCCCAATTGCGACACGCCACATTGCCGAACCCACCACCGAATGCCCTTCCATTCCTCCGTCTCTAGCCCATCTGCTAGGGCCTTCCCGGTTGCCGACCATTCCTGCCTCGGCGATACCCAATAGGTAATGCACTCACGGCTGCTGCGCCCCAACAAAGACTCATCAAATAGAGAAAGTGGTGGTATACCAGCCGACATAGCGTGCGGCTTATCTGCCCCGGCTTCCTTGCCTATCCAGCTCGGCGACGGCGAGAGCGAGCCTGAGCCAGATACATATCTCCTGTCAAAAGGTATTGAACGACAAAATATGAGAAACAGGCAGCGCTCGTAACGGACATTATTAACTCCAAATGCTCCAAACGAGATAGAAGAAATTGAATCAAGAAATGACACCAGGTTGAGAGGCTAAGAGCGGAGCAGAACATGCTACATAGTTGGTGAAATGCGAAGGCTTCTCAGCCAAGAAAAGAAAAGAAAAGAGTATGTGTTGATATCGAGAAAAACGAACGTCGAGATGTGTTAAGGCGACGACAGATGATCAGGAAAGATCATCGAATGTAAGTCGCCGCCTGGCGATGCTATGTGGTGTCTTGCCTCCAGTTATTTGTGGGGTTTTCCATGGCTTCTGCGCTGGACTAGGCGTCATATGGACGAAGTCTGAGAAGTCAAAGGCGAGACCAGGTGTGTTGGGAAGGAAAGGGTTGCCTCCCCCAGGAGTAGTCATCATTGAGGAGGGAAGTGCCAGTTTGTTTTTCGGCGGTGGCGTTGAAGGGGGCTCCATCCTGCTATTATTGTTGGCGCCATTGCTGCTGTTCCTGGGTGGATTTGCTGGTGAGGGTGATGCCGCCAGATAGAGCAAGAGGTCGGCGCCTTCTTCTCCGGTCTTCGCCTCCGTTACCTCTACAATGGGCGCTGGAGCTTTGTCCCGATGCCTCTTACCAGGACCGGCGCGACCTCGCATCGGTGGCGTTCGGGGCGGCGATGTATGTCCGTTATTTGAACGGAAGGAGTGTGCTGGCAGGAGATCATCGTCATCATCCGAATTAGGTGCGGCGTAGTTGGGCGAAGTCAGAACGTCGGCAATCTGCCTTGACCCAGCGAAAAAGGACACATTCGGACCAGTAGACGTTGTAAAATGCTGCTGTCTCCTGGGCTTTATCGGCGAAGACTGTGCTAACTGGTGGTGATCCTTCCAGGACGTGTGGCCGGTCGTAAAAGATCGATGAGCGGTGGATGACTGCCGGAACCGCTTGCTCGGACTCGACTCGGCTTGATCAAATGAAGCCATGTAGGTCCGTTTCCGATGACCCGTGCTCCCGTTGCTGGATCCAACTGCGTCAGAAAAGAAGGGAGCCTTGAGCGGCGAGCTCATCAGCGCCCTGGCGGGGTACGGGAGCTCGGAGGTGTTGGAAGAGGAGTCGGATAGCACGTCGCCCTCGGTGTGTCTCTTGCGCCGTATCTCCTCCTCTAACTTGGGCTCGATCGAGTCCAGAGCAAGGTCTTCCCAGCCATGTTTCGTCTTGAATTGCGCCAGCGCAAGGCGGTTTTGTAGTCTGCTGGCCATCTGGTTTCCTCTTTCAGTGCCAAAATCTCCCACCGTCTAAGATGCGGACGTACCTTGCTGATCTCCAGCCTTCTCAGAACCCTATCAGCCACCGCATCGGGCTGCTTCTTTATCGGCGACGACATTCTTCGAGGCTTAGACATAGCCAGCTTCGCCTGGAGAAAATTGGCGCTTGACTGTGGTCTGGTGGTTACGGAGTGGGACTATGGTTAGAAATTTGCAGGCTGGCCCTGAGAGGCCGGGCGCCTAGCTGCTCGAGGTGTTGAAGTTAAGGGATGAGTCTCAGGGCGAGAACCGCCAATCGTCTGCCACCAATGTTCGTCTCAAATAATCTCAAGCCCAATATATGGGTTGAACAAGGGCACACATAAGCAAGAATGGGAGTGCATATGAGGTGCGAGAAGACCTGTGCAAGGTGAATGCCCACCCGTTGCTGAAAGATCGGTTGCTGCGTACAAGGCGGCCAAGTAGGGAACGAGCGGGTTTGGATGGAGCAAATTCACATTCCTGTGGAAACCGGTAGATTAGCTGAGCACTGGCCTCTCGAGCTGCATTGCGGCACGACAACCTTGGTAGCAAATACTTAGCAAGGATTTACAGGGGGGGTTTTACCAATTTAGTCGCCCACTTCTTCCCCGTTTCCCCAGCGGCGGGCTCCCATGCCACGGCCTCCAAGGGGGCCCAAACTCGCCAGTGCCAGCTAAACATCTCGGGAGCTAAATGTCGGAACAACGACATCGCCGAGCATGGAATAACTCCCTCACGTAATAATAACATACTCTGACCTGCATTGGTCGCTCCCCATGAGCCCACCCAGAAGGGTCTTGTCCAATGCGGAGGACCAATGAGATAATCAAAGACAAGAACCGCCCTCGCTTCCATTTACTCTATACAAAAACGGTACAGAGTATTTACAGCCGTACGGGTGTTCCAGAGCTTAGATGCGATGTGCTATCCCTAAGGTATAATCCATACGGATACCGTCCAGGACTACCAACGGCTCCATCTGGCGTGATGATAAGCACCAGACTCTATCCGTACGACAGCGCGGCAACCCTCTCCACTAGCACTATCAGCAACTACCTACCTAGGTGAAATCCTGGAAATACTCCCAGGTTTGATCTCTTGTAAAGTTTCCGGGAGGGTAATCAGTCCGCAATTACTGAACACTCAGGTACTGGTCACCAGTGGCGGATGTCTGCTTGTATGACTAAGACAGCTATCGATCGCCTTCCCTCAGCGCTCGCTACCCGGTGTGGTTGTCCGGCATCAAGCCAAATGCAACACCGGTTTGAGTGCGCCTGCTCTGCACACCTGGCATATTCGACTGATGATGGCTGGTCGTCGCTGTGCATGGATACGGATAGGTGAGACGAAGCGCTACCCTTGCTCAACCGTCCGTCAGCAGCCAGCCGTATCTAACAACTGTGGTTGGGGGTCAGTCCGCCATATCAAGGACAATGAGAAGATCAAATTCCTCGAAAGGCTGGACCATTTCGGTTCTGTGCGCCTATGCTGTGTGTGGCCTGATGGGACGAAAGTAGCTCGAACGCAGATACCTCGTTCCATTCTCTGCCCCTCAAGTATTTTCCCTCCAGTTCATGGTTGTCGGCCGCTCCTTCCTGGTGATAAGCGTCAGTGCCCAGATTTCTGCCCCACGCCATCACCTTACCTTGCGGCGGTTTGCGGCGTCCCTGTTTTTTCTTTTTTTTTCTCTCAAAATTATCTCACTTGTTCTCAAAACTAGGACCGCCTCAACACTAGTGTCTTGTTTCCATTGTAATGAAAACAAAGCCTGCTGATTGCTTCGTTGTGTGTCTGCGGAAGTCCTACGGATAAGGCGACTCTGGAAGGCACTTTGTTTCCACCGTTTTACTGGGCTCTCCCCTGTTTCGTTCGTTTCGCTCTGGCATCCCTTCAAGGTGGGAGACCAGTTCCTTGTTGACCAAAAAACTCCTTACGCGACTAGTCGATCGATCTGATCTCTGGTCGCCGCCATCCTGCCAACCTGCCAGGACGAAGCCACAGTCCCATCATCCAAGTTGTGTGGTCGCCGTGTCACCCATATCTTGACTGCGATACTCACCTTCAGATAACGCTCGGATCGACCTAATTGCACACCCACATATCCTAGCTTCGGCACCGAGCTGGTGTTGGGGCGTATCGGCTCCCTGCAAGACGCGGACCAGCCCGGGCACATCTGAGGTGATTATCCAGACCGCTTGCTGCGTCTTCCTGCAGCCAGTGTATCCGGGAGTCCTGCGAGAGATAGGCAGAGAGCTGCTCCTTGGCTCGATAAAGAGCTTGGCAGCCCTTGTCCGGAGCTGTCACAATCCCTCGCCCAATCAACCGCGCAATTAGCAATTGGCAGGTCGAAACAGGAAATACGTCATCGAGCTGCTAGAATCGCATTGCAGCGACGCACTGGAAACCACCAAGTCACCTCACTTTAGACCGAAGCTGCACCGCGATACTAGGGAGGTACAACCTGCCAGACTTCCGTGACACTTCCGCAAGGACTGCCGGTTTCCGTGGCATTGCGGTTCACTCTCTCCACTCCGCCAACACAGCTAATTGGCTCGAACTGCGCTGGTGGCATGTCAAGAGTTGAGCATTTCACAATTTCTTAGTGTGCCAGATCCCGTGGTGTGGCAAGCAGCATACCCCCCCATTCCTCCCAACATCTTTGGTCAGCTTGAGTTGGTCCCAGTGTCCAGTTGACAGTTGCTTCATCTGTAGAGCCATGGCTCCCTCTTTCCTCAACTTTAAGGATCTGCGGAGGAGGTCGAGGGCCAGCTTCAGAACAGAGCGATCAGCAGACGCTTCAAGTGATGCCAGTCATGGCACCACTCCAACCTCCGGGTCTCTGACACCCCCATCCATTGGGCAACAATCGGATCCAGCTCTAGACTTGCAAGTCAAGGAACCGCAACAGTCCCCCACTGCGGCTGCGGCAGCAATAACGCGCCCACCACCGCCAGGCAATTCAAACAGCGCCGCGAATAGATACAGCGTGTCTGGCATGGCCGGCTTGGGATACCCGGCTCAAGGCGGGAGGGGCCCGAGTTTGCCGGTCTCCCAGTTCTCCCCTCGCATCGTCAATGTCCCCGATAATTCTTGGGTAAGTCCATGGTTGCAAAGCAACCCGGCTAAGACCCACGAGATCTACCAATTTACTCATTCCCAAGACGAGAACTGATGTGTACATAGGCCTACCAAAAAGTGTTACTTGTCTGCGGAACGGTTGGTGAGCCACCCCAACAGTCACTCGAGGGGAGTGTAACCATCAGTCGGCTGGATGACGGCTTCCCCCCGATCCAATGGCCGGTATGCGATTCTCACTTCAAGGCATTGGTATACTTAACGCCTGGCGCGAACCGCTTGAGATTCGACTTCGCGAGCCCGAAGTTGGCCAACAGCGGATCATCAAATCCGATTCACGCCTCCTATCTCACAGTTCATATGGTTCCTCCCACCAATGCTCCCCCACTTCAGCTGGCCATCTTACTCGCAAAGGATTCGCCTGCTACATTCGATGCGGTCCCCGCTCGCGTCGAGCGAGAAGGGAACGGGCTCGACACGGCGACCCGCAAATTTCGCATGGCAGCATATCTATGGCAGGCTTTTACTGCTGAGCAGATGTGGCGTGGCAGACTCGGACGCCGCACCTTCAGATTCGAGGAAGAGTGGACCACGGGCACGTCAAACACAAGAGACAGGGAATATGGCTCCATGCGGTCCGAGGCACGCGTGCATATCATACGGTCTGACAAGACTGTAGCAGAGCTTCGGCGCCTAAGCAGTGACAGTGGGCCGGCGACCCCTTCAGCCGAAGGACGTTTGTACGATATAGCTGTCGAGGAAGCGAAGGAATACTTTCAGCCGCTCCCAGGACAGAAGCAGTACGTTTCAATGCTGGTCTTGGATTACAACTGGGATGTCGGGTCCACAACCGGTCTAGAACATGTCATTTCAGATGACAGCGGAGATCTCCAACTTGCAATCCTCGGGTCACACTGCCTCCAGAACTATCCAACGAGTTTCGAGGAGGTAGTGCCGGCATTCACAGACTGCACGCCCTCAGACACCAATCTCTTGGGTAATATATTCAAAGACGCGGGTAGCTCGTGGGAGGCAGCTACTGTCGGGATCGGCGCACATCTTCACCAATCCGGCCATCTCTTTGGTCTGCCGCACCGCGAGGGAGGGGTAATGGCGCGAGACTATGTTACACTCAACCGCAGCTTTCTGGTGCGAGAGGCTTACTCGACGCGCACGCGATCGAAGGGTGGTCCAGTTTTCCTAGACGATGAGTGCACCTGGCATCGCCTTGACTGCCTCCGTTTCCGCAGCCACCCTTGCTTCAGACTACCCAACGATCCGCCTTTGAATCCCGATGACAGCGTCCATGCGTGGCCGGTGGAAGGCGGGAATGTGATGGTGACGGGCGCCACAGGTATCGCCTACTTGGAATTGTATGGAGAAGGCGATGGGGTGTGTCACAACTGGATCGAATACTCGTCCGAGAATGGGGGAGTTCAGCGTCAAGTGCTGCTGGTCGAGCAAGAGCTGCGGAACAGACTGCCAGAAGACAAACAGAAAGGGCAGCTGAGGATTTCTGTCAGGTCTGTCGGTGGTGGTACGCTAGTTATTGACGACTTCAAGAGGCTTTCCTCCTCTAAGGAGTCGAGCCTCAAGCTTCCGGGTGGTATTGCAGGTGTCCCTGTCCTGGGTAAAACAGCTTATCGCGGGAAACGGTTGGGGCGGTCTCAGACGGAAAACAGCCAGCCACATGAGGTGATGTTTTCGAGCGCGCTGCAGCAGGAGCGGGTACTCTACCGCATCATATTCTACTGCAGTCACGCGCTTCATGCACTAGAGTTCGTATACGACGACGACTCCCGACAGTTGTTTGGCAAGCGAGGCAGCAACGATGCAGGTTACGGCTTTGATATGGGTAGGAGCGGGAGTCCCCTCACTGGGTGTGTGATTCTAACACTTCGCGCAGACATCCGCCGTGGCGAGTACATTACTGGGTTCGTTGTCAGAGCAGGCGTGTGGATCGACGCGATTCAGGTTTTGACAAGCCTGGGAAGAAGATCGCCTATGTTCGGGAATTTACACGGCGGGTCGGTGTAAGTTTGCTGCCTTGCGCCGCGACCACCTGGGAGACAAGTGTTGATCACTGACGACTTATAGCCATACACTCATACCGCCCAGAGGATACAACGTCTGCGGCGTAACTGGGACATGTGGCGACAAGGTCGATGGCTTCTCGGCCATTATAACCCGATAATCATGGCTCATTGTGGGGCTCGTACTGAGACCAATGTGACTCCGAGTTAATCGCAAGGCTTCAAGGACCTAGTCCCAGTTGCGCCTTTGGACGAGAGTACTGAGCCGAGCTTAGAAGCTAGGCGTGTAGATCTGAAGCCGTTGGTTTCTAGTGGTATACGCTCTATTCAGCCATGCCGCTATACACTTCATTCCTTCCCTGGGCCATGTTTCCAATGGGCCAGGGATTCGGGGTTAGGAGATATCTGATGGGTCGAGGTAGATTGGGGAGTCTTGGGCGGGGGGGTTGGCGTAGGGCTATACGATGCATTGGCCGGGTAATGGGATACAGCTGTACTACACCTCAGTCGGAAGGGCTAGCTGACGAGGTGCCCCAGGATATAGTAGGAGCCGAATAATAGACTGCGGAGGGAAGGCCAGCATTCCGCTATATGGTTGTTTGAGACAAGTCGACTTATGTGCATGCGGCAACATCCCGACTGATCGCCACCAGCGCCACCATGTGCATGCTTGAACATGCTTGAACAGTAGACCCGCCGCTAGAGGGTAAACAGACGGGTTACGAGAAGAGCGCGGCCTCCGATGCGTCCCCTTCTCCCGCGGTCATATGGACGGTGGCCAGATTGTTTGGAGTTTGGCAACACAAGCTGTCATTCTCAGTCAATTTCTGAAAAGGCTACCGCTATCCGAGTCAAGGCAAATGACATGAACTACCAACCTCCCATTCAGTCGCTATCTTCATCACTGTCGTCCTCTTCGTCTGCGTTCTCCAGCCACTGGACCAAAACTCTGCACTTCTCCTTGATTCTCTCCAGGCTCTCATTCTCCCCCGCCCGGTGATCTCCCCACCAAGCTAAGATGCCATCTTCTTCCAACACATCTAGGTTATAGAGCTGCTGTAGCATAGCCGCAAGCAGTGTGCCTGCTCTCGCCACCTCTAGGCCGCGCACGCCCGACAGTGCTTTTTGTAAAGCGAGGGCAAATTCAGCCTGCAGTTCCGTCTCTTCGCCACCGACACCAACCTCCCGGATGAACTTGATGGCCCCCTTTTTGGACGTAAACGCCTTCTCGGCTGCTTTTGTGGGCTCGAGGCCGCCATGTTCGGGACATATAAGCTCCGCGGCGCGGCGGGCAAAAGCAACGGCGATGGCACGTCGCATAGAGCTGTCAGATGCGTTGTTTGCTAAGCGGAGGCCCATAAACTCGAGCTTAGCGGAGTCGAAGTCCTCGTTATCGTCGGCTCGGAGCGCGTCGACAAGGCCGTGCACGGCATCGCCGTGGAAGGCGTCAGTACCCTGAGTCCCCATCCCCGATTCGTCCGAGGCAAACGAGGACAGACGGTTTCGCGGTATGCCATCGGGGTCGCCGGTATGGAGCGAGCCAGAGAAGGAGAGGCCGTCGTCTGAATCGTGTGAGTCGTCCGGGTGCAGTGTGGAAACCGAGTCGCTGGAAAGATTGAGTTCTGCTAGGGAGTAGAACAAGGAATTCTCGACATGCGCAGGATTATTTTCGTCCCCATCTTCGTCTTCGTCCTCGTCTCTCTGCTCCTGGTAGAGAGCGCCTTTACCACTCTGGCCAACAAGTGAAGTGTCATTTGCGAAAGGGGCGCTGCCGTTCATGACGAGGGATATTCTTGGTGCAGGCGCGGATTGTAGAATTTGTCCGTCCCCAATTTGTACCCCGAAGGAAAGCAGAGTGCCCTCTGGGATCTGGCACCCCTTTCCAACCACCACGGAATCGGCTAGAATGGAACGCACCACCGAGGACTCATCCCCAATGATGGCGTCATCCCATATATAGCACCCATCAATGCTCACATTTTGGCCAATTTTGCACCGCCTGCCGATGACACTCCTGGACACTTTCGCCCAGTCGCCAACTTCACTGCCCTCCCCAATGACCGACTTCGTGATGGTGGCCTCCTTGGATATTTGGACACCCCTTTCCAAACATGTACCCTCCTTGGTCCTTCTGAACGACTGTCCGCGGCCCAGGTTGCTGTCTGGGACAAAGGGGTAGGTCCATCGTCCCATAACGTCCTTGGAGATGCAGTCGTACATTTTGAGGCTGTGGGCTCGCGCAGCGTAACCGGTTTCTAAGATCTCAGTGTAGATCAACTTGCCGTTCAGCTCGAAGTCCTTTAACACCCCGTGGAGGAAATTCCTCCTAGGCTGCTCATAGTCGAAGCTCTCCGACCACAGGGCCAGCACCTCGGGTGTACATATATCGATCCCGCAGTCTATTACATCTGTGCGAAGCTCGATATCATCGTGTTCGAATAGTGAGGGGTCCAGAAGAATATTCTTCGACCAGGGGTAAAACTCTTCATACTGCAGACACCGCCCAGACGGGTCTAGAGCGAATACCGGTGTAGCAAGCCGAGCCTCTTTCGCCCTGTGCGGCTCCTCCCCTAAAGTCCGCAGCACCATAGTCATGCATGCGTCACGGTTTGCCTCTCTCCTCGCGCGATGTTTCGTGAGAATATCGTCTAGTTTGATGTTGGCGACTAGGTCACCGTGGACGAGGACGAAGTCACCAGCCATGATGTTGCGCTTGTCGAGATCCCGCAGAAAATCGCCAACCGAGGTGGCATCCGAGACACGGATAAACTCGAGTGTCGTGAAGGGGTTTATGACGCTGCTGGGGCTCCATCGTGCTGACTTCTGGATGAACGTCTCGATTTCTTCGGAATGATGGGGTCCGACGTAGATAAAGACCTCCTGGACACCCCCGTGTACCAGGAACTCTAGCGTGTACTCGATGAGCGGCGTGCCGACGAGCGGGAGTAGACACTGG
>Ga0247769_1000354_pt1 | contig 11500 bp, 9 predicted proteins | sample UWRJL166409R6_FD_179942 | JGI IMG/M metagenome (GOLD analysis project Ga0247769, IMG submission 179942) | Plant litter microbial communities from Arlington Agricultural Research Station in Wisconsin, United States - UWRJ-L166-409R-6 | ecosystem: Environmental > Terrestrial > Plant litter >... | reverse complement strand
TTTTGCTTAATTGCCTGTATGCGGACTTGATCTGCTTCTCGGTGGCCGACTTGGTGAGGCCGAGGATCTGATAGGGACCCGGTTAGCCAAGCACGATAAGGTGCAGAAAACTAGACAGGAAGCTAAAAAGAAGGTCGCACCTTATAGTAGTCAGTTGCGCCCAGGGCAAGCTGCACCAAAGCTAGGAGGACCAGCAGCGCTGTCCGGCCGAGCAACATGGTGGCGCCTCGTGTTGCTGGCGGTAAGGGAAACGGGCCAGACTGTCCTCCTCAGGAATCCGGTAGAATCGAGGAATCGAACGTTTGTGTGTGATGGGCGGGAACAAACGGCCGAACCAGAGAACAGGACAGAAAGAAAGAGCGACGAGAAGGGAAATACGTTCAGACGCTGTGAAGGGTGTCCAATTCCAATCTGGTGGAAAAGGTGTGGGGAAAAGGGGACGGCTATCTCGACTTATACATACGTCTGTCGCAAAAGCTTCAAAAAGTACCAGCCAGCGTGGTCAAAGCCGAAAAGGGACCCACCAAGCTAGCTTATCCCTGCCGCCTGCATGTGCTCACTGCTCAGGTGCAGGTGCGACAGGGCTGGACGGCTGACATAATACATACAGACATACGCGGGGCAGGAGTGGCAGGCCAGCTGAGCCCGATAAGATAAAGATTTTATGGAGGCAGCGAGCGAGCAGTTGGAGACGAGAGGCGAGAGCTTGGGCGACCCTGATGGCTCCTTCTCCTCCGTCGTCATATTCAAACTTGGAATGCAACTAAACCGCCTCCAATATGGCCTCCAAACGATATGCATTCGTGCCAATGGATGATAAGCCAGCGGCTCCCTCTTCCTCGAGAAGCGACCGGAAAGACCGTGATAAAGGGGACCGAAGAGACAGGAAACGCGACCGCTCTCGCGATCGATCGCGGTCTCCACGACGCCACAAAAGCCGGCGGCACGATGGTGACGAGTCGCCCCGCCATCGCTCCCGATCGCCCCGGGAAGATAGGGGAAGCAGTTCCAAAATAGCAACAAGCAGAGGTGGTGATTCTCGACGGGAGGACCCCAAAATTCTCGACCTTCGCTTGAAGTCGCGACAAGAGTACCTCGCGAAGAGGGAGGCCGAGAAGCTTGCACTACTGCGCAAACAGGTCGCCGAGGAAACCGCCGAACTGCGATCTGGCGCCCGACTGTCGGAGAGGGAGAAGGCCGAATTCGCAAAGAATCGCGAGATCCTACGGCTGGCCGAGGAGCGCGCTCGGATCGACGATTACCAGGACGGTTACCGCCTGCCGGATCAGTACGGGGCCGACAGCAACAAGAAGAAGGATGCGCTCTACAAGCGTCACGTCGAGAAGGACGAGTTTGGCAATGAGAAATTTGTCACCGAGTACGAGGAATGGGAACGGGAGCAGACGGTCAAGGCCAAGGCTCAAATCCAGAGTCGAGAGCGGGAGGACGGTGGGGAATACGACTTCCTCCTAGATGAAGATGCCATAAGCTTCGTCCGGGATGCAGCGGCGAAATACGCCCAACCGAGCGATGGGCTGACCCCCGAGCAGAGGGTTCTCAGGGACAAGATCGATGCCGCCGAGAAGGCGCACAGGACAATTCAAGAGGTACGGAAGAGCTTGCCCGTCTACCAGTATCGGGATGCTTTTCTGGATGCCATCAAAGATCACCAAGTTCTCATCCTGGTCGGCGAGACCGGATCGGGAAAAACGACACAGATACCACAGTACTTGCATGAGGCCGGCTTTACCGAAGGCGGTGCGAAGATCGCATGCACCCAACCGCGCCGTGTCGCGGCCATGAGCGTAGCAGCACGCGTGGCTGATGAGATGGGCGTCAAGGTTGGACACGAAGTTGGATATTCGATTCGTTTCGAAGACTGCACCAACGACAAGACGATTCTCAAGTACATGACAGATGGTATGCTCCTCAGGGAGATGGTGACGGCTCCGACGCTGGAGGACTACTCGGCGATCATGATCGATGAAGCTCACGAGAGAACCGTCCATACCGATATTCTTTTGGCTCTAATCAAGGATCTCACCCGAGCCAGACCGGAGTTAAAGCTGATCATCTCGTCCGCGACTCTCAACGCGGAGAAGTTTAGCGCCTACTTTGATGATGCGCCCATCTTTAACGTCCCCGGTCGCGTACACCCTGTGGAAGTGTACTACACCTCTGCTCCGGAGAGCAATTACCTGGAGGCCAGCTTGGTGACGGTATTCCAAATTCACGCTTCGCAACCAGAGGGCGCTATTCTTGTGTTTCTTACAGGCCAGGAAGAAATTGACCGGGCATGCGAACGCGTTGAGGAGATCAAACGGAAACTTGGGAGTCGGGTGCCAGAAATCATCGCCTTGCCAATATACGCCAACATGCCTTCGGAGATGCAGGCAAAGATATTCGAGCCTACGCCTCCGAAAGCACGCAAAGTGGTCTTTTCGACAAATATCGCCGAGACGTCTCTCACTATCGACGGTGTGGTATATGTGATAGATTGCGGCTACGTCAAAGAGAATACGTTCAGTCCTGTTGGGACAACGGGACAGTCTACTCTGGCCGTGGTACCATGTTCTAGGGCTGCCGCGAACCAGCGTATGGGCAGAGCTGGTCGCGTCCGGCCTGGTAAGTGCTTTCGACTCTACACCAAGTTCGCCTATCTCTCGGAGATGGACGAGTCACCCACACCTGAGATCCAAAGGACTTCACTTTCAAGTGTTGTCCTCCAGCTCAAGGCCCTCGGAATTGAGGACCTTCTCGGCTTCGATTTCCTCGATCCACCACCGACAGAGCTCCTCATCAAGTCCCTCAATATGCTCTACGCCCTGGGCGCTCTCAACAGTGCGGGCGCTCTCACGCGGGTCGGCCGGCAGATGGGTGAGTTCCCAGCCGAGCCGATGCTGGCCAAGGCCCTCATCGCGGCGACCCAAGAGGGATGTGTCGAGGAAATGCTCACGATAGTATCAATGCTCGGCGAGATGGCCACGCTGTTCTTTCGACCCAAAGACAAGAAAGTACATGCCGACAGCGCGCGCGCGCGCTTCACGGTGAAAGACGGCGGCGACCACCTAACGCTGCTCAACGTCTACAACCAGTGGGTCGACGCAGACTACTCGCCCATCTGGGCCAAGGAAAACTTTCTGACGCAGCGCTCACTGACCCGCGCCCGCGATGTCCGCGACCAGCTGGCTAAGCTGTGCGATCGCGTGCTGGAAGGCTCCGAGTCGACGTGCGGCGGCATCTCCAACATGCGTCCCGTGCTGCGCGCGCTTACGTCTGCCTTCTTCCTCAACGCCGCCCGTCTGAACCGTGGCGGCGACGGGTATCGCACGCTCAAGACCTCCATGACGGTATACGTCCACCCCAGCAGCGTGATCAAGGGCATGGACCCCCCGCCCAAGGTCATCATCTACCACGAGCTCGTCGTCACCTCCAAGGAGTACGTGCGGAGCGTCATCCCTATCGAACCCGAATGGCTGAACGAGTTTGGCGGACATTACTACGACAAGAAAGATGTGCAGCAGATGATGGTGAAGAAACTGCCCAAGGAAAGGAAGTATTAGAATAGAACGGAACAGTGTCATCCGCGCTCGGCCCTACGTTGTGGCCTTGCCTCATCTCATGGTGTTGCGGTGCTGTACATCAGGCAGCCGGTACACAGGATTGGATTTTTGGGTAGGTTGATAGCGACCTCTTGCAAACACAGGTGGCGTGATTGCTTTCTGGCTCGGTCTCTCGTGGCAGAGAGGTAGCAAGCAAGCGAGGAAGGGGTCAGCAGGTATGGCAGATGGCCAAACTACATGCGTTGTGGAAGATACCGGAATCATGGAATTTACTGCATAGTTAGCGAGCTTGATATGGATGTGGTATCGTATTACCCCTTCTTTGTTGGACACATCAGACGTTTAGTGCTTTGGAGCGCATCCCCCTCCCTGGTCCTGTATCCTAGATGATACAGGACACAAGCAGCCATGATACATACGAGATCGACGCGAAAACACGTTCATCTCGAATCTCGTACAGTCACTACGCAATCTCTCCGCTGGCAATATTTGCTGAATGCATATGCGCTTTGTCCTGTTCTATGGCATGGCTTGCCACGTCAACGACGGGACTGGAAAACCCAGTTGCTGACCCACACCTACTCTCACATTCCGAAGCGGAGAAGAATCAATGCTCGCCTATAATACACAGTCGGTGTTGGTCATTATTTTCCCCTTTTGCTAGGCATCCCCTCCTATAACCTCCCACCTCTGGGAACGAAAGCCCCCGGTTTACGTCCTGCCCACGCTCATCAACAGATTCGTCCCCTTGCCACCTCCCGGAAGGTACGCCACATTCGGGTTGGAGGCCAATGTCTGCGCGATCTCCCTGCTGGCCTCAATCTTACGGATCTGGATGAGGCCGTCACCCGCCTTGGCGATGGCCTTGCTGATGGTCTCGGCACTCTCGGCTTCGCCCTCGGCGCGGATGACATTGGCCTGGCGCTCCTGCTCGGCGCGCTCGACGATGAAGCGCGCACGTTCGGCGTCTTGCTGGGCGATCTGTTTCTGCTCGACCGCCTTGGTGAACTCCTTGCCGAAGGTCATGTGGGTGATGGACACGTCCTCGAGGGCGATGTTGAACTCCTTGGCTCGCTTGAGTAGATCCGTCCTGATGCGGTTGGACACGGCCTCGCGCTGGGTGATAAGCTCTGCGGCGTCGAACTGGGCGACGATGGCCTTAAGGACTTCGTTGCCGATCGAGGGGAGGACACGCTCGTCGTAGTCTTGGCCGAGGGACTAAGGAGAGGAGAGGTTTTCGTGTTAGTGTTGGTCGGGAAGGGAAGAGGGGGCGGCAAGGGAAGGAAGTTAGTTACTTGGTAGATCTTGGGGAGCGCCTGGACGTCCGGTCGGTGTAGTACTCGGAGTGTGAGGCTGACCATCTGCAAGTCCTTGCTACCCGTCGTCGTGCCGATGGTCCGGGCCTTTGTTCGCACGTCGAAGACGATGGCCTTTTGCAACCAGGGGACGAGGAAGTGTGTGCCCTCGTTGATAACCGTCTCCTTCACGCCCGAAATCCTGTCGAAGATGACTGCCCGGGAGCCGCCCTTGACGTCGTAGATGGAGTTTTGGAGGAGGCCGACGCCGATGGCTGCCGGGACGGCGAACCGGTAGAGAGCGTTCAGCCCGCTAGCCGCCATTGTGACTTATTTTGTTCGGTGGTCGGCTGGGAGGTGTGTTGTATATGTCTGTCGGGCAGCTGGGCTGGGAGAGCTTGAACCTGAGCTTCGTAAACTGGGTTGAGCTTTCCAAACGGGCTAGTGGAGCTTCCCTCTCGTGTCGTTGCTTGTCAAAAAGCGGAATGCCTGGGAGAGAAATGGTCCGTGCCACCTCAAGGTGAGCCTCGGTGAGAGGCGAGCCGGGTTGCGGCTGAATTTTTGGCGAACACCCATCGCAGCGCTAAACCGATTTTGGACGAGCCGTTGGCTTGTTTCTCGGGCTTCTTGTGGAAGCTCTTCCCGAACCCTCCCGACTGCCGTCTTCAACCACCAATTGAGCCCCAACGCGAGCTTCGATCACCCAATTCACGATGCGCCCGACACAGACCATGATGGGAGGTGGTGGCGGTGCTCCCATTGGGAGGTTCAACAGGTTCGTTCGCCCCGTTACAGCCGGGTTGGAGTTTGGATCCGCATGATGCGTCTTTTCCGTTGTGGACGCAAGACACAACCCATAGACAGCTGCCCCTCCGCTGCAATACCATGTATGACTGATTTTCGTGTTCTGAGCAGATATATTGGAGGCTGGGGTGATATGGGTTAGTAGCGCGAATCCCGGAACCGTTTACTCCCGACCCGCATGATAGGACGAGAGGCCGATCACCATGTCAAACGATCACGATGAAGGCGACTCTTGCGTCGGGATGTTATAGATAAATTTCTGACGCGGGATGCTTTAATAGGTGGCATGAAGCAAAAGGGAATCATTACCTACGGAATCAGCTCGAACCGTCAAAACCCCTTCGCCGGTGCCTTCCACGACGCCATCTTCAACACCTGGAGGCGTTTCAGCGCCCAGGTTCTCTACATTGCGCCGCCATTCATTGGGGCTTACATGATAATGGACTGGGCTACACATCGGTACAGTCTCGAAAACACGGCCTTGTGGCTGGCCATCTGTGCTGACACACTGTAGGAACGAGTACTTGAACTCCAAGGCTGGCCGGGCTGAATTTGGTGGCTCTGAGGAGTAAGGGGCAGGACCAGGCTGGACTGAGACACCCTGGAGCGGGTATGTGCTAATTAGATCACCCTGTATATCACCAATCCGTCGACCTCCCAGGGTCGACTTGAGCTGGGTATAGACTTTCTTACCTTTACCATCTTGGCGCCGAGTTACCATCCGGAGACGAAGGGGATATGCGAAGAGAGCCTCAAATTATTTCCTCTGTCACTCCAAACGCCGAAGCACACATCACATCAGCCCTTTGGAGAGTGCGTGATCATGAGCTGGACTGAACAAGAACATATGATATCTCAAAGCATCAATGATCCCGCCCGTTTGGCTCTGGACACACGGAGCTGCCCGCATTTTGGTTCCTGATAGGTCCAGACACATGTGGTGGCCACCCGAGCACAGAATGATGGACACCATCAGGATCAGAGGCCACACTCTGACCTCACAGCCTTGTGTTGCATAGACGGACACTTGCCGTGTCCTCTCGTTCTAGATTCAACTCGAGGGAAGGAATGGACATCCATACAACGAAAACTGAACATACAATCGAGATGACTGGATGCTACTCGACCATAACAGCCTATCACGTTCTGGGATATTGAAGTACGCATCCAAAGGTGTCAGTCAATAAAAGGAACCTACTTTGTCAGCGTAGGAGCTACTGTCTCGAGTGCTTGAACAATGTGTACTTTATACCCAAGCCGGTTCGGGCATGACTCGGGGTAAGGTAGGCAACGTATGTATGCTGCGTTACAGGTCATAGCTCAGAGCTACAAGTAACAATCACACGCCTTGTTCCCGAAAACGAGTCAGTCGAGAGAACTCGAGGTTAGGTAAAGAAGTGTGTTGGCGCATTGCAAAGAGCCTAACGAGGCTATAGAACACAGAATTTCGCTCGTGGCTGGACGCTGTCATATATACTCAGCGTTTATCTGCCTTCTCGTTTTGGGCCGGGTTTTCCAAGTCTCAAAAATCCACACTCAAGAATGAGATCCCGAGATCGGGCGGGTATACGGTATTGTTGGCCCCGCGGCGATGTTGGCGGGATGTCATACATTGCTGTCATTACTCTACAAACCCCCTCTCTTCCATTCCCAATACAGAACGGGACGCTTCTTTCGATGGTCTAGATTTTCTGAATAGGCGGCATGCAGGTAGGTAGGTATTCGACCCGGACGAAGTGGTATTGTGCTGCTGCGGGTGGCAGGTTTTGAATGTCAGCTGGGGGTGGTTGGACACGTGAACACTTGGGGTTGAATTGTTTGCGCCTTGTAAGTGCCGGAAATAATCTAGTCCAAGAGTTCTTGTGTTGGGTTTCTCGCAGCGGGGCACAATACAAAATACCTCTCGCTATACATTTGACGTGAGACATCCCCGTTCGGTTTTCAGCCCAATGCTATTGGCTTTCGAATGTCCTGTCGTGAAACATCTGGCGCCAGAGTACCTCGTGTATGTTGTGCCGATATAAATGCCACTCACTACTGCTTCAAGATAAGGTATTGTACAGTACAATACAACACAGTACCTAAGGGGCCTAGGCGGGCACCTATGAATATAATTTAGTAAGGGACTCCTGTAGCTATGCCCTCAATTGCGATGAGGGATGACCCCGCCAGATATACTACGGATAACACGCCTCTCAACATTTGGTGTAGACAAACCGGTGAGAAATGGGGCAGGGGAAGAGTCCATTTGTTGAGGCCCAGTCCCTCCCGTGATCTCGTGAAGGGTAACCCGTGGTCGGTGGTTCGCTTTTAGTGTGCCAATAAATCGCCCGCTTTTTGGCGCCTTTTTGGCCCACGTCAGGTTCCTGGACTCGGCCTTCTGCAGCGAGTGAGACATCCTTTTTTTTCTGGGGCGCGAGCGAGTGAGACAGCAGCCGCGGCCTCTGCAAAGACCTGCAAGCTGGCCAGTTCCCGTCCAAAATATTGCATTTTCCCCCTTGCGGAATCTTGTCGGTTTGCCCAGGAGACCCGTGGACGTTTCGGCCAGACGTGGACAGCAGAAGAGGGAGAAAAACAATCGATCCCATCGGGCTCCAACTTTCTGGGAGCCGAGGCTGACGACACTGCCTTACGGGGCCCCCTCGTCGGCCTGTGCCCCCGTCGCTCCACCACCCCCCAGTGAGTGCCGCTTGATCGTCCACCACTCAGCACCTCAGCACTGTCATCAACAGCCGACTGGACCTTTTGCACTCCTCCAGAGCACGACCGTAGCTTGGAGCGAACAGCGATTGCGCCGTCCACAGTGCACCCTACCACCTCACAGATTGGCATCCCTACACAGATACCGTTACCTAGATTTATTCAATCGTCGACCCTCATCCCGTCCGAGCTCGGCATTGGCGCATCTCCGGCAACCCCCCTTCATGGCTCGCTCCATGTCGGCGGCAAGATGAACTCCCTCAACATCATCTCAGCACGTGTTTCCCCAACCGCGAGCCCGGCACCGACACGGACGAATTCCCTAAGCGCGTTAAGTCTCGCCGTAAGCCCAGAGACGGACAGGTCGCGGCGGAACAGCGAGGACGCGCTCGTTACCAACGAGAAACTGACGGCTGAGCCCGAGACCTTTCCCACCGATAATGCCCACACGGACGATCGCGACTTTGCTGTCGATGAGAGCACCCCGCTCTTGTCGTCACCTCCGACGAAGGAGGTGAGCTCGCGGGGCGCTCCCTGGGCTACGCTACCCAAGCGCATCGCAACAACTTTCCTCAACTCCCTACGATGGATGCTGTCCACGCTCGCCGCGCCAGGGGTTTATTTGATAGCCTGCCTATATGACGAGGCCGGGAACTTCGCGCCGTTCCGGCAGTTGAGGAAGCTATTTGGGTTTCATGGGGGGAGTCCGACGAAGATGGCGATGGCCTACCAGGAGGCCGAGGCCCTCTCCGAGAAGAGCCGGCTACACGGCGCTCATCGCCGTGGAGATAGGGGCTCGCGGCTGGCTGGTTCGAGTGGCTCCTCCTCCTCCTCCGGGCTGTCTTCGGAGTCTGAGTCGGATCCGGACCGTGACAGGCAGGGTGGCATGCGAGGTGGCAGCGGGAGGCACCTGCGCTCCAAATCATTGCCAGACTCGGAGGAGATTGCGCCCGCCCGCCGGTCTATCAGGATAAAACTGCATTCGGACGATTCCTTGCGGCAGCGGAAGCATAAGAAAACGCAGTCAGCAGGCGTGCGAGGCAGCGGATCCGGAGCCGACGCCGCGGCTCCCAAGGACATATCGGCGCAACTCAAATCACCCACTTCACCGGCCGGCGCGCTCACGAAATACCCCAAAACTCCGGCGCCGCCTCGCCCGCTTATACCGCGACGGCAGCCGTCGTACATCAACGCGGACCCCGGGCCGCTCCAACATCAGAAGACGCTGATACTTGACCTCGATGAGACCCTGATCCACAGCATGTCCAAGGGCGGAAGGATGAGCACGGGGCATATGGTGGAGGTACGGCTCAACACGACGTACGTCGGCGTCGGGGGGCAGGCGAGCATCGGGCCGCAGCACCCGATCTTGTACTATGTGCACAAGAGGCCACACTGCGACGAGTTCCTACGACGGGTGAGCAAGTGGTATAATTTGGTGGTGTTCACGGCGTCGGTGCAGGAGTATGCCGATCCGGTCATTGACTGGCTCGAAGCGGACCGGAAGTATTTCTCGGCACGGTACTACCGGCAACACTGTACCTTCCGGCACGGGGCGTTCATCAAGGATCTGAGCTCGGTCGAGCCGGACCTGAGCAGGGTCATGATCCTTGATAACAGCCCGTTGAGTTACATGTTCCACGAAGGTGAGTGCCATTCCGCCGGCGATAACCCCTGGCACGCTGACTGATATTCTCTGCCCGTAGATAATGCTATTCCGATACAAGGCTGGATCAGCGATCCGACAGATGGCGATCTGATGTATCTCATCCCCTTCTTAGAAGGCTTACAGTATGTTTCCGACGTTCGTGCTCTGCTAGCGCTGCGCGGCGGTGAAGATGGACAACATATGGCATGACACGAACGTTGGGATGACTGGCGCAGCAAGGGAGGGATGGGCCCGGCCGGGGAAAACGGGAAGGGTTCAATCATAAACAATGGCTTGAGGGGTTTTGCGTTGTAGCGGCAGCGGATGGGCATTCTATAGGGAGTCGTCTCGTCTTTTTCTTACATCGTGTATTATTCTTGGCTTTTCTGCATGGCCGTTGTAGACCCTGTTTCGGCGGGCTAGAGGACCCTGACTGTGTAGTTCCATGGATGGGAGCGTCGAGAGTAGATGAAGGCTGAACGCGGTGATTGGGCGGTTGGTGACTGGGTTTACATATCACAGTTGAGGTTACATACATTTCAACATGTCTGGATATTTTCAGGGGCTGATGCCAGAGCAACCACGCACCTTCAACCAAGGGGGGTTTCTTGTTCGAGGTGGGGTGAAGCAGCGAGGGTGAGCATGCATGGAAACAAATTGACGAACCACCGGCCCACGGCGAGGCAGTGGGCACTCGGCTTCCCGCGGTACGGGAAGTATGATCTGCCTGTGTGACGCAAGCAGGCAGCTCAGAGCTGCTCAGCGGGTTTCTACCGTACCTACTCTACTGCTGCGCGCATTGTTCATTGCGGATCGCGGAGGGAAAACATTGGCGAGTGGTTATTCTCAGATTCGCATAGTTCTTGCTCAGAAGTAGGGTACCCTGGGTAAATTGCACTCGTCTTCGGTCTTCCTCGGCCGGGGGATGCAATTCATAGAGATCCTTCAAGCGCGATGGCATTGGTTTCGCCTCATCGTTCGCGAATCCAGCAAGCAAGCCGGTGAGAGCCGACCCTAGTGTATGGAGGTGCCTGGGGAAGCCAGCACTGCTGCACTGGGGTGAAAGAGCACCAGGCCGGATTGGGCTTGGCGGGCAACCAATCGGTGTGTGGGGAAGCTGGCGTCGTTCTGCCAGGGTCCGCGAGTCCGCGTCGGGGAACTGGGGGGAAGGTGGTGACATCATCTTGCAGGCCCGCACAAAGCCACCCGCCGCCGAGACGACCTTAGCAACCCATGGAGCTTCTCCCTCAGGCGGGATGTACCTACAAACTGGGTCAGGAAAAGCCCGGGGAGTGTACACAGTGTTCAATGCGCGCACTCCGCCTACCTTACATAGTACAAAATACGATGTGATGATGTATGTAACGGATGGAGGGGCAACATTGGGGTGAGGGGGAGGGAAAAAGTATGGAGCTCAGGTGAGGAAGGGAGATGGATTGATTGGTTTTTTTTGGTCTCTTGCCCCCAACAGGTACTGCGTAGAGAGAGGT
>Ga0247769_1000353_pt1 | contig 11501 bp, 16 predicted proteins | sample UWRJL166409R6_FD_179942 | JGI IMG/M metagenome (GOLD analysis project Ga0247769, IMG submission 179942) | Plant litter microbial communities from Arlington Agricultural Research Station in Wisconsin, United States - UWRJ-L166-409R-6 | ecosystem: Environmental > Terrestrial > Plant litter >... | reverse complement strand
TGCTGCAGGATCCAGCGCGCGGGTTTCTCCGAGAAACGTCCCTCGCGGGTGCTGCCAATAACGACGGAAATGACGGTCATGTTTACTCCTTGGACAAATGAACTCGGTTACCTTTAGTAACTAGCGCTAGAATGATCACCGCGAACCGATCCCACAAGGAGGCACTTTTTTGATACCGAGTGATAAACACGAGCCCGGCGAATGCGGCGCGATCAGCGAGACGCTCGCGCGCATAGGCGACAAATGGACGGTGCTGGTCGTGGAGATGCTCGCCGACGGGCCGGTGCGCTTCAGCGAGCTACGCCGAACCATCGGCAACATCTCGCAGCGCATGCTGACGCTCACGCTGCGTGGGCTCGAGCGCGACGGGCTGGTCACACGCACCGTCTATCCCACGATTCCGCCTCGTGTCGAGTACGAACTCACGAAACTCGGGCGCACGCTACGCGAGCCCCTGATCGCGGTTGCTGAATGGGTGAGAAAGCACCGGCCCGCGATCGTTGCGGCGCGACAGGTCTTCGATACGGGAAGTACGGCAAAACCCAGCCATCGGCGGGAACCGCGTCGGGTACCTAAACTTCCTCGCTCTCCGCGAGGCCTCCGCTCGGACTGATTCGCTGCGGCCGTTCCGGTCCGGCAACAATCGTACTGACGCACACCACATCTCTTGACAGGTGTTGTGACTATTTGCGGGCACTCTGTAAGGACGGCAGCCGACGCCCACTCGGCTTGCACCTCGCGTCACAGGAGTACGTAATGATCGAATCCCCTATGACCCCGGAACAGCAAAAAATGCTGATTTCCTGGCAGCAGCACACCTACACGGAATTCGCGCTGAGGGATGCAGAAGCGGCTGTCGCAACGATGACAGAAAATCCTTACGTATTGCTCGTGCCCTCGGGCACCGGTGGCGAAGGTCGCAGGGCAGTGCTCGATTTCTATACCCATTCGTTTCTGCCGCACATACCGCTGGACCTCGAACTGACGCCGATATCCAGGGTATTCGGACGCAACCAGATCATCGAAGAGTCGGTCGCACGCTTCACCCACAATGTGCGAATGGACTGGATGCTGCCGGGCGTGGAACCCACCGGGCGCCGGGTGGAGTTCGTGATGGTCAGCATCGTCGGCATGCAGGACGACAAGGTGGCCCACGAACGCATGTACTGGGACCAGGCTACGGTGCTGTCCCAGCTTGGCGTTCCGAATCATGGGGCGGCCAAGGGCGGAATCGGCAGTGCCGCGACACTGTTGCGGATGATGAAGACGCGAGAGGAAGCTTCGCGGACCCGATAACATCGGCGGCTCGACAGATGTAGTGTTCCGTCTTCCTCGCTCGATCTCTCGTCCGCCAAGTACTTCCGCTACAAATCTGTATCCGCGATTTCACATCCAATCAATGCGAACGAACCCTTGGCGCCGGCGCCGGCCACTTGGAGCTGTCTTGTTCGCGCACGACCAGCAGAGTCTCTTGACTGACGATCATTCAGGCCGCTTCATCGGAAACATTCGAAACGCCTGGGATTCTCACATCCACCCTCACAGCAACACAAAAACATTCTAGTTGACGGGCTTCAACCAGCCTCCTATGGTTACATCGAGCAAAATTTCGTCGCGCAGAATCCTGCAGAACGAATTTAACTATTGCCAGAATTTCCATGAGCTCGGTCCAGGGAGATGAAATGCGCGAGTTGTTACTTTGTTTTTCACTGTTCGTCGCTAGTTTTTCCGCATCCGCCGATGAGACGGTTACAGATGCGCTCATCGTTCGTTTTTATGCCCAGGGAGTAGCTGAAAGCAGCGCCCATCTCATTGCGACCAGTAAGACCGTGGACGCATCCTGCAATGGTCGTCTGTACATAGATTTCCCCGACAAGGCGCTATTCACCGTGGCCTTGGCGAAGCATATTGCGGGAACTCCAGTCGACATCATTTACAGGCCGGCAGGTGGCGACCGGAACGCATTCGGCCACGGTACATTCCACTGTCGAGTCCTGAGCATTTTTTAAGGGCTATTTAAGTAGTAGCTGCCGCTCTTTATTCACGGCAGTTAGAACATTCCGTCGGCTGTGTGAAACAGAAACGCAATTTTTTCAACGAGACGCGTGCTCCTGTAACCCGCTTCGCTCGTTGTCACAGCGATTATCTTGCCTTGTGAATTAGGCGCCCTTGCCTTCGGTACTTCAGACGGAGACGACAGATGGACCAGCAAGCACCGATGGGACGAAGCTCAGTGCGCCAAGCTCTGTTTTTCAGCTTCTGCCTGTGGGCCCTGACCCTGGCGTTCGACGTCAGTGCACAGGAGCGAAGCTTCCAGATGACACTCATGGAAAGCAGCGATCACAGCTATGTGGATCTGGATTGGATCGCGCCTCCCGATGAGGCGCCAGCCGCTCCACGGCGAATGATACTTCAGATTGGTCACTTCCTCGACTTCGAAGGCGAGGGTGCAGGCACCGTCGATTTCTACATGTCGAAGCTGACTCAACAGTCGTACAACTGGCAGCAAGTTGCTGCGGTCATGATCGACGAACCCTACTGGAATGCAACAGGCCGCGTAATTACGGCTGTTCCCTGCCCCCCGTCCCCTGGCACCCAACCCGATACACGATACGCCGATATCGTCGAAAGAATGGCCCGAATGGCCAGCCTTGCAACGGCTGTAAAGCGAATCTCGTCGAACACGCGCTTTTGGGTGAACTTCAGCCGTCCCGAAATGGATTGGATGGATCCGATGAAGAGCCTGGCCTGTACGCACGACCTGATGAAGTCGTATATCGACGTCATCTCGGTCGACATCTACGAGGCCGACTTCAATAGCATGGTCAAGCCGTACTACGATTGGATCCTTGCGAATCGCACTCGCACGCAGCAACAGCTCGCATTAGTCCCGGGTGTGTTTACGATAGCTACGTCGCCACATTGGTCTGCCACGCAGGTTGCCGGCGCGCTGGCGGCATATTTCAGCTACGCCAACTCCACCAATGCGGCAGCAGGGAAACCGGTCGTCTGGCTTATCGCTGGCTGGCCCGCCACCAACAGGGTAGATCCGGTTGGAAACATTAGTTTTCGCGGCATGTTCGACGCTGCGAACACGGTCATACGCGATCGCTGGAGGCTGGAGTCCATCAAGTCACCGGGCGTCGATTCTTCAGGGCGAGTCAAATCGGCTGTGCTCTCTGTCATCCTGGATAGCGAATCCTGACCTGCATATGCCCCCAGTCAATTCCACCCTTCGAGCCAAATGCAAAGGAAGCGTAGCTGCCACTAGCCCAGCCACGCGAATGCTCCTATGAGGACGCATGAAGAGAACAACAAAGCGGTCGGAACGACGATGCGAAGGATGAATCGCGCCCTCCACTTGCGTCGCCAGGCGCGAACGCCCGTGTAACTGAAGTAACCGACGATCGCGCTGGCGACGAACCAAGTCTCAGGCGGCAAGTCAGATGCAGGTTCCTCACTCGCGATCTGTTCCAGAATCACGAATGGAAGCATGAACACGAATCCCCAATAAACAGCGAGGATGAGTGCTGCGGCGAATTGCCACTGCTTATGGATCAGGTCTGGCACGTCTCTCGTTTGGCTAACGATCCGTTTGCGGATAACTTGGCGCGTGCTAGATAACATCGCCGCCGATCTGCATGCAAGTCCCTATCGGGCGAGGCAGGTGCTCGTCATCCGACAGAGTCCTGGTACAGTGGGCGCCGACTGGCCATGTTTGACGCTTGGTCATGAATGCCAGAACATCACCCCCCCCCGCTCTGGCAGCACATTCGTAGAGAATAAAAGGATAACGTGATGTCAAATCGAACCCGCAGGATTGCAGGACTCGTTGCGATCGCATTGCCAATGCTCGGCGGGTGCGCATCCAACGTTTCACAGGTGCGCATGCGAGGCGCCTTGGACCTGGGTTGCGACCCCGCGAATTTGAACGTGCAGCTGACCGAGAGGCCGTACATTGGAGTGACGCGCTATGAGGCGACAGGATGCGGCACGACCCGATCTTACGTATGCCGCGCTCGATTTTATTCCGTGGGCCTGCTTCCTGTGGGCGAACGAAGCTGCAAGCAGTCGGGCGAGCAGCCTGATGCGGTGATCTCCCCGCCCGGCCGCGTAGCGTTTTAGCGATTTAATTTTCTCGTTGCGCAGCTCGCGCATACCGCCGAGGGGACACACCCATTACGCGTTTGAAAGCAGTGTTGAATGCGTGCTCGGACTCATAGCCGAGAGAACTGGCGATCCGCGTCAGCTTGTCGCGACCGCCGACCAGCTTCTCTCCCGCCAACATCATTCGCCATCGCGCAAGATAGGCAATCGGCGTCTCACCCGTACGCTCCCGAAATCGCTCGGCAAACATGGAGCGGGACATCCCCGCTCGCGCGGCGAGTTCCTGCACCGTCCATGCAAGCGCCGGGTCTGCATGTATAGCGGCAATGGCCGCACTCAATTGCGGGTCCACCAGCGCGGCCAACCAGCTCACATCGTTGATCGGCTGCTCTGACAGATATAATCGCAGCGCTTGCACCAACATCATTTGCGCAAGTTGTTGCGCGATCAACGACGAGCCTGGCCGCGCCTCCCGAAACTCTTCCATCATGTGCTCGATGGACAGGCGCAATCGCTCGCGATCGCCCGAGGTCTTAACCAGCAAAAGCGGCGGCATGGTCTGCAACAGCACTTCGGCGTGGCGGCCGCTCACTTCGAAGCGGCTGCCGATCAGGTAGATGTCTCCACCACCGTTATAAGTGACGATCTCACCGCTTCGATTGGGATCGAGCACCTCGCTTGCCCGCATCGGTGCGACGCCCGGGGAGCTGCCAATAGTCACCGGACGCCCGCTGGGCAACACGAAGCAGTCGCCCGCATGAAGTTGTAGAGGATGTTCGAGACTCTCCATCGATAACCAGCAACTGCCCCTGACTACGGCGTAGCACTTGATGCGGCCCGCAAGGTCGTCGAGCGTGAGCGCCCAAGTCCCGCCGGCGTCGAATCCTGCGGTGATGTAGCTGCGAGGCTTCAAAAGCGAGAGAACCTCGGAAAGGGGGTCCATGCGTGTCCTCGGACGATCGCGAACAAAAATCCGAGTTTCGAGCATAGATGGTCCCACAGCGCGTCGCTAGAGTGACGGTCCATCGACGATATGAGACCAAGCATGAAAGCCGCAGTTGTTAAGACTTTCGGAATCGCGCCCTCTTTCCAGGATTTCCGTGACCCGCAAGCAGGTGACGGTGACAGCGTGGTGACCGTGCGGGCTGCCGCACTGAGCCCGATCGTGAAGGCCCTTGCGGCGGGCAGGCACTATGCAAGCAGTGCGACTGCTGGCTTCGTTCCCGGTGTCGATGGCGTGGGAATCGATGGCGCAGGGCGCCGCGTCTACTTTCTCTTCCCCAAAGCGCCGTTCGGTTCGATGGCGGAACGGTCGCTGGTCGCAAGCGAGATGATGGTGCCTGTACCGGAGACTCTTTCCGATGTGCGAGCAGCGGCAATTGCCACTGCAGGACTCGCCTCATGGATTGCACTTTCGCGACGCGCGAGAGTGCTGGCAGGTGAAACGGTCATGGTCATCGGAGCGACTGGATCGGCCGGCAGCATGGCGCTTCAAACCGCCCGCTACTTGGGCGCCGGCAAAGTCATCGCCATCGGACGAAACGAGGAGAGACTCGCCGCGCTCGATGCCGATGTGAAGATCGCGCTGAATGACAGTGCCGACGAAGCGCTATCCACGCAGTTCGGCGAGCGAGTCGATGTCGTGCTCGACTTTGTGTGGGGTGAACCCGCCACGCGCGTGCTCAAGGCTGCTACGCAACGACGCGGTTCTCCGGCCGGCGAGCCGCGGTTACGCTATGTGCAACTCGGCACGCTTGCCGGCGACGAGATTCCGCTTCGCGGCGATATGTTACGCAGTTCTGGCGTCGAGTTGATCGGCAGTGGCATCGGCAGCGTGGCGGTGAAAGATCTTCTCGTCGGAGCAGGTGAGTTGCTGGCGGCGGCTCCGCGGGCCGGCTTCAACACACCCTTCGAAAGTCTGCCATTGCGATCGATCGCCGATGCTTGGAACGGTGATCCGGACGTCCGATACATCCTCACGATGGAGGAGCGTGAGCCTCGCCGCGATCGCGATTGACTGTTCCGTGCTCGCGGAAGTGTCCCATTGTGCGTCAGGCGCTGCGCAGGCTGGTCCTATTGACGTTTGGCAGTGAACCTCCGAACATCGTCGCTTCCGCGCGTCCCGCAGCCGACTCAGAGTGAACGCATGGGCAAGACATACCTGGTGATTCTTGCACTGCTCGTGTTGTCCGGCTTCGGGGACTCGCTGGGCTTCGTCTATGCCGCGAAGATCTGGCAGAAGGATTCGCTCTCGTGGGTAAACCTCGGGAAGAGCGCCCTCGGCTGGGGCGCCGGCATCAGCATGTACGTTATCGCCCTGCGATTCATGGATCGCGCCGGCATCGTGTCCGCCGAAATCCAGACAGCCGTGTGGTTTGCCATGACCATCATCGGCGTGGTGCTGTTCAGCGGAAAATTCTTCGACTGGCCACGGCTGGAACAAGCGGTTGCAACGCTGGTCCTGCTGGGACTTGGCTGGTTGATGGTCCGCACGGGCGAGTGATTGCTGTCGGAACTTCCCCAACCCACTCGAAGCACAGATCAGATGTTACACCGCAAACGTCGACTCGCCGACGATCGGCTGAAGGCTCATCCGCACTCGCAGGCGCTGAGCGGAAGCGACAACCGCTACCTTCGATCGCAGAAAATCGGCGGTGAGGCCATAGGCGCCCAGGCGATAGGCACCAAAGCAATCGGCACATTAGCCATTGGCGCAATCGCCATCGGCGCCTTGGCTGTCGGCGCGCTCACTATCGGGTGGCTTTCTATCGGGCGTGCTCGAATCCGGCGCGTCGAGATTGGAGACCTCGTGGTCCGCAGACTGCGCATCACCCATGAGTTGGAACTACCGGAGAAGCCCAAATCGGACAGTTGATCGAAGCTATTTCTGTCCGGCGCTGTGGAGCTCGGTAAACGATGGCACTCGACGACAGGCGGTATCATGGCGAACACCGATTCCCGCGTGACGATTCACATGGCGGCGAGCCTCGACGGCTTCATCGCCCGAAAGGACGGGCGCGTCGACTGGCTCGAAACATCCGACGAATTCGCGGATGGTGCGACGATGGACCCGGACTTCGTGGCGGCCTTCCTCAAGACAATCGACTGCTATGTCATGGGCTCGCGCACGTATGAGACGGCGCTGAATTTCGAAGCCAAAGGATTCGGTTGGTCCTATGGCGACAAGCCGACCTTTGTCCTCACCAGTCGCGATTTACCGCGGACGCGTGAAACAGTCGAATTTTACTCTGGCGATCTCGAGCAGCTAGTGAATGCGCGATTGCGACCTGCGTTCCGCTCTATCTGGTTTGTCGGCGGTGGCGCCGTTTGCGGGGAGTGCCTGCGCCTCGGGTTAGCCGATGACGTTCGCTACTCGGTTCTGCCGATCCTGATCGGCACCGGAATTTCATTCTTCGAGAAGCTCGACAGGGATATCGCCTTGCATCTGGTTGAGGCCAAAGCATACAAGAGCGGCATGGTGGCGCTTCATTACGAAGTGCGACACTCGAAGAACTGACTCAGCGGTGGCTCGCAGCTGTCACGCCGGAAGGCTAAAGCCCTCCCTCGGGCGTCAGCGAAGACTCGGACGCCCCCTCCTCCATCCTCCCCCGGCGACCGGGGGAGGAAGTTAGAAGCGGAGCGAAGCCTCAAGGCAACTTGCCGTCGATCTCCTGGTAGACCTTTGCAATCGCAACCGGCGCCTGCGAGCCGATCAACGCCCAACCCCTGTAAGGTCCCCAATCGGCATGCTCGGCGGCCGGGCAATTGGCCGCGGTTTCACAGGCATAACCGGCCTTCTTGAGGCGTCCTGCCTCCTGGATGACATAGGCGGTTGCCTTGCGAGCCTCTTCCAGATCGCGCTTCAACGAGGCTCGATCGTCGACGAACCCATGTCCCGGAACGAACCAGGACGCATCCATCGCCTGCGCTTTCGCTATGGTCGCCACCCACTCGCTCGGGTAGGCCGAACGCATCGCTGGGAATACGTCGCGCAGGTATACCTCGCTCATGAAAAGCACCTTGCTCTGGGGCAGGTAGACAACCAGGTCGCCGCCGGTGTGGGCGCGGCCGAGGTTCAGGATCTGGATGTCGGTCTGCCCGAGACGCAGCGTCTGCTTATCGGCCACCGTTACCGTCGGTGGATTGGGATTCTTTGCCAGCGTCTTCATTGATGCAGGTGTGGCAATGAAAACGACGTCGGGATAGGCCGCTTTGAATGCAGCGTTACCACCGACATGATCGCCATGATCAGAGGCGATCACGACGTTCTTGATGGGCTGCGGCGTGAGCTTCCCGATGTTGTCGACCAGCAGCTGCGACTGTTTCAGATCGCCCTGGCCGTCGACCACGACGACGCCATCGGTGGTCACGACGATCAGACTCACTGTATTGACTATCGTGCCGTCCTTGTCGGGCGCGTGCAGGCCTTCGTAGGCATACACATCCGGCGCGAGTTTCTGCCAGCGCGGGAAGTCGCTCTCCTTGAGGTTGCGTGCGGAAATGGCAGCGGTATGGGGCGCCTCGGCGCCAGATGCTTGCACCGTCGAACCGCAGGCAAGCGCGATCGTCGTCGTGGCCACGGCGAAATTTAGATATTTCATGTTATCCCCCGAAACGATAGGTCCAGGCTCACGCCCGTTATAATTTTTTGAACGCCCAAGCCACATGGAGCCGGCTCCGCGCGAGTCTACCATTCGGTAAAGGCTCTGACGTGTCGGTACCTTCTGACACTTATCTATTCAAACCGCCGGTCGATGTCGGGCAGGTGACGCTCCATGTAACTACATCGGACGCGCACAGACGATGCGAGTGACTCCGCCCAGGCTCATCAAGCCGCCTGTTCTGCCGAGTTCCATCGCGTCGATGAATTCCTGCTCCCATGCAAGCCGATCTTTTTCCGGCAACTCCTGCAGCAGTTGGGTCAAGCCGAATGCTCGAACCCACGCGAGGAGTTCGGAAGCGGTCGCGGCCTCGAACACGGCAGTCTCCATTTCTTCGACGTGCTCGAGGACAAAGCCGGCCTGATTGAGATCGCGGACGATCCGGCCAAGCTCGGCATATCTAAATATCCCCGGTGCTTCCGGGTCGATAATCGGCAGCTGTCGGTAGCGTTCCAGCAGACGCCTCGGGAGCGTGAAGTACGGTACGCGCTGCGGCTCTGCCCAAAATGCGGCGACCAGGATCCCGCCGGACAACAGTGCCCGGCGTGCATTCGCCAGAGCTGCCACGGGCGCCGCCATGTACATCAGCCCCCATCGAGCGGTAACCGCATGGAAATAATCTCCCGGAATGTCCTTCGTCGACTCTGCATTCCCAGCGCGCAGATCGAGGTTCGAGAGACCCTCGCGGTTCGCTTTCTCCCGCGCCATTTGCAGTAGCGCGTCGGAAAGGTCCACCCCCAGAACGAGACCCTGTGGTCCCACGCGCCGCGCAGCCCCAAGCGCTGGCTCGCCGCGCCCCGTGGCAATGTCGAAGACACGCATCCCTGGGCGAAGGTCGCACAGATCCAGCATTCGTTCGCTGACCGGCGCAGTCAGTCGGGACTCGACCTCATCGTATCGTCTCCAGATCGCTTCAGCGGTGAGCAACGGTTGTTGGTTGGTCATGTCGTGGACGTGCTTCGGCGCCGATGACGCTTGGGTTCGATGACGGCGATGTTTCATGTCGAGCCGAATGCGGAAGGTCCAGGCTGCTGCGATTTCGCGCATTGTCTTTGGACGCAAAGCATAGGCAAACCGCGTGCCGTTGCAATGTCCATGGTGAATTCTTTAAATTGCCTGCTTTCAGCAAAAAATCCCCGGACAGGCAAGGACCTCCGCATGCGTTCCCTCGCTTTCGCTTTTCGCGCATGTGCTGTAGCTCGAGCCTGACCGTTATCGGAGCAACTGCGCTTGCGGGCGTACCTGCCCCGGTAGGCAAGCGCGCGCTGTTGTCGTCGACATCGGCCGGCGCGGCGACGCTGACTGCAAAGGATCGCAAGAGCCTCGAAGACGGATTGAAAGAAGTCAACCTGGAGGTCGATACGCGGACGGGAAAGAACTGGTTGATGCTCGCCGTGGTTTCATATGCAATGGGCGAACTGCAATGTCATATCATAGATCGCGCGAATGGACCGATCGACAGATAGAGCATGCGCTCGCGGAGTCGATCGGTCGGTGCATCAACCTGCGGCAGGCATTCCACTCAAACAAACCGCCCTGCTTCCTCGAACGTCAAGCGAGGATTGCGAGGATAGGGCGTGCCCGCCTTGCCGTATCCGAGACTGCAGATGAAGTTGGATTTTATTTTCGTATTCGCAAAAAACGCTGCATCGACACCTGCATTGTCGAAGCCTGACATGGGGCCGCAGTCGAGGCCCAGCGCGCGCGCTGCGATGATGAGGTAGGCGCCTTGCAAGGTGCCATTGCGCATCGCCGTCACTTCGGTGACCCCTGGCTGCTGCAACATCTTTTGAATCATTTCTGCGCGAGTGGGATTCAATTTAGGCAGCGCGTCGGCAAACGCCAGGTCGTACCCGACGATCACCGTGACGGGCGCTGCGAGGATTTTTGCCCGATTGAGTTCCGCCGCCAGCCCCGACAACCTGGCTTTGCCTTCGGCGCTTCTCACCCAGGCGAATCTCGCCGGGCAGCCGTTGAACGATGTCGGTCCCCACTTCAACAGGTCGTAGAGTTCGCGAACGGTCTGCTCCTCGACAGGCTGATCGCTCCACTGGTTGTACGTCCTGGCCTCGCTGAACAACTGGTCGATCGCGGAACGCTGAATCGCACTTGGCACATGCATCTCCTGGCAGAAATTGAAGTTCCATCGTCGAATGCGCGGTCCTGCGACCTGCGCGCAACGAATCGTTGCACAAGCTATCATTCGGTGGTTTCCTTTGGATAGTTCCAAGCAGTAGATTCCGCTAACCGTTCGGTAAGCGTGGGGAACGGAAATTATGCGATTGAACGTGCGCAGGAACCTCGCTCCACCGCGACCGGCTGGATGCCCGATGGGCAGGTGCATGGAGTTGCTGGGAGGGGCGTGGACGGCCGAGATCATCTGGCAACTCAGCGGCGGCCCACGGCGCTTCGGAGAATTGCAGAAGGACATATCGCGGGTGTCGCCGAAAATGCTGAGCCAGCGGCTGCGCAAGCTCGAGGAAAAGACGGTGATCGTCCGCAAGGCGATCGCCTCGTCGCCTCCGTCGGCCGAGTATTCCCTCAGCCCCCTCGGCGAGGAGTTGCTGCCCGTCATAGCGGCTATCGTTAAAGTCGGGACTCGGCTGCAGGCCGCGGAAAACCTGAAACAGAGCTCGAGGCGAGGGGCATCGACTACCCGAGCGGGCGAACCCCGTTGTAGCGCCAAGAGCGCCTGAGCTGGCGAGATATAAATCAGTCCGGACTGTGCCCCTT
>Ga0247769_1000352_pt1 | contig 11510 bp, 6 predicted proteins | sample UWRJL166409R6_FD_179942 | JGI IMG/M metagenome (GOLD analysis project Ga0247769, IMG submission 179942) | Plant litter microbial communities from Arlington Agricultural Research Station in Wisconsin, United States - UWRJ-L166-409R-6 | ecosystem: Environmental > Terrestrial > Plant litter >... | reverse complement strand
CCTTTGCCGGCTTCGCGAGCCACGCGCGTGAGCTGCAAATGGTCGTCGGCCAGTCCGTCTTCGTGCACGCCCTCGAGCGACCAACCCTCGACATCGGCTTCCACATGATGCGGCTTGAGCGGCAGCGCGATTTGCAGGGCTTCGCGGCTGGGCAACGCGCCCTCCACGCTGACGTCATGCGCGCCTTGGGCCAGCCGCAGCCAGAGCTGACCGTCCACGGAACGCAGCAGGCCCTGCGCCGGCTTGCCGTCGACCAACACGCGCTCGGGCAACCACTGCTCGGCACCGCCCGGAAGCGGCACCGCGCTGGTGCGGCTCACCTCGATCGAGAGCCGCGCGCGGAGCACGTCGCCATGCACATCGAGCCGCATGCGCGAGCTCGAAGCGCAGGTCGGCGCGCAATCCGGTTTGGCCAGCAGTCGCTCTTTGTATTGGCTCAACAGCGCTTCATCGGGCAGCTGCGCGCGCGCCGACGGGGCCGAGGACAGGATGAGAAATAGCGCCGCCAAGGCCGCTGCGGGACGTCCGAAGCCCGGCATCCTTGCGCTGCCGAAGGGTAGTAGCCGTGCAAACAGCAAAGTCAGGAGCACCGCGCGCAGCAAGGCGAGCAACAGATTGACGGACGGCGTGAGGAAATAGAAGTGCAGGCGCTGCGAGCGCTCGACGGGTCCGCTGAAGGTCACGCTGGTGGTCGACCAGCGCCACTTGGGCAAACCGGGACCGGTTTGGACCATCGCGTTCGGGTCGTAGGCTTCGTTGAATTGGCGATAGTTTGCGCTGGCAGAGCCGGGCTTGGCGAGGCTACCGAGCCCCGCTGACCCGCCACGGGGGAGCGACCCCGGAATGGCCGCGTCCTGCCGCGCGGGACCGCTATCGGAGAGGGCGCCGAGTGTCTGCATCTCGATCTTATCGAGGTCTCGCGGCTCGGCCGGTGCCGGCGCGGGGACCGCTTGTGCGACTGGCGGGGCCGGCTCACTCTTGGCGGCACCGAATAGATCTCCGCCTCTGGTCATCGAACCACCACCCGCTTCATTGTCCGCGAGCGCTGGATAAATGCCCTCGCGCACGTGCTGCACGACGAACGGCAGCGTGTAGAGGAGCAAGAGCAAGAGCGCACCCAAGCGCAAAACCGCGCAGGCCACGCGCACTTTGCCGGCAGGGATCACGCGCGCCAGGGCTTCGGTCACGAGCGCGGCCGCCCACAACCAACGCGCGGCATCGGTTTCGGGGAATACCAGCGTGAACGTCAAGCACGCGAGCGCGCCCCACGCGCGACCAAACAACTTCGCAAAAGAGAGCGAGAGCACGAGCACCAAGAACAGCTCGAGCAACGTCCAATGACGGATCCAGGTGCCGGGCACCTCGTCTGCACCGGAAGCATGAAATAGCCGAAAACCGGGCGGGATGTGCAGCGTGGCGGCGACCTCGTGAAAGTCGTGATCGTAGCCGACGGCGGGGATATTGCCGGCATCTCCGCTGATGCGACTATCCGCCGACAACGTGAGCGGCCCTTGGCGAACCTCCACCCCCGATTTGGTCAGGGCCTTGTCCAAGTGCGTGATGAACTGATCTTTGCCGTCGATGGCGACGCGTCCGAGCACGGTCGGTGGTTGCATCTCGAGGCGCGTGGCGCGGTGCAGCGTGCCCGTGATCGTGTCGTTCGCGGTGTAGCCGGCGCCGTCGAAATCGAGCCATAGCGTGCGCGAGAGCGACAAGCGATCCGGCTCGGGCTCCGCGTCTCCGCGTCGCTTTTCGACCAGGCGCATCTTGTCGCCCAGAGCCATCGCGTAGCTGGGCAGCGCTTTCCAAGCGTCGGGCAGTGACGTTTGCTGCGGATCGATCGCGCGAACGCCTTCCACCGAGGTCAGACGGAGCGCGCTCTTTGCCTCGAAAACCCAAACTTCCTCGCCTTCTCGCCAGGAGCCGTCCGGCGTGGGGCGGGACAATTCCGCAACTGGGCCCTCGCTGCGTGCCGTCACCTCGATGGTCCAGGTGCCAGGGCGGGCTTGCACACGTAGACGCGTGTCGGATTCGATGCGCGCCGGCAGATCGCTCGTGATCGACATGGGCGTAAAGCCCGGCGGCAAGGCCTTGCCCAGCACCAACTCGCGGCTCTTGCCGGACACATTGAGCACCACGCGCGTCGTGAGCAAGAGCGGGACGTCGTCCGTGATCTTGCGGTGGACCACGATTTCGAGCCGTTCGCCCTCGGTCTCGACGCTCGTCTTCTGCAGGAAGAGGCGACCTGCTTCGTCGCGCCGCGGCTCGGCGACCCGCACCCCCTGCAGCGACAAAGAGACGATGCCCGTCTCGAGCGGCACCTGCAGCGAATCCGGTAGTGAGTCCCAAGCAAAGGCGCCCACTAGGCGGTGGTCGCCCGGTGCGAGCTCGACGCTCGGCACCCCCGAGTGCTCGACCACGACCAGCTTTTTGCCCCCCTCGACGACGTCCAAGGGCCAGCGAACCAGATCGCCGGGCAGCGGGACCCACTCATCCGCGTCTAGATGCCAATGTTGTTCGAAACGGCCGCCCTTCTCGCCCAACTCGAGCACGAGCGCGGTGGGCCAGGCACAATGCACCGCGTCCGCAGTGCCTTGCATGGCAGGGCAGAGAGCATCCGGCCGGTCCGCGAGCACCCAAGATGTCCACGGGCGCAGAGGTTCGGGCGCTTGCTTGGGGTCGAGCCGCTCCGCACGCGCATCGAACGACAGCAGCAGCAGTAGGGCAACTGCCAGCGACACCACGATCGATCCCCAGAATCGGCTCATGGTAACCAGCGTATCAGCCCCCGCGTTCGAAAGACGAGCGCCTTTCGAAGCCGATTTTGGCCGTAAAACCGCTAGAAACGCTTCAGTCGCAGGAGATGCGCACGTCCAGCTGTCGCCCGCCGGCTTTGATCGCCTCACACGCTTTGCCCACGATGGCTAGGTGGCGCGGGTCTTTCAAGACGTAGCCATCCGACAGGCTGTAGTTGAGCGGCTGCCCATCCAAGAGCACGCGGGCTTGGCTGGCTTCGCTCCATGCCACATCGCGGTGCAAGGTGACTTCGCACAGCGGGATGCGATTCAGAATGTCGGCGAGCTGCTCCGCCAGGCCGAAGACGTTGCCACTCGCTTGGAAGGGTTCAGCGGCCTCGGCGTCGACACCCCACACGAGATCGATCGGCCGACCCTTACCGGCGTTGGCGAGCTGCTGCAGGTTCTCCCCGGCAATGCCGTTGGAAATTCCGAGCACGTACAGATCGATGCCGGCCGCGAAGGCGCGCTGCGCGGCGGCGACGGCCTGCGGTTGTCCTTGATCCGGATTCGGTTGGGCACAGGTGTCCGGATTGCCATCCGTGACCAAGAGAATGGACCGCGGCCCCTGGCTCGGAGTCTGTTGCAACTCGCTGACGACTTGCTGCAACGCATCCCCGGTGGGCGTGTCGCCGTAGGGGGCGAGGCCGTGATACAGCGAGTTCAGCGCGTCGTAGTTGCGCACCTGCGCCGGGACCTCGTTCAAGATCGGGCACATGCTGCCGCGACTGGTGAAGAACGCGATGCCGAAACGCACGCTCGCCTCGAACTGTTTGACGACGCCAAACGTCGGGTCGAACAGCGCATCCCCGACCAGCGACCAGCGCGTGGCCGGGCTCTCGTTGTCCGGATAGCGGAAGCTCATACTGAGCGATTGATCGACTACCAGCGTGAGGGCCGGGCGCAGCTCGTCGATCGAGACCGTCACCGCCTCGCAGGCGGCGGGCGGCATGGTCGGGGCACCGGCGACCGCGGGCGAGCCGGCGACCGCGGGCGAGCCGGCGACCGCGGGCGAACCGCCGCCCCCCGAGGGCATCGCGGCATCCGGTGGGTTCGCTTTGGCCCCTGCGCCTCCCGCGGGAGTGCCCTCCAATAGATCGACCGACGAGCGGGCACCACAGGCGGCCAGCGAGACCGCGCACAACCCAGACGCAATCAGCAGCGAGCGGCGTAGCAATTGAAGGACTCTCTCCGCTGAACAGTGCTTCGGCTCGAGCATGGCGATAGTCCCCCAAAAGGCCCAAACATAGAGCGCTCCAGGCCTACCACGTCCAGTTGGTCTCGGAAACGAATCACTGGTGATGCTAAAGCGAAACCTGACTTGATTCCACTCGGCCGCAAAAACGATGGACCTGGTTCAAAGCCGATGTCGCAGACGAGAGATCCCATCGTGAAGCTCGAGGCATACAGCTGCACATTCGCGCTCGTGTGTTCGGTGCTTGCCTGCACCGAAACGTCATCGAGCTCGAGTCGAGTCGACCGTACGGACGCAGCGACCAACGCCGCAGCTTCGAGTCGCACCACGCCTCGAGCCGACCATTCCGTGCGCGGGGTCATCGTCGTGCTCGGTTCATCCACCTCTGCCGGCATTGGACCCAAAGATGCGAACAACGCCTGGGTATCCCGGTACAGGGCGCACTTAGTCCAGCAATTCCCGAACGTCGCACTCGTGAATTTGGCGGTCGGCGGCTACACGACCTTCGAGGTTCAGCCCACCGGCTACCTGCCGCCGCCAAACCGCCCCGCGCCCGTCTCAGACAAGAACATTACCGCCGCGCTCGCGTTGAAGCCCAGCGCCCTCATCGTCAATCTGCCGAGCAACGACCAAGCGAGCAACTACCCGCTCGCCGAGCAGCTCGCGAACTACGAGCGGATCGCGAGCTTAGCCCAGAGCGCCCATGTGCCGCTCTGGATCAGCACCATGCAACCGAGAAATTTCAAAGATCCGGCCCAAGCCCTGCAGCTGACGCAAGCGCGAGACGCGATCGCCAGAACGTTCGCGCCCCGTACGCTCGACTTCTGGACGCCATTCGCCACGCCCAATGGCCGCATCCGCCCCATCTACAACGCTGGCGATGGCACCCACCTGAACGACGCCGCGCACGCCATCCTCGCCAACATCGTCGAAGCCGCCCATATCCCCGAGCAAATCCGCGCGGCGGGCGAGGTCAACCAGTGACACTCATCAAGCGCCGGCAAGCGCGGCACGTTCGGCGAGGGCGATGGCACCCGCAATGCCGGAGCGTGTGCCGAGGAACGGAGCAACGACGTATTGATCGATGTCTTGATTCAGCGCCTGGGCTTGGACATAGCCGGCGAGTGAGCGCGCGAGGTATCTGCGGATGACGGGAAAGAGCGCGTCCATTTGCATCACACCGCCGCCCAGGATCACACGCTCGGGCGAGAGCACCAGCACCAGGCTGGTCAGCGCAGAGGCGATGTAGCGCGCTTCGAGGTCCCACGCGGGGTGGTCGGCGGGCAGCGTTTCGGCTGGCTTGCCCCAGCGGCGCTCGAGCGCGGGGCCGGAAGCGAGGCCTTCCCAACAGCGTGCGCCGTGAAAGGGGCACGAACCGGTGAAGGCCAGATCATCTGGCTCGCGCGGGACGAGGAGGTGCCCCATCTCCGGGTGCACTAAACCGTGCGCCAACTGACCACCCAGCAGCGCGCCGCCGCCGATGCCGGTGCCGATCGTAATGTAGATTGCCGTGTCCAGGTTTTGCGCGGCGCCCCAGCGCGCTTCGCCGAGCACCGCGGCGTTGACGTCCGTGTCGAAACCGACCGGCAGCGAGAGCGCTCGGCGCAGGGGCCCCACGATGTCCGCGTTGGACCAACTGGGCTTGGGTGTGGTCGTGACGTGACCGTACTGGGCTGCCTCACGATTGAGCTCGAGCGGACCAAAGCAGCCCACGCCCAAGGCATCGAGCTTCGGTTGTGCACGAAAGAACTCGAGACAGCGAGCGAGGGTCTCTTGCGGGCTCGTGGTCGGAATGCGCGCCTGGGCTGTCAGATCTTCCGGGCCCGTGCCGACCGCGCACGAGAACTTGGTGCCGCCAGCTTCGATCGCTCCGTACAGCGCCATGCCCGTCGCGTCAGTGCGGCTTTTGCATCACGAACAAGAGCACCAACACGCCGAGCACCAACATGGTGATCAAGGTGACGCGCAGCCGGCGTGCGCTCGCCGAGCGCGCAACGCTGGGGTGAGTGGCTTCGGCGAGAGAAACGAGCCCGCGCGAGTCACTGCTCGGCTTGTTGCCGACGGTCGGCGGCTCCGAGCGCGAGAACCCTTGCTGCGGGATGTTCTCCGTTTCGTCTTCTTCCTCTTCCGTCCGCGCCTCGGATTTTTCCTCGGCCTCGGCTTGGGCTTTGAGATCGGACTCGGGGCGTTCGGAGTTCGACGCTTCCGCGTCGAGCTTCGGCACGGCGGGCGCGCTTGGGACTGCGGCCGGAGCCGCTGCGGCGGCTGGCTTGCTCGGCTCATCCGGGGGCGGAGGCTGGGTGCGCTGCGCGAACATGCGCTCGAATTCGAGCGCCTCCTTCGGGATCTGGCCGATCACGGTTCGCTCGTCGTGAACCGACATGTCGTCGCCGAACCTCGAGCGCGCGATCATGGTCTGATCTTCTTCGCGCAAGGCGGCGGACATGGCGGCTTGCATGGGAGCCGACACGGGTGCGTGCCCAGGGGACGAAGCGGGCGGATGAACCGGTGCTCGCAGTGACTGCGGCATGGCCGCCACGACGGACTCATCGCGCCGCGGCAACGCATAGCTGGACAGCGATTTCTGGGAAGGGACCTCGCCTTCCAGCATTTGCCTGCCATCGACGACGATCGCCGTTGAGCAGTGCTTGCAGGTAATGCGAACCAACTTGCCGCGCACCTTCGCGTCGGATACCGAATACTGCGCCGAGCAAGAATTACAGACGATGATCAAACCGACGTCTTCTCTTTCTCCGTCATACGGTGGTGGCCGCGAGCATCCACCCTCCACATGGTTACCACACGCCATCGAACGTGTCGTAACGAGTCGCGAGAACGGCCCGCAAACCCGTAAATTTTGGCGGATTTTGTGGCGCTCTTGCCCGACTTGACGGCAGGGGCACGCTCCCACCCACAGTGTCTCACAACATGTGGGAAATGAACGACACGAGCGCCTGCGGGTGCGAAGCCGCAACGCGACGGGGCTCAGCCAATCCGGCGCGCTGCAGGGACGCTCACCGGGACGACGATGTGGGTCACTGGATCGATGTCGATCACGGTCGGTAAGCGTTCACATTCCCGAGTAGTGACGTTCGAGAACGAGATCCCACCGGCGCGCCAGAAGCCGCCGTCTTGGTGGATGTGACCAAACAGATGGAGCGCGGGCGTGACCCGATGCACGGCCGGCAGCAGCTCTTCGCAACCGATGCGCCGACCGATCGGCGAACGATCCCCATAGCCGCGGGGTGGACCATGAGTGATCAGCACGTCCGTGTCGTTCGGAATGAGCGCCCATTTTTCTGCCAGCGCCGGCCCACGCGGGAGGTTGAAAGCCCAATCATTGTATTCCGGTTGCCACGGGCTACCCCAAACGCGCAAACCGAGGACCAGCGCTGCTTGGTCCTCCAGATACGTCACCCCCTCGCCCAACATTGCCACGCTGGCTTCGCGATCGTCCATGAAGCACCAATCGTGATTACCGGCGATCACCAGCTTGTGCTGATGCGGCAAGGCGCGGATCCAGGCCGAAACCAGCGCGAGTTCGGCGAGCGTGCCGCGGCGCAGCAAATCGCCAGCGTGAACGAACACGTCCCCATCTGGAATCGCTCCGAGATCGTCTTGGAACGTGTGCGTGTCAGCAACGGCTACGATGCGCATTGGTTCTTCTGGGACGAGAAGCGCGAGAAGCGCGAGAAGCGCGAGAAGCGCGAGAAGCGCGAGAAGCGCGAGAAGCGCGTGAGCTCCCAGCGGCGTAACCGCGGACCACCGGAGAGGCAAGATCCGATGGCCCTCCAGTCGCGGCGAGACGGATTGTTTGCTACGTTGGTCGGTTCGATGTCCGCGACCACCCTACTGAAGCTGTCCCGCGCCCTGCACGGCGTGCGCACGCTCGAGGACCTAGTGGATCGCGTGCGCACTGCGCTGACGGAAGCTACCCGCTACAACCGCACTTACCTGCACCTGCTCCACCCAGACCGGAAAACCTTCGAGGTCGTGGGCTGGGTGCTGCCCGATATGCAGCTGGTACGGCAGCGCATGGCAACGATCGATATGAGCCAGGACGCGCTGCTGCAACGTATCAGCAACGCCACGGAACCATTCGTGGTCCCGGATTTGCGGCTCGATCCGGACGCCGATCAGGCCCAGGTCGAGTTCTTCGGCAACCGCACGTGTATCGGCGTGCCGATGTTCGACGGCGATCATCAGATCGGGCCATTGGTGGTCCCCACCTATGCCGATCAGGGCGTACTGCTGCCAACCGACGAAGAGTTCGAGTTCATCGTGCAGATCGCGTCATTGGTCGCGGTGGTGATCGGCCGCATGCGCGCGGAAGAAGCGCATCGCAAATTGGAAGAAGTGACGGCAACCAGCGAACGCATGTCTGCGTTGGGACGCATGGCGGGGGAAGTCGCGCACGACGTGAACAACGTATTGTTCACGATCCTGTGCAATCTGGAGTTTGCAGAGCAAGAGCTGGGCGAGCATCCGATCAAGCCGCTATTGACCGAGGCACAAGACGCGGCGCTCCGCGCCAGCCAATTCACCCGCCAATTACTGGCTTATTCGCGCGGCCAGGTGCTCGAAATGCAGCGCATCGACCCGGGCCAGCTGCTGCAGTCGATAGCCGAAATGATTCGACCGCGGCTCACCAGCAGCGTAACCCTAGAGCTCGAAGTGGGCCCGGATCTCGGGGCCATCGTAGGCGACAAAGCCCAGCTCGAACGGGTCTTTCTGAACTTGGCGCTCAATGCGCGCGACGCGCTTTCGAACCACGGTCGCATCGCGATCGAAGCGCGGCTGCTCGCGGCAGACGGTGAGTACGTGGCCATGCCCGAGCTCGCGCCCGGTAACTATCTAGTGATCTCGGTCTCGGACGACGGCGAGGGCATGTCGCAAGAAATCCAAGCGCGGATCTTCGAGCCTTTTTTTACGACCAAGGGCGCCGATCGCGGTACTGGCCTGGGGCTCTCGGTCGTGGAAGGAATCGTCCGTCAACACCACGGCTACGTGCACGTGTACAGCGAGCTCGGGCTGGGCACGACGTTCAAGGTCTACTTGCCACGAGACTCGGCGGCCCCGCTGCCAGCGACCTTGTCGCCGCCTGTCGCCCTGGCCGCACTACGCGGAGAAACGATCCTGGTCGTGGACGACGACGAACCCGTTCGGCGCACGTTGCAGCGCATTTTGCAGAACGCTGGCTGCACCGTGCTGTCCGCCGGCACACCTGGGGAGGCGCTCGAATTGCTAGGCACGACGAGCGTCGACCTGCTGCTCACGGACGTCGTGCTGGGCAAATCCGACGGAGTGCAACTGGCCCGCGAAGCGCGCCAGCTCGTACCCGAACTGAAAGTGCTGTTCATGACCGGTTACGCGCGCGGCAAGCTCAACGAGCTGAGCCTGCCCCACTTGAGCAAGCCGTTCGCCGCCAGTGACCTCCTCACGCGTATCCGTCAAACGCTGGCACTCGCGACCACCGCAACGTAGTTGCGCAGAGTTTTCTCGTAACGGGTAGCGAACCGGCGGCCCTGCTCGAGCAGACTGAAGGTACACTCGATCTCGGAGCGCGCTTTGTAGAGTTCCTTGTCCAACGGAAGCTTCTGGGCTCGGCTGCCATTCGAAGGGATGATAGCCTCGCGGTTTTGGTCATTCAGACGCGCACGGAATGTGTCTGAATCGTAGGCTCTGTCAGCCAAGAGTCGACGCGATATGGCCCGTTGGATCAGCGCGCTCGCGGGTCGACGGTCGTGCCTTTGCCCCTCGGTGATCTCAAACAAAAGCGGCAGACCCAGAGCGTCTACAACCAGCTGGATCTTGGTTGAACGACCGCCACGTGAACGACCGATCCCAATTCTGCCGGAAGATCTCGGCAGAGTGCGCCCTCCGCCGCCACCACCGCCATTTCCCCGCCTTCCGGCCACGGGCACGGGCACGGGCACGGGAGGACTTGAAAGTCAGGGACAAGCCCTAGTCTTCGCCTTCCGGGAGGGGCGATCGCAGGTCGAGCCACGCACCTCACCGCGCGGCGAGCGCCTCGCAAGGCGTCCAATTCTCGGAGCGTCGCTTGCGCGCTTCTTCCAGTGAGGCCCCTTCGAAATTCGTGACCGTAACGGGCCTCTCGACGGCCGCAATCGTCGGAAACAGATCGCGACGAACCACCGCTACCGTCCGTTCACCGCCGAGGGCGAGAGACAGCGCGTACGCGAGCTCGCCGCAATTCGCACAAAAATGGAACGCCACCTCGCCGGACGCAAAGCGAGTGATGATGGTTTCGTTCCCCGCCGCAATCAGCAACGAGCCTTGCGGATCGGAGATCCAAATCCCGCGATGGCGTCGGCAAAACTCGCAACTCTCCGCATCGGACCGCGGTTGAAACTCGGTTGGCGGCAAGCAACTATGCAACGTCACCAGCGTCGCACCGCAACCACAGCTGCCGGGGTAAGCTCTATCCTGCATCGCCCCAACTCCTTCCGTACTTTCGTCGAGGTTTCAAGGACGCAGCGAGTCTCTCGTGACCCAACCTCGCGTACGGGGCTGCCACCTGCCGCGCCGAGCGCCATCCTTGGACGCCAAGCCCTTTCCGCGAGCGAGATAACACTTCGTAAACGGAATGCTATTTGGGCCGCGAAATCCGGTGGCCGCGCGCGGCCGCACGAAGAGGTGCTACAGGCAAGGGAATGCGGCTCAAGCGATGGCAATGGATTTGCATTGGGATCGTGATCCTGCTTCTGGTTGGCAAGCACCTGCTGTTCGATACCGCGGCCGCGCCCGGCGAAAAATTCGTGATCGATGCCGCTGCTTTGCACCGCGCGGCGATTGCTACAGGCCCATTGCCGGAGCGAATCGAAGTCGAGAAGGTGGCTGAATTCGCTTTTCCACGGACATTTGGCGTCGCGGGCGACGGTTGGTCCATGCACCCGATGGTGCTGCTGGCGCACCGCGTGGTTTGGCCGGATCACTCGCTGATCATCGATACAGCGATGAGCCCGGAAGCGGCCAAGGCGCTCCCGGGGAGCAAAGCGGACGCTGCAGCATTCGCGCGCGTGGAGGCCGCGATGAAGCAGGCAGACGCGATCGTCTTTTCACACGAACACAGCGACCACGTGGGCGGAGTGGCCAGCGCCGCGGATTTTCCGGCGATCGCCAGCAAGGTGCGCATGACGCGGGAGCAACTCAATGGCCCCAAGCTCGAGCGCGGTGAATTCCCGGCGGGCGCGCTCGAGAGCCTGAAGCCACTCGATTACGATGGGCTGTACACGCTGGCGCCGGGCGTGGTCCTGCAAAAAGCGCCCGGCCATAGCGTGGGCAGCCAACTCGTGTACGTGGAGTTGGCCAACGGCACGCGCTATTTGTTCGTCGGGGACATCGCCTGGACGTACGACAACATCACCCGCCAAATCGGTCGACCAGGGCTCGCCACGCTCTTGATGAAGGAGGACCGTCCCGCCGTCGCGGCTCAACTCCAAGCGCTCGCCGCGCTACCGAAAGACATTCACATCGTCGTGGCGCACGATCCGGTCGCG
>Ga0247769_1000351_pt1 | contig 11520 bp, 13 predicted proteins | sample UWRJL166409R6_FD_179942 | JGI IMG/M metagenome (GOLD analysis project Ga0247769, IMG submission 179942) | Plant litter microbial communities from Arlington Agricultural Research Station in Wisconsin, United States - UWRJ-L166-409R-6 | ecosystem: Environmental > Terrestrial > Plant litter >... | reverse complement strand
CGCTGCGGTGCTGGAGATATCTGCCTTCGACCACCAAGGGCTCCAAGTTTGGACCCCGAAGGCTCCGGCTTCCCAGACGGGGCCGGCGACGAGGTGATATCCGTATTGTCTGGGATCTCTTCCCCATCCGATGTCTCATCGTCATCAACCACTGGGGGGCGTGTAGTGCTGCCACGTTTGCGCGCGGACGATAGGGGAGGTGGTGAGGCCTGGTCCTGGAACTCGTCCTCCCCATCATTCGAAAGGTTACCGACTGTCTGTGTAGTCAACGGAGTCACCGTTTTGCTCTCCCTTGGTCGGGCGGCGAGCACAACATTCTTGCCCTTTCCGAGCCCGGTCCACCAGTCATTGAGAATGGGCGATGCTTCCAGGTCCATCTCTGATCTGTAACCCAGCCCCGTCGCACCAAAGACGCCATCAAGGAGTGATGACACATCCGTAGGATCAGCAGCTGGCTGTTGCTCCCTGGGATCCTGGCGGAACTTAGCCTCCGAAAATGCAGCGAGACCTTTCACCTTCCCTTCCGCTACGGCCCTGCTGACCCTCCGTTTGCCGGAAAGCACATTGAACACGTGCTCCAGGCCTGTCCCGGTGACCTCAAGCTTGTCCACCAGCCTTGTAATCACCGTGTCCTTGTCCCGAAGCGCTGCGATGAGGCGGTTGATCTCACGAGCACGGGAGTCATGCGCAAGGATCAGAGGCAGGACGAGTTGTGTCGCAAGGGCGGAATGTGGGCATTTAGCCAGATGCATCCGCCATTTGAACGGCTTGAGCGGCTTTGGCAGGACGCAAGTCACATGAACTAACAGAGAGTCGTCCTTATCGCTAGCGATGCTGAGAGATGTATTGGAGTGCTCAGCGTCATTAGCGTCGAAGGCAGCTCGAAGAAGCTCCAGCATCTTTCGTAGCTGGTCAGGGCCATCGCTTGGGTCGATGCTAGTGTCCTCCACGAGCCCCCTTTTGATGATGGCTCTCCTGTCCAGGCTCTCCGCCCAGACATTTGCGAGTTCTGTGAGCTGCAGCTTGTACGAGTCTGCGGAGAAAACAGCGGAAACTAGAAGATCCGGAATACCCGGGACTGTGGCGGGCAGCAGCCGCCATGACGGATGGTCAGGCATCGCGGGCGAACGAGGCGGTTGCGTGGACAGGAGAAGGGACAGATCAAGTGCGCGCACCTAAATGCGCAGGCTAGACGCCCGACTACAGCCTGGGGCGGGTGTTGGACAGTCGTAGCGTTCGTACTTGGGCGATGCGCAAGTATAGATACTTTGCGCTCGAGCGACGGGATGCTGCAGTGGAACCAGGTCTTGTGTGGAATAGAGGCTCAGGGGGAATATTTTCCTGGCCACTTCCCAAGTAGGACTCCGTGACGGTTGCAACCAGATCACCAAATTCCCTAAAATGGAAAGATAAGCTACTTAGTGGGAGACATAAGGCAGGGTGGGAGCCCCGCAGGGTGACGGACTCACCTAGATGCTAGGTGTGTTGGGTGCCACTACGCCATGTGGTGGAAACCCGCCTTTTGAGGCTAGGACGAGCCGCGGCGGAACTACAGAACTGCAAATGGCGGTGAGCCCGGCGACAACTCTCTCAGCCGAACTGTGTAACCGGGGAAAGGCCGATGGACGTTGAAGTTGCTTCGTCGGTGTGGGTGTGCACTCAGCAATCGAGTGGAGGCCTTTGGAGAAGCGCAGCTGCAGCTCGAATCCGCACCAGAGAAAAAGATGGGGGGAAAACACCGTCAAGGGGCGGGGAGTTGCGAGTAAAAGAAAGAGGCGCGTCAGAATGGGCGCACGGGCAAGTCCAAGGTGGGTGGTGCAGTCCCCAAATTTGATGGAAGACAAGAGAAGCCGACGATGACGACGAATGTTTCCTGTGCTGGTTGCCAGTTGCTGTTGCCCGGAAAGCGCGTTCGAGTTGCACGTGCCCCACCAACCGGCAGGCAGCCGCGATCTTCAGAGGTGGGTCCAGCGCGCCCACAGAAACGGCCCCTGCCGCATCGCCTCACTCGACACGGTGTAAATAACAAGAGACTCTCCAAAATGTATCTGCCAGCCTCAAAATTGCATTCGGGTCTTTCCACGGCGCAAAAGGCCACCCTTTGCCCCCAGCTAGCCAATGCTGGTTTTGTGGTGTTGGAAACAAGAGTGGGGGGGAGGGGGGCTGGTAAAAGGACGTACCTATGTCGGCTTGGCTTGGGGCATCTTCAATCCCTGTGCTGCCATGGGATGGGGACATTTTCTCCCAAACTGTGAGAGCTTAGATTCTTCCCAGCACTACACCACACAGATTCTCAGAGCATTTATCGTAGGGGGCGATAATGTTGGCTTTGCAAATATTACTGATCTTTTCTCATCTCCCACCATGCTGTTCAGACCCTCGCCAACGGCATCCCAGCAAAGTCGGGCATGAAGCCGCCCAAATGACGCGAAAAATTACCCGTATCCTTCGCCATACCGCATGATATTCCGCCATCCTTCGCTTCCGGTATCTCTTGGAAGAGTTTCGACCTCAATGTGGCATTCCCGAGGCGCCACTCTTCGCTCAGTACGGTATGTAGGCTCGGTAGGCTAGCCGTTGATTTCACCATGTCAGCATTTTCCCCCAACTTTAGTGTGCGTTGGTAATCCATACCCAGGTACAGGTTGGTAGGTACCACAGCTGTGACGATAGCGTAGGTGAAGGGGGGAACCTACCTTAGCTACTTCAAACTCTGAAAGAATCGTCTTCACCGTGACAAGTGAGCCGGCATTTGCCATCGTGTTCCTGGTAACATTCTTTCCATGTCTCCCAGGTGGTGATGACCCCCGTCCCAGCGCCGCACATATCCCTGAAAGAGGTCAGGTGGCAAAACACCAAGCAGATGCGTTCAAGATGCTTTTTGGTGTCGAAATCGTCCGGTGGGCTTGGGAGCTGAGTGGTAGGGGTGGCCGACGCGGCGATTACATGTACAGCGAAAAGAAGCGACAAGAGCTTCATGTTGTCGTTGTTGGTGAAGATGATCTCTGGCACTTTTCGTGTTTTGCGATCAACACTTTGGTAGAATGGGTAGGTGCCAGGTGCCTAGAAGGCTAGAATAACAACAAAACATCGGCCCCCCTCATGGGCTCTCTGGTTCCAAATAACGACCTGACTGGTTCGTGTCAACCCCTATTGTTCCGACACAGGTAATGACATTTGACGTACTTGACACACGCCGCTCCCTCTGGCTCCCTCTGGCGGGAGTCTACGATAACCTTCATCTCGACGGGGCCGAATAAGCCAATGCATGATAGGGTAGACTTGTTCTCCACCGTCTCGGAGCGAGTGATCTCGCATCACCCTACGTCCATGCGAAACGGCTAGGCACTCCGCTCTCCGTCTGCTGAAAGAAATAAGCTTGGCACTCATAACTAACAAACGCTGCTGAGAAGCAGTTTCCTGTCCACTTACCTAAGGAGGGAGGGGTACTGTTCCAACGGGGCGGAGCCAACACACAACGACGCCCCGCACGGACCCGCTAGGTAAGCTCCGAGAAGACTCGGGGCGGACAGATGGACGTAACCAATAGCGTGGATTCACCGCTGTGAAGCGACTGCCCTGAGAGGGTCTGCCCGGAACCAGCTCTCAACTTCAGCCCTGCAGTTGTAAGTCATAAAGTCCGGCCCGCATGAGATGCTCCGAAGCCGATCCGGGAGCTTCGTATCGTATCCGTGCAGCCGCTTCGCAAGAGACTGAGATGCCCCTGGAACCATGAATGAGTGTAATCCTCATATGAATCACATCTCGCGATTGAACAGATATAAAATGATGCCCCCCGGCTGTTGTGTCCATTCGATTCCCTCCCTCATCCGCTCAACACCAACGAAACCAATCTCCTGTTGCTCAACAAACCGTCGCCAAGATGTCTGCTCAAGTCACCCCCAAGAAGACCCTCCGTATCGGCATCATGCTGGACAACGTCCAACTCATGGACATCATGGGCATCGACCTGTTCGCCAACCTGTCCCGCGACTACTTCAACTTCGTCAGAGATGAAGCTCCGGCGGAATTTAAACCCGTCATAGCTGCCTTCGAGAGACATGCCCTCGACATCGAGTACTTCTACCTGGCCCCAACCAAGGAGCCCACCACCACGACAGCCCGGTTCACCTATCTCCCGACGGTGACCTATGACGAGTGTCCTCGCGATCTCGACATACTCCTCATCGGCGGGCCGCTGCCGAGCTATCGTCCTCCCCAGGCGGATCGGTTCATGAAGGAGGCATGGTGGGTGCTTTTCGCGTCTCTCTTGCTTTTGTGTTCTGCCTGTTCCACGCCCTCTGAGCAGTTGCTTCCCAAGTTTGACGGCAACGTGGCTCCCGATTTCCTGCATGACGGTGCAGATGGTATTGCCTATATGAAAACCAATGAATTTGAACTGACCTGATGGAATTCAATCAAACAGGACCAAAACCAGAGTGGTTCTGACCACTTGCACCGGTGCCATGTGGCTCGCGAGCACCGGCCTGGTGGACGGTAAGAAATGCACGACCAACAGAGGTTTCCTGAGTGTGGCGAAGGCCTCCCACCCCAACGTCGACTGGCAGGACCAGCGCTGGGTCGTGGATGAAAAGCCCTATGAAGGATCGGAAGGAAAGGGTGAGCTGTGGACCTCGGGCGCGGCAGGTGCTGGTGAGTTTTCCCCTTTCAGAACCCTATGTCCTCCAGATCGAGATTTTGCTAAGCAGCTTTTACCCCTGGCAGGGCTCGAGATGATCGCGCAGTATTGCTTGCAGACCTGGGACAAGGACTTTGTCAACTTCACGGTGCAGCCAGTGGATTTCAAGTTGGATGTGGGCCAGTTCTACCCCGCCTGATGATTCGATGAAGCCGGGATCCAGTGAAATATCGAGATCGCTTTTTTGTTCGGTGGGAAGGCGCAGAGGATGTTTTGGAAAGAGCAATGATCCCAATGCCCTGGGGGTGCTGTGTTTCTTTGCCACCTCGCAGTCCAGTCTTCTAGACATAATACCACCATCTTGGTCCAAAGGAAGAATCCATGTTCCAAATTCATCCTGAAGGAACTTGAGATCTCGCGTCGCTCTGTCGCCCCACGCCGCTGTTCCACTCCTCCGTCTTCTTGTCAAACCTCTCTCAGCCCACACCAACAAATGCTCTCGCGTCGAGAAAATCGTGAACATCAGGACTCGCAATTCCAGGGCAAACATCAACTTGCACCTCCATCAGAAGATAGACTGCGATAAGAACGTCCGTGCATGGGACAACGAGGTCAGGTGCACACCCGTCGAAGTGGGGGAATGATTTGCTTTTTCCTCCGCTAAATTTGGGGGAAGGCGCGAGTTGAAACTTCCGATCCTTTTCTCCACCAACCTTCGCGTTCCACCTGACGTCGGTTGTCCCGCGTTTCTTTCTACTTGACCGCTGCAGCAGCCGGCTCGGGCTCCCGTCCTACTACCGCAACATCCGATTGAACAGCGGGCAATTATGGCTGTCATCAAAGGAATCAAAGGCCTTGAGGTCACCGTCGAAGTGGACCGGGTGCCCGCTACGGAATACGACCCTTGCGACGATGAGGACACCCATCCTCCTGGAGACATGGAGTTTCACACCCCCGAGCCAGGTGGCCTGCTGGATGGTCGGCCGTACGTGGTGAAGTACATTGAATCGAAGCCGGGGAAGTCCTTCCAATTTCGCGTCAAACGAGCAGTCGAATTTCGGCATCAGAGTCACCATATTGCTTACATGGTCAAGACTGATACCCTGCAGCTCATGGCTACACATGACTACAACGAGGACAAATACACTCCGTGGGAAAGGGTGACACGAGATTTTGCAACGGGTGACCCAAAAACCGGCTACAAGAATAATGAGTTCAGCTTCGCAGAGCTCGATGTTGGTACGAATTCTTCAACACTTTCTGCAGTACACCAGGTGCCCACCACCTAACGTTTGGTATCTACAGACAGCGAGTCCCATCTTCCTCTAGAAGAGCTAAAACGTCAGCGTACTCTTTCGGGGGATTTGGGGATTCTGAGAGTATCGTTTTATCACATGAGGAAGGGCGAGTGGCATTATGATCAACGGACGCGCCCAGCTGCGCAGCACTTGGGTAAGATCGCGGAGAAGTGCCTGAAAGGGAGAAGTCTGGATACTACTGTGAAGTGGGTAGACCCTATCTGAATTCCAGAAAGACGGGCGGGAACTGACTGGCTGCAGATACAAGACAACGCAAACCAACGGGACGACGTTGAAATTGTACAGTGATGTCTTTGCAGACCCCTTACACAGACCCTTCGCCGTGTTCGAATTTCGCTACAGATCGATGGGTGAGTGGTGCTAATTAGCTGCGACCCGATGTGGAGGATGTTTATTGACGTTCTACCGACACGGAGCAGATGGTCTCATCAAGGAGAGGATTATTACCCAGCCGACAGTCCGGCAACAGGTGCAAGCAATGTCTGATAAGGAGGCAAGGCGTCTTGCGCAGCAGCTCCTCGAGGAGAGAGAGGTGAGAAAATCCCGCCTTATCTCAGCTGACTTGTTCTGCCGCCTTCGAAATCAACTAACTCGGTTGCGCATGCAGGCAGCTAACTTGGCGTCGCCGCCACCCCGTGCTAAGGCAGAGAACCGGCGTGGCGTGAAACGGGAGCGTGAAGAAGAAGTTGCGATGAGCGATGAGGCTTTCCTAGCTCGCTACAAGGGCCGTCGCCTAGCAGGCGGTGCTTTCCAAGTTGACCTCACAAACGATTGATCAGCTGTGGACCAGACACGCTGCTGAGAAGCATGTTCTGCCATCATCGATGGAGCTTTACTTGTCTGATACATTTGTCTGATCGAGCATCGGGTATTGGCCCTGCTTCTTGTTTTCTATTTATTTATACCATGTGAACGGCGTTAGTGTCGGTCTGGCGGCGGAGAACCGGTCACAAAAACCGACTTCGCGAACTATTGGGGGCATGTATTCTACTTGGCGGCGCAAATAGACGGATCGTTGATACATATCTAGCTCCATAATTCATATTCTATTCGAATTATAGGCCTTGATCACGAAGCACCTAGTGAGCTCAACATGTGGGCCCATGACCCGGATGGAAAAAAAGAACGTTGAGAGGAGAGAATCCTCACACTGATATCAGACAGAAGACTGACAAACCCCGGGGAGGACTCCCAGGGGAATAACCAATTCGATTGACACAAACCCACAGCACAACATCCATGACCTTCTCTAGGTATTCACAAGCCGCTTTCAATCCCCCTCTTATACGCAGCCAGCGCCCGCTCCCTCGCACCCTTATGCTCGACGATGGGCTTAGGATACCCAGCTTTAGCCACCAGATCCCCCGCTCCCCTACCATACGGATCGTGCACGGCCTTACCCGCCACGCTCTTCAGCTCAGGTACCCACTTCCGGATGTACTCTCCGTCGGGATCGAACTTCTCGCTCTGCAGGAGGGGGTTGAATATCCGAAAATACGGCTGCGGGTCGACGCCGACCGACGAGGCGAAGCCCCACCCCCCGTTGTTGCTCGCGAAGTCGCCGTCGACGAGGTGCTCCATGAAGAAGCGCTCGCCCATCCGCCAGTCGAGGAGGAGGTCCTTGGCCAGGAAGGAGGCGACGATCATCCGGCAGCGGTTGTGCATCCACCCTATCCCGCGGAGCTGGCGCATCGCGGCGTCGACGATGGGGTACCCCGTCCGGCCTTCCGTCCAGGCCTTGAAGTGGTCTTGGTCGTACGACCATTGGATGTTGGAGTACTCTGGTTTGAACGGCTTGTTCATGCTATATTTTTGAGATAAGTCTTGTGAGAAACGGGTTTTGGTTTGAAGGGATGGATATATGGAAGAGAGGGAGAGGAGAAAAAAAAACCCCCCTTACCAGATATAAGGCCAGTGGACTAGCACGTGCTTGTAAAAGTCCCTCCAGGCAACCTCGCTGATCCACGTCTGGATCCCCTCGTGGCCGCCGTCCAGCTTCTTGGTGTTGTTGCGGGCCCGCGCCGTGCGGACCGCTGTCCTGGCGCTGAGGGTGCCGCTCGCGAAGTGCACGGAGAGGCTGGATGTCCCGGACGTGGAAGGGATGTTTCTGTTCCTGCCGTATTGGCCGATATCCTCCTCGCAGAACTTTGCCAGCCTTTTCATTGCCTCGCGTTCTCCCGCTGGCCACAGGGAGCGGAACCGCTTCTCCTCCTCGCCGCTCAGCCGCTTGTTCGTCGGCGCCGGAGGGATCTTGCAGGCGAAGAGTCTCGCGTAAGTTTGCCTTGCCGACGGCGGGTTCGGGTTCGGCGGCGCAGACAGCTCTATCAAGTCCAGGTTCTCGTGGATATGACGTATCCAAGACCGGAACCACGGGGTGTATACCGCGTACTGGTTCCCGCTCCCGCTCCTGAGCTGGCCAGGAGGCACAACGCACGTGTCGTGCGCGAGATGCAGTGCCATGCCATTGGTGTTCAACATTCGCGCAAGCTTCTCCTCACGACGCAGCTCGTCAACCTCATACTCGATGTTGGCAAACAGGTGGTTCGAGGACCATTCCCGCATTAGATCCACGATCCTCCCCGGCACCCTGGCCCTCTTCTCGACGGTCTCTACCCAGAGAGGAATATCCAGTCTAGCCAGGTCATCCTGTAGCACCTGTAATGTTCTCATGGTGAAATCCACCCGCACGGGCGCGGTCAAGTGCGCCTCAAAGTCCTGCGGGCTGATGATGTAAAGCCCGATCAAGGGGACGCCGGCCTCCCGCGCCATATCGCTGGCCTGGGAGAGAGCCCGGTTGTCGCTGGTGCGCAGATCCCACTTGAACCAATGCACCACTGCGTCTTTGACCTTCACTAGCTTGCGCTGCGCCGACAGCTCAGCCAGGGCAGCGTTCAGCCGCTCGATCGGCCGGGGCAGCTCATCCGCATTGTACGCGCGGGCGCGGTCATTTGACATCTCGTGCGGGTAATACTCGCGGAGAACGATGCCATTCTCTTCCGATTCTCGATAGAAGGGATGCGGGGCGCGGAGAGGGTCGTTTGAGAAGTTCGAAGTGGATGGTGGCGATGCCGTCGTGGTCTTGGGTCGCTTCTCCACGACATTATGGCCATTGGTTCCATCAGTGCCATTGGAAAGTCGAGCCTTTCGCTTGGGTCGGTCTCGGGGCGACATTGTTGCCGACATTATTGTCTTGGGTGGAGGGATCACTGATCGCTGCGGGGATGCGCTTGTGAATACGCAGGAGATGGACGTCGGAAGCCGTCGCAAGGTTAGATTGACACAGGACATCTACAGAAGAAAGATAAACAGAAGGAGAGGGAACACATTGTTCGAGGTATGCGAGTGCATCTTTCTCGTCCCGTTTGCGGTTCCGAATTGACCCTGGTGGGCGAGGAAGAACGATCGCAGCAGATCGCTCGATCTGTGTGGACGTCATGGTGCGCTTCAAATCGGACCTCTCAGCGGCCGATCCCGTTCCAGCACCTTTGTTCTCAGCGCCGAGGACTGACCGCAAGAACGCCACAGCTGCAGTCTGCTCGCCTGCGAACACTAGTTCGACAGCAAGAACGGGAAGTTTCTGGGGCACTGATTGGGAGTCGGGAAAAATGGAACGATGGTCCGAGTTGGGATGTGAGACCCGTATCTGTACCATGGCGAGGAACTTCTCTGCCACGGCTTTTTCGAGGCCTGCTTCAATCTACGGCACGGAAGCTATCGCTGTAGCCTCAGGATCTCCTGATATCGGAAGTGGATCGGGAGACCCTTTGCTCGCCGGTCGGTGACAGTCACCATCGCGCGGGGGAGGACGTTCTCGAAGTCGGGAAGGAAAATTGTGATCACAATGCCAGTTTATTTTTCCGAGAGACAATATCCGTGACGCCATTCAGTGTATCGGCATATGCATCTCCGAATACCAAAGTCCAGCCCATGCCCCTCCGTCGCCTTGCCGCCGGTTGTCCCATCGTCAAACGTCCAACTAAAATGTGCACATCACCTGCTCCAGCGTCAGCATCTCAGGATCGTACAGAGGGACGGAGCTGGAAATACGCACCATCCTCCCCTCACTGCCCCGGGACCCTTCTTATCTCTGGGCGCTCCAGACGTTCTTGAGGAGGCCGTCGCGCTGTGCCAGCCTGTTCAGGGCATCGTCGCTCTCGCCCATTGCGCGGACGAAACCGGAGAGGGCATAGATGATATTCTCGCCCTGGACGGCACGGCCGTTCTCGTCGACCTTGGTGATTGAAATCTGGCAGGAACCGTGGTCCTTGGCCTTGATGATGCGGCCAGTAGCAGAGCACTTGCGGGGGACGTAGCTGGAAATCCCAAGTTAGCGGGCGTCCCCAGCCCAGAGGGCCGTCAGCAAGAACTCACAGGTCGACAATCTCGCCACGGTCGTTCTCCATTTTGACGGTTTCTGGTGAGTGCTGTGGAAGGACGAGCGGTGATGCTTTGTGGTATCGACGTCGGTGCTGGGCAAAATTCGGTTCGAGATTCTGGAATTTCGAAGGTTTCCGCGATTTGGTGGGAGCCCCGGATGTGGGTTAGACGCACAGACCAGCCCTCTCCCACCTTTCGCGGCTGGGGAAGAAAAGCGGGGCAGTATCATGTGCACTGTCAGCTGACCCCGCGATCAATTCGTGAGCATCAGCGGGCGCGGGCAGCAAATCAACCCCACATTTGCGGTCCAGGCAACCTGGATTTTGTTTACGTGCCCGGCTCTTTCTGTTGGATAATGCGCGACAACGCCGCCTGTCCCTGGCCGTGCATTTTGGGACTATTTGACGCCGGGTACCTTGCGATCCTCTCCGCCTTCGGCCAAACTTCACCGTGTCGCCTCTAGCGGGAGTTCTTGGGAGACTGGGACGCGCCTGGCGCATTGGATCCCCTCCAGCGAACCTTCACTTTCTCAACATGGCGCCAGCCGGCTTGCTGTTGTCCACGCCGGCAAAAATATCCATCAATCAATCGGCGATTCTGATATCTTCCTCTCCCGATTTTCCGTCTCTTCTGGACGTCCTCGAGAAGCCGCCAAAAAAACCCGCGTTGTGCAGTGGCAGCAATGCTGCGCCGATCCCGCAAAACGCTCCGACCTCCTTCACGACCGCCGCAAGCTTCATGCGGTCATCGCGCGCCGCCGGGGAAATCGAGATTGAGGACTTGGATACGCCAACGGTTTCCCCTGTTATTGCTGCGACTGCGGTACCGGTGGCAGACACTCCGGTCGTCCCAGCGCCCGCTCCCGTTGGAGCCTCTCTGTCAGATCCAAAGCCGAAGTCGAGATCGAGGTCGAAGCCCAAAGCGAGGACACAACGGACGGGAGAAAAAGACGAGCGCACAGAAGCCCCCAATGACGGGCCATTGGAGTTGGAATCTTTACCCGACCCACCGCCAGTGCTAGTCGTCGCAGACCCGGACAAGAAAAAGACCAAGCGGGGGAGGCCGGCCAAAAGCGCGACGGATAGCCAGACCACCCTGCCGAAGGGCAAAGTCACCAAGAGCACAACGAAGGCTAAAACTTCTCCCAAGACACGCGAGACTGTCAGCCGACACTTCGCCGCCGAA
>Ga0247769_1000350_pt1 | contig 11525 bp, 12 predicted proteins | sample UWRJL166409R6_FD_179942 | JGI IMG/M metagenome (GOLD analysis project Ga0247769, IMG submission 179942) | Plant litter microbial communities from Arlington Agricultural Research Station in Wisconsin, United States - UWRJ-L166-409R-6 | ecosystem: Environmental > Terrestrial > Plant litter >... | reverse complement strand
CTACTCGGCGAACTTGTATCGGGCGCTGATATCTTCTATCGTTTTGCTAAGGTAAATCTTCGCGAGCGAATACTCCGCAAAACTCCGGTACGTGTGACGCAGCTGCTGGATCAAAAGTTCGCACGTCAGCACGCGCACGAAAAATTTCAGGTCACGCCCGACAATCTGAAGCTGCGGCTCATCGAGGACACATTCAGCAATAGTCTGCCGTCTTTGCTGCGTTATGAGGACAAGAATACCATGCGCTTTAGCCTGGAAGGCCGCGTGCCGTTTCTGGACAAAGATGTACTGAAGTTCTTGTTTGCGCTGGATGATGAATCGATTATCAAAGGTGGCTGGAACAAGCGCATCCTACGCGACGCCACCCGCGACCTACTGCCGCCGATGATCAATCGCCGCCGTAATAAAATCGGCTTCACTACCCCAGAGCACGAGTGGTTTATGCGCCTTAAGAACCGTTTCTATGGCATTTTCCTTGGCGAAGAGTTTGCGAATCGACCGTATTGGAACGCCCAAGCAGTTGCCGAAGCATTTGAAGGGTTCATAAAAGGCAAAAATGACAGCAACAGCCTACTCTTTTGGCGATTCTTGAACGTGGAGTTGTGGTTACGCGAGTTCTTCGATGAAAAAACCGAAGAAGCGCCGAAGCGCATTAAAACCGATGTTGAGCCAAATGACGGCAAGGAGCTTGATATTACGGTTGGGGGTGAGACATATCGCCGTTATCCATTGCGAACAGACTTGGTAAGCGCGAAGGACAATCTGGTGGACTTTGTGAAGACGCGAGTGAATCGATTCTTCGACGTGCTGAAGGGTGATGATAAGCACGCCGACTACATAACGCACGACTGGTATCTACTCATTAGCGAGAAGATTGTGGCAATTACGCAAGGTCGCAGCTACTTTGTGTGGGATATTACGCCGGGCTGGTGGGCGCGGTTCCTGAGTCGGCGCGTGACGAAGACGCCGTACGGCATTGGCCTCGGTAGTCCGTGGACGATGCAGCTGGCAATTCAGGAAGTTGGTCTGGCTAAAATTTTGTATGCCTCAATCGGTGGCGCTGTCGGTAAGGTTATAGGCAAACGTGGTGTATTCTATAACCTCGTCGGGAGTGACATCCGTGCTATTGATGGTCCAACCGAATACTCGGTTTATCCCAGCAACGTCAGCGCCAAACTTGCGCCAAAAGATCCTGATCTCGTCGCCCGGCAATTGACTGATGCTATTCGCGCGGTTGTTCCGAAGCGCGCTGCGGAGCATTTCAAGGGCGTGGTGGTTATCGATAGTAACGACATCGGCCGCAATGTGCTTGGCCAAAACACTGAACAGAACGAGAAATTGTTCGAAGATATCTTTGGCGACAATCCGCTAGGCCAAGCCGACCAACAGACGCCGCTGTGCATCGTATTTAAGAAATAATAGGCACCGGTCCAGTGGCTGTTGATGTTACAATAAACTTATGTTAATCGTCGCCTTCTTTTCGTGGTGGTACACGGCTGGGTGGGCTCAGTTGGGCAGTCGAGCTGTGTCGCGCATCGGCGGTTTGCTTGATTTTTTCTCTGTTGGCATGCTGCTAAAAAGTTTATTCGCGCCATTTCGGCAAATTTCTGTGGGGCGAGTACAGGGGTCGCTCGACACGCAGCTGCGCGCTTGGGCTGATCGCCAGATTTCGCGCGGTATTGGCGCAATGGTGCGGCTGGCCGTTATCTTCTTTGGGCTGCTTGCCACGCTCGTGATGGGTATTGTGTCGGTCGTGCTGTTGGTACTGTGGCCAATTGTACCGATTATTCCATTTATCGTAACGGTTGTGGTGCTTAGCTTATGAATCAAGGCATTTTCGATTACGGCGCGCTGCGGGCTCGTAAGGCACGGCTAGGGGTAAAGCTTGAGTCGACGGCTTTTAAGCTGACTCTGATGGCAGCCGTTGCTACGCCGTTTATTGTTGGTGCGGTCATTGTGGTGCTGACATTGCAGCCAGCTGGCGCTATTGTTGCTAGTCTCGGTCTGTGGCCGTTGATGATTTTAATGTGGCACAAATACGAGCTGGCGATTCTGACGCCCAACAAGCAGGCGCAGCCGACAATGGACAGCCTGCTCAGCGTCGACGTATTAGGTCATCTACCGGCAAATCCGACACCACAACAGATTGCGGAAGTGGTGATGCGCCTCAATGGCGGATTATTCTTTGTGACGAGATTTGGTATTGGGCCTAATTTTATGACTGAGCTCAGCAGCCACTTGCCCGATAGTACGCAGGCAATATGGCAGCGTTCGCTGGAACTGCGTCAGAAGTACGGTACAGAGACGGTCGATGCCGCGACGCTCCTGACGGCGCTCGTCGAGCAGATTCCGGGTAATGATCAGTTGTTGGCGCGCCTACAACTGAGCCAGGATGACATCGACGCAGGCTTGGGTTGGTATCAGCACATCCGACACGTCATTGAGCTCCATAAAAACAAGAAATCAACCGGTGGTATCGGCCGTGATTGGTCGTTTGGCTATGCCCCGATGCTCAGTCGATTTGCGTTGAACGTGTCCGAAAGCGTTGCCGGTGGATTGCTGATGCGTGATCTGGAAGGGCATCAGGAAGTGCTGGCGCAGATGACAAGCTTGCTCGCGGGTGGCGGGCGGCAGAACGCGGTGCTCGTGGGGCCGACTGGTGTGGGCAAGACGACGCTGGTTTACGCGTTTGCCGAACAGTTAATCAACCCATCACCTATGTTGCCGAAGACGCTGCATTACCGTCAGGTTATGGCGCTCGATCCGGCCAGCCTCATTGCGCAGGCGCGGGGCAGGGGAGAGCTGGAGAATTTGATCCAGACACTCTTTGTCGAGGCGACCAAGGCTAAAAATGTCGTAATCTTCTTGGACGACGCGCAGCTATTTCTGCAGGAAGGCACCGGCTCGGTCGATCTGAGTAATTTGCTGCTGCCGATATTGGAAGGCGGTGGTCTCCGCGTTATTCTGGCCATGGACGAACAGCGTTGGCTGCAGCTGAGCCAGGCCAATCCGGCATTGACCCAACACATGAACCGCATCACGGTGGCTCCGCTCAGTCGGGAAGACACGATGCTCGTGCTCGAAGACCAGCTGCTCATAATGGAATTTCGCAGTAAGGTAACCTACATGTACCAGGCGCTTCAGGAATCGGTCCGGCTCGGAGGTCGCTACGTGCAGGACCGGGCCATGCCTGGGCAGGCCATAAGTTTGCTCGAGGCTGCAGCGCAGAATGCAGAGAGCGGACTGGTGACGAGCGCATCAGTGCAGAAGGCTGTCGAGAAAGTATATGGCGTGAAAGTCAGCAATGCCAGCGGCGCGGATGAGCGTAACAAACTGTTAAATCTCGAGCAGCTCATTCATGAGCGCATGATTAATCAGGTTCGTGCTGTAAATGTCGTGAGCAGCGCGCTGCGTCGCGCACGGGCAGGGGTGCGCAACCAGGAGCGGCCTATTGGCACTTTCCTGTTTCTTGGTCCAACCGGCGTTGGTAAAAGTGAGCTGAGCAAGGCGCTTGCGGCTGTTTATTTTGGCGGCGAAGATCGACTGGTGCGGCTTGATCTGAACGAATTTTCGCGTCCAGAAGATGTGACGCGTCTGATTGCTGATGGTGCGCAAGACCCGAATAGCCTTTCGGCGCAAATCTCAAAGCAGCCATTCAGCGTGGTGCTGCTGGATGAGATTGAGAAAGCCCACCCAAATGTCCTAAACACACTCCTCCAGATGCTCGACGAAGGTGTGCTGCGTGATATCAACAACCGCCCAGTGAGTTTCCGTGATGCCATTGTAGTTGCGACTAGCAACGCCGGGGCTGATCGGATCCGGCAATATATCGATGCTGGCTGGAAACTGGAGCAGTTTGAAGAGAAGTTCGTCAATGAACTGATCGACTCTGGTCAGTTTAAGCCCGAATTATTAAATCGTTTTGATGAAATTGTCGTCTTCCGTCCGCTTAATCCTGATGAGCTTCTGCAGGTTCTCGACATTATTGTGGCCGGCATTAATAAGACGTTGGCGCTGCAAAAAGTATCAGTCAGCGTGGCGCTCGACGCCAAGAAAATGCTTGTTCAAACGGGCTACGACCCTCGCCTTGGCGCTCGCCCGATGCGACGTGTTGTGCAGCGCAGCGTCGAAGATATCGTTGCCAAACGTATGCTGTCTGGACAAGTTCCCCCAGGGAGTGTCATAGAAATATCATTAGCAGACGTTCAGGAAGTTTTAGGATCATGAAAGAAAAAGTAGAAGAGTATCTCGGTGAGTTTGTGTATGGTGCGATCGATGGCACGGTGACAACATTCGCTGTTGTGGCTGCGTCGGCTGGGGCAGGACTTTCGCCGATTGTGATTATCGTTTTAGGCCTCGCCAACCTCATAGGTGATGGGTTTTCGATGGGCGCCAGTGCGTATCTGTCGGCAAAATCCCAGCGCGATCTGAAGGCCAAGAAGAATGAGGACACTGCCGGCGAAACGCCGTTGGGCGATGGCGTCGCGACATTTATCTCGTTCGTGTTGGTCGGCTTTGTGCCGGTTTTGCCTTATGTCTCCGACGCGCTTTTTGCACTGAAGACGCCGAAAGAAGCGTTGTTTGCTATCAGTACCGGACTTGCCGCACTTACATTTGTAGCAATTGGTCTGCTGAAAGCTCGCGTGACGCGCACGGGTCGCGCTCGGGCAGCTGTCGAAACATTCCTATTGGGCGCGGTTGCGGCTGGCATGGCGTATGGCCTCGGCTATGTTCTAGAGAAAGCACTGACTAGCACAGCGTCTTAATATCGCAACCAGAACGATCAACAGCGTTCATCGCTTTGGTTGAGAGCGACCTCTCAGCCGGCCTGAGGCCAGGAGTTTATCCGAATTGAATCGGACAGGGCAGGTCGCATGCCCTTAGAGTTGTTCAGTCGTGGGCCACGCCGAGGAGGCACATCACGCAGTTCTGCGCCGGGGTCCGGAGCCAAAGCTCCTGACAGATGTACTCGTAAGCGGGGATGACGATCAGCATCGTGACAGAAGCCACGACGGTCGCGATGAACATCGCGGCCGGACCGACGAAAATGCCGATCATGCTGAGGACGTCGAACGCAGTGCTCGCCAGGAACATGTTCCCGATGAGACCGAGTCCGGTCAGCTGAAGGCCCAGCAGGAACAGCCAACCACAGAAGCGGTAGACCTTGCTCCGCCGCAGCGAAAGGCGGTAGAGACTGAGGTGCTTCTGACGACTCGCGCGGTAGGCGCGACGACGAGCGGTATTGCCCGTGTGCGGCGCGGTGTCAAAGGTGGTGTTCACGTTGGTACCTTCCTGATTGTGGGGTGCGTCGGCATCTGTACCGAACAACGCATGAATTATACTATAAATAAGCTTAAGTGTCAATACCTTACAGATGTGATATAATGATTTTGCACTTATGCGAGTGTTGTATAAAGGCTATTATGCCAGCCTTCCAAGCTGGAGATGAGGGTTCGATTCCCTCCATTCGCACCAGGATGCGCCCCGGTAGCTCAGCTGGATAGAGCAGGAGACTTCTAAGCTTCAGGCCGTAGGTTCGAGACCTACCCGGGGTACCATGAAATTATTTCAAATCTTTATGTCGCAATTTTGGACGACTTTGCGACAAATTTGCGATAGGCAGTTAATGTAGGGCACAATAGAGCCATGTTATTGCCAATTGCTTTTGCGTTTGTCGCATTTATATCCACGCTGCTAGGCGGACTGACTGCTCTCCGAAACAGCGACAAGCTTCACCGTATCTTGGGCTACACTGCTGGCGTGATGCTGGGTGTCATCGCGTTTGATCTGTTTCCGGAGATGTTTGAGCTGGTCTCGACGCAGCAGTTAGATGCAACCGTGCCGATGGTTGCCTTCGTGACTGGCTTCTTATTGATTCACATAATCGAGAAGCTGGTCGTTATACATCATGCCACTGATAAAGAGTATCAGGCACATGCTCACCCACACGTCGGTCAGGCATCTGCGTTGGCGCTCATTGCACATACATTTCTCGATGGTGTGGGGATTGGGCTGGCATTTCAGGCGGGCGAGAGTGTGGGGATCGCGGTGGCAGTGGCGGTTATCGCGCATGACTTTAGCGATGGGTTAAATACCGTAACGCTGATGCTCACCCACAAGAATAATTTGCGACGAAGTATCGTAATGTTGATTTTGGCTGCGATTGCGCCAATTCTGGGCGCTCTCTCGACGACTTTCTTCACGCTGGACACGAGCGCACTCGTGATCTACATGGGCTTTATTAGTGGCTTCCTGCTCTACATTGCAACCAGTGATATTTTGCCACAAGCGCATAGCAAACATCCGTCCAAGCTGACGATGGCTCTAACAGTTCTGGGGGTGGCGTTTATGTTTGTACTGACACGATTTATACAGGAGTAAGTTATGGAATATCCTTCTCAAGAACATCGCGAAGACGGGCCCACTCCGGAACGCGAGCCGCAGGTCGGAGACGTTGTTGCGGCTTTTCGTCATGTTGTGAGTGAACTGGTACCAGAGGTAACCGGCGGGGAGCTCGACGATTTAGTCAGCGAGATAGAAGATTCGACCGACACCGAGGACGCTCTCGGGGCGGCAGCGGGTGCTTTCGTGATGGCTGGTGTAGATTACGATGAAGGTTTAGCCCGACTTGGAGAAATCTTACAAGTCGAAAGTATTCGATCGAACGGAAGCGAGGCCCAAAAGTAAATTACCCCACCATGAAGGTGAGGTAATTTACTTGGGGCGAATGATGGGGCTTGAACCCACGGCCTCCGGAGCCACAATCCAGCGCTCTAACCAAACTGAGCTACATCCGCCATACGTGCTATAACGAAACTTATTCTACCAGATAAGGCGTATTTTTAACAGGCGGTTCTGGTGGGAATTGACTTACGAGAGATAAAGTTGTATCGTATAGTTAGGTTTACAACTGACCCTTTCCAAGAATCGAGAACGACATGAAGCAGAGTACTGGCGCCAAACTGGTCGGCGCGAGTGTGCAGCCGGGCAACTTCGTGTACCAGAAGGCCTACCGCATCACCGGCGCGATCGTTCGGACCCGTGGGGTGTTGGAGGACAACTCGTCGGCCCTCCCCGGAGGCCTGCACGTGCGCAGCCTAACCAATCAGGCTGACACCTTGGGCGTGAAAGACGACGACGTCGTCGTTGCGCGCCCGGTGATCGTCGCCATTGCCAAGACCTTCGCCGAGCGGGTTCTCGCGCTGCCGCGTGCGGCCGCCGACAGCGGTCTCGCGGAGAGCGCGACCAACCTGCGTGACGACGACGAGTACCTCGAGGCCCGGGGACTCTTCGAGCCCCAGGACCTGGAGCTCCGCAGCATCTTCAATTCGGTCACCGCGGGTGGCGATCCGGCCGTCAAGGCCATCGCATTCGCCGCGATCTTCTCGGAGGAGCTGTCGATCAGGTAGCCACTTACCGGTCCCGCCCTATGCGCTCAGCGCTCAGGGGTGGGACCGGAATCGACCTAAAGTCTCAAGCAAGTCTTTAAGCTTTGGTTCGGTTTCTAGGCTTACGGGTGAATCTGTATCACTACTTTGCCGCGGTGATGTCCGCTGTGCAGGTAGTCGACCGCTTCGGCGGCTTTGTCGAGCGGAAAGGTCTTATCGATAGTTACTTTCAAGACGCCCTGCTCGACCAGTTCGGTGATGGCCGCCATTCGTTCTGGGGTTAGCTGGGTGAATTGTGAGTAGGCTGTCACGCCGTGCTGTTGCATGAGGCTCTGATTCGGCTGTTCGAGCATCGAGACAATTTGTCCGCCAGAATGCAGCACGGCGAACGATCGAGTGTATGTTTCGCTTCCAATGGTGTCGTATACGGCGTCGAGATCGTGCGCGCGCTCCTCGAATTTCTGCGATGTGTAATCGATGACTTCATCTGCCCCGAGTTCGCGAACGTATTTCTGGTCTTCCGGTCCGGCTGTGGCAATGACATGTGCGCCAATATGTTTGGCGATCTGAATTGCACAGCCGCCGATTCCGCCTGCACCGCCGTGGATCAAAATTTTCTGTCCGGCAGTAAGGTGAAGTGTGTCAACGAGCGCTTGATAGGCGCTGACTGCAGTGAGGGGCAATGCCGCAGCGGTGGCGAAGTCGACATTTTTTGGCTTCAGCGCCAGCGACTCGACTTTAATCGGGGTAAATTCCGCAAAAGACCCCTGACCGCTCAGTGCATTTGCCTGACCATATACTTCCTGACCCACCTCGAAACCAGTCACGCCATCACCTACCTCAGCAACAACTCCTGCGGCATCGCCTCCGAGCGTTGCCGGAAAGGTGAGCTGTGCCATGCTCTGGGCTTGTCCGGACATGACTTTCCAATCAAACGGATTAACGCTGGCAGCGCGCACCTCCACGAGCACTTGACCTTCGCCGGCCACTGGTCGCTCTGCTGTATCGGTTATTTTTAGAACGTTTTGTTCGCCATACTCTGTGATTTGTGCTGCACGCATATCGCATTCCTTGTCTACTATATGGTTTCATAGTACCACGTACCATATTACATAGCGCTAATGGTATACTCGAGGTATGGTCCGATATCATTATCGTGAGGGCGTAACGCTCGAGAAAAAGAAGCGTCATTGGTTCGCGGTATTTTTGAGTCTGGTGGCAATCGCGGCAGCGCTCTACGTTGCTGCTATCTACGTTGCTCCGCAGCTGGTAACTATTCCATTTACCGGGCTGACAGCCGATGCCACAGATAGTAAGATCAAGCAATCAAAAGCCGGCCAGTTCGGCGATCATTTATTCATTCCGCAAATTAACGTCGACGTGCCTATCCTGAGCGGTGGCGCAAAGACGCAGCTCAATGATGGCGTTTGGCAGCGCACGACCACGCTTGGCGACCCGGAAAAAGGCGGTAATTTTGTGCTGAGTGGTTACAAATTTACCTGGGATGTCTTCCCGCAGGTCGCCCGAATTAAGTCGCCATTCTATAACCTCACTAAACTGAAACAGGGCGATGAGCTCACCGTTGACTACAAGGGCAAACGATATGTGTATAAGATTGATAAGATCAGCGACGCCAGCTCGACGTCGGCCCTTGAGCAAAAGAGCGACGGCTTTCGCCTGACGCTCTATGCGGTTGAGGGGGATGGTGACGCGGCAACTGGTACAGTTATCGGTGCTCAGCGTATTAGCCCGGTCACGGTAGACCAGTCAACGTTTGGTAGTAACTAGACTTTCTCGACGGTTACGAAATCAAGAATGAAGAACTTGCGGTTCTCTGAGAAAGTACCCACGCAGGTCTGTAGGAGTAGGCGCGGGCTACCGTTGTAGTTCAGAATGCCGGTGTTCGTAGGGGAGACAACTTGGGTTTCCTTCAGTTGGTAGACGAACTTATAGCCGTTGCTCGTGTAGACATAGACTTGCTCGCCGGCCTTCATATTGAGGAGCTTACCGAAGACTCGCTGAGTGGCGTGACCGTAGATGAAGGTCTGGCCGGACTTGTCGTTTGGCTCTGTGGTCATGGCGGCAAATTGCGCCTTATCGGCATAGAGCGTCCACTCGCGGGTAGATGTATCGTAGAAGCCGTCGACAATTGGCATATCAACGTTCACCGTTGGCGCGACGATACGGACAGGGTGGCCATTGATGGCCTTTGGCGCTTCGGGGGCCTTCTGTTCAACAGGGGCAGTAACGGCTACTGTCGGATTTGGAGCGGCCAGAACAGCTTCGTTGCTGTTAAAGAGCGGCGGGACGACGCCAATCAGGCCTATGACCGTTAGGCCGAGACCGAGAATGGCGAGTTTAGAGGGGTTAAGCTTTTGCATAGTATGCCTTGCTTATTTCTGAACCTTATGTTGGCGGGATGCCATGAAAAATGACGCAATAATAGCACCAACACCTACGAAGGTAAGCGTCAGGGCGCCAATAAATAGTGGACTATCAGTAGTAATGCTATTCATAATTGTTCTCCCGCAAGTACTCACAAAGTTCTTGCTTGTGTTTAATTATAACACAATTGATCAAGTTTGTAAATGCTTCTGCTTATATAATTTCAGGGGTCGGCGCCCGGGGCTGGATAGCCCCGGGCGCGGTGAACGTCAGCTGGTCTTGGACGCGGCGGTGATGGAAGTCACGTTGTCCGCGGCCGCGATGTCGGCCCCCAGCTCGCGCTTGCGCAGGTTCTCGAGGGCGTTGGGGAAGTTGACGCCGCACCCGACCATGCCGCCGAAGAGGGCGAAGACCGTCAGGCAGCCCCAGTTGTTGTAGGGCCAGGGGGTGACGACGGCCAGGACCATGGTGATGGTCAGCGTCAGGGTGAGCATCGCGACGGACACCCAGAGGCGCTTGATGATGCGCTCGAAGGTGAACATGTAGGTCGACCGGGCGGTGATGCCCGAGATGACCGTCGTGATGATCGGCAGGGCCACGCCGGCCGTGACGAGCAGGGCGACGAGGATGCGGACGAAGATCGACATGTGTCTACTCCTAAGCTGAAAGGTGCGTTCAATTATTATAATAGCATAAATAGTTGTTTTTGTAAATACCCTGCAATCACTCGATTCTAAAGAGATCACCCCTGGATTAATAGGGGTGATGCTCAATCAAATGTGCGTTAAAACTTAAATCTCTCGGAAAACTTCGATATTAGCGCCAAGCTCGTTCAGGCGATTGGCGAGATCTTCGTAACCACGGTTAATGCTATAGACATTTCGCAGGATAGAAGTACCCGGCGCCGCCAGCATGCCAATCAGGATCAGCACAGCAGGACGAAGCGCAGGTGGACAGATGACCTCTGCGGCCTTCCACTTTGTCGGGCCGGTGACGTATGCACGGTGTACATCTGCGAGCTGTACATTGGCGTTGAGCTTGTTGAGTTCGGTGTAGTAGATGGCTCGGTTCTCGTAAATCCAGTCGTGGATCAGTGTACGGCCTTCCGCAACAGCGGCGATCGGTACGAAGTATGGCAGGTTGTCGATGTTAATCCCAGGGAATGGATGGGCTTCCAGCTTGTCCTCCAGCGCAGTCAGACCAGCCGATTCGTGACACTGGATGTCTGCCAGATTAGTGCGGCCATTGTCGGCCTTGTACTCTGGGCCGACGGTAAAGTACATACCCATCTTCTCGAGCTTCAGGAGTTCAAGGTCGATGAAGTCGATCGGTGCGCGATTGATGTTGATTGCCGAGTTGGTAACAGCGGCGATACTGAGGAAGGTCATAGCCTCGATTGGGTCTTCACTTGGGCTGTAGGTGATGTTCTTGTTGATCTCCTTTACGCCGTGAATTGTTAGCGTGTCGCTACCAATACCTTCGATCTTCACACCGAGGCGCTCCAGGAAGAAACAGACGTCCTGAACCATGTAATTTAAGCTGGCGCGCTTGATGACGGTGATGCCATCGATGCGTGCAGCAGCCATAATGGCGTTTTCAGTTGCCGTATCGCCGCCTTCGTACATGACGATTTTGTTGGTGGTGTGCGGTTTGGCGGTACAGGTGTACCAGCCGGAGTGGGTTTCGACGTTGAGGCCTAGCTTCTCGAGAGCGTACAGGTGAGGCCGAATAGTACGTTCGCCCAAGTCACAG
>Ga0247769_1000349_pt1 | contig 11533 bp, 7 predicted proteins | sample UWRJL166409R6_FD_179942 | JGI IMG/M metagenome (GOLD analysis project Ga0247769, IMG submission 179942) | Plant litter microbial communities from Arlington Agricultural Research Station in Wisconsin, United States - UWRJ-L166-409R-6 | ecosystem: Environmental > Terrestrial > Plant litter >... | reverse complement strand
CTGCGAGCATTGCCGCTTCAGGTCCCCCCGAGACTCTATATCATCGGCGAGAGCGGAGCGCCAGCTCGGCGGCCTTGAGCATCGACACTTTCCGCAGCAACGAGCCGACCCCTGAATCCCCGGCGCTCACGACTGTCGGTAGCCAGTTCAGCCTCATCAGCGCTGGGCGGGCGCGATCAGCCACGAACTCCGGAGCGAACACACCAAGGATTTCAGCTGTTTCCACTCGTGCAGGTTCAAGCCCGGAGATCATCGAGGCAGAAGACGGCGATCTCGGCAACACAGCAATGCCGCCACCAGGCTACGACGAAGTGCGGCTGGATGAGATCACGCCCATACACTCAGGCCGCAACTCGGCCCTCTCTGGGCGGAATAGTCCGTATCCTGAGCCACCTCCGGACTATCCGGGTCCTGCGCAACTACGAAACAACCGGCTCTCCGCCCAGATGGAGGATTTAGCGGCTCAAGCGGCGCCCGAGGATGGGAGACGGCAGTCGTCGCCGAGGAGTCCAGGGTCCATCCCGCAGCTTCCGAGCCTCCGGCTGAACCGATTGCCACAAATCGTGATCGAACCCTCGAGCGCGAGGCCATGAGTATGTGGAGTGTATATAGAGCGCGCCAGTTCGACCATTTCAACTGGCATTTGGATGTCATGCTAGCCATGTGCTACCCATGTATTAGGAAGTTGGCGATCTGGGGCCAACATCATTTGGTTTGTGGGGATTCATCCTAATGCAGCAAAAACGTGGATATGAGCTTGGTTAATGACGGATATGCAACACGGGAGGAAAGGAAGGAAGGGAAAGGGACTGGACGGAGTTGGACGTGGATGGCTTAAGGCAAGTTGGCTTTAGGGTTCTCTGACAATTGGCATAGGCGCATCCTACTGGTTCGTTTCTGGGTTTTATAGTCGTCTCTGTCTTCAAATAACAACATCTCGTCCCTGTCAACCCCGTATTAACCTCTATGCATGGCGGGGCACATCTTACATAGCTCAACAACGGGCTCCCAAGTGGTTGATGCTGGCTTGAGTTTCCATTCTTTGCCACCTAGTGTGATACGTTGATCGACCACGCCCCTACCTACCTTATGTACAAAGGCTCGGGCCAAAAGAAAGGGTCAAATACCCCCGTGCACAGGTGCCACTGGAAATTATCCGCGCGTCTTACACCGTGTAAACAAGGCCCTGTAAAACCAAACCTCAACCCTGTTGAACGTTGAGTCATCGCCCTCTGAATACATCTAGAAATGCCTAAAGTGCTTTTGGAAATACCTGAATTACATCCACGAAGTTTTGGAAACACATTCCAGAAGCAGTCCCAAAAACCAACTTCTTATCAAATAAACAAACAAGGCTCTATCTAGTATTTGTCCCAATACGCCGCTGCGGTAGCTGCGGTAGCTATGGCTGAAGCCCCTCTCTCAGTTTTGCGTTCTCAAGAACGCAACATATGGCGGAGAGTCTGGTTTCTTCCTCCAGGACCTTGACTTCTCTCGCCGCAACCCCGTATGTTCCGTCTCCCCCTGAATCCTCTCCACGCAGCCTTTGGCATTAGCATAACGCCAAGAAACCCCTTCCCTGGCTAAGGTATTGTATAACAGTTCGGGGGATAGCATCAGCTAATCCCCTTCTCCAGATACGCCATCCGGAAGGCCAACCGCTAAACAACCTGGCCTGTCATGACAAACGCAATCGCCTCGTCTGGCGACGTGGTATCCCCCCATTCCCTCTTAGAATCCAGCCATACTTATTTAAGGAGTCCAAAAGCCGCTATCTCTCTCGTCACTTGTCATACCCAATCGTTTCATCTTGCTGAGTGCCTCCGCCATCTGGATACTCCTCGGCACATGGGATTGCGGGAGTGGTATATTGCCCTTCCATCTACCATACGTCTTTCCTTCATGGCTTTAGAGATGGCGTCAATTATCTGGCTCTCGGCATCCGCCGTTCAGGCGGCTGCCTTGTCAATTCTCACCTCGACCCTGAGCTTGTGAATCTTCTCCTCGAAATCGGTCAAGAACAGCGTTCTGCTCTTCCCGTTGTATTTCTCTGTGGACACCCGCAAATTTACTGACACGTTGGAACGTACTGGCCTCGAGCCTAACAACCCTGAGCTACCCTCGACTCAGCAAGAGTGAGTTTGGTGTGCTCTCGGACTTCCCACGGGGGTGAGGACGAGTCCAGATGACCCAGCAGTCCGACTGGCTAGGTAGTGGTCTATATTCACTGTATCAATATACCGGGATTTCCGGTGAGGCCGAGAAAATGGGTGGCCGATGTGGGTGAGGTTGGAGCCAGCTTCTGGAAAATCACGAACATCAGGATATCAAAGGGCGCGTCTTGTGTCGTTATGGCGCCTTCATGTTCTTATTCCCCGCTCAAGTCCCTGCCTTGACTTGAAGAGTACATTTCAAAGGCTTAATAACTTCAAGCTGTTTGATGTATCTGTAATTTGAAGGATAAGAAGAAAGATACGGTCTGCTTTCCCCACTTTATTTGATGATTTTCCACACGTCGGCAAGGTCCCGTTGTCTTCCGTGGATGATATTGCAAACAGCTCAATGTGAGGAAAAGAAGAGGTAAAGTAAAAGGAGAAAGAAGTGAATTGACCTTGGTCGTGCTACCTGCAAAGTCTAGGGGTGCGAGGAGCCGCGCGGGCTTTGAAGCACTAAGACGGAAGGCATATACCGGAAACGAACTGAACCTTTGATCCAAGGCCTGACTCCGCAGGTAGTGTGAAAGAGTCACAGGGATACTATTCAAATACTAGCCCCAAAATCAACAATTACCGCTCCAAAGGTACGCACTATATGCCCGAAACAACTCATTTCAGTCCCTTCTCAACGTATGTATTTGGCGGATGAATAAAATGGTTGGCTCAGCAACTCTGGTGCCAATATACAGCGCCATGCCTCACGTTGCGTCTGGGAGTTAAAATAGGAGTTGCTGTTTCGTCCCGATTCCACCTGTGAGCAAGTCAAGGTGAGACACAAAAAGAGAACTCCATGACGTACTCGTCGGGTGGAATCAAGCCTACATGGGTAATATCAACAGAACTAGACATAGTTAGACTCGTACAAGCTCACAAGTAGGAAGCTTAGAAGCGACACTTACCCCTATCCGCTACAGCTGATCTGCCTCACTAAGGTACTATTTGCCAAGGGGCATACCTAAACAGAGGGCATCAATCAAAATGCAACATATCTTTGTCCAACGCCATACCCAAGGTACCTAGGTATTGCTGATGACACCCTACCAATGATTTCGTCTGCTGTGAGAGCCTTTGTTCAAATCTAGAGCCAACTACACACATAAGTGCCTGACCTTATTTCTAGCAGCAACCAAGGTACCTACCTACATACCTTAGGTAAGGTAACAAGCTACTTCAACACCACACTTCACTTCACAATCTGACTCCTCAATCAAACTTGGCCTATGTGCATACTTGAAACGTCTTGTACCTAGGTTGCTACAACTACATGAAGCTCAATAAGGTACCCTTCACTTCAGCGGCACCGGACTCAACTTTCAAGGCAATACACCGTATGTTTCAAAGCTCCCCTCTCTCTATCTCTCTCGCACACAGACAAGGCGATGACAACACTTACCTACCGACAGAGCACTTTGGGTACGTCTACCTCAAGAAAGCAAGCGCAAGATATTAATTACAGAAACATCCGCTGTACTTATGTAAATCAAGGTATAGCCCGGCACTTGTAGTCCAAGCTTTGCAGCCTGCAGGATGACAGCTATAGAGGTGTTATACGCCGTCATGTCCTGCCCAAGCTTGGAGTCTCATCCCCCTAGATTTTAAAGGGTAGATAAGCCCTCCATGGAGGGTAAGGTACCTACAGCCTACATACATACCTCTACTTGCCTTGCCTTAGGTGCGTGTAAGAACCATAAGGTACCTCACATGTGCGCCAGTGAGTACCAGGTATGTTACAACTAGCTACAACAGGCTACCTTAGGTGTGGCTACCTTACCTTACGTACGTTGCTCATACAATAGGCTTTGCTTTCACAGGTTTAATTTTGTTTGAATTTTGTGGAGCCTTGTAGGGGTTCGACTCGATGGAAACCCGTTAACCGTTCAGACCCCGACTCAATGTTCGGATTTCGGATTTCCATGCATCCCATCCCATCCTGCATCCCTTGGTAGCGTGATTCGTTCATTTTGGCTTCCGGCCCGAAAGTAAGGTACCACGGGAGCGGTCGGTGGCGTTACCGACCTACCGGCGGAAATATTTTCCCTGGGTGCAAGCATTGTATTATACCACAGCCCCAGAAGTTTGTAATGCCAAATCAGGTCTTATAAATTTTACCGCGGAATTGCGTGCGACAGGCGCAGCCAAATCCACAAATTCCGCGGAAAATCACACCGAACAATGACCTTGCGTGTATACTAATCACCGCGAAAACCCTCAGGAGGCGACAAATAGAACAACCACCCGACACCCTACACCCGACCCATCCACCAACGCCCTCGCCAAGACTTTACTCCACAACCAACATCAAATGGCAAAAGATTTCCACTCTGCAGGTCGCATGCCACATGGGTCTGAAAGCGCGAAGAGGCGAGCCGCTTCACCCCCCGGGTTCTAAGTGAAGCATTTTGTCATCTACCGAGGGCCTGCTAGCCCGGATTCAGAACATGGAGCACCTCAACCGCAGGAAAAGAGGGGGTATACCCATGGCCTCGGTGCCAACCTCGATCACAGAGTCACAACTGTCATGCACGCTCTTTTCCTGTTTATGTGAGGTGTGCTACCATAAGGCATCCTCTGACCGCACCCGTGGAGCGGATGGTGGATGTGGCTACTGCTTGGTAATTGCGACTCACCTTCCACATCGTGCCCTTTCAGGTGTTACGAGGAGAGGACTCAGCGACTACGGGCAGTACTGTCGTGCATCTTGACGACGGAACCAACGACGGCCGGAGACGGCCACGGCTCCATACAAAAGGGACTTAGGGTCCCGCCATCCAGCCTGTTGTGTAGGACGGAGGACTGCAACGCATGCCAGTCACCGATTCGACTTACACACCTTGGGTCGGCAGAACATTAGGGCAGCATGGAAAAGAGCGGGAGTAGATCAGATCTCTCAGAGACAGACCGCATCGATGGCCTGGACATTCCGGCTGAGGCGGGCGCCAAACAGCTCGAGAACGGCGCGCCGTTTGCTGTCTCCGAACCAGTAATGGGCATGTCGCCCGGGCCCGAGCCGCCGACACCCGATGTTCCTCCCGATGGCGGTCTTCAGGCTTGGCTGCAGGTTGTCGGATCTACCGTGATTCTGATCAACACATGGGGGATCATCAACAGCTTTGGCGTCTTCCAGCAGTTGTACGAGCGCGACATCCTCCAGGACAGGTCACCTTCCGACATCTCGTGGATCGGTTCCGTACAGGCTGCCTTGTTGTTCTTCACCGGCATTGTTTCCGGGCCGCTGTATGATGCGGGGCACTTCCGGGCCCTTCTGGTGGTGGGCCTGTTCATGATCGTCTTCGGCATGTTCATGACTTCGCTTTGCGTCGCTTATTGGCAGTTCCTCCTCGCTCAAGGGTTTTGCATTGGCATAGGAATGGGCCTGCTGTTTCTGCCGTCAGCCGCGATTCTCAGCCAGTACTTTGCGCGCCATCGCGCCCTGGTACTGGGTCTCTCGAGCGCCGGATCACCCATCGCTGGTATTGTCATTCCTATCATCTTCAGCAGGTTAGAGCCAGTGATCGGGTTCGGATGGACGACGCGAGTCCTTGCCTTCATCATGCTCGCCCTTTCGACAATCCCCATCGCTTTCATGCGTACCCGACTACCTCCGAGTGGCCGCCGCGCCGAGCTCTTCGATCCTAGCGCCTTCCGTGACTTTCCCTACGTGATGTTCACGGCGGCGGGCTTCTTCGCTTTCCTCACGTTATACGTGCCGTTTTTCTACATGGCGATCTTCGCTTCCACCCACGATATTACCTCGCCCGACTTCGCCCCGTACCTCGTTACCTTTCTCAACGTCGGTTCTGTCCTGGGCCGCATCATCCCCAATGCAGTTGCTGATAAGGCTGGTGCCCTGAACGTGTTGATCATCTGCATGGTGGCAAGCACCGCTGTGGGCTACGGATGGCTGGGAGTCAACAACCTCGCCAGCTCGATAGTCTTCACGCTGCTCTATGGCGCGCTATCGGGCGGCGTGGTTAGCTTGACACCTTCTGTCATTGTTAGCCTCTCCCCGGATATGAGCCGCGTGGGCGTAAGAATGGGCATGGGCTTTGTGGTAACGGGCTGTTCGTTGCTGATCGGGACGCCGATAGCCGGCGCAATCGTCAGGGGCTACACCGAGGACCGCTGGAAGGGGACCATAGCCTACGCTGCTACGGGCCTGTTTGTATCGGCAATCATGTATGCAGCAGCTCGGGTTGTGGTATACAAGCGTCAAGGAGGGTGGAAATTCTGATTTGGTTTGCAGGAGGCAAGATGGGCAGGCCTGGGTATGCAGCATCTGCTTCACCTCTCCGACGGTGATAATTCTTGTTTTGGGGCACGGGGGTTTGCTGTTGTTGCATTCATCGGAGTTTTGGTTGCCATATCCATAGATCTAGAGAAACAAAATATAAATTCTTGTGTAGGGTCTGGCGATCCGGGTTGGCCATGCTGTTCTGTGAAACGGAAAAGACTCCGAAAATGTCTCGAGCTGTCCTTCCCAGGCATTCCCGCCAAGTGAGACAGAGATATCTGATTGACGTGTGAGATGCATAGTATGGCCTGCAATGTGACCTTGGAGGAAACACCACATATCATACCGTTCTTAGGGTCCAGAGGGGCCACGACTATGGAGCGGGGAAGTATCTGTGCCGGTACGAGTTTCCAGGCAGTCGGTAATGTCCACTCTAACCGACGAAGTCCCGTGTGGCGGTAGGTAGCTGCCAGTCGCGTGAGGTGAGACGCAAGAGATGAACGATAGGTAGGATATTTCGGGTACTTAGCGAATCGGTAGGATGGCCGGTGGAAGCTGTTGAACCTGTGATTCATGACAAGGTTGACATCATTGTCCAGCGAGGCGGATCATGGCCTCTGTCGAGGCTTCTCGGGCAAGGGGGGCTCTGGTATCGACAGATCTGGCGCAGTGCAGCAGGTCGCCGCTGTTCGAAGAATTGTTTGATCACAAAACGTAACGCTTTCGTCCGTCCGAGAGCACGGCAGCTGGCCGTGATCCGCGACGCAGCAAGGGGTGGCGGGGCTTTTCCGAGAGAATGCAGTGCGTCCGTCGGTCGTCACAAATCGAAATCGTTTGGTCGGGGAATGCCCAACCGGGACTTCGTCCGCGAAGAATGAGACGCAATTGAAGGGCATAACACACAAAGAGCGTCGATTGGCTCGGTGATGAGATCGGATGTTCAAGTGAATCGAAGGGCAATACAAGCCCCGGGTTTTGCTGCAATATCACGTAAAACCGGCAACTGGCCCGAGTTTGAGATGCCTATCGCCGCGGGTTGTGGCTGGGCTCCTCAGTTCGAGATGTCGTCGCGAGAGATAGCGATATAAGCTTGGTCACATTAGTCAGGCCAAATTACAAACGAAACGACGTGCAGTCATCCACTCGCAGAAGTGGACAAGCCAAATGCAGGTGAGGAAGTTGGGTTGCTTGGTAGCTTGGAATTCTCGACGGAATGTCCTGCAGATTACGGAGTCTGCTGTCAGCTGTTATTCAGCATCTGTTAGCGCGTCCTGCGGATCGTGGTTCGGCTGGCTCATCCCGAGCCGAGAAGTCACTGTTAACAGATACCTGTGCAAATATGCGGCGATACACGAGACATCTGTTAGCGCCTTACATGGTTGCACGGAGCTTTTGTGGATCAAGGGGTGCAGGTCTCGGCCGCGAGTGCTTGTGACGAGGGGCATTTCAATGGAGCTTCGGGTCTGCAACCTCACGTGGGGCTGCATGGTCGCCGCGAGAAACGCCGTCAACAGACTCCCACTTTACCCCTCCAAACACCACCTCCAATGGGCGAATCAGCCAGCACCTGCTGTGGCAGTCAAGCTGTGAATGAAACACACACTCTTCCGCAGACATTGGAGCTGGGCTGCACCCCTGGGGTTCCACTAGGTGTGATTATTTGATCATGACGAATGCGGCTGGCAACTCTCTTAGGCCACAATGGCACAATGGCACTCCGACCGTCGCGGTCCGGCCTCGGGCTACTGAGACCTGCTACGGGATCTGCACCACAAAGGCGGTAATGCCCGAGGCAGGTATCAGCGGTATATATACCATCCCGCCCATCCTGTAGTGTTGTCTTTCCTCCCCTCCGTTTTTCCCATCACCCAGCAAGCAGCACGTAGATCAGCTTACATCGGTTTCCAACGCTTTCACCCAAAGTCCTTACCATACAACTCTCTACCAACACTAGCGAATCCAGGACACCCAGGAATCAACACCATCCAACATGGCTCCCAAGATCGCCATCGTTTACGTACGTTCTCCTCCGCCTTGTCCCTCAGAGCTTAGGAGCCAAGTCTGACTGAAGTTGGCAGTATTCCATGTATGGCCACATCAAGCAGCTCGCAGAGGCTGAGAAGGCCGGTATCGAGAAGGCCGGTGGTACTGCCGATCTCTACCAGATTGCCGAGACACTTTCGGAGGAGGTCCTCACCAAGATGTATGCACCGCCCAAGGCGGCCGACGTTCCCGTCCTCGATGACCCGGCAGTTCTTGCCGAGTACGACGCCTTCCTCATCGGCATCCCCACCAGATACGGCAACTTCCCGGCACAATGGAAGACCTTCTGGGACAAGACCGGCAAGCAGTGGCAGACTGGCGGCTTCTACCAGAAGTTTGCTGGCTTGTTCCTCTCGACTGCCAGCTTGGGCGGTGGACAAGAATCGACTGCCCTCGCTGCCATGAGCACCTTTGCTCATCACGGCATTGTTTATGTGCCTTTTGGCTATGCCAAAGCATTCGGACAGATGACCAACCTTTCTGAAGTCCATGGAGGCGGCCCGTGGGGTGCTGGTACCCTCGCTGGCCCCGATGGCAGCAGACAACCCAGTGCGCTGGAGACGGAGGTTGCCACCATTCAGGGCGGGGAGTTCTACAAGCTCGTTTCGAAGCACTTTGGTGCGTAATCACAAATTGGAACGGATGGGAGGTCATTCCTGGGGTTGCTAATTCCGGGTTGGAAGGGTCTGTTGTAAACGGCGCACAGGTCAAGGCTGCTCCAGGGGCAAAAAACGAGGAGGCAAAGGCAGAACGGACAGAAGCCGTTGAGTACAAGGCAACTAAGGAAGGACCATGTGGGCTTCCAGTTAAATGCGTTATTCTTTAGCATATTTTACTTTATTTTGGACTACCGAGACCAATAAACTTCAAGAAGAAGTCAACCACCCAGGCGTTATGACACCCCCAGCCCTGGTTTTATAATGAGCTTGAGATACGCCCATTCATCATCCACTCGTCCACACAGCACCCTTGTCAGACGTCTAAAATACAGTCAGAAATGTCAAAATATATAACGTAAACAACACTGACGAACTTCCACAAACCCTGATCCTCGAAGTATCTCGCTAAGCTCCACGAATCTCACGCTGACAATCAAACGAGGCTGTATTGTACTGACAACTTCAACAAAAGAAGAGTTGTGCGCAGATGAGATGCTTGACGCCGCTCGAATAGAGGCCCGAGCGTTTGCGCAACAAGAGCGGACCGCAAGGAGCGAGCCCTGCAAGCTGTCTGGTAGGACCCCACTTCCCCACTGTGCCCCACTGCCCCTCCACATCCACAAGCAGCCCCACATCTGAACTTCACCAGGCTGCGAGGGGAACCTTGTGGCAGGCAAACAACACTCTCAAATTCAATGCCAGACTATCCAAACATTAGTCTATGCTCCTCTGCAAACCGCCATTTCCACAGCGAATCTCCGAGAAATACAGATTCCTTAGCTCCTTCACACAGAAGCGGCGTGAAATCTCCGGCTTCACGAAACCGTGAACCGCAAACAGCGAGCCGCGACCGCGCAATTCATTTCCTCAACCTCGACTGCTTCTTTCACACCTCGTTTTGACATCCTCGACGGCTCGTCCAACACCCACGATGCCGTCAAGATTAGCGGACGAGTTGACGAAGGCGCCAACGGGGGACAATCCAGCAGAGGCTTACAAGAACATTCTAGAGAACATCCAAACTCTCTCAACCCCCTCTACGGTCGCGGCGGACCTCATCCTCATCGCCGATCATGTCTTCGAAGGCGCTGGCGGTGTAGTGTTCACACGAACCGTGCTTGGATACTTCATCGAAATTCTCAAGAAGTTTAGCAACAATCCAGACCTCTGGATTGAGGTCGGACAGCACGTTGTCGAGACCATCGCCGGAAGCACATCCCTTACATCCTCGATGCTCGAGCAGTCAGCCGCGTTGCGCGAGCTAGTTGCGGAAGGGCACGAAGCCAACGAAGACTTCCTGGATGCTGCGAAAGCGCTCGCTGAGATTCCCCTTGACAGCTCTCAGCGACGAGTGCCTGATGCGGCCAAAGCATCCATCTGGATACGCATCGTGCGCAACTATCTCGAGGTGGATGACAGCACTGCAGCCGAGACGTATCTCAATAAGCTCAAAAATGTAATGCACACCGTCGATAACCCGGAGCTTCAGTTACACTTCAAGCTCAGTGCTGCCCGCATTCAAGACTCGAAGCGCCAGTTCCTTGCTGCGGCTCAGAGCTACCACGACATCAGCTTCACGCCGGCTATCTCCGAGGAGGAGCGCCTCCACACCCTCGGAATGGCTATCAAGTGCGCCATTCTTGCCCCTGCGGGACCTCCACGAAGCCGTGTGCTCGGCCGCCTCTACAAAGACGAGCGCTCGGCAGGGCTTGAGGAGTATGGGATCCTGGAGAAGATGTTTCTCGATCGACTGCTAGTGCCGGCAGAGGTGGAGAAGTTTGCACAGGGCCTTGCGCCGCATCAGCTGGCTACAACATCAGATGGCTCGACAGTTCTTGCGAAGGCAGTAGTCGAGCACAACCTCCTCGGTGCGAGTCGGCTGTACTGTAATATTGGATTTGACGCTTTGGGGCTGCTTCTCGGTTTGGATGGGGACAAAGCTGAGGATACGACGGCAAAGATGATTGAACAAGGGCGATTGACGGGGTCTATTGACCAGATCGATAGAATAATTTACTTTGAGAACCGCGAGGCTTCCGGAGAGATAGGCAGCGGGCGCGCCGAGGTTCTCGTTGGGAAGGAGATGCGCCGCTGGGACAGCAATGTACAGGCTGTCGCTGAGGACGTAGAACGCCTTGCAGACGCACTTCAGTCAGAATTCCCGGAGTTCGTGGCAAGCCAGATAGCTGTATGATGGGGTAGATCAGAGTCTATAAGTATTAGCCCGTAATGATACTCCCTGGCGTGACATTGTTGAGTGTCCCGCGTGTCGCTGCTGTGCCTGCCTGACCCTGTTGCAGATGGGCAGTGACGTTGCAAAAACAGAAAAAAAAAGACCCGTCCCGATCTTGCGGTATCCTATCGCAGACCTACCCAAGCTTCTC
>Ga0247769_1000348_pt1 | contig 11538 bp, 7 predicted proteins | sample UWRJL166409R6_FD_179942 | JGI IMG/M metagenome (GOLD analysis project Ga0247769, IMG submission 179942) | Plant litter microbial communities from Arlington Agricultural Research Station in Wisconsin, United States - UWRJ-L166-409R-6 | ecosystem: Environmental > Terrestrial > Plant litter >... | reverse complement strand
CCGTCATATAACACCTAGGCATTGCTCCAAATTCTCGGATGTCACGCATCGCAGACTGGCAGCTGGGGGTGGAATCGATTGTTGGCCTCAGTCGACGTTAACCCGTAGGTGATCTACCTACGCGCGATATTACGAGTGGATTTGTAAAGTCTAGTTCGTTTATACGCGTGGGCGGGTTCACCCCTGTGCACCTGAGCATATCATTGCCATCCGAGGAGGAGGTCTTGGCGAGTTTGTTCGGCCGAATTATACCCCTGACCATACACACACAATGCAATAGACTGACCGTGGTCGATCGCTCAAGCAGAGGGCGGTTAGCGTGATCATGAAGGACCCTTAAATACGTCAGCGTTACTGTCAAACCGACATGGTTGGTCGAGAGAGACGTCGGAAGGGGCAGCTCCCTCTGCGTGAGAATGATGGGCTCGACGTTTCCGCACTAGGATCTCCAGGCTTTCATATCAAGCGGCAACATGATACTTGCGCATGACGGCGCTGGTGTCGCTGGTGTCGGTCCACATTCGCGTGTGAGGCCACTGATGGGCATAGCCAAGCATATCCACGTTTAGGGAAACCAAAGCAGACGAGTTGCGTGCTCATGGTAGGAGGAGTTTCTGGCTACCTCAGTTCCATCCCAACAGCAGGTGGATTCCGGGCACACGGGCCAGAAACCTGCGTAGTGGCGACTGCTTCTCACCACCCATTCCAATCTCCAAGCGTGAACTGCGAGTTACACATGTTCGTCAGCTCCCAATCCTCCGCTCCCATGAACCCCCTCATATCTTCATCACCCTTGCCACCGCACAGACCGGCCACGAACATTGTGGCCATGAAATGGTCATCCGTCGCGTGGGCATCCCGAAAGCGCGGATGCTTCATCAAGCTCGTCGCCCGCCGCCGCAGCAACGAACCGCCGACACCCCGTGGACTGCGGATCGTCGCTCCGGGCCGAGCGCGGGCGGCTTCGCGAGCCGGAACCCGCTCTGCTGCGCCAGCGCAGAAGACATCCACCACCTCTTGGCGGAAATCGAGGGCCCAAGGCTCTGGCGGGGTGGGTTGGGCGAAATTATCTCGATGTCGCAGCATGGGGCCCCAGACATTCCGGTAGAGGTTATGGACGGCGCCCCCGGAGCCAATGAAGAGCGTCTTGTGAGCTGCCGCACGAAGCGGCCGCAAAGCGGCACCCACGGCCACGTGGAGATGCGGGTCGAAGAGGGCGTTCATACTGATGATGGTAGTTGGGGGGCATCCTTTGGGGAACATGCGGATGAGAACGAGGTAAGTGTCATGGATCCCTTCACGCTGGTTAGGAGAAGTATCTGAATAAGGGAGCGGAACTCTCACAGTCGAAATTTGTATCAAGCTCGGATGGGATGCCAGCGACGGTGAGGTGATGTTGGATCACTGGCACGAAGTCCAAGTCCGGGTTCAAGACGTAGGGCTTGTACTTTGCTGGATCTACAAATGCAACGGGCGACTTGTCGGGCTTGGGATTGGCTGATATCAGAATGCCTCCTGAGAGAGGAGTTGCCCAGTGTGCTCCCTAAACCTGGTAAGTTGTCTCTTTCGATGATGGGAAATGTGCGTGGTGGAGGGGCGAACCATCATCACCACATGCTCTATGCCGTGGGCCAGGGCTTCTTCGCCGCACTTCTCCCAGTACCGCGATGATGCACTGTCTTCGCCCAGCATCATGGTAGACCCGTGAGAAAAGAGGTGGACGGGAGCCATGAGCTCGGTCTGCTGCTCGCCTACTGCCATTCTCGATCTGCCTCACCGGCAAGTACCGATGGTAAGTTCGGATAGAGTTATAGCGCCCGACCGCGGAATGTAGATCGAAGTAGGTAGTCAGTCTCTGTGATGGAAGTGCCGGAACAGATCCGTCTTTCCTCGGTTTTGGTGGTGTTGATTTGGCGGGAAGCTGCGGCGGGAGAGGGATGCAAAGGGGTGTGCAATCCGGAGTCCGACCGGGGACCCGATCGACAGGGGTGGGGCCGGCCCGAGGTGGGGGAGGCTGCACTTCTCCCATTACCTACCTTACCTCACCTCTCTGGTACCTTAGGTACCTAGGTATGAAAATACGTTACCAAAGTCCGTGGTCCTAAGGTAGCCTACCCACGCTGAGTACCTCATGTTAACAAGGTGGGTAGTGATATGAGAACCATAACATTTCGATATCCTTAGGTTACTACTGATGACTGCAGGACCGCGCCAAAGATTGCCTGTTGCTTACGATAATGTTTCGGAGACAGGTATTGTATGTATTGTACAACCGTCGAATTGGTTCTGGGGATTCTGCTCCGGGAGTCAGCCTCGGAAGACATCGCTGAATGACTGCTCTCGTTTCTGGCACTCCTAGGTAGGTATGCTGGGAGTTGAGAGCGGTAGAAGAAGCTCGGGGCATGCAGGAGGCAATACCTTCTCTCCCTTTGATGACATGACGGCCCCCGTGTTGATTTAGCCCAAAAAGCTTTGTCTCGTTCTTGTACCTATTGTCTCAAGGGCTACCCAGCAGTCTGGTGTAATGAATGAATCCTGTATGATGCACATGTGCTCTTTCAGGTGTGGAGGTACCTAGCCGCCATGTGGCATATCTGCTCTGCGATGCCCAGGTATTGGTCAATGCGAAGATGCCAAACTTGGCCGTATAACACCAGTAAACTCACAGACCGCAAATTATAATAGGTTGTAGATTCCCGGTTACCTTATCAACCTAAAGCAAAAATTTCCAACACTTTAATAGATCACTGTGATTCCCTCTTACACACCAATTGGGTGAACACTCACTCACAAATCATCTCTCTCAGTGACGACGGGAGCTGTCATTACCCTCAACCGCAAATCCTCACTTCAACCACAAGGTGATGAAGTTGTTTATCACATTTAGGTCGGAATCAATTCGACGTCCTAGTTTCTCAATGCTGATCTGACTGTTGTCCTCCATTCCGAAGTGTGACAGGTTTGCCCGTAGTAGGATGAAACTTTGGGCATAACTCTCAACAGTACGGGACCCATGGCGCAACGGTAGCGCGTTCGACTCCAGATCGAAAGGTTATCCGTTCAAATCGGGTTGGGTTCAAGACCTTGGTCTCTCATTTTTTTAGGTCATTCCCTTCGCATCCACCCGATGTGGGGCGCTGTGCCGCAGCTTGCAGAACATGGTTCTTTGCCCGATTATGTAATTGAATTCCTTGCCATCTCTTTGAGATGAGACACCGGATATCCTCTCTTCCTTCCAACACCTATGCGGATTTTTGTTTGCTCTTACTCTGTTGCAAGTTTGGAATTCACCGATGATCCGTTTGTAAACGGCCGTGCCTTTGACAACGTCAACTCAAGAGTGACAGCGTGTTGAATGGTGGGCGGCGACGCGGGACATTCCCAGAAAAGGGGCAGGGATCCACCCTGGTGCCTCTGCACGGACCTGAAGGGCAGTGGGGAAGTCTGGGACGGCACCGAATGAGCTTTCCAGCTCTGGGACGAACCAAGAAAAATATGGTTGACATCGCCATTCGCGGCATATCAACAACTTGCCCCAAAGCTTCTGCCCGGTTAGATCGCATTGTAAGGGCGATGCGAGTCCCACTGTTGGACAAGCCGGCCTTCAGGGGTCCGACTGACTGACAGCCGCGACGGCGGCTGCAGCTGAGAGGGATAGCCTCCTAGCGGCTGGGCCAATGCCCTCATCTTGATGAGAGGACGATCTCGTGATGGCCTCATCGGCGGTGCTCGCCTTGCTTCTTGTTCCGCACATCCGAGCGAATCCAGTCGGCCTCGCTCTCAACTCTCACTGACAGTCTGGCCCCAAGGACTTGGTGCGTCGGGTGAGGGAGGGACGGCGCACGTGTGGTTTGGTCGACCATTGGCCCTCATCGTGCCATTGCAGCAATATGTCCGAAGGGGCCTGAGCGTATCGCCAACCCCTCATGGTGGCAGTTGCCATCCCGCTCCCAACGGTTGATGGGGGCGGCCGCTTCTGGTAGCCTTTTTGAAGAAAGCTTTTTTTTCTTCGTCACCTGGAGAATGGGTCGGGGCTGGCTACGCGGGGCGGGCAGCACAGCTGAGGGAATTGGGAATTGGGAAAAGGGGTACGTACTGTCGCTCAACTCCTCAAGGAGTGAGACATGGAAGATTACAGAGTACGGCGGGCAGAACCGCGGAAAGACGTTGCATTAGTAGCGAGAACCTGAGATCAGTCTCGAGATCGTGTTTGACTGCAAGCACAGACCACTTAGCTTCCAGAATTCGGGGTCGCAGCTGAGACCTGGATGTCCAGAGACCCTCAGCGGCAGTGAGCTCGTCATGAACACTCTTTTGTCCTCCGATCCCAAACCCTAATTCTGGCCGGGCGATTCTTTCGTTGGTGCCCCTGTGTTCTGCGCCCTGCCCAGTGTGCAAGTGTGATATCGAGGACTTTCCCAATTCAGAAGCGCGCACCGACACCCCTTCCCGCTCCCAAGACGCGACCCCTTGGCGTCCCTCCCCTCACATTTTTTTTTAACTTGTATTCCAACCTCGCGCTACACCACCACAACTGACACCGGGGGCTGGAGCTTATTGTTGAGCAGGAAGCAGACCGAGTCATCGGCATGTGCGTGCGATTGTTCCATCTCTCAAGCCCGTGAGATTGGCGACGTGCATCTTGTCACTAAATCTGGGTCCTGTGCAAGTAGCTTCCCTGCGGCTACCCGAGCAGACCCACCCAAGGGCTCTTCCGACCGAAGGACCGATTCGACAGCGTCCCTCCTCCGAGACCGACCCCGAATCCGTCTCAGCAACCAGATCCCCATGAATGCCGGAACTACGATATACCGAGGACCATAACGCTCGTTTTGCGGCCGGGAGAACGAGGGACGACCTAGCAGAGTGTCGGGGAAGAGGAGGACCGAGCATCGAGTGTCGCCGACTCGAGAAGGTGCCTCCGACTCGCCGCGGACGGGCTGCAAACGGAGCGCGCTGTCGCTGTCGCTGTCGCTGTCGCCGGCGACGACGAAGACGAGGACGAGGACGACGACGGTCGTCTCCGCGACCCTACTCCCGCGCCCACCTCCCCGATAAATGCATTCCTAGACACAATGCCCTGGCAACCCTTGCCTCGCATCGCGTTTGCCGTAGCGTCCTACCCCTTCTCTGCCTCGAGTCCGGCCGATCTGCCACTTGAGCTCGGTGACGAGCTGTACATCATTGAGGAGACGACCGATGGCAATTGGCTCCGGGGGTACCTGGTTGCCCCACCGAGCTTGCTCGCCGGGCTCACAAGCGTGAAGGGCCAGACCCTAGAGGCGCGTGTTTTCAGTGGAATCTTTCCGCGAAGCTGCGTTGAGGTGCGGGAGGTGCTCGGTGAGTCTGGCGAGACCGACGACAGCGAGAGCGAAGATGGCGCGCGCGAGGCTACCGGCGCGCCGCAGCTAGGAAGCGACTCCGCTAAGAGCGGGCTCGCAGAGAGGAAGCGACGCAAGGACAAGTCGAAGGCGCCTGAGATATCCATTGCCGGGCTTGGCGAGGCAAAGGCGCCACGAGGGGGGGCAAAGGAGGCGAATGGGACACAGGGACAGTTATCCGTGCCGGTCAAGCGCGACCCGGGGGAGCCTCGCCCGCCAGCTCCTGTGCCTATGTTAAAGATCGGTGACGAGACCCCGACTTCGGCGTCCGAGCCACTCATCGACGAGATCGCATCCTGCCTCCGAGAGTGGCACTCGACAAACCTCCACGAGCTTCTCCTATCGCGCCAGTATCACAAACTGGAAACGCTATCGCAGCTGGTAACGACGCTGAACTTTTCAAGACAACAGTTTCTGCACGATGTCCTCACGAACTGGGAGTATCAGACGTTGCGCGAGAAGACAGTGTGGGACCTGGTCCGCGTCAACAAGCTTTGCGGCGGAGAAGTCATCGTACGCGACCCCATGGAGCGCGGCCGAGTCCTGACCGGAGACGACTCGGTCGTGGAGATCACCCGCCTTCAGTCTGTAATGAGCCTGCTGGATGAGCCCCCCACCGCTGCGGTGGAGCTTACAGCTCTTCATCACCTTTTGGTCGACATCAAGGGATTTGCCGGCGCGTCTACGGACGCCATCACCCTCGTCATCTATCTCGCCGTCAAGCCGCTGGGTGGGGTGCTGACACCCCTTTCGGAGAGCTATATGGTCGAGGTTCCCGCCGGTGGACAGATGGGCCACCTGGCAAAGAATATGCAAATGCGGACCCTATTCTCCGACCTTTCGGCCACCGACATCGGGGACGGCGTCTCGGTAGACTCGGAACTCTTTTTGATCGTCAAGATCCGCGCGCCGCAGCAGGTCGTAGCGGCAGTAACAAAGCCACTCTCGCGTTCGGGGACCGTATCCCAGGGTTTCCAGCAGTTTTCTAAAGATCACTCCAAACCGCCGCTATCGTCTGGCAACAAGTCGGTGCGTAGGAGCCTGATGTGGGCGGGTAAGAGCACTAGATCGGCGTTTTCGAGGGGCAATCCGAAGCTTGACGCGCTGTCAGAGCAGCCCGAGGAGGTCCCTTCGACGACTGGGGGAGTGGAGAGCAGGGACGGCCACCCGCCAAGTACGGCTAACTCCAAGGGAGGTAGGGGCTCCATGGATATCCAGCCAGCAATTACCACGGCGGACAAGACCGTGGGCGTCGGGGTACTCAAGTTGAATTCGATCATGAAGCAGGATGAGGAGGTTGAGCATGTTGTGAGCATCTGGGCTCCTTCTGCAAGACAACAGTCAGAACGACAAGGGAGCGGAGAGGAATGGGATCCCATAATGCAAGACCTCATGGAGAGCAAGACAGGCCAGTATGACAAGTCGAGGCGGGCCGAGCGGCTGCAAGTTCACCTTCGAGCTTTCAACAGCCCCGACGCCGATGTCCTGATAAAAGCCACCCCGACAGTGCTCTCCGGCATCTGCAAGACCAACAAGATGGGCTTCTCAGGAGCACCAACAAAGCAGAGATCCGATATTTATCTGACAATCGACGAGGCGGTGCTTACCCGGCATACGCTGCTGTCTCGGTATGGCGGTAGCGCGACATCAATCCCCACCAGCATTCATGGGAGCAACCTCCAGCTCACACTCGAGGTCCGAAGGTCCTCGGGCGAGCGCATCGAAAACTGCATATTCCCTTCATCCAACAACGAGGGCATTACAACCTGGAAGACAGTGGCCACTGAGCGTGGAGACCCATGGAAACAGACCATCAAGCTGGTTCTAGCGCCCCAAGATGTCCAGGCGGCGCATGTGGTGATGCAGCTTGCAGATGCACCCAACCCCCCATTTGCAACTGCATACATGCCGCTGTGGGAGCAACAGGCATTTATCCGCGACGGCTCCCACGGCCTCCTGCTCTACAAACTCGACGAGAATACGGTCGCTCCTCAGTCCGGTACACAAGGGAAAGGTGGCTATCTTAGCTTACCGTTCACCGCCAAGGGCAGGGACGAGCACCAGGCGGAGGTAACCGGTCCGTTCGCCATGGTGCGCGTCGAGACATACCTCTGCAGCACCCGCTTCTCACAGAACAGAGTCGTGCTTGGCCTGATAGGATGGAGGGATTGTCTTCAGGATCAGGTGCCTAATTTGCTGAAGGAGTTCATCTTCGTCGCCGAGATTGAGGTGGTGAAATTGCTGAATGATGTCCTGGACGCGCTTTTCGGCATCCTCGTCCAGCACTCGGGTAACGACGACTACGAGGACCTCGTGTTCACCGCGCTTGTTAGGGTCCTGGATATCGTGCACGATAGGAGGTTTAACCTGGCCCCCTTAGTGGACCAGTACGCCGAAAACAAGTTCAATTACCCGTTTGCCACACCGTGTCTGGTCAGATCCTTCACCAGACTTCTGTCGAACCCAACGGAACCTGAGACATCAAGGAAGTTGCGTGCTACCTTCAAAGTCGCACGGCATATTCTAAAGTTCATCACGCATGCGAGGGGCCAGCAGAAAGCCAAGGAGGCGGGTATTGGCATCACCAGCTCGAATCCGGGCTTCACACGCCACCTGCGAAGCATTTTCAAAGCTCTCGATGCCATGATGCGTAGCGCGGCTCCCGTTTTGGTCGGAAGCCAGACGTTAGCAGTCCAGCACTTCCACACTTGGCTTCCGGAGCTGGCGGGCCTGCTGACGACCGAGGAGATCCTTCACATCGCCATTGACTTCATGGACTCTTGCTCTATGGTCAAGGGCAAGCTGGTGCTCTATAAGCTGGTGCTGATTATCAACTACGCCAAGCTCGACATATTTTCGCACCCCGAACAACGGTCTGCCCTGAGCGCTAACACCGTCAGGTGGATTGACCCTCACTGGGGTCACACCGACGAGGTGACGGAGCAGTGGAGAGACCAAGTCCGGCTCTGCTGCTCGGTGCTCGCTAGTCAGGTTGAACACCTCGGCCCCGAGATCCCCGACTACATTCCCAAGATCATACAGTCCTATATCGCCATCCAGCAGGTGGAGCACAGGCCGAAGAGTCGCCTCTCGTTGTTGTTTCCTACCTCGTACCCTTTCCCCGCCAAGTCCACGGTGGAGGATGTCGTGTTTGACGAGGCCCTCGTCGAGCTCTCGGCTGTCCTGTCGGCGCTGTCTAACTCGCCAAGCGGAATGCAGCTGGAACTCGCTGAGGATGACCTCCACGTCATCGTAGAAAGTTCGCTCCGTGTTCATATGAGCATTCTGCAGGGCGAAACGTTCCCTGCCAACTGGCTCAGCGTGCACATCTTTCACCATAAATCGACGATGCGCGCGCTGCAGTACCTCGCCGGGATACTGCTCGATTCATTCCTGCCCCACCCCGATGAGGCCGAGAACTTCAACACTGAACTGTGGAAGATGTTCTTTACAGCTCTGCTAAAGCTGGTCGGCAGCCCTATGCTTGCGCTAGAGACCTTCCCGGAGCAAAAGAGGAGAGCGGTTTGGAAGATTGCCGGCGATGTCCGTGAACACGGAGCAGAGCTCTTGCGCAAGACGTGGGAAGCCATCGGCTGGGAGACCAGCTTGGAGGAGAGGGCGCGATACGGCCTCTCTAAGATGGGTGGCTACCAGGTACAGTACGTGCCAACGCTTGTCGGGCCAATTGTCGAGTTGTGTCTCAGCGTGCACGAGGGTCTGCGCCGGATGGCCGTCGAGGTGTTGCAGACCATGATTGTGAGCGAGTGGACACTGAGCGAGGATCTCTCAGTCATCCAGACGGAAATGATCGACTGTCTGGACATATACTTTAAGACAAAGCCGCTCACCGAGAGCATACTCCAAAAACTCTTCGTGGGCGAGCTCCTAGACCGGTTCGAGCCTCTAGCCAAGATTCCGGATGAGCCGCTATATCACGCTCTTGGTGAGGTGGTGGGCACGGTCAACGAGTTCCTCGATCTGTTGGTGGCCGTCCACAGTGGCGACGGTTCCGGAGAAGCATCACACTTGATCCACCGCCTGAGGCTGATGGAGTTCCTGCGGGACATGCAAAAGGAGGAGATCTTTATCCGATACGTGCACCAGCTCGCCAATCTCCAAGTCGAGGCTAGGAACCACGCCGAAGCAGGGCTTGCTCTCCGGCTGCATGCTGATCTTTATGACTGGGATCCGACGAGGACGACGCCTGCCCTCCATGATCCGGAATTTCCTACGCAAACGCACTTTGAGCGAAAGGAGCGCATCTATTTTGACATGATCAAGCACTTTGAGGATGGCGAAGCATGGGGCAGCGCGCTCGCCGCTTACAAGGAGCTGCAAATGCAGTACGAAACCAACATCTTTGACTTCGCCAAACTCGCCCGGACGGAGCGCGCCATCGCCACAATCTACGAGACCATCGCGAAGAGTGACAAGCTAGTGCCCAAGTACTTCAAGGTCATCTACAAGGGCTTAGGTTTCCCGACCAGCGTGCAGGACAAGGAGTTCGTGTTTGAGGGCTCCCCTACGGAGCGCGCATCGGCGTTCACGGATCGAATGCAGGAAATGTATCCGTCAGCGCAGATCGTCATGAACGACCAGATTGATGAGGTCGAGGGCCAGTTCCTGGTCATCTCGGCCCTCAGCCCACACCGAGACCTGAACCACCATGTCTTCCAACGCGCCCGGGTGCCGCAAGTCATCAGGGACTATCTGGTTTCCAGCCATCCAAGGACCTTCTCCGTCACTACCAAGAGGAACACAACCGGACCGGTCACGGGTCACTATGCGGAGAAGATAGTCTACACGACGGCTGAAGCGTTCCCGACGATCCTCCGGCGGAGCGAAATTGTTTCGACGCACGAAATTCGGCTATCGGCCAAGGAGACTGCGCTCGAGCGCATCGTCCGTAAGACGGCCGAGATGGCAACGGTGGAGAGGAAGGTGGCGGAGGGCGAGGGCGGTGATGAGACGGCGCAGCTGCTCTTCGATGCCGTCAGCGTCAGCGTCAATCCGTCTGAGGACAACAGCGTGGTTAGCTACCGCGAGCTTATCCCTGGCATGAAAAGAAGCGGCGTGACCTCGCCGGAGGACGAGACCGAGATGGAGGAGGACGAGCTGGAGCCACCCGAGATGGATGCACAGGAGAACGCCATCAAGATGGCGTTGGTTGATCATGCTATTATGATCAAGAGATGTTTGGGGACATTTGCGAAGAGCGGGAATGAAGTCCTCACGGCGCACCTGGAGGATCTCCATAGTCGTAAGTAGAGCCGCGAACTCGGACGACTGCAGTGACATTGCTAATACTGTGTTTTAGTCTTTGAGCACACATTCGCGCCGGAAATCGCCATATTCATGCCAGTGCAACCTATCCGCGAAGCCAACCCATCGCCGACACCTAGCTGGCCTCGCTCGCCGCCGACGACGTCGGGGCTCGTGCCCCAACCTCAGAAATCAGGAGGGCCCCTGCTTGCCAATGGTGCAACAACCGGCGAGGTCAAGATTATCCAGCCCATCTCCTTGCGCCAAGGTCGCGGTGCCCGGCTCAGCTTTCTAGGCGGCCGTAAAAAGGACCAGAGAGAAGGTATACCTCCCGTCCCGCAAATCAACGGGAATAGCCATGCACAGGAGGACGAATCCGCCGGCATGAGCCGGAGTCACAGCCTTGGGGGTGATACACTCAACCGAAGAAGTTTCTTCCGCACAACATACTCGGCGTCGGAGAACGCAGTCGTACGACCGCCGGGTCACACCAATGGACACACCGAAATGAGCCCCGCTACTGTGGGAGGGGGCAGCAGGGTGGATCAATCGATGGACTGGGTAACGGACTCGGGTCTACCACGCGATAGCTCCGACGCTACCGCCCTGGAGAAGGAGAAGACATTTTCAGACCACGGCAGCAGCGGTGCCAGCGGAATGCTTCACATGGGCGGGGTTAAGAAACGGCTCAGCATTCTACGGCTGGGTAAGAAGAACAGCAAGGGCAGCGGCGTTATGGGGAGCGTGGATGAGGAGTAGTAAGGCGGAGGTGGCACCCGTTATTGCCTTGCCACTCCATCTAGCGCATTTTCGGAGGAAAACTATTTCTAATCTCGTCTTTTCTCCAAGTACCACTTGTCTGATTCTTCAGGATATACCACCCGAGTCGATCACA
>Ga0247769_1000345_pt1 | contig 11554 bp, 8 predicted proteins | sample UWRJL166409R6_FD_179942 | JGI IMG/M metagenome (GOLD analysis project Ga0247769, IMG submission 179942) | Plant litter microbial communities from Arlington Agricultural Research Station in Wisconsin, United States - UWRJ-L166-409R-6 | ecosystem: Environmental > Terrestrial > Plant litter >... | reverse complement strand
GAGTTTGCGGCTTGTCAGCTCATCTTCATGGAGACAGCGCACGCCGAGAGGGATTCTCTCATTGAGACCCAAAAGTTCGATGGCCTTCGTCTGGTGGCCATGAATATGCTGTCGCAAATTTTCCTCCTCAACGACACCCAACGACATGGCATTTTTAATGAAATTCTAACATCCCTCGAAAAGCTACCTCTAGGAAAACGAGCGCGTACGTTCAAGTTGGTTGATGGCAGCAGCATCCAGCCCGTATCCGCCCTCATCATGCGACTAGTGCAGACGAGCGCAGGAAAGATCAACGACGCCAGAGGCACCGGCCAGTCGGCGGCTCTCCAATCTCTCGACGATGGGGCGGAGGGGAACGGAGGCAACACCAACAGGACGGCCATGTTGTTCTCAATTCGCGACGAAGAGCATGCTGCGTCTAACCCAGACTTGACGATAAAAGAGCTCAGCGAGTTTATCTCCCCCCTGATGGACATGGCGTTGCGCAACGCATCGTATGTCATAAATTTCATCATTGGCCGGGCTTTGAAATCCACAAAATCGGGTGATACCCCGTATCGGAACCTCCTCGACCTCTTTGTCGAGGACTTCACCTTGTGTCTGGACAATCCCGATTGGCCCGCGGCTGAGTTGCTCCTCCGCTTGCTCATGCATGCGATGTTCAAGCTCGTCGAAAACGACAAGTCGGGAGTTCCTGCCAAGAATATGGCGCTCGAGCTGCTAGGCATTATGGGTGCAGCAATCACAAAGCTCAGGGGTCATGTGCGGAAAACCGCGAATGCTCTCGACGCCAGGGATGCAGACGAACTTGGTCTCTACCTCACCGACCTAGCAGCCTCAGCGCTCGAGCAGAAGTCCCGCTCAGAGCAGATGGTGGCCTGGGTAGGGCCGTACCGCGCCACAGTTGAATATCTTCAGAGCCGGTTCTCCCAGGATCCCCATCTTGCGAGCGCCATATCGTTCATCATTTCCGATTGGGGTAGCAAGGTGTGTGCAAGCTACGACTCGTACCAAGAGGACCACCACGAACGTGATCAAGAGCTTGCGCGTCTTGCCTATAGGCTACGAGAGATGATCCAAGATCGAAAATGGCTTTCGGACCAGTTCTCTTTCAAGGAGGTCTCTGTCACCCAGGCCCGGCTTTCCTACTCGGTTATTCTCTTACGCTCCCAACTCAACGAATGTTTCGGCCGCATCTTGGGCATCCTTCTGAATTCGATGGCTAGCGACCAGCCGACTGTGAGGAGCAAGAGTCTGAAGAGCGTGAACCAGGTTTTGGAAACAGACCCATCGATTCTCGATGGCGACTCGGTGGTTATCCCCCTGATCCTTCGGTGTTCAAACGATTCTTCCACGCAGGTCCGGGATTCCGCTTTGGGTCTCATCGGCAAATGCATTACTCTGCGCCCGGCTTTGGAAGAGAAGATGATCGCAACGGTAGTGGATCGGTTCAACGACCTGGGTCCCGGAGTGCGTAAACGAGCCATGAAGCTCGCCAAAGACATCTACCTCCGCAATAACAACAAAACACTACGCAGCGCAATTGCCAACGGGTTGCTTCACCGCGTTCAAGACCCGGAGGAGAGCGTCAGAGATCTCGCGCGTCAAATGATTGAGGAGGTTTGGTTCTCCCCATTCCACGAGGGTGAAAACTCCGCCGTATCGCACACATCGCTCCTTGAGCACGTTTCCTTGATGGTGCAGACTGTCAAGCAGGGCAACATTACCAATGTCCTCGACAAGGTTTTGCAAACTCTGCTGGCCCCGGAATCAAAGGCGGCACAGACCTCGTTGGAGGTATGCAGGAAGCTGGTCGCGAGCATGTTTGAGTTGGTCGACAATGTGGACTCATCCGACCCCTCTGTCCCATCGAGTCGCGACGTCTTGCGGGTCTTGGTGATATTTGCAAAAGCCGAAGCTAGCCTTTTCACCTTTGAGCAGCTGTGCCTTCTGAAGTCGGCCATTCAAAGCATCAAGACTAGCTCGGACATGGCGGCGTCTAAGGCGGTGGTCACGATCTACCGCAAGGTTCTTCCTCAGCTATCCACCGCACACAAAAACTTCCTGATGGAGATCCGAACGTTCCTGCTGCCTGCTATCCCGAAGGTTCCGCGGACGCTCCTGGACGACATTGTTGCATGTCTCTGGATCATCAGCTCCCTGCTCAATTCCATGATAAATCTTACCAAAGTCCTGAAATCAAGTTTGTTGGGGATCCAAAAGCTACGCATCGCGAGCCAGAGAGCGCCATTCAACGACACCAGCACTCGACAGTTTGTCGGATATTCGTTGATTGTTGGCATGATCGGCAAGCACTGCCAGCTAGATGGGCATCTTGGTGAAGAGTTGGATACACTCAAGTCGGCGTTTCCCAAGTGGAGCGGAACCTCTATTTCAAAGCTTATGGTGGATACCATCATCCCGCTCGCTGCGCCGACCTTCTCTCCGGAAGTGAGGAAAGCGGCGTTGGACGCGGTTGGGCTGGTCTGTGAATCTTCTCCCAGGAATTACGTTTCTCCGAACGTATACACGACATTCCAGCAGGTCTTCGACAGCCAAGTGCCAGAGCTCGAGTCAATGGTTTTGCGGTCATTCAGGGACTTCCTATCTGCAGAGGAAATGCGCTCGGAGCAGGATCCGGATGCAGGCGCCATCAATGGGACGAAGACGGAGAAGAAACGCGAGCTTACAGTCATAGGAGGGACCAATTACGACGATGTGGCGAGTGCGACTACGAATCGATTCCTTAGGGAGATCATCCGTATTGCTACGTCCACACAGGATGACCATGCGTTCTTGGCTGTTGAGGTGCTCGCCAGCATCAATCGGCAGGGATTGGTTCATCCCAAGGAGACAGGTGTAACCTTCATCACCCTCGAGACATCAACACACCCTCGCATCTCCGAGTATGCCTTCTCCGAGCATAAGCGGCTGCACGCCAAGCATGAGACGGTCGTGGAGCGCGAATACGTCAAGGCGCTACAGGCGGCCTTTGCATATCAGCGAGACATTGCGAAAGACGCACGCGGCGCAACCATGAACCCCTTCACTCCCAAACTGCACCAATGGATGGAGGTACTCAAGATCAGCCGGTCCAAGAACCGGCAGAAGTTCCTCGAGAAGCTCTGCGTACAGATTGACTTTGACGTGTCCAAGCTCGAGGTCAATGAGGAGATACCGCCTCACGTACAATATGCCCGATTCATCGTCGAGAACATCGCGTTTCTCGAGTACCTTACCGTCGGCGAGGTCCACTCCATCGTCTCGGGCATGGAGAAGCTGGTCACATCGACAGGTGCGACAGTTGCCCAAGTCATCGAGTCCGAGGTCTTTGCAGTCCGCATGGATGCTCTGGGCTCGAGCAGTAGCGCCAGCCCCGATGGACCAGCCCAGGCGCGCGCGGCTGCCCCGGAAGTCGACCCAAAGAGGCTGCGACAGCTGGCAGCCGGGTCCATGATTCTTCTGGCAGTCTGGGAGGTGCGAACGTATCTCCGCCGGCTATATAACATGGGCACCAACCGACGAGAGAATAAGGCCAAGGCGCAGGCCAAGGATCTGAGCAGGGCACCGGTCAAGCTGCAAGGCGTGACCGGCGACAAGCTCTGGGAAGACATCTCGACAATCATGACTGGGATGTCGAGTCGGGAGCGGACGATGGAAACACTCAAGGCGTTCGTGGAACTCATGAACGTTGACAAGGAGTTCTTGATCCAGGATGAAGACGACGACATAAATGGGGAGGATCCAGCAACTCCTAGTATGGATGAGGACGACGAAGGCGATGAGCCTTCCGCCGGGCGGGGTCGAAAGCGCAAAGCCTCAGGCAACACCCCTGGCGGGAGGAAGAAGAGAGCCAGGTCATCGTCCCAGCCCCGCAAGCGCGGTCGTCCGAAGAAAGTGGCCACGGACGACGTGGACGCGGATGGCGAGCTCGACGAATGGTTTTGACTGTTTTATTAGTTTCTTTACCTATCTTCATTGACGTGGGGTGCTTCTATTCTCATCTGGGGGATATGACTGGGGCTGGTAGCGGAGGGATGGCCTATCATCAGCAATGACGGCGTTCTGCGAGGGTTGGACGGTTAGGGGGTGGGTGGGTTATCTGCAGGCGTTTTGGCACGGCAAAAGGATTGGGCATTCATTCTGAACGTTGGTCATGAAACTAGCGTAGTATTAGGGTGGAACTGGGCTGCTTATATTCCATCAGATGTACCTACAAGCATATTGCAAGCCAAAAGGTTCATCTCACGGGTCAGGGTTAGGACAGACACGCTACTTCTTGCCTCATAAGCAAGCACCTGGAATTTATAATATGTAATTTCGGTGGACTTTTTGTGCCGGAGTAACACCATGACGGTTTCCGGCAGCCGAAGGCCCGAGGCCGATGACGTGCGGGTCGCCGATATGGTGGGGGGTCCCGCATTTAGTTCCCTCGTTCCCGATTTCACTCCACATGTCAACCACGATGTACCCACTAGGTTGATTCACCGAATCAGTTACCTTATATGTTGATGGTCCGATTCTCCCATCAGTCGATACCACCGAGTTATTTCCACCCCGACAACACCCTTCGACATACCTTTTATATATATACTGTGTAGCTCCAGTACATATCCCTCGAGTCCCATTTATCGTGTCATTCGGTTTTCGCGCGCTCACCTTTCATCTCAGCGCATCGCATCGCATCGCATCGCGACGGCGCGCAGATCGTCTCACCTTACAAGACTACCTTATTTTCCTTCCATTTCGGATACCCCATTTTGTCTAATTTATGGACATGCATTTTGTTTTATGATCACCGTCCCAATCGGATCCAATTGAGTTACCAAGCACTGAGCCACCGGAGCAACAAAGGAGACGAGCATTTGGTTGGGTTTTTGGCCTGATCGGATCGGATTCGATCGGTCTGGAGAGAAGAAGAGAAGGCGAGAGAGCTTCGGCTGCAGTCTGCAGTGTAAAAGGCGAGAGTGAGAGAGGAAGAGGGAGAGAAGGAGAGAGAGAAAGAAAGAGTAAGAGAGAAGAGGGAAACCATGGCGTCGTCTTCCCCGGACAACAGCAAAAAGACGCCGTTGACGGGCGTCGAGGTCGCCAAGCATAACAGCAAGGAGAACTGTTGGGTCATTGTCCATGTGCGTTTGCGGTAACTGTCTACCTTGCCTACTACCTACATACGTAGGCCTCGTTTTAGATGGGGCTTCTTCGCTAATGTCTCTTATATGAGATGTACAGGGGAGGGCTTATGATGTTACGGATTTCTTGCCAGGTATGTTGATGATGCACTTTCCCGCGATTGTTTGTGAGTGGTTCGCTGACTCTGGCTGCTGGACACAGAACACCCAGGGGGGATGAAGATCATACTTAAATATGCGGTTAGCAGCCCCGATGAGAGGAATCTCAAGCAGAGTCGCTCCAGATGATGGACAGGAGATGTGAGACTAACGTCCCTTTTTTTTGTGCTCGGTGCAGGGCAAGGACGCAACCGAAGAATTCGACCCCATCCATCCGCTCGATACGCTGGAAAAGTATCTCGACAAGTCAAAGCACCTGGGCCCGGTGGATATGTCAACCGTGGTGAAGGAGAAGGAGCAGGAGTCGCCCGATGAGCAAGAAAGGCAACGGCGCATCCTCGAGATGCCACTATTGGAGCAGTGCTACAACTTGATGGACTTTGAGGCTGTTGCACGTAGAGTCATGAAGAAGGGCGCATGGGGTTATTACTCTAGTGCTGCGGATGACGAGATTGTAGGCTGCCTCTTGCTACTTGGGAGAAGTTGTCCGGGTCGGCTGACGGCAGTTCACAGACGATGCGCGAAAACCACGGCGCGTTCCACCGCATATGGTTCCGACCCAAGATTCTCGTCGACGTCGAAAAGGTGGATTTTAGCACGACGATGCTCGGCACCAAGGTGGATATACCGTTCTACGTGACGGCCACAGCGTTGGGTAAGCTGGGACATGTGGAGGGCGAAGTGGTATTGACGAGGGCGGCGCACAAACACAACGTGATCCAAATGATCCCAACGCTGGCGTCGTGCTCCTTCGATGAGATAGTAGATGCCGCTGAGCCGGGGCAGGTGCAGTGGTTACAGCTTTACGTCAACAAGGACAGGGCGATTACACAGCGCATCGTCGAGCACGCGGAGCGGCGTGGATGCAAGGGGCTTTTCATCACCGTCGACGCGCCACAGCTCGGTCGGCGAGAAAAGGATATGCGGTCCAAGTTCACGGACCCAGGCAGCAACGTGCAAAGCGGGCAGAGCACCGACAACAGCCAAGGGGCGGCTCGGGCCATCAGCAGCTTCATCGACCCGGCGCTGAGCTGGGCTGACATCCCCTGGTTTCGAAGCACCACCAAGATGCCCATCGTACTCAAGGGTGTGCAGCGTGTCGAGGATGTGCTCAAGGCTATCGAGGTTGGTGTGCAGGGCGTCGTGCTGTCGAACCACGGCGGTCGACAGCTCGAGTTTGCACGGTCCGGCATTGAGATTCTGGCCGAGACGATGCCGGTACTGCGGGAGTTGGGACTTGAGGGCAAGATTGAGATTTACATTGACGGCGGTATCCGGCGAGCAACGGATATCATCAAAGCACTCTGCCTCGGGGCCAAGGGCGTCGGCATCGGAAGGCCCTTCCTGTACGCCATGTCGGCGTACGGCCTGGATGGCGTCAACCGGGCGATGCAGCTGCTCAAGGACGAGATGGAGATGAACATGCGGCTGATCGGCGCCAACACCGTGGCCGACCTGAACCCGAGCCTGTTGGATGTGAGGAGCCTGTTCAATCACGGGACGACACCTGCCGACAGCCTGGCCTACTCGGTGTACGACCCCCTTGTGAACCCGCCACAGAGGGCGGGCATGGGGCTGGCCGACACCGCGAAGCCACCCAAGGCGAAGCTGTAGCTGCAGCATGTCGCAAGGAGAGGTGGACTGTATTGGTGTACAATACCATGGATGGGGGTAACAATTAAGACCAGGTTTGGCCATCAGTCATCTGGACAGGCCGTGTGCCCTAGAGGCCTCTCGCGGGGCTTGATGTTCTCATGGGCGAATACTGGAAGCCCTGCCGAAGTCGACCGGGTGATCAAGAGCTCTACCAGCAGGCCAGCCCCAACCGATGAAGCAGGTGGGAGGCTCGTCAGCCCCTCCTCCCGTTTTCCTTTAGTTTCCAAACCCGCTCCACCTCTACCCTCCCCTTTACTTTTGTTTCCTCTTCTCCCTCTCAAACAATCGCAACCCCCAACCCTCTTTCGCACGAGACGATGTCACCCACTGTTCGTAGAGATTGCACTCTATCAGATTTGCTCCGTCGCTGCCGCTCTCTATGACGTCAAGTCTGACGCTCACTATCGAAAATCACGAGTCTGCAAGATTCCAGGTTGTGTGAAGATTCGCGAATGACCTGAGACAGCGTTTGCGGGAGGTGATCCTTGCACTCTCAGCGCAGCCCGCCCTCACCACATACGCAGTCGACTATTGCCTGCCGGCTACCACACCACCACCACCACCACCACCCCACCATTCGGAACCCCCGCGCACCTGCTGAGGGGAGGGCCTGCAATCGGGACAAACAAAAGCAGAAAGAACCCAAATTCCCTGCCGAGGATAGGCTGTCTCAGCTTGCCTCCCCACGTTCCACCCCCGCTGTTGTTTGTTCGACGCTCGACGCTCGACGCTCGCCGTTCGCCCGCAGCGCTCGACAGCTCGAATCGAGCCACGACAGCCAGACGAACAGGCAGAGCGAAGCAGCGACGCAGGACGAAAGACCTGGAGACCCGAGAACCGAGAATCGGAGCCTGAGACAAGCATGTCGTCCCTCGAGGCTAAAATCGTGGTCCTCGGCTCGCAAGGCGTCGGGAAGACGTCACTGGTGACGCGCTACTGCAAGGGCGCCTTCAATCCGTCCCAAATTACATCGACCGTCGGAGCAAGCTTCCTGACAAAGCGCGTCGTTGACTCGGATACCGACACCATTGTGCGCTTGCAGATTTGGGATACCGGTGAGTTTTCCGTATCTCCAAGACCCTTTTCTTCCTGAGGGTCTTGGGTGTATGTAACTACAAATTGAAACATTTGACGTTGTGCTGACCGAAACATGTGCAGCCGGCCAGGAACGCTTCCGATCCATATCGCGCCTCTATTACCGCGGCGCCAATGCCTGCATCCTCTGCTACAGCATCACCGACGCCCAATCCTTCGCCGAGATGGGAATATGGCTGACAGAACTGCGTCGCAACCTCCCAGCCGACATCGTACTACACGTGGTGGGCACCAAAGCCGACATCGTGGCGCGCGACCCGTCGCGACGGGAGGTACCCTTCGAACGGTGCATCGCCTACGTAGCCGAGAACCTCGCCCCGGGCCTGTCTTCGACGCCGCCGCCTACTGCGACAGCCACCCCGCTGACCATATTCCAGAGCCACCACGGGCACGGCCCCCTCTCAGGCGTTACCAGTGCCGAGCCTCGTAGCCCTAGCAGCAAGCGCAGCTCCGGATTTTGGGGTCAAGAGGTTGGTTGGGATGCCTGCCACGAGATCTCTGCCGAGAGCGGCGAGGGTGTCGAAGAAGTATTCCGCGTCGTGACGCGGAAGCTGGTGGAGCAGAACCGCAAGATGCAGCAGGCCCTGCTAGCCGCTACCGCAACGCCTGGTGGCGATGGCTTCACGCCTGGCGGGCCATCCGGGAGTGGCGGGACAGGGGGAGATGGCGGTTTGGCGGGCTATTTTGAGGCCAATCCACGAGCAAGTTTCAGAGTGGGGAGGGACCGGAGGAGCTGGCTCTTCTCACCCTCATTTTCTCCCGCCGTAACGGTCGACCAAGCTGGGGAGAGCGGCGAGCAGAGCCAAGATGTAGACGGTGGGAAGGGGAGAAGGAGATGTTGCTAATATGTTACCGAGGTGGATGGTTATGCGTGGCGATCGGAAAGGACGCGTGGATCGAGATGAATGCGTTGCGGTTGGATTAGATAGCTTTGCATAAGGAGGCGTCGCGATTGACGGCCAAGAGGGCCACGCGCATGAGGCCGCGAGGGCTCTTTTTTACTGTGGTATCTTATACCAGCTGGTATCGCATATCACCTAGCCCGTCCAGTTTTTTTTTCTTTCGGGAAAGGCGAGCGATTGCTGCATAGCGGGAGTTATTTTAGTTTTCACCGTGTTCTGCTTCTTTTCTCTCCCATTTCATTTCGCATCCTTCTTGTCTCTGTTTCACGTATACCAGGGCTCGTTTTCTCCCTCTTCCTCACTCGGACTGTTCATGGCAACAAACTGCGGACATTGTGTGCGTCGGTTGGCTTTTGTTTTTCTCGGGGAATTTCAGGAACCGGGCAGACCTCGGGGTTAGGTTGGGATTTTCGGCGTTCATCCATGCTTGTGATTTTCTCGTTTCGGGGCCTCGACACATTCATGCTTGTATGGTATGGTATGGTATGGTAGGAGTGGAGGGAGTGTATAAGGTACAATGATTCATAGCGACCGGCGTGGTCGCCACTGCTTTGGCTGGTTGGTCTCACACGGGCGGCAGTTCTGGTTTCGCGATGGATGAGGGTTCCCGTCTGGGATAGTGAGATAGGGACGGGTCCGAATGAGATGAGAGGGGGGAACGAACGGAGGAGTGTGTTCTTTAGCTGCTGGCTGGCCGGCTGACTGGGTATGATGCGTATGAATATGAACTATAGTACTATAGTACGAGAGAGAGAGAGAGAGAGAGAGATCATGGTCTCGTGGATGATGCATAGATGGATGGATGGATGGAATGGGCGAGTTGATGAATAAAGAAAGTTTGTGCTCTCCTTCCTGTCTTGCTACCCTACGTAAGACTCCCAAGATAGGTACCTAAGGTAGGTAGGTAGCTTGGTTACGTGAAAGAAGAACAACCAAACACGCATTATATATATGTACTCTTGGGAATTCCGTGAAACATTTATTTGTCCTACACAACACCAAACAAATAGCTCCCTCAGCCCCGAACCCGGTAAGTATAAACTAATTTACCCCTCCTAAGCGGATTCGGCCAAGGTATAAGAATACAATAGAATAATCCTCTTCCTTCTCCGCATACGTACACGAAGAGTTCAGTCTACCGCATTCACTCGCTGCTGTTATTATATTACTGTATATTGACCAATATGTATCGAGTCTAACTAAGTTATGTAATGGAAGAAGGCAATGAACATTACAGTCTCCGTCGCCTCTCTTCTTTCACACCCTGACCCCGGAGTATATTCTCTCTCTCTCCTGAAAGAAAAGGAAGAAAAATCAACACTTCAGGTATAGTCAGACGCGTATCCCAATGGGTAACTGTACTTCCTTACTTGTGTGAAGGTGAAAATCTCGTCCCCATCCCTTGAACACCACAACAACGACGCGACAGTGCCGGCCCCAGTTCATGTCCCACTCCCAGACCCGGCTCCCGTCCCGGCTCCAGGTCCAGCCACAGCGGCGAAAGTCGAAGAAGTCCTCCAAGGGGAGGAAGAAAAAGAGGACGACTCTTTCCTCTTTCTCTGGTTGCCCATGATTCTTGAAAACATGCTCCCACCACCACTCCCACTGTTGCTACTGCCGCTTTTGTTCTTTTCTTTCGAGGCTTCCTTTTCCTGCTGGTTAGAATCCATGCTGGTGTTATTACTGGTATTACCCCCACCGCTCGTCCCGCTCTTGATGCTCATGATTGCGGAAGCTGATCCTGGTCTCTGTCCTGACGCTGACGATGCTGATGTCGATATTGACAAGATTGTCCCTGGCACTGATAATGTCGACGAAGACTTTGTAGTTGAAGTTGGAGTTGTTTGAAGGGATGTGGACGCGGATGTGGATATGGATACCGTGGGGATCTCCTTGTCCTTCTTTTCTTTTTCCGCGGCGACGACAATACTCGCCGGGTCGAGAAAGACTCGAGGGAATATCCCGAACTTTCCCTTTTGGTTTCGGCCTGTGTAGCACCAGTTTGAGGGGTCGGAGTCTGTTCTTCTACGTCAGCCATTCAATCATCTATTGTCCCGTCGTCCTTTCTGCTGAGATGGGATGGGACGAATTTACCCAAAAAATCCATTGCCGCATTTATGGGCAGCGAGAAAGGGAGAATAAGAAGGATCAGACATCACTTACAGGTGATACATGTAATCCTCTCCCCCTTATCAAACTTCAGCCACTCAATTACCTCCCTCCTCTCTTTCCCTGATGCGTCCCTCATAATGACCAGTGCCTCCTTCTCCTTCCCAGGTGAACGTTTCCACCTCGCGACGGCCGTCGTTCCAGTACTACCACCACCGCTCCTGCTGCTCTTGACGCTGCCCGCTTGTCCCTGCGGCCCGAGCAACGACAGAGGCGGCGCTCGCAGGCGGACGCAATCCATGGGAAATGTTGCTTTGATACCGTCAGCCCACCCAATTCCCCACTCGCCGTTATATCTCTCCGGGAATTCGATGCCGGCGATACGGGCCCCGACGGCGAACTGTAGGACGCCGGCCCGATCCGCGGGAGAGCGGAGAGCGCCGTTCAGCGTGCGGAATGTCTCGGTTGCGACGGCGGTTGGGCGATTCTCCAGGAAGGAAGAAG
>Ga0247769_1000344_pt1 | contig 11555 bp, 12 predicted proteins | sample UWRJL166409R6_FD_179942 | JGI IMG/M metagenome (GOLD analysis project Ga0247769, IMG submission 179942) | Plant litter microbial communities from Arlington Agricultural Research Station in Wisconsin, United States - UWRJ-L166-409R-6 | ecosystem: Environmental > Terrestrial > Plant litter >... | reverse complement strand
TGCTGTTGTTAGCTTGTTGGGTAGTTGTGAATTCTGAGTTGTGGGCTAACCTGGTGAGTTAGTTAGGGTGGTGTGTCTTATGTCTTATGTCTTCTGTCTTATGTCTTAATGGCTGATGACTAAATGAATGGTTTCCCGCGAATAGGGATCTCACAACCTCCTCTTGCCTCTGTCACTCTCACTCTCTATCCGGTCAGATATATAGAGTAAGTTAAGGGGGGATAAATATGGATGCAGATACCAAATACCATCTTGTAGACGGCAGTGTAAGTTACCTATCTCTCAACACAGATAGATACAGCCTCGTGTCACAAAACTACTACACCAGGCCAGACCAAACCAAACCAACCAAGCCAGACCAACACACACAATCCTAAGTACCTAACAAGCCAAGTACATCTCGAATCGAGGCTGATCTGATCTGATCTGATCGAAAAAAAATAAGAAATAAAAACCCAAGAACATAAAAACTCACACAAGCTAAGAACTGCTCGTTCATTACATCCACACATACACACCAAAGGAAAAACCGTATCGGATGCTTCACAGATTGCAAAAGGTAGTTTTCATTTATTCCACAAAAAAAGGAAAGAAGGAGACAATGGGCTTGGGTTGCTGTTAATATACCTTATATAATTGCACCTACCTACCCAAGATAGGTAGGTAGATACACTCTGTCTACAAAACTCCAGACCCCAAAGAAAAGAAAACAGCAAGGTAAGGTAAGGTAGCTGAGAAGAATAAAATAATGGACGAAGCAGCTACCGTTCATGTAGCGCCCCGACAACTGTGTACAGAAAAAAAAACAGGTCCATGTCGTCTTCCCGTGCATAGCCCGAATGTACCACCTAAGCTATCTTATGCAGGTAGGTGACCTGATGGAAGTGAAAAGATATACAGCGGAGTGGTTGTTTTTGTTTTGTGTGTTGTTTTGTGCTGTCCCCCTCCGCGTGGACCACTGCGCCGAGTGTCCAACCTGATGATACCCAAATGGCTACCTATATGTATGGTATATTCATATAATAATGTGTTGTGTGTACTCGAAGTGAAATTTTGAAAATGAAATTCCCCCAAATGACTGACTGACTGACAGACAACGACGCTCTCTCAAATCCCGCTCATGTCCATACTCGAATCGAAAGAACCCGAGAGAGAGAGAGAAGGGGATGAAGCTGGAGATGTGTTGATCGTCTGATGGGGTTGGAAAAAAGACATTAAACATTAGCGACTTGTACTTCCGGAAGTAATGAAAGAGACCCAAGAAAATAAGGGATGGCTCACCTATTCGGAGTGAGCATCAACAATGCTGCGGGCAATGTTGAGGATGGCGTGGAGGTCGCGGTTGGCGAGGGTGCAGGCGCCATCGGGGGCGTTGCAGGAGGCCTCGGCGCTGGCGTCACGCTTGACACGCTCCTCGGGGTTGAAGGGGAGGCCACGGGGCTGGTTCTCGCCGGCCTCGATGGCGTTGACGACGGCCTCGGCGGCGCGCTTGGCCTTCCAGCAGGACTGGCCACGGATGAGGCACCACTGGGGGTTGGCGTCACGCTTGGCCTTCCAGCAGCTCTGGCCGCGGATCAGGCACCACTGGGGGTTGGCATCGCGCTTCTCGGTGGGCTTCTCGGCGGAAAACTGGTTGCCGAGGCCGAGGGCCGAGTAGTAGGCGACGGGGTTGTGCTGGCTGGCGGCGATGGCGAGGGCGAGGGCATCAACCTGGCGCTTGGCGACCATGGCGTCCTCGCTGCTGGACTCGTCGCGGGCCTCAAGACCACCGGAGGTCTGGATGGCCTCGCCGAAGGCCTCAGCGGCGCGCTTGACCTTCCAGCAGGGCTGGCCACGGATGAGGCACCATTGGGGGTTGGGCCCAGCAATGGCAGCAGCCTCGACGGCCGTGGAGATGGCAAAGACGGCAAGGGGGAGAGTGAACTTCATGTTGAAGGGATGAAGGAATGACTTTGTGGTTTGGGTAGTGAAGGGTGTTTGTGATGAAGTAGTCGTGTGACCGGTGGGTTGACTTGTTCGGTATGGGGTACCAAGAGACAGAAGGTGTTGAGATGAAGCCGAGGGATGGGTGTCTTTTATAAGAAAGATGGCGAGCTATTCAGGGGGGAAGGGGTTTATTGTTGCCCTTCCAGAAGGGTTCGCTCTCAGGGGCAGACTGCCCGACTGTCCGACCGGCCGTCAAGACCCCAAAGGGCGGGTATCTGGTTCGGACATGGCTCCGAGGTGCTTAGAAATTGGCTTGAAAGGAAAGCAGTTATTCAGGTCGATGTCGATGCATTGTTGGTGGAGATGTGTCCTGGCTGGACTTTGAAGCCATTGAGTGGTGTCAATGAGCTATTCAGACCCCGAAATGGATAGCTTCGCCAAATTGGATAAAGCACGAAGGAGCTTGGACCCAGCTGACCCAGTTGGCCATGTGGTCCTATTCAAGTGTTTATTCAGAACCCGATTAGGAAGTTGACAAAGGGGGCTCGTTCAGCCCCGCCGAGTCGCCTGGAGTCGCCCGGAGCAGAGTCCGGGACCCGAAAGCTGCGTACAGCGTTGGTACTAGATTTTCTCGCAGCTGTCATCCAGGATTGCTTCCAGTAAAGTATCTGGGCTGACTGCTCATCCTGACATGACGGTGGAAGGGTACGTACCTGATCTGCTATCCATAAGGCAGATCAGTGCTGAGAGCGCCGCAACGCGGTCGGCAATGAATCTGGTATGGAGCTCAACAGACGCAACACAACTTGATGTTGAATAGGCCCAATATGGGCGTCCCAGGAGATATCTTGTCTTTATGGCCTCGGCCCCGAGCCGGTTAGGGACGGAGTACCGATTACCAATTCCCGTCTTTCGTTCCGGGTTGGCAGGGAGCCTGGAAGGGAGCATGGCAGGAGCTATCGGCCACGGCAAACTCCACATCCAGTATGCGGGATCAGTGCCGGAACTTGCATTGCGGGCGTGGTGGATCCTCTGGGTCCTTGTTCCTTCCGCTGCTCTTCTGAAATCCTAGCTCTGACCTGCCTTTCCCGTTCCCACAACTTGACTGCTGCCGCCCGACTTTTCTTTCCCCTTTTGCTCCTGATCGCGGAAACAGGGCATAGGCAACATTAGCCGCTTCTTGAGCTAGTCAATTGGCTGGACAGAATTTCTAGCCCGTCTGAAGCGGTACTGGTCATCTTTGAACACGGAAGAACGACCGGGGGGGCGGTATCCTCTTGCATCTCGCCGCCGCAATTCCGCTGGGGCATTTTGGCTCGAGTTCACTCATCACATCGGCTACGCATCAATGAATCTTCTCACGGACTTTCATGGCGCCACAATTCTTCCGTGCATAGCAATTCCCACACATGTGCAGACAGGCCGAAGGACGGGGGTCAAGGGGTAAGCATGAAAGGGATGAGCACGACCAAGAAAACAGGATTTCTCATTATTATAACTGGTCTTTTAACTTTGTTTGGTGTTGTAAGTACGTAATGTATTCATGGTGTTGTTGACAGCTCCTTTGCTTTGCATTGCAAAGGTGTTGCTGGTCTATCTATGATCGTCTCAAGGGTATAGTCCCGCCCAACCCCCTGGGCATTTCGTCACCCCGTTACTCAAAAGCAACCTAGCGAAGCTGTTGAAGTCCTGGTTTTCGTCTCAGCCTCGGCGACTCAGGCGGCAAGAATGAATCAGTCTCACTCATGTACGGGCGATAGGATGCATTTTGCGCCATGGTGTTGTGTGCAGTGTTATCTTCAACCTTCTGGATTCCCTGGTCACCGGGGACGGCAGACTGGAGTCGATAGATGTTGACAACCTCAGTAGACTCATAGTATGCAACGCCATATTGCGTTTTCAGACGTGGTCGCCGCAACTGTATTGCGCCATCTCGGCAGAGCGCGCCGCTTCCATCATGCGTCACCACTCCAGGATCTGCTGGCCCCGATCTTCCTCGAGCATCCCCTCTGCTGGGCAGAAGAAAGTTCGGAACAATTATAGGCTTACCATGTGTTTTAACCCCCTCGAGGACCGTTGGGTGGTACTTGGGTGGCTCGAGAGGGTGAGGGCCGATTCTGTCATCCACTCTCCTACCCAGTGGCGGTGCAGAGCGAGACCGGAGGTATGTCCTCATGCTTTTGTTTGCTTGGGAATTCTCCGCCATCGTGTTTAGGTAGCCGGGCGACTGCTCTCAGGCCGGGGCCCTGGAATGGCCGGGACGCTGGGTCTCAGGGAACACTTCCCTCGACGGCTGATTCTGGTTCGTTGATATAAGTACATTAGTAGAGAAGAAAAGCCTCACGCCCCCTGTTCACTCTCCTGCGTTGCCGAACAAATCAGAATATTGGACAAGTATCAGGCCACAAGGAGCGTCTGGGAACAACATGGCCGCCCGGAGAACAAAGAAAAGGGGCTAAAGCCAATGGGGCGCAGAACAAGGCATTGTTCTCGACCAACCCCATCTCAAAACCTACATGCCGGAGCGTCTCAGTCTAGGTATGTGCGAAGAGTTGATTGGTGTCACGAGAGCGGCGAGTGTGGGAATTATGTGGTAGTCTGGGCATTTGGTCACAACCAGACACTCACTCCGTCTGAGCTCCTCTGATGTGATTAAGCGAAGGTAGAAACATGAGTTTTAATGTCCTCGACGGTTAAGGGTCTAATACTCTTTATCACTCACTTATTTAGAAGAGGGCAGGTGTCGAATGCATCCTGGGTAGGGTTTCTAGTCTGTTGGTGGATTGGTATTTAACTCGTCTAGAAACCTGGGAACGCTCAGAGCAGAGGGGGGTAATTCTTGTAAACAATGTCGGTTAACCGATGAATCCACCCCCTTTTCAGTGTATCGATGTCAGCATGCATAACGTGCGTTCGACTCCTACTAAGGTACCGTGTTGCCAAATTTGGAGCCAAATGATGTCTCGGGCAAAAAGGGGTTCTCACGAGATTGAGGAGTCAGGGCAAATGCACCTTCCCCAGTCCCGACAAAACAATTGCAGCTCTGCAACCCGTATACTGGGAGGCGCGACCCGGGTGCTCCAGCAGGGCTGCCCGGGGGTTTTGTGCCGGATGAGCGGGAAAGAATCCCCTGCAGCTTCCACATCCGCGCATTCCGCAACGGGCAAAAAAATCCCAACTGCCAGTACAAAAGTCACAAATCAGCAGGCACCGACGGCGTGAGTCATGTGGCCATCCGCGAGGGGAACTTCCGTGATACAGGTCCGGCGTCCATGTGCGTGCCGCCTGTCGTTTTGTCAGCGACTTAACGCACGACAACGAGCACGCATCGCGGCAAACGTCTGTGTCTGGTTATCGTGCATTTCCGACAGGTCACGCCGCAAACCGGACAGTAGTAATGATCACGTCTCGCTCCACCGATCACCATCACCTCGCTATCCGGAGCATCCGGACCTGGACCGTCCGAACCTCCGATAGTTGCGGTATAAGTCAAGCCCTGATCGGGATTTCTATCGCTTGAGAAACTATTGTCTCGGCAGTATTTTGGGCAGGGTGCAGCTACTCGAATCACAAGCGTTGTTCTCCCCGAGATCATCCCCCCCTTTCCGCCCAACTTTTCGACCCAACCCACTGACCAGTTTCAACGTCATCTCGCCGTCAACGGGGGTCCATAAGGCACAGCAAAGCACATCGTCCACTGCTGTGCATCACCCAGACCATTACAGCCAAGTAGTTTCTGGGCGCATTTTGACAGGAACCAAACTGCCGGGTCTGTTTTCAAGGTTCCCCAGAATGGCTGCTCCGGGGACCACCCCGCTTTCGCCCTCGCTGCGACCCGAGGCGGATGCCTTCGCCCATCGAGCTTCAGATAGCTCTGAAAACGATGGCATTGCCAACGAGAAACGCCAGGCAGCTACCGACTTGCCTCTCAAGACCCAGAGGAGGCAAAAACATAAAGATGCCGACGAGTTCTGCTTGGACAATTTGGACCCTCTCGACACGGCATCCCAGACCAACCGTCTCAAGACTTTCCGCACGTCGTTCAGATACCTGCGAAATCTCTCTCAGAAGCAGGTAGACGACTTTATGGACTCGTATATCATCTACAATCTTGACTGGGCCGACGAAGCTGCCATGGTGGCTGCACTTGGTCCTTCTTACCGGGACCGGGTTGGCGAATGCCTGCGGGCGTATTACGGGGTTTTGAATCATCTCTGCGCCTTGGGCTCCGTCGAAAAGATGTACATTCCGCCATTGATGGACCAGCGGGCTACTGTTCTGGAGAACCAGCTCCTCTACGAACGCGCCGTCATGCATGCTATCGGGCTGAAGGAGGGCCATCATGTGCTTGATCTCGGCTGCGGCAGAGGCCGTGTAGCTGCCCATGTGGCGACAGCTTTGCCCGGTGTGAAGGTCACGGGGATCAACATCGACCCCAACCAGATCGTACAGGCGCGGGAATTCAGTGCCGAGCGGGGCCTGCCCAACGAGTTCGTCGTGCAAGACTTCAACGAGCTGCCGCTGCCCTTCGCCGATGGCCAGTTTGACGCGTTTTACCAGATTCAGGCGCTGTCGCTCTGCAAGGACTTGCCAGCGCTGTTTCGAGAGATATATCGCGTTATGAAGCCCGGTGCCAGGATATCGTTGCTGGACTGGGTCAGCCTGCCGGCATACGACCCAGCGAATCAAGAGCATGTCGAGTTGATGCGGCGAGTGAAACCACTCATCGGGGCGGTAGGGACGCCAACACCCAAGAGCTTGGAGCAGGCGGTTGAGAAGGCCGGGTTCGTTGTGTTGAAGTCGGAGAATGCGAGTCAGGACGGCTTGCAAGCTCCCCTTATCGACAAAGTCGACGGCTACTTTCGCACAGTGCGGCAGATGATCCTTGGGCTGGTCAAGATCCGATGCTTGCCACCGCATTTCAAGACACTGATTGACAGACTGTGTCTGGATGGCGAGGCGTTTGTGAAAATGGACAACATGCGGCTGGCTACGACAAGCTACTGGGTGGTAGCAGAGAAGCAAATGAGGTTGTGAGGGGCATACCGGGCCTCGGCGTCGGCTCTTTTTTATCTCTGTATTAACCCCACGGCCTGGGGTTTGAGGATCTTGGCTGTCTTCTATACAGTCCCAACTGCCTTATAGAGCATTGTTAGTAGCATTTACACTAGTAATGGAAGCGCTCTTGATTATATCCATTTGCTAGGTTACCGAGCACTGTGCTTCACGATATTAGCCTGATGAGATGTGGGCGAGATGCCAAGCATGTCCGGTTGGGAAGAAGCAATGTGTGAGTCTTCGCAGTTCGTCCAGAAAAAGCCCCTGAATGCCAAGATGTATCTGGCTGACAACGTCGTTTCCACGGGGACCGCTACCAAGACCTAGCCCCTTTTTGTGGATCAGCCTTATGTTCACATATCTCATGTGAACAGGAGCGTCGGAGCCCTCCAAGTGGAAGGGAACGAGGTCATTTCTTCCCTTGACTCTCATGAGGACACAGTGGCCATCAAGAGGAAAGGGGCGGTGCTCCATGACGCAAGTCTCGGCCTAAATTTTTGAGAATGAGATCTTGGGAGGTGTAAGAGAAATAAAGAATAATTCTACTTCTACTGAATTGAATGCTGTGCGTAAGGTAGTATCCAAAGATTTTAAGGCATATTTCTGTACGGTAGAAACCGCGCGTGCGAATGATTTGGTGATGGCGCTTTCGTAACTGGCGGAGATTTCAATGACCGGCCTCGATACAAAATGGATCTTTCCCGCCAGCCCCACCTTAAAGCTCCCCTCTTCTGCTGCTACTCCTGCTGCTCCTGCGGATGTTGGATTTTGGATGTTGGATGTTCTTTCCGCATATAAACGCGGTCGGTTCATATTCGGGAGAAAATATGGGGACTCTTGGCTTTGTGAGGTATCCAAGCTGTGGCTCCTCAGTTCCGGGAGGTCATCTCGACATCGATTTTCCAGTGGTTGGGCCCAATCGAGGAATTCTTTCCCTATCACGCCAAAGGAATCAAGGACTCAGGCGTACAAGATCCGGATGCGCTGTGCGGTCTCCTGGGTTTGTTTCGTGTCTGTCAGTCTTTTGACATCAAGAGTCCTAGGGTTAAGCCCGGACGATGAATGCTTCGGCGAAACAGCGACATTCCCCGTCCGTATTCGAAGCAATCTACAGACGAGTCGTCGTCGTCTATCATCGGAAAATGACTCTTTCGAGATCAGATCAAGGACCAGGTAAGGTCGAGTTTGAAATTCCAATTCAATCTAAATGGGGTATCGAGGGTATCTATCGCAATACCAAAAAAACGCCAGTCCAGCTAACAAACGCCGCAATCTTCAAGCAAAGCCCTCCTTGCCCCCCCTGCCCAGCGGTCAGTCCCCCGACGTGTTTGCCTTTTTCTTTTTCTTGTTCTTTTTCTTGTTCTCCTCCTTCACCAGCGAGCAATCCTCGTGATCACGTCTGCAACACATGCACGGGCCCTTAAGATTGTTGATGTCCAAGACGCATCGGCCGTCGAACACCGCCTGGTCTAAGGGGTCTTTTCGCCCCTTCTTGCCAGCCCTTATCTTTTCGGCTAGTGCCTTGCACCTGTCGCAAGCTTCAGACGCTTCCACGTGGAGAGGCGGGGTGCTCTGTATCAGCCGCGCCTGTTCGGTCTGGTGTTCCGTTTTCTTAGCGACCGGTTTCCTGCCGGCGCCGGCGGCAGTGGCGGGAGCGGTGGCCCGGAGAGCAGGGAGAGCAGGGAGAGCAGGGAGAGTACCGCTCTTGCGCCCCGGCTTGGGCGCGGGGTATGGGGACTTCCTTTCCTCTCGGCGGGGGCGGCTCGTCGGCAAGGGACGACGGGCACCACCGGCGTTCGCAGCCTCGGCGGATGGGGCCGACCAACACGAACACAGCTCCGCGCTGGGGCAGTTGGGGAGGTGGGGGGCCTTGTTCGCCATGTCTGAGAAATCTACCGGCGGGCGTGTTAGTTCTGGATATAGCAACAGGAGAGGAATATCTGCTCACCGTGCTTGGTGCCATAAATCGCGAGCATCCCCTCTGCAGCCTCGGCCAGCTCCAAAAAGTCCTCGGCGCGGTTTGCTGGCCCGACCTCCTTGCCCAGGCACTGCGCAATATGGATGGCTACGTTGGCAGCGCCAGCCTTGTCAAGGTCCTCGAACGCCAGGATGCGCTTCGGGACGTCGGCGCCGATGTGGGCGAGGGAGGACATCTTTCTGTGCTGGGGAGGTTAATATCGGAAGGTGAGGAATGCCGGAAGCAGCGAAGTTGGCCCGGGGAAGTGAGAGGTGCTCGAAATGTGAAAGAGGCTGGCTAGCGAGGGGTGTCAAAAGAGTGGAGGGTAAACACAAGGGGAGAGACTTACTATTATGGTTGAAGCCGCGGACTGCTGGCAAGGCGATTCGGGGTCGTCGAAGCCGGGTCCCAAGAGCGACACTCGCAGTGGCTGTTGGGAGCTAGGGTGACGAGAGAGGTAGGCCGGTTGTGAAGATGATGGTTATCGATGCCGACAAAGTTCTGATATGCCAGAGGTAGCTGCCAAAGGCGTCGAAGTGTTTGGCACACGGATGCTGAGTCTCGATGATTTATTTTACCTTGATGGAGGGGAGAGAGAAATCTGTCGGTGGACTGGACGACTTGTTCTTCTTTGGATGTTCTTGGAGATTCATAAATAGTCAAGAAGGGGAGAGCAGGAGATTCATATATAGTCAAAAAGGGAGAACAGGGGAACTATGATGCGGAAGTCTAAATGCTCTTCACGAATGCCCGGCCCGGCCAATCGTGACATAGCAGGGAAGTTACGTTGAGATATGCGGAGTACAAACAATGCATGCTCTGCTTCCCGGTGGCTTCCCGGAGGCGGTGGTCTTGGGGACCGAAAGTTTGTACAGGTCGGCGGGACAGACAGATCTACTGTTAGACTTGCCCTCGACCCTGCCCTTGGTGCTAGCTACTCTGCCTACGATACCCGAGGATGGGAGAGAGTGCTTGGTTTATGTAGAGCTCTGAAGGATCCTAACCCCCATAAGGGATCTTTCAACGCACCGGGATAGGTATTTCGTCCCCATGCCCCTCTGAGGTGCTTACCTGCCCTGACATCTTCACCGGGCAGCTACAGTACACCCATGAGCTTTCCATGACCTTGCTTGCCTTGGGCCGCGAAGACTGCGTAGACTACGCACGTATACCTAGGTATATATATACCGTACAAGGGACATGATTCAGTGCCTTTACTTTTTACGGGGGAAAGAGGGGGGAGTCATCTGTTCGTTCATTGCTGCTGCTGCCCCCCGAAAAATGTATCTCATTTTCTGTTACCCTTTTTGACCCCAGTTGACATCAACTACCTATCCGGTGATCCAGTGATCCAGTGGCCGGTGAACTGAGCTGAACAGAGCATAACAAAACATAACAAAACACAAAACAGAAACAGAAACAACACTCATGATGACGAGATGGCCAAGTTACCTAACTAGATCACTCATTTCTAGGGAAGTCCGTTTCGTTTCGTCGATATTTATCGTGATGATGATACTTGTATTGTACCTAGGTAGATTGAGAGGGTGGGTGCTTTGGACTGGAGGCCGGGACCGAGACCGGGCGGGACGAGACCGGGCGGGAGAGTCAAGTTAGGTAAGGTGGGTAACGTTACAAGTTAGGCAGCAAGGGAGCAAGAAATTAGAGTTACCGAGAGCTTAAATCTCGGTTTTATATGTGTGTGTGAGTAAAGTATGAATGTATGTACCTATGTGTAGGTATGAGGGCTTCGAGTACCGGCCCGGTGGGGGGTTGGGGTTCGGGTCTTGACTGATTACCTAAGGTAAGTTAGTGACTGGATGACTAACTCGGTTGATTTGAAGACCGGAAAGGTTTGGAAGGGCTGTGAAAGGGCTGTGAGGGTGAGTGGGTGGGTGAGGAGGGCCTTTCTGGTGGCGAGGAGCTGGGTTGTAGGACTAAGGTATTGTAACTATCTAAGTAGGTAGGCAGGCAAGTAGGTCTGGAGTTTTGAAGTTCCGAGGCTCGGGGAGAGGGTCGGATGGATGTATTGTACCTTACCTCATGTATGCCCTGTGTGCCGGTGCCCTGCTCCCATCGATAGGGGTTGCTACCCCGCATCTCTGTATCTCTGTGCCTCTGCATCTCTGTATCTCTGTGCCTCTGTATCTTTGTATCTCTGTATCTCTGTATCTCTGTATCTTAGCAAGTATTACCTCCGGGGGCGGGACCTGCCTGTGATTTACTGGACAGGCAGCTGGAACGCACTCCTCAAATCAGAAGCGTAGGGGGACAACAAGCATGCCGTCCGAACCAGAGCCTTTTCGTTTTCTTTGGTTTGGCCCTGGGAAAAACAGAGTTCAGCAGAGCAGAGCAGAGCAGAGCAGATCCATCCAAGGAGAACTTCCTGGTCATCGCCACCAGGACTTGTCTGTCTCCAGCCTGCTCGGGTACCAAGTCCCCCGGCCAAACTTTTCACAAAATCAGACCTACCCTGATCAATGTAAGGTAAGGTACCGTAGTCCGGACCGGACCAGACAACACCCCCCTTGTTATACCTACCCAAGAGGAAGGACGGAAGAAGAAGTAGAAGACCGAAGCAAGTCAGTTCAGTCAATCTCCCCCTTTACAACTC
>Ga0247769_1000343_pt1 | contig 11558 bp, 19 predicted proteins | sample UWRJL166409R6_FD_179942 | JGI IMG/M metagenome (GOLD analysis project Ga0247769, IMG submission 179942) | Plant litter microbial communities from Arlington Agricultural Research Station in Wisconsin, United States - UWRJ-L166-409R-6 | ecosystem: Environmental > Terrestrial > Plant litter >... | reverse complement strand
GAATCCGCGTGCACCAACCTAGCGGTGCTGCGATGCGCCCGCCTTTGTCGCCATCACATCGCACGCATCAATCAGAAGACCGCCGCCCAACTTCGGCTTGCAGCGGACGAGCAACCTCGCTTCGCTCGGCACTCGCCGCTGAAGCCTGATACGTTGGCCAGACCGGAAGGATAGCGCTGTGACCGAACTACGCGAGCGAACCCGCCACCACTTACGGACGATGTTTGCGCCGGACGACGTTGGCAGCGTTGAGCGAATCCTCGCGGAGAGATGCGGCGCCACCTTGCCCGGCATTTCCCCAGGGCATCCCGATCTGATCGAGCGGATTCAATTGGCCGCTATTCGGCTCAGCGCTGGACGCCTTGATGGTTTGAACAAGGCGGTTGACCTGGCGGCACTCGACTGGCGGGATCTGCTGGTCGCGGCGGGCTTTGCGGATGACCCTAACGCTTACGCGCATTGGAAGCCTCGCACCCTCAACGCGGCCGACCTCAATCACTGGTTTGCCGACGGTTCCCTGCCGGGCGTCGAATTTTCGCCGAACCAGCCGGTCATCGTCACGACCGGACCTGGTGTGACGCAAACGGGTTCGGTCATCAGTCTTGAAGCTCTCGAGCCTGAGCCCCAATACCTAGTTGAGCTGGCGTCAGGCACTGACATAACCGTATTTCAGCGGCACCTCGGAAAAGCTGACTGACCGCGGCAGCGAAGGCAGGCCAACAAGCTGTTGCAGCGGTCGGCGCGCCTTGTTGCTACCGGCAACGCCTTCCTGTCGCCCGTGGTGCAGTACCACGGGCTCGGTCACGGCCACCTGCTGCCTCGTGGTTTGCTGATGCGGCCACAGCTGAACAGCAATACGTTGGACGGACAGCGTCATGAGGCAGCTGCTCTCCGTACTCCGTGACACGCGAGCCAAGCTGGCTGATTCCGGAAATGACTTCACCTGGTCATCCTGGGAGGACCAGCCCGCAGCCCTGGCTGAACTTGACCATCACCTCAGCGCGCTCGCTGCCGGTCAGATCGACAAGCTGGTTCTCGACGTCTTGTTCGCGCCAACCGGCCCAATTCAGGAGGTCAGCCTGTCCAGCGGCTGGGGCGACGATTTTCTGGCGCTAGCCCAACGATACGATACCGCGATTGCTGCGAGCACTGCGCGCTAGCCCGTCATGCAAGTCGTACCCGTCCAGTTGGGGTGGAGATCGTTTTGTCGCAGGCAGCTACGTTGACGCGAAAGAAACCCAAATGCCGCCCAACAAGCCATTTCAAGCCGTTGAAGCAGACGGCCGTGCCTCGTCGTGACCTGCAGAATCCTTCCTCTCGCCCGTGGTGATGTACCACGGGCTCGCTCGTCGCCACCTGATACCTCTCGGTTCCTGATGCGGCCGCTGCTTAACGGCGGTACGTTGGGCGGACGGACCAGATGGCGACGCGATCCAATCGGTCAACGAATCGCGCAATCATCGCAGCAATCGTCAGCGCGAAAGCCACCGACACCGACGAGAGAATTCGTATCCTAACGACCGCGCTCGTCCCGCACGGGGTTGAAGTCGTCGGCTCGTTGATCCAACGTCGTGGTGTCTCTCGAGGTGGGACAAAGCGGATGGACGCACCGTTGAATAGCGCGACTCTAGTCGGCCCCGGAAAGGCCGAGGAGCTCGGACGGCTCGTTCGCGACCGCCAGGCGACGGTCGTTTACTTCCTGAATGATCTCAGCTCTGCCCAGCTGGCGCGCCTTGCTGCACTCACCGCCTGCCCGGTGATATCCTGCCCAGACGAATCGAATCCGCGTGCACCAACCTAGCGGTGCTGCGATGCGCCCGCCTTTGTCGCCATCACATCGCACGCATCAATCAGAAGACCGCCGCCCAACTTCGGCTTTCAGCGGACGAGCAACCTCGCTTCGCTCGGCACTCGCCGCTGAAGCCTGATACGTTGGGCGGACCGAAGACGCAACATTCGCACAGACCCCGCACACAACGATGCCGGATTCGATCGACAACCTAGTCCGGGACCTTCGAGGGGCGCGCGACGTAAATGCACACTACGAGGCGATCGACCGCCTTGTGATGAGGGGCGAGTTCGACGCGGCCGTGGCGCTGGCCCGAGCAGTCGAGGAAAGACCGGATATCGGCGCGGATCCCTGGGCACTTGAGGCTGTATTCGATCGTGTCGTTCGCGCCCTTGCTCTTTGCAACGCACATGAGGCGGCATCTGTCGCACTCCAGCTCGGCTTGTCACCGCGCACGCAATCAACACAGAGGGCGCGCGCGCCGTTAGCAACTGCCCGAGAGCTCGCGTTTCTGCTCGCGACTGGACAGTCGAACGCGACACTGAGCAGTTTGCTCGACCAGCTAGGACATCACCCTGACTTCGAAAACGTATTGAGCTGCTGGATCCAGGAGGTCGTTGTTCGTGGAACCGACTTCTCTCACGAGCCGTCAGTCAGACGATTCTGGGGTCAGCTGCTGGAGTCCCATCACCCCCTCGCCGTTCTACCGCTCAGCATCGAGCGCATCGAGGCCGAACTGAAGGACTGGCTTCCACAGGTGCGTGTCGGTGGATCGAGCTGTGGCATGCCGTACGGCCCGTCGCGGTGCTTAGACAACGAGCCGGGCTCGTTCGAACAAATCGTAGCAACCGAGGTCCCGACAACGACAGATATCGCGTCGGTCGTCGTGAATTGGCAGGAAGAATCAAACGGCCGTGCCGAAGCACGTAAGTTCAGTTTCGATCGCCCGACTAAGCCGAGTGCCGTGAGCGCGGGGTTCATGAAGGCCCTTCCACTCCTCTGCCTCGAGGGAGTAGCGGTCGAACAAGTGGTCGTCCGTCCAGTGTCGATAGAGCGCGCGCTCTCCATTTTATTCGCAGCCTCCGCCAACGGCGGCGCATACAACCATGGTCGTCGAGCTGCCTACGGCCGGCTTGAACTCTGGCAGTCTGTCGCCTCGTTGATTGGACACGATAGTATCGAGCTTGAAGGCATTGCCAACGCTGCAGCAGACTGGAGCTGGTACTCCTTCGATGCCGCAAGTGCCTGGTTCGAACAGGTCGCGTGGGACTTGGGCATCGCTGCCCTTTCACCCGATGCAACGGCTATGTCGATACTCGCCGCCACCGATATTGATTGAGAGCCCGTCTGCCCAAACCGCGACGGCCCGCCCAACAAGCTGTTGAAGCTGACGGCCGCGCCTCGTCGTGACCACCACCGCCCTCATCTCGCCCGTGGTGAGTAGTACCACGGGCTCGGTCATCGCGGCCTGCTGCCTCTCGGTTTGCTGATGCGGCCGCATCTTAACAGCGGTACGTTGGGCAGGTGGATGAGACCAGTGGGCGTTGAGCGAATTGCAGCCGCATTCCCCAGCCAGCTCGCGGCAGACGTTGCTGCGGTTTGCGCGGTGGTCCCGCCCGCGACCACGCAGCGTCCGACTCCTGCGGATATTGGTGCGATCACTCTTGCCGGCGAGCGCCTTCGCATCCCTCAGAGAATCTACTGGGCCGAACCGACGGAGAATGCAGCGCGCTCGTTGCGTGAGCGCGAGCGCCTAATCCTGTCGGCCATCTACAGCCGACATCATGACGGCTTCGTGAGGGAACGCGCATTGCGCGAGGTCATTCGCTCGCGCGAGCAGTTCGTGCAACCGTTCATCGTTCAACTGTTGGGTGAGTACGTGCTTGAGATCATACAGATCATCGAGGCCGAGCTCCCAGAGCCCATTCTCGCCGACTACGCCGCCTTCCTAGAGGGAAACGTCGAGTTCCTCGAGCTGACACGAGCGCGCGCAACGAGCTACTGGAATGCATACGCTCGTTCGCAGTTTCCAAGACTTCGCGAATACCCGGCGCTCCGCGTGCTCGATAGACTCGCTTTCTGGACGTCGCGGTGACGGAAACGCCCACTGCCCAACAAGGCGTTGCAGCAGACGGGCTTGTCGGTCGCTTCGCTCCCTCTGGCGCCCGCAGCTGAACGCCGGTACGTTAGCCAGAGCAGAGAGACCGGCGGTGGGCACCAATTTGGGCTGGATCGAGGGCAGTCGGGCGGTTATACTTTTAGTATGAAGACCGCCGTTTCTGTCCCGGACGAGGTTTTCGACGAGGCCGAGCACCTTGCAAAGCATCTCAAGATCTCGCGTAGCGAGCTGTACTCCAAGGCACTGGCAGAGTTCGTCTCCCGTCACTCCCCCGATGCTGTCACCGAGTCTTTCAATCGCGCGTGTGCGGCGGTGGAGGGTGAGCCTGACGCCGTATTTCAGCGTGCTGCGCGCAAAGTTCTCAAGAGTTCCGAGTGGTAATCGGACAGGGGGAAGTTTGGTGGGCGGACCTCGGTGAGCCCGTTGGCTCGGGGCCGGGTTTTCGCAGACCGGTGCTCGTCGTCCAGGGCGATGCCCTGAACCGAAGCGCTCTTGCAACCGTGGTCTGCGTGCCTCTCACTTCTCAGGTCAAGTGGGCTGAGGCGGCGGGAAACGTTCTCCTCTCCCCACGCGATACAAGCCTCGCAAAACCGTCCGTTGCCAACGTTTCCCAGATCGTCGCGCTCGACCGACAGATTCTCCAAAGGCGCGTGGGAAAGATCCCGCGCACGCGCCTCGCGGCCGTTCTTTCCGGGATCGATGTCGTGCTCGGCCGGCCTGGCTAACTTCGGCTTTCAGCGGCCGAGCACCTCGCTTCGCTCGGCGCTCGCCGCTGAAGCCGTGATACGTTGGGCGGTCCCACATGGACTTTGTTGAAGTCACAAGCCAGATAGACGAACCCCGCTTTCGGGACCTGCTTTCGCTCGCGGTTGGCTACCCGACTCCAGAAAAGCTCGCTCTCGTTGCCACCGCCTATCGCACCCTTTCGGGCCGAAGGCTCTTCGCGTTCGTCGATGGTCAAGCGGTACTGGGCATCATCGGTCTCGAGGTTTCCGGCGATGCTCGAGCACGCGTCCGGCACATCGCCGTCCCGCAAGGTCTTCGTCGACAGGGCATCGGGCGCCGTCTAGTCACCGAAGCAAGCGCCGCGACAGGTTCGACCACCGTGGTCGCAGAAACCCATCCAGATGCGGTCGGCTTCTACCGTGCCTGCGGCTTCTCCGTTGAGTCGCTTGGCGAGCGCTACCCGGGCATCGAGCGCTTCTCTTGCTCGTTCGGCCTTGTCTAGTGACCAGGGCCGCCCAACAAGCCGTTGAAGCAGACGGCCGCACCTCGTCCTGACCTGCATCGTCCTTGCTCTCGCCCGTGGTGGATACCACGGGACTCGCTCGTCGCTACCTGACGTCACCTCGTTTCCTGATGCGGCCGCTGCTTAACGGCGGTACGTTCGGCGGACTCGCGCATGGCGAACGAACGCGCTCCTTGGATGTTGACCGTCGGACAACTGCGCGAGCAACTGTTGACCGTCCCCGATGATGTCGCTGTGGCGCTGGTACAGCACGCTCGGTCAGGTGACGAGCTCAGCGTCGTTCGGTCCGTGCATGTCGGATATTCCGGTGGGCCTTTGCTCACGTTGACTCCAGCATCGCCTCCAGCTCTGTCCGCTGAGATACGTCGCGAGAACAGACCCGAACGACAGCGCCATCACAGTGACTACTTCGTCGAACAGTTCGGTTACACCATTGGTCGCGCGGGCTGTTTCGAGTTGAAGGTTCGGCTTCTGGCCGACAAGACTCCCTCGTTGCAAACCAGCAGCCTCAGCGCTGAGCTGACCCTTCTGTGTAAAGCCATCGCTGTCGAGTACTCGACGGCCCTCACCGATGAAGAGCATCGGTTGCTGGAAGTGCTTCCTGGTATTCGAAACAAGTTGCTACACATTGAATTCAGTCGTGCACAGGGCAGAATCAAACCGTTCATGGACACCCTCCACGATGCTGGCGTTATGAAGGTCAACCTCCAAACGGGGGAAACAGTTCGCGTTGCAACATCGTCGACCACGCAAGGCAGGCTGTTCGGGTGGTTGCTTGAGGCGGGATCGAGCGGCGCTCTGAAAGCCGCTGCCGACATGTTCTTCGATGGTATCTTGCTCGCCGAACGCCTGGCGATCGAATGCGACAAGCGAATGTCCGGGAATCCGTGAAGCTGCCCAACTCCGGTTTCTGACAGATCCCCACGAAATTAGACCTCTGCAGCGGCCATAAGGTCCCTCTGGAGTGCAGCGAAGGCGAGTTGAAGAATCGGAGGTAGGATCTCGAGGCCTGGGCGCGCGATGAGCTGCCTTCCAATGAAGAACGTTGAGAGGACTTGGCGCTTGCGGATGGTGTTGGCCTGCAGCTGCCAGTTCCATTGCATCGTGCGGCCAGCAAGGCCAACCAACCACGCGACCAGCGTGGCCAGCGTACCAAGCAGGAGCAGGATCTCGAGTCGCTTGGCGGTGTTGCAGCGCGCATAGCGAAGCCCAAAGCCCCAGCGGTGGCTCTTGAGATCGCGAAAGGTTTCCTCGATCTGCATGCGCTTCGTGTAGCCATCAATGAAGCTGGGGGACCTCCTGCAAACTGTTGAAGCTGAGTGCGGCGGAGAGCTCAGCGTGGCGTTTCTACTCGAACATCTCGTTGTCATTCGGGGCAGTCAATTTTGGGGCGATGCCGAACCCGGATGTTGTGGGACAACGAGGTTCGGTGCGAACGCCTAACTCCGCAATTGGACCTCGAGGCCGAAATCATCCGCTTCGAGTGCATCGGTCACCATCCAATCTCATTGATCTTTTTCCCGGACTCGATGGACGACCTCGAAGCAGCGATCCTGTCGGGCGCGGGCTACTGCAACCCTTTCACAACGACCATGTGCGCGTTCGTGAACGGCCAGCTGCGACGGTTCCAGTGCTTGTATCGCGACGATAACGGCTGCGAGTTCGCCTTCGACAAGAAGGCGCAACATGGGTTCGGCATGCCGAGCGATCGCGTTCTGCGATGGCTATGAACCGGAATGCATGTTCCCGCCTCGGCTTCGAAGTCAGCCAGCGAGGCGCGGGCCAGCTCGCGTGCTGAGATGGGCCGCCCCCGTCAAGACGCTGTACGCCAGCGCGTGAACTGCAGCGGGCGCCGCCCAACAACGGCTTCTGAGGGATCCCCACGAATTTAGAGCTCTGCGGCGGCGATAAGATCTCTTTGGAGCGCGGCGAAGGCGAGTTCAAGAATTGCTCGAGCTTTCTGGGGGGTGTATAGTTAGGCGCATGCCCAGGATGCAGGTGTACCTCCCAGACGAGTTGTACGACTTGGTTAAGAAGCGTCGGCTTCCTGCTTCGGAACTGTTGCAAGACGCGGTTCGTGCCGAAGTTCGCCGCCGACAACTGCTGGCTGAGGGGGACAAGTACGTCGCAGAGTTGATTGCTGAGGTAGGAAAACCAACCCCTCGACAGCGGGCCGCGGCTGCTGCAGTCGTCAAAAAACTCGTCGCGAAACCGCGCCGCAAGGCCGGATAGTGACCGTGCTGGTCCTCGACTCAGGCGGCGTCAGCTGTCTGGCCGCGCGTTCGCCAAAGGCTCTGGCGCTCATTCTTGCCCTTCGCGAAGAAGGCCTTTGGCCTCCTCGCGTCCCGTCGGTTGTCTTGGTTGAATGCTTGGAGGGCCACGCCGGTCGAGACGCTCGCGAGAACAAATTTCTCAAAGCTTGCGACGTCATTCACGTGCTACCTGAGACGCTCGCCCGACGTGCTGCCCTGCTCAGGAGACGCGCCAGACGCGGTTCGGCGGTCGACGCGCTCGTGGTGGCGCATGCTGAACCCGGTGGCACTGTCCTCACCTCCGATCCGCACGATCTCCAGGCCCTCGCAACGCATTCGGATTCCGTCGACATTATTTGCGTGTGAGCGAGCCTGTGAACGCCCTCCGCGGGGCACTCAACGGCAAGTATCGACGCAGCTCAGGGCCCAGCTCGCCTCGTTGGCCACCCAGCAGGTTCTCGCGCCATTGGTCGAGGCGCGCCGATTGCCAGAACGCTGATATGTTTGCAGACGACGAAGCCGCCGAGCATGAGCGATGTTGAACCACCTCGAATCCGTCGTTCTTCGTAAGGCCGCACTACAGCTCCGCTCCGAGCTGAGAGAAGGGCGAGTCACTCCCGCCACGTTCCGGGCTGTGCTCGCGGAGATCGCTCCACGAGATCGTGACCAGTTGGTCGACCTCCTCTGGGGCATCGACGAGATCGCCCCCGACGATCCCGAGCTTCCGCGTGGCTGCGTGCCGTATCTCCCGTGCCCGGTAGCGAGCGTGCTGGCTGCTATTCAGCAGGCGGGTGTGACTAGTGAGGACGTATTCGTCGATGTTGGGTCGGGCGCGGGGAGGGTCGTGCTGGTGGCACACCTCGAGACCGGGGCCAGTTGCATCGGTCTCGAGATTCAGCCCGCCCTCGCCGCCACCGCACAGGGCCGCGCTGACTGGTTACACTTGAATCGCGTGCGATTCGTGGGCGGGGACGCGGCACGAACGATCCGGGCGGTCACCATTGGAACGGTGTTCTTTCTCTATTGCCCGTTCAGCGGGGATCGGCTGCGTCGCTTCCTCGAAGGCTTGGCAGAGGTGGCACGCAGCCGTCCGATTCGCGTCTGTTGTGTCGATATGCCGGCGCTGAAGGCGCCCTGGTTGACTCGGCTGCCTTCGGCTTCGTCGAACATCGACGTGTATCGGAGCACGGCTTGCTCGGCGTCGCGGCCGGAGTAACGTCTGCGCATGGCGCGAACTGTCCTCGTCATTCACGGTGCTGGTGAGCCTCGCCGACGGCGGGGGGAAGTTTACTGGCAGGCGTTGCTCGGGGACACGCTGGGGGCAGGTTACCGAGTGGCAGCGCCGCGCATGCCTCGGCCAGAACAGCCGCAGTACTGGCCTTGGGCGCGGCGAATCGACGAACTGATCGCGGGCGCGCGCCGACCGATCGTGGTGGGGCACTCGTTCGGTGCATCGATGCTGTTGAAGTATTTTTCGGAGACCGTGCGCCGGCCCGCGATCTCGGGGTTGTTTTTGCTCGCTACCCCGTTTTGGGGTCCGGATTTCCCGGAGTACGCGCTGGCGCCGGATTTTGGCGCGCGCTTGCGCAGCGTCTCTCCCATCCATCTCTTTCACAGCCGAGATGATGCGGAGGTCCCGTTCGAGCATCTGGAACGCTACCGTCGTGCGCTGCCTCGCGCCAAGTTCAGGCGGTTGGATGGGCGGGGGCACGAGTTCAATCAGCCGCAGTTCCCGGAACTGGCGGCGGACATTCGCCGCTGGGCTGCGCGTTAGGCGGATGGGCAATCAGGTCGCGGGCACAATCAGCCGAATGCCGCGCGGTACGACCTCGATGCGGACGCGGGAGCTCGCGGGCCACTCTTCGCCGTCGAGCTGAGTGGCGAGCGGCGCGCCGCCTTCGGGGTCGAAGATCTCCAAGTCCATCACGCTTGCGCGGAGCGTCTTGGAATGTTCGAGCCCGATGTCTTCGAGGATGCCTTCGTTCAGCGGTACGAATTCCAGATCGCGGATCGCCTTGGACACCCAGTCATTCTTGCCCACGAACGGCACTAGTTCGAAGACGCCGTCGTCGTGGCAAGAGGTTTCGTCGAATACCCACGCGCCTGCGTAGACGCGCGTGTTTTTCACGATCAGATCGCACAGGCCGTCGAGTTCGACGCGCTGTCCGTCCAGGGTGGCGACCACGCGCAAGCGATCCTCGACTACGTACGACTCGAGGAACGTCTTGAGGAACGCGCCCGCGTAGACCACATGGTCGCGGTAGAGCTCCTTCAGCGGGCCCAATTTCTCGACCAGCGCGCGGTCACGGTTTCGCTGCGCGAGCACGCGCGCGGACAGGCCCCAGCCACAGGAGTCGAAAAAGTAATCCGCCTGTCCGCTTTCGCCCCCGGCACGATAAACCCCCACGTCGAGTCGGGTTTCGTGCGCCGCGCCGATCACGTCGATATTGCGCGCGAGCGCGCCATCATCTGCTTGCAGACCGAAGCTCCGGCCTTGGTCGTTGGCGGTACCGGTGGGGAGCATGCCCAAGCTCACGTCTTCGCGCCGCTGGCTGGTGTAAAGTCCGGCGGCTACTTCGCGGAACGTGCCGTCGCCGCCCATCGCGATCACGGTGCGGTAAGAATTGGCTTCCAACGCCGCGCGTACGGCGCCGATGGTCTTACCCCCGGGTAGCGTGGGCAGGAGATCGGTGACGAGGCCAGCGTCATTCAGCAGGGCGAGCGCGCTATCGATGCGCTCTTGATTCTTTCCGCTTTGCGCGGTCGGGTTTCCGACCAGGAGATGAGTGGCCATTCGCTCACGAGTATAGCCAAAAGGAAGCGCAGAGGGGCAGTCGGCGGACTGCGGGCGAGAGTTCTCCCGCTGGCGCCGCAGGTTGAAGCTCGATACTCTGGGCGCAGTCGCGATGCGAAATCCATTCACGGCTTTGATCAAGCGCGCGCGTGCCAACCGCGCGAACGAGCGCGGTCGGGAGCTCGATCGGCAAGGGCTCGAGGCCGAAGCGATCGCCGCCTACGAACACGCGAGCAATCTCGACCCGCGCTGGTCGGTGCCGTTCTACAACCTCGGTTTGATCTACAAATACCGCCGCGATTGGCAGCTCTCCCTGCGCCAGAATCAGCGTGCGGTGGAGCTGGACGCGAGCGACGTCGCGGCTTGCTGGAATCTAGGCATCGCCGCCACGGCTTTGAGTCGCTGGGCGGTCGCGCGCTCGGCGTGGCGCGCGGCGGGCGTCTCGATTCCGGATGGAGAGGGACCGATCGACTACCCCTGCGGGCGAACTCCGGTTCGGCTCAACCCCACGACCGAGGGCGAGGTCGTCTGGTCTCGACGCTTGGACCCCGCGCGCGCGATGATCGAGAGCATCCCTCTGCCCCAATCCGGGTTTCGCTATGGTGACATCGTGCTGAACGATGGCGCGGCGAAGGGTTATCGCATGCTCGGAGAGCAAGAAGTGCCGGTCTTCGATTGCCTCGATCTGCTGAGCCCGTCGTCGTTTTCGACGCATGTTGCGCAGGTCGCGCTGGGCGAGGAGGGGAGCGAGCCACCGTCGCCGATCGACCTCCTGGTCGAGCTTGCCGTCGAGCGACGGCTCGCGGCAGAGGATTGGTCTACGAGCTTTCAAATTCTGTGTAAGGCCTGCAGTGAGGGGCGTCCGCATGCAGGGCATGAGCACGAGCACCGTGAAGTGAATGGACCGCACCGCATCGCGATTGCCGCGCTGGACGAAGAACAGGCGCGGGCGCTGCTCGATGAGTGGCTGCCGCGCTCGGGCGGCGCAAGGCTGATCAGCTTCGAGGTCGCGCTGTCTGCGGCCCCGAGCTAGTCGGAGTCACTGAACGACGATGGTTTTGCTGACCGTCACATAGTCGCCGGAGAACGCCGGCACGCTGGCACGACGCATGGTGCTCGCGATGCAGCCCCCGGTGGGCGTGCCGGAAAACGGCGGGCCCTGAATCTGCGCGCTGGTTACGCGGCCCGAAGGAGCGAAGGTGATCGTGAGGTTGGCGGTGCCGGATGGATCGCCCTCTTTGCGGCAAGACGAAGCCTGCGTCGCGGCGCTCGCGAGCGCGTTCCGGGCAGCAGCGCGATCGAACTCGGTGTCCGGTGCGGCGGGCGGGGGCGCGTTGTGCACTTCGACCGGTTTA
>Ga0247769_1000342_pt1 | contig 11588 bp, 7 predicted proteins | sample UWRJL166409R6_FD_179942 | JGI IMG/M metagenome (GOLD analysis project Ga0247769, IMG submission 179942) | Plant litter microbial communities from Arlington Agricultural Research Station in Wisconsin, United States - UWRJ-L166-409R-6 | ecosystem: Environmental > Terrestrial > Plant litter >... | reverse complement strand
AAAAAAAAAAAAAAAAGAGACAAAAAAAGAAAAAGAAAAGAAAACTCACGTCATTAAAGGTAACATTCCAAACCTCAATGTCCATCGCCCCGCACGCACCCTGCCCCGCCGCGGCCTGGTTGCAAGCGTACGGGATGAAGCCGCGCTCCCACTTGCGGACGGTGAACAGCGGGGCCGGCAGGGCGTTGAGACCGCCGTTGTTGCGGAGGTCGAGGACGTGGGTCTCGTCCGGCTTCGGGAAGGCGACGCCGTGGCTGGTCGGAGGTTTGTCTTGGGCTGAGACCACGGTTACGGCTGTAGTTGCCAGTAGGGATATGATGGTGTTGAGTCTCATGGTGAATATATGTCTTCTTTTCTTGTTATTTTTGGCAGATGGATGATGACGATGGAGAGCACAGGAGATGCCAAAGAGAAATCAGAACTAGAACAACCGCTCAACCCCCAGCCTTTTATACATCCCAAATCATAGTCCTAGCACAGGTGAGAAGTCAACTTGTAAAGCCCTTGAAGTCATTTCCCAGAGTAAGGCAAGTAATCATCGCCAAGAAAGCCCGTCCCATCTTCGCCGTTCGTTCCCCTTGCAAGATTTGTCAGCTACGCCGCCGCCTTAAATATTACTCCCCCTCTCCAGTCCCTCACTCCCTCCCAAACCACGTGTGCTGCTGCTGCTGCTGCCGTGGGTGGCGCTTACGACCATGTTCATTCGCGAAACGTCATCACTAGTATTTAGTCCCTCATGCGAAATGCGCTGGAAAGATTAGATTAGCTGAAAAGGGCATGCCTGCCTGTTTTCGTCGAGATGAGATGAAGAAAGGAGGTGAAGTGAAACCTACATAGGTACCTACCTTACCTAAGGTGCCTACGATAGATATACGTATACGCAGGTTCCCCGGTGTGAACGTGGATGAAGCCTGGTTTCTTGGGTTGCATGGAGATGGAGCTTGAATACCAGGCACCTACCTAAGAATGGAACTTACCTTACTCCCAGCGGCCCAGCTCTGTCGCATGCCACTGTCCATATGCGAAGATACCTGGGAAGCAGAAGGGGGGGCTGACAATCATCCACTCATCTCTACGTCTGATCTAGTGTCCCAACAATGTTTTCCTCCATAATGACGGAGTTGGCAGATCAGATGACTTGCTAACCTAAAGGGAAGGCATGAGGGACAGACGGGAGGTGGCCAGCCTCTAATTAGCAATGTGTTCCCAACACCCCGCTGATGGGAGTTTTCTAGGAACCATACCTACCTACCTACCTATGTTATCTACTTGCCGGCACACATCTTTTCGTATCGCCCAATATTGCTTTCCTTCATCCGGAACCCCTTTCTTTCCCCCTCACACTCTGTGGCATTCAAGAGGGCCCCCCTCCAACGCTGTCATATCGCTTCCGGCGCTTCACTTTCCTTGTTTGGACACCCAAATCACAACAGGTGTGCTCCAACCTGTACTCCTCGCTTTTCTCTTTGTGCAACTCACCCGTTCCTGTACAAAACGTATAACTCGTAATCACCATCATGTCTCCGTTTGCCCCCCGCACACAGCCTTGTTATCCCCGGAGTGAACTAACCGCCCTCCGGACCCCGCTCATAGGCCACCTAACCCGGCGGTCTAGACCACGCTATGCAGTGCGCCACGCCATGCAGTGCGCCACGCCATGCAGTGCGATGCTCGTCTGCGGCTCGCTGCGAGGGCGGAGAAAAGGGGAAAGCTTGTTTCCGCAACGGCCCAGAGCGGGCGACTCAGCAAGCCACTCCAGCCCGTCAGGCTGGCCCGCGATTGGACAACCTGCAAGGCAGCACCTTCGACACATGTCGGGTAAATTCCGTGGCTAGCTGGGACGCGGGGATCTCCCGTTATCCTACGTCCATAATTGGGTCGGCGCCAAGACGAGGCACACCCTCGGTATGCACGAGGCTCGATGGATGCTTGTGCTGGAAGGCAGCTGAAGAAAAGTGGCTGGCTGTTCGGGCTCCTTGGGGGGTGAACGTGTCATTCGACGGTGTTCTGACGTGCGATGGCCTCAACTCCCATTCGGAGGGGAAGGTCCGAGAAGGTCATGGAAGGGCTGGCGATAGATAGCCTCGATGAAGACATATGGGGTGAGGGTAGGAGAGGGAGAGGGAAATGTCTATAAGAATCAGCGACTCCTGCCTTCCTGGCGATCCAAAACTTGTGAGATTCAGACCAACACAGCTCCCCAGTTCAAAGATCAAGTCACTAATCCCACACCACACTTGAGAGTACCTAGTTCAACTTCTTGCCTGACTTCCCCTCAAACAAGTCACCATGGCTTACCTCATTCCCTTCTTGGATGGCCCAGAGGTCTCCGCCCTATACGACACCAAGACCAAGCGTTTCACCGTCACCATCAAGGGCACGATCGCCGGCTTTTGGCTGGGACCCACGCTCCGCCGGGACACGGATTTCTTCGGCGGTCTCAAGTACCTCTTTGAGGGATTTCCCGGAGGACTCGGCAAAAAGGAAAACATAGACGTGAACCAATCCTCCGAGCTGTACATCACTCTGCCCATGGACCACTTCAACAACAAGACCGTGATTGTGGAGACTGGCTCCGGCACGAAGACAGCGGAAATTCGCTACACTGGCCTCAACGGCGTCGCTCTTCCCGGCGGCTCCAGCTCCCCCGCCGAGGACGACGTTGTGAGCAAACTCAACAACCTCCGCATTGGCAGCGTTCCGCCGCCCATCAAGGAGTATCTCCCGGGCGATGGTCTCCTAAGCCTCAAGGCGCGCGTCCCCCACGAGATCCCCTCCAGCGTCGACATCCGCTTCAACCCGGAGTTCCTGGAGATTGTGTCCTCCGGCATCACGTATGGTGATATCTACTGGACGCTCAAGTGGAAGAAGTTCCCGACCAAGGATGACAACCCGCAGGTCGTCGACGTCGACACCACCTACGGCACCCCGCTCCCTCCGCCCAACCCCATTACCGTCTTCAAGGTTACTCAGGGTTATGTTGTGTATGGCGTCTTGCTCTAGAGGGACATAAGTCGGCCTCATAGGGGCTTGATGTCGTTGAGTGCACTGCCTTGGTCTTAGCTAGTGATTGTTAGCCAGCCTGTCTTTACAGATACCCATTCGAATGCACGCATACCGTGTTCTCTCGTGACGAGGCAAATATCTGAGCATGCTGCTGTGATGTGTTCGCCTCTCTTAGAGATCAAGTAACCCCTGCCCAATCTTTATCTCGTGCCGCCCTCTCCCCCCTTGTCCGCTGCTAGGAACTTGTGCAACCGCCCAGATAATCTCGCTCGATCCTAGAACAGCCTCGCTGCAATCCTAACCCTGTGCTGAAGAAGCTAATCACCACCACCAGCGCCCCGGACCCGTTGTTGACGTCGTCGTTGTCGTTAGGGGATCAGTGGAGGGACAGTTCCAGAGATACAGACCATCCATAATAACCCTAACAAACTAACGGCGAACAAAGCGGGCAAAGACCACCAGCCGTAGACCCCAAGGTAGCGCAGCTGATGGAAAAGGAGGCACGACCTGATGAGCGCCGTAGACGGCTAATACAGCTGGAGAATCTGGACTCGGAGGCGGCCGCTATCGAGCAGAGGTTGGGCCAGATCCAGGGGAGGGAGAGATAGAGCGTCTTGCTTCAATAATTATGGTATTGACCTACTTACCTAATGAAGGTGGTTAATGAAAGGCGATGCTGTCAACAGCTTTTGAAGATGAGAAGTGAAACAGAAAACGTCCGGGAACTGCTGACACACCAGTTCCACTTTGAGGGAGAGGGGGCGTCAAAGAAAGGGAAGGCACGATTGCCACACGGCGACTTGCAGTTGCAGGGTGGTGATAGTGAACCACCATGCTTTGCGCAGAGATTCACAGCAAAAGATGTCTCGGATCAAGTGTAGCATTCTGTTTATCAAGGTCATTTTGTTTTACGATGAATGCCGCTATCTGGCCAGGACCAACGCCCTGGTCAGAGCCATGTGTCGAAGCCCCGGTGTTTCTGTCATTCCTAACCCTCATCTCCTCTTCGTTGCTAACGCGCAGGATCTGCGTAGTAGAGCGAGAACACCTTTGCCCGTCCCGGCGGATACACTGTCGCGGCCCCGAGGTCCGTGGATAAGCCACATCGACTCAGTGGCGCAGCTCTGGCGGTTGATGAGCTAGGCATCCCGGGTCCCAGTCCTGACTCCAAGGTTCGGTGACTCAAGTACAGGGCAGGTAGACAAACAATCCGGCGACTGTCCGGCGCCTAGGCCTTGTATAGCCTCGACCAACGACGTAAAGTCAGCATGGCAAAGGCTGTCGTTGTGTTCAACTCCTCGCAAACCCGCAAGGTCGCGGGACGCGCTGGGGTTAGCCATGATGGGCAACGACTATGCGCTTAACTGGTCACCGAGAAGGATGACCGTGCCAGATGGGTGTGCGAGAAAGGGCCGTCCAGAAGCGGCAGTGGTGTCGGAGTGGCGAGTTCGACACGACAAAATGCCATGTCTTCGGGCAGTGCACCCAAGACGATCCACGTCCGCCGCACTCATGAGGGACCAACCTGCGTTGGATCTACTTGAGGCTCTCCCATTGCAGCGGAAGAAACCCCTCATGGCTTGGGGATGATGCCTTCCTGCACAGCATTCCACACAGCTGGAAACAGGGCTCTGGCGTAGCTGCTCTTCTGGGCGAGTATGTAGTCGACATCGACGTCCCTACCACCCCCAATAATGCTGGACGCATGGTTGTCGACCGCGTGTAGCACATAGGTGCTCGAAAAGTCAAGCTCCCACGGATCCGACACTTTGCCGCTCCGCTCCCCATGCTTCAGCCACGCCAGCACATCCTTGCAGGTCCCCGAGTTGGCAACTTCATCCATGAGCAACCGCTCTTTGCGCTGTTCCTCCGGTCCGGGAGCGGTGGCCGCGTCAAGGGTCTCCAGAAAGATGCGCTTCTGGTCGCTGTACTCCCAGCTTGTGGGGCTGAACGCTTGTGGCTGCAGTATCAGGACCTCGGACGGGATTCCCGCGAGGCGATTGCCCAGATCGGTGAGAAGCTTGATGCTGGCAGTGTCCCACTGGCCGTCGAAGAACTCTTGCGCCGCGTGGTAAAAGACAGAGCTGCCCAATGTTAGAACTCTCACCAACGGGGGTAGGAAGCCAAGCCAACTCACATCATGTTGCTCCTTGGTACCGACATCATGACGCCATTGTTGAGATATCCCGTCAGCCACATCGCCAGGCCCATCTGCTGGCCGATAACGTTGCGGAACCCGCTGTTGCGCAGGTCGGCGATGTCCCGGAGCGGCATGGCATCAGCGTCCAGATACACGCCACCAAACTGTTTGAGGGCTTCCAGCCGCACAAAATCCGACTTGTGTTCCAGCGCCTCAATCCTCACCCCTCTCCGCGTCGTCTGGGGCGTCTCGACGCGGTTGATGGTCAGCCCCGGGAGGGCGAGCACGCGCTGGGTCCAGGGCGTCCCCGAATTCTTTGCTCGCTCGATGACTTCGGGTGCAGCGTCGGTGTGGATGTAGATGCGGTCGGGATGCCAGTAGAAATGCGCCGAGTAAGCCGACACAAAGAACTTGAAGCCGAGGCGGAACTCGGACGAGTCGCGCAAAATCCAGACGTAATGGACAAGATTCGGGATCGTTATTCTGTCTCCGTTTGCGCTGGAGCTTTTGAGGCCATCGTCGCAACCCTCCTCGGACAGCGACGTGAAGCGGTAGGTCGGATAGGGGAATCTGGGCGGCTTCAAGACGAACGCGACGCCATACGCGATGGCAAGGGCGGCGGTGATGACGACGAGGGCGGCGATTGCGCGTCGTCGCGACAGGAACATGGTGGAGCGGCCTTGGCTCGGAGCGCCGACTCTGGAGTAGAACATGTGAGGTTGGTCGTCTCGGGGCGCAGCTGATATCGTAGGGGAGGTCTCAGGAGGTCGTCGTGAGGATGATGATGACGACGACGACGTCGACGGAAAGGTGCTCGACGAGGGAGGTGATTAAAATTGTTTGGGGAGAAGTGTCCCGCAGCAGCTGCTGCTGCTCGCATTGTGGTCGGAAACTTTGGTGACAGGGGTCCCGGCCGGGTGACACCCCATCTCCGTGCACTCGCGGCCTGCCAAAGGATTCAGGTGGTCCTGGACCAATGGAGTGCCTTGGGTTCTTGCCAATCAGCCGCAGCGACGAGACGGCAAACGACAAGCGGCCACCACCTCACCCCACCAGACCCGTCCCCAACTGCTTCCATTCTTCCATTCAATCCACTCTTTGCGATGACGTTCAGGCCCAATTCTTTTAGAGTTCGCTTGCTGAATGGAGCCTTCTAACCTGTAAGAGAGTGGTCGTCAGAGGTGTACTTTTGGCCATGCTAGCGCATTTTTTGCTGAAATGACTTTTTTTTCTCTCTCCATCGCCAATCCAGCCAATCGCATCGCGTTCGTCTTGCTGAATGAATCGCTTTCAGTTGAAGAAGCATAAAAAATTCTACCTGAACCCAGCTTAAATTTGCTTCCGTACGACTCGGGACAGCACAGGCCTCCTTGCGACAACTCTAATAGCCCTCCGGTGGGCGTCCTTCAGCGCTGTTCTGTTCGGGAGCGCATCCCGAAGCGACAGTCGCATCGCCGTTAACCTGCAGGTCACAGTGGGTGCAATGGATGCAGGGACCGCTGACGGGGCGGCCGACGGGAGGAGGTCCTTGAAGAGACCCTTGCAGACACCACGACGACTCAAAATCCCTTCGACATCGAGGAAGATGCGCGGAGCTACATGCGTTGGGCCTCTCGACGATACTCCACAGATGTCCTATATATTCGAACCCTCTGGAAGCTAGGGCACTGGCATTGGTTTAGGTGCTGATGTCAGTTCCGTGCCTGGATGAGGTCAGGACAGGCGTGTGCATGCAGGATTTCATCATTGAGGATTCCCGGCCAAGATGTTCAGATGCACGACTGCCGAATGCCCCCACCGTCGCTGAAGAACTCGCCTTGGCCCATCCCGCATGTCGGTGTTCCGGGATTCATATCTGTCTCAGACACCATCTCGTTCAAGACATATTTCAGGAACCGTTCGGGTGTGGCGTCCCAGTTTCCGAGGAGGCTCTATCAGGGAACTTTCCTGCCAGCAAACAGACACGCTACGTCGCTCATGACTCAGGGTGGCACTATAAAGTCGAGTCCGTCATCTCATACCTACTCGGTCAAAAGCGGCCTCATTTCACAACGCTGTGCCGTGGTGGGTGGTGGGTAGCACAAAGATTCCAGAGTTTCCTTCCAGCGCTGTGTCACCGACCCGACAGGCGTAACCGAGTCCGCTCAGCCAGACCCCAGACCCCACGCCGAAGACCATTAGGGACGGATGAGACAATCCAACTCGGAGGGTCTCGGGAGCTCAGACTCCAACTGCCTGGGGTGGTGTCGAATGAGGTTCCAAAAGTCGAAATCACCACGTGCTCATCTGCATGCATCGGTCACTTTTGGATTCCAGGTGCATCCCTATTGAAGCAGCGTGGGGGATCTGAAAATCTGGTGCGGCGCGGGCCCAAGAGAAACACAATTCACATATCTTGCCGGTTCCCCCAAGCCGTGAGCCTGATTGGCCACCGTCGCCTCGGCTCGAGAGCACTTCCCATTCCCTCCTACGCCCCCAAGTCGCCAGCCCAATCCCAATCTCGATAACACTGCCTGTTTCATCTCTGTCAATTCTCAATTAGAGTTGCTGAAGCAAGTGGCGTGTCGCGCAAAATGCAGGAGCTGAAGCGCACACCAGCCTATCCGTGGGCACTTATTCAGCAGACCGACGGCCTCCCCACTCGGGGCTGGATCAGATCATGGGCGCCCTGCAGACAGCTAGCTCTTAAGACCGGAGCGGCTACCCGGTCAAGCCAGCTTCGAGTGCCGCGAGGGAGCAAAGATCGATATCCAGCCGCTGAGAACGACCAGTTGTGAAGATGGACTCGATGTGTGCACCTCCGCAGGTCGGCAGTCACCTTGACGCGATGGACCTTGACATGCACATGGAGGAAGCATTCCCGGGGCTGGACCGCCAACCCGAGCCAGAGACCTCGGACCCCGACAACCGTGTCGATGAAGCATCCCCGGAGGTGGACCGCCGCCCGGACGAAGTGACCTTGGAGGTCGACAACCGCGCCGCCGAGGCGACTCTGGAAGCCCGCCTCTCCTACCCAGGGCTTGAGGTGCTGAACGTCGAGAACGGGCTCGGAGTGGCGAACCCGCTCGGACCTTTCAGTCCCGCCAGCACCGCCAGTCCTTCCGGCTCTTCCAGTCCCGAACGAACTGCCAGTCCCGACCCCTCGGAGAAACCATGTTACACGCCACCACCTCGACCGTGGTGGAAGCGCCTGTGGTTCCTGCTCGTCATCATCGCCCTCGTGCTATCCGCTGCCGTCACAGGCACCGTTGCCGGTGTATTGCTACGAAGCGGCAGCGGCACCGCGGATGGGAATCGGAACAACCGAAACACAACAGGGTATGTGCGAGTGCCAATCTGATTACCTTGCTGCCACCGACTGACACTCCCCAGCAATAGCAATCCCGAACCCACGAGCACGTTTAGCTCCTCTGCGGCCCCGTCCGCAACAGCCACCTGGCCGTCTTCGCCATTCCAAACACCACTTCTCCCCGTCATCATCGGAAACGCGCAGAGAAACAGCACGGAAGGCCCCTACTTCGCCGCCATCGGCTTTCTCCAGGATGAGCAGCGGTTTACCCCCTGCAACTACACCATCATGCTCGAGCCGGGCAAGGATAAAAACCCCTGCGGCATCGCCATGACCCTCGCGGACGGGCTGGAGTACATCTGGAACGGCTGTGGCGGCCCGACGTACGTTACGTGGCTGAATCCCCTCTCGGAGAATATAGAATTTCAGTTCTACGCCAACTGCACCGAAAACACTAAGGCTTGGAGGTGCGGAGATACGATAGTGAACTCGGTTTACCGGTGCGAAAAGCCGAGTACTGGAACTGGAGGGCCCTGACGGAGGTGTGGTAGGGCGGCTGGGGAAACGTGCTTGTAGTGTATTAATGGGGTGATGTATCTATCAGGCTATACCCACGCAGCGGACTGGGACGCTTCATGTGTTATATACTCCTGAACTTTATAAAACGCTCGAGTTACTAATGAATAAGGGTCAATCCTTGCACTGGTGCACATTGCCGCTGGATTAAACTCTTGTGCAATACAGTTCAGCATTGAACCTCAAGCAACCTTATGACCCTGCTCTTTTGGCCATGCTTTGTCGGGCGCGAGCTGACTTTCGGACCCAACGACCGGGCACTCCTTAGCACGAGCATATTGGCGTGCGAAACTATAAGCCTAAGGTTCATCCCATCATCTGGTCATGACTCAAAAGGACTTTTTGTATCACAAACTTAAATGTTGGATGTGCATTGACTCATCCCCACGCACCAAAGTTGGATTCGCCTCGTCCGCCCGCATCTCTGCCGTGGGTATAAGAACCATCCCTAAGAACAATTTGCCCACCTTCCTCTCAATCTCAGCAATGGATCCTTTACTTTCACCAGCAGCCGCAGCTTTGTTTGGATAGATGGGGAGTCGGTTAACATATTTTGATTCATTCATTACCTACCTTACCTACCTTACCTACCCGGCCAGCACTTGGGTTAGGGAAAGGGAGGGGGTTGAGTTGAGTTCCAGGTGCCCAGTGGCCTGTCGAGTGGTGATCCGGGGGGGTTGCAGCGCTACTGGTGTGCTCGTCCTTGCCTTCCTTACCTTACCTGTTTCCTTCGGTTGAGGGGAGGGGGCAGGGACGGGGCAGGACACAGGGTAGGGACGTAGTGTTCCAAGTGTGGTTAAAGTCGTAACTTGGTTGGGGACAATGATGAGAAGGTATCGCGAAAAGCAGAAATCTACGTAAACTCTGTCTGAGCCCGCCGCAGTCTTGCTTGCTTGCTTCGGTTTGAAGTGAGTGAGTGAGTGGATGGGTGGTGCGGAGCGGAGGAGTATGTTCTGCACGACGTGAAGATATGATCTACTGAGTCCCGCGGAGAACATTGGTTTCATTTTTTATTCTTTTTTATTTTGCTGTTTGTTTGTTTTCCTTGATGCTCAGCTCTTCAGCTCTCGAGTGAGGGTTTCGGGCTTTGGGGGATTGGGAATACTAGGTCTGGTTCTTGTTCTCCAGGATTGGAATGGAAGGATTGCTAAAGATGATCAAGATAGGTGCCTACCTACGTAAGGTAGGTTTTTAGACATGCCATTTCATCCTTTCGTCCTTCCTGTTCCGAGATGGTGGTCGAGAAGGTGGCCACGTGATTCGTCTTGGCGGCTGAGGGTTTCCTGCCAAATCACCTGGTCTGCAGTGGACTGTTGTGGCACTTCATCACTTCTCTGCTAGGCCCCATCATTTCTCGCTGTTTTGCTTTGTCGTCACATCCCTCAATCCTCAATCCCACCCATTCGATACCCTACCCTACCCATTTTCCCTGCCGACGGTATCTCGATCCTTGGCAGGCAAGATGGTGCAATTCTTCCAGGATGGATGGGCCGGTTGGCCCCATGTCGGTCGCCGACCACGAAAATCCACCACAAAACCGAAATGCAAATCGCTCGTCCACCATCACCAGCATCTCCAGAATCTCGACCCCTTCCAACAGACACGAATGGAAAATGCAGCCACAGAAGAATTGACCTACTCTTCACTACCTGTAGGCTCGGTGCGCTTCCGAGTGTACACCAGGCTGTTGGCACTCAAGAAATCCCGACGCCAACCCCCTCGCCAAGATGACGGAGAAAACCGACACCGGATCAGGGCTCGACGCAATGGCCAAGACTGTCACAGACAGCTCCAACTTTGTGGTTCATGTGGCCCTCCTCTCGCCGAAGCCCAACGTAGACGGCGGGTGACATGGGCGAGCTGAAGCTGCGCCAAGCGATGCAGCCACGCGTTCTCAAGCCGGGGGAAACCCGTGGGATGGAAGCATGGTTGGAATATTGAAGGCGGCTTGCATGGCTAGCTCTGTGATGGGAACTGCATGGTGAGGGTCTCACCGCTTCTCGTCGCGACATCGCCTCAGCGCGCTGTGTGCCGAGGCAAGCCGATTCCGGAACCACACTCAGCCGTACCTTTCGGGCGTTCGAAGTAGCCAACGCCATGACTTGGTATCGGCTAACTGCTGCGGAGTCCGAAACCAACGCAGATGGCGGCGTAATCCGGCTTGGGAGAGGTCCATGCCGTCCCCCACCGTGATGCCATCCGGTGCCGGGAAGGGTTTCCGACCGGCTCAGCTGGCAACAGCGACGCCTTCGCACAGCTGACTGCCAAACGACTAGAATCTTAACACCAGGAATGGTCGTGGCTTGCATTGAATATCGAGTCTGCGTATCAGTGCCCATTCAAAGCGGTGGGATTGTGGGAGTGGTGAGGCAGCGATGGATCCCGATGTTTATGTGAAACAGGACGGCCACTTCCACCAAAGTGTGATGAACCGACGTGTATAAGAGTGGCCTTGATACTCTCGCTAGAAGTCTGACAGAAACTACAGTTTCCAGTGGCGAATCCTTACCAAAGCACTCACTCTTCCCAACCAGACCGCAACCGCAATCTCTTGTCTCGTAAACCGCCACCACCATG
>Ga0247769_1000340_pt1 | contig 11614 bp, 11 predicted proteins | sample UWRJL166409R6_FD_179942 | JGI IMG/M metagenome (GOLD analysis project Ga0247769, IMG submission 179942) | Plant litter microbial communities from Arlington Agricultural Research Station in Wisconsin, United States - UWRJ-L166-409R-6 | ecosystem: Environmental > Terrestrial > Plant litter >... | reverse complement strand
AGATGGCGATGCAGTGAGAAAAGGAGCCGAAAGGGTCTTGGCAAGGCGCTGCGAATTAACGAGTTCCCGGGCGCTGTCGGAAGAAAACCTGTCCTTAGAAAAAAAAATGCACCGGACTAGCCAGCTGAGGCCAATGACACAAGAGGCTTACGGCCTCTGCAATAAGACGCTACTTGGATCTGGGCCATATCTTGCGGGACCTGAAAGTCCACCTTTAACTGGTCAGCAGTGAGCATCTGTCGCAGTGGCCGCGTGCCGCTCGTGCTTGCAGCACTTGGCGGAGAACCGTCCCCCCTGGCCGCAGCGGTTTGCAACCCCTGTCTTCAAGACGCGGCCTGTGTTCTGGAAGGGCACCTGCTGGCAACTTCCAAAAAAAACACTACCTTACGACCACCCAGCTAAGGTACCTCAACTAGGTATCTACGGTATCTCACCCGAACCTAAGACTAAATATCCCAGAGCGCAACTGGACAACATCCAAGGGCAAGCCGCGGCATATTTCTTTTGAGTGCGATCCGGACCGCCGGCCCTTTGTCATGCGAGTACCACTGAAACGCAGTCGCCTGCTGAGAAGATAAGGCGGGGAGGGTCGATGACACGCAGAAGGCACAACCAGCCGAAGACGTCCAAGAAACTACAACGCTCAAAACTCTAAAGCCCGCCCTTGTGCCCGCCCTCGCCGACGACCGCCGTTCAATGCTAGCGCGGAATGCCTTCTTCAAACGCCCATCATCCCGCGAAGCCACCCGACTCCCCCGTCGATGACTCCGACTCCGACCTCGAGATAGATCTCGAAGAGCTCGATCCGCAGAGTACCGACGCTATCCTGCCCGGCCGTGCCGCAGAGCAACGAGCTCCTAGGATTGCTCTTCGCAATCTCCGTATGGGGGGTCTACGACGTAGCGCCAAGCGTAACGGGTACGGCGAGCTGGGTCGCAACCAGGGCGGCCTTGACGAGGATGCCGAGGCTCTTTTACGAGACGGTGATGCGGACAATTCCCGATATTCAGAGGGTAGCGCTCGGGGCGAGGATGATGCGCCACTCCTGAGCCGATATGGCGGCAGGCCAAGGCGGCGCCGGAGATCGTTCTCGAACGGCAGCTTGCGCAACCTCGGCCTGAGGTTGCCGAGCTTCATGTCAGGGAATACTGTGGACCAGAGCGCCCCTGGCGATGATGAGGAGGAAAAGGAGGAGGATGACCCGTCGGCATCGAGACAAGTAGCCATCGGGTTGGCACAGTCCACCCGCTTCCCACCCAACACCATCTCCAACGCAAAATATACGGCTTGGAGCTTCCTTCCCGTTACGTTGTACAACGAGTTTTCATTTTTCTTCAACATGTACTTCCTACTCGTCGCCCTATCTCAGGCAATACCAGCTCTGAGAATCGGCTATCTGACAACGTACGTCGCGCCGCTGGCGTTTGTATTGATGATCACGCTCGGAAAAGAGGCATACGACGACATTGAGAGACGAAGGCGAGACAACGAAGCCAACTCCGAAGAGTATACGGTCTTACGATTTGATGAACCGGGGATGGGCTCTGGACCGGCCCGAGCTAATAGGAGACTGAAGTCGGCGCACGAATGGAGGGGTTCTCGGCGCCAACTGCAAGACAGGGACAGACTATCGGACATCCAGGAGGAGGAAGAACAAGCTGAGGGAGATGGTGCTCGACAACCCCCATCCTCTGAGGTCTCCGAGGTCAGCAAAAAGTCGAAAGACCTCAAAGTCGGCGACGTCCTGAAGCTTAGTAAAGGGCAACGAGTCCCCGCCGATGTTGTCATCTTGAAATGCATCACCCACGAGCTTCCCGTTCAGAGGACATCGGAGGAGACATCGACGAAAGCTAAGCCGCTACTCGTGGAGCATCTTGACGAAGCTGAGCCCAGCAGCGCATCGGCCAGTGCAGGTGTTGATATCCCATTAGCAGGTCAAGACCTTGCCGAGGGTATCTCAACTGGGGAGACCTTTATTCGCACAGACCAGCTTGATGGCGAGACGGACTGGAAGTTACGGCTCGCTTCTCCTCTGTCGCAACACCTGGCGGTTGAGGAATTGGTCTGCCTCCGTGTTACTGGTGGCAAGCCCGATCGAAAGGTGAACGAGTTTTTGGGCACCCTGGAGTTGATGTCGCCAAGGGAGGATACCACAACCACGCCATACGCCCAAGGGAGTGATAACGACCACCTGAAGGCCGCTCCGCTCTCCATAGACAACACGGCATGGGCCAACACAGTCATCGCCTCCCAGGCCACAACGCTCGCCGTAATCCTCTACACGGGACCCCAGACGCGCTCAGCACTGTCGACCTCACCCTCACGTTCGAAAACAGGCTTGCTGGAGTACGAAATCAATTCTCTGACGAAGATACTGTGTTTCCTCACGCTTGCGCTCTCCATCATTCTGGTTGCCCTAGAGGGGTTCGGCAACACCAAAGGCAATGTGTGGTACGTCAAGATCATGAGATTTCTGGTCCTGTTCTCCACTATTGTGCCTATCAGTCTCCGAGTAAATCTGGATCTTGGAAAGAGCGTCTACTCTTGGTTCATTCAGAGAGACCCGGGAATGCCTGGTGCCGTTGTTCGTACCAGCACTATCCCGGAGGATCTAGGTCGCATTGAGTATCTTCTCAGCGACAAGACAGGAACCTTGACGCAAAACGAAATGGAAATGAAGAAAATCCACGTCGGCACTGTCTCCTATGCCAATGACGCCATGGATGAAGTGTTGGAATACGTCAAGCAAGGCTTTTATTCTTCTTCGGTGGGCTTGGCCTCAAGCCCCTCGCTAGTAACCCCATCCTCATCTTACATGGCCGCGGCAAACGTTGGAGCTACCAGAACGCGCCGAGAGATTGGATCGCGGGTCCGCGATGTGGTCCTTGCATTGGCGCTCTGTCACAACGTGACACCTACGACGGAGGAAGAAAACGGCGAGGTTGTGCATTCATACCAGGCCAGCTCTCCGGACGAAATTGCCATCGTGCGGTGGACGGAGTCTGTAGGCCTACGGCTGGCATCTCGTGACCGCAAGGGCATGGTTCTGGCCTCTGCCGAGACAGGAAAGCCAGTAGTCAAGGTACGGATCCTAGACATCTTCCCATTTACTTCCGAGGGCAAGCGAATGGGTGTTGTCGTACAGTTTTTCGAGAAGCTCCATCCTGGTGCTCCGACTCTCGAGGATGGCGAGATTTGGTTTTACCAGAAAGGAGCCGACACTGTGATGAGTTCAATCGTGGCTGCCAACGACTGGCTGGACGAAGAGACGGCGAACATGGCACGCGAAGGTCTCCGAACACTTGTTGTAGGACGAAAGCGGCTGTCAGTCAAGGAGTATCAGGAGTTTTCTGCCAAACACCAAGAAGCGTCTCTCGCGATCAGCGGTCGAGATATTGGGATGCAGGCAGTCATCTCCCAGTATCTAGAGCGTGATCTGGAGCTGTTGGGCGTGACGGGCGTCGAAGATAAGCTGCAGAAGGATGTCAAACCGTCGCTCGAGCTGCTTCGCAATGCCGGCATCAAGATTTGGATGCTGACGGGCGATAAAGTGGAGACAGCGCGTTGTGTCGCGGTCAGCTCCAAACTGGTGGCGAGAGGCCAGTACATCCACACCATTGCGAAGCTCCGCCGGAAGGACTCAGCACAGGAGAACCTTGACTTTCTCCGCAGCAAAGTAGACTCCTGCCTACTTATCGACGGCGAGAGTCTCAGCATGTTCTTGACGCACTATAGGAATGAGTTCATCTCGGTTGCGGTTCTCCTCCCAGCCGTTGTGGCTTGCCGGTGTTCACCCACGCAGAAAGCGGAAGTGGCCAAGCTCATCAAGGATTATACCAAGAAGCGTGTCTGCTGCATCGGCGACGGCGGCAACGATGTGTCGATGATTCAAGCAGCAGATGTAGGTGTTGGTATTGTGGGAAAAGAAGGCCGTCAGGCCAGTCTTGCTGCAGACTTCTCCATTGAGCAGTTCCACCACCTTACCAAGCTACTCGTTTGGCACGGCCGGAACAGCTACAAGCGAAGCGCAAAGTTGGCGCAATTTGTCATCCACCGCGGCCTGATCATTGCGGTATGCCAAACAATGTACAGTATAGCTCTTGGCTTTGAGCCATTTGGACTTTACAAGGTACGTGCTTTGTCGGCCCCTAAGATGAGGGCATCGAAGCCCCTTTCCGGGCGAGACTTCTGCTGACGTATCCTTGTAGGACTGGCTTCTTGTTGGCTACGCAACCGTGTACACGGCGGCACCAGTCCTATCCTTGGTCCTGGACAAGGATGTCGATGAGAATCTCGCCAGCTTATACCCGGAGCTCTACAAGGAGCTAACCTCGGGCCGGTCGCTCTCATACCGCACCTTCTTCGTCTGGGTGTTTGTGTCCATCTACCAGGGCTGCTTAATCCAAGGACTCTCCCAAGTGCTCACCGAGGTGGATGGGCCGCGGATGGTGGCGGTCAGTTACACAGTGCTCGTGCTCAACGAGCTGTTGATGGTTGCCATCGAAATAACGACTTGGCACTGGGTAATGGTCCTATCCATCCTTGGCACTTTCCTCATGTATATCGGCTCGGTGCCCTTCCTGGGCGCCTATTTCGACTTGAAGTTCATTCTCACCGTGTAAGTGCTCACCACATACGGCTGCTACGTTTCCATTATGTTCGTCGCTAACGAAGTCCTCCGGGACAGAGGGTTTCTCTGGCGCGTTGCGGCCATTGGGGCTATCTCGCTGATCCCAACGTATGCGGGCAAGCTGATTCGGAGAACGATGAAGCCTCCTTCATACAGGAAGGTCCAGGGTATTTGAAGCGGAAACTGGGCGGCGTTTTGGCGAGGTGGCTTACTCGTTTGGGTGCATGATTTTACCGGCATATCTAGCCTTTGCATGGATAGGGGCGTTAATAGGGATGGAGCTTCGTTCGTCCGGGGGATTTTCAGCTGAGCAGTCTATACGTGTCGAGAGTAGCGCCGCTGGTGTGGTGAATTCTGCTAGCAGAGATTTCACCTTGTGTATTGTTTTCGACGAACGAATATTTCTCCACCGTGACCATGACATTCTGGATCGACATGCCAAGACATATATACAGGTGCATACAAATGTGTATTAGAGTTTCAAGACCATCCAACTCGCCCCTTGCTCCCGAGCAATTCCAGACGAGGCTGCCTGCAGCAATGCACCGGCCGTGCCGCCTACAGCGCCCTGTAACTCCTTGCCGTTCGCCCACCGCTTTGGTCCGGCATACGCCCCTATGAAGCCTTCTGGGCCTGAGACCATCAACAAATTTCCCCCTCCTGCGATGCCCTCGCCCGCACCTTCGGCGATGGCGCAACCGCACGCCTCGATGATGGAAGCGGCAGCAGCAGGTGGATCCCTCCCGTCCGAGGAGGCCAGCAGGGTTGCCGAATGGTATCTACAAGCGCTAGAGCCGGGCTGGTTTGGGGCTAGAGCCAAAGGGAGGCGGACCTTGCGATGATTCCACGGCCACCACTGTGGGAGCCAGCGTGTGGATTTGTTATCGGGCTTGGGATGGGTGGTGGCGGTGGTGGTGGTTGCGTCGAGGATGTCGTCTGGGGAGATGAAGGTGTTCTCCTCATCGACAGTGGCGACGAAGCGGAGTTTGTCACCGTGGCGAGCTTCCAACTGCGCGAGGAGGGAGACGATGGCGTTCGTTGTTGCCGACTGGGTTTCGGTGCGGGAAGAAGAAGAAGAAGCTATCGGCGGCGGACCAACTCCGGGGCAGTCGGTGCGGTGGCGGTTCGCCCAGAGGATGAAAACGGTCGGTTTTGTTGAGTTGGGTGCGGGACTCCGACTCCCGCTGCCGTCGGTCTCCAACACGGCGCGGACGGTCTGCAGCGCCGGGGCGATTCCGGTGCCGCCGGCAAGGAAGACGATCCGGTCCGCGCTCCCCAGCCGGGCGCGAACGTCGAAACCCAGATGCGGACCGCGCAGCTCCACCGCGTCCCCTATCCGCAGTCGGCTGAGATAGGTGGAAACCTCGCCGCCGTCCATCTTGCGGATGAGGAAACGCAGACGGCCCTGCTCGAGATCGCGCTCCCCTTCCCCGGGCGACGAGGGCGGAAGCGGCGTGTAGTCCCTCGCCACCTGCAGCTGCGGCTGCTTGATCTCGACCGACCACAGCCCGTGATCCCAGGCCGCTTCCAGAACGGGCCGGTTAGTGTGCGACGCGCGCGGGAATTCTAGTCGCGGGAACAGTACGGAGAGCGCCAGTCCGGCGGCCGTTGTCCCCTTTCCCTCTGCGCCGTCACGGTTGAACTTGGGCTTCACGGTGAGGATGAAGCTGGTTGGGGAGACTTGCTCCCTGGACACGACGGTAAAAGGCACGAAGCTAGATGGGTTGAGCGGCGCGCCGACCACGCGCTTCACCAGCCATTCGTCTACGCCGCTGAGTTCCAGGATCGCGTTGAGCGCCAACCATGCCGGGACGACGCCGACTGCAAAAAGGAGGAGCGCAGGCCGCCTCCTCGGGGCACTGCGTCGTTCCTCCCGACCACCTCCTCCTCCCTTCTTCTCTCCATACCTCCTGCGGGATGCCGAAACGGCCAGTACACCCGCCCGTATCCGTTCACCCGACGTGGGACGCCGCCGTTGCAGCACGGGGCGGGTTATCGTTGATGCCGATGATGATGCATGTCGCGAGGCGATGGTTGTCAGAGCTTTTTGACACGGCCTTCTGCAGACACTCGTGAGTAATGAAGAACAAAATCCAGCGCTCCCGGTCATTGCGTCATTTGGAAACCCAGGTCGCAAAAAACCGCGTTAAAGGGAGCCAGTCTGAGGAAGCAATGCGCCGGGTGGAAGTTGATGAGTTGATCTCTCATTCGATGTGAATTCAGAGGTTTTGATGCGCTAATCTTACAAACCGACAACTGCCCGCTTATGTGCATATTTCCATGTAACTAAAAGAGGCACCAGGACAGAGCTGTCGGTCCCATTCAAGGGCCAGGACACCGTCTTGCACGAGGGGGGAAAAGGGCTAAAGCCTCAGAATCTGGCCGTCTGCCCGGATTCCACCCCTGAAAAGATCCGCAACCACAACACCCTTTAGGATCGTCTCGGCGACAATACCCTCGACGTGCCTGGGCTCCACCCTTCCATACCAAATTCCGTGGCCAGCCAGCTCATGCGCCTGTCCTTCCCTTGTCTTCAGATTCGGTGGGAGATAGATAATCACGTTACCGGCGAACTTGTGCCCGCCGATATGACTAATTTGTCCAACACGCGCAGAATAGGTCCGGCCCGATGCTTCACCAGTCAGCGTCGAAGAAGCAGCGCTTGGCACCTCTGTCTCAACGGGGCCTGATAACACCTCTATACCAAGGTCTGGGAGCTTCTTCTCAAACTCGCATTGCAGCAGAGGCCCAAAGACGCCGCACCTCCGATCGCGACCGCCATGTCCGCACACCAAGACCAGTATGTCCGTGACGTCGCGCACTCCCCACAGCAGGCTCTGATACGCCGGCTTGCGCGTCAGCCTGTCTCTGTGGATAGGTGACAGCCCATCATGGGCCGAGTGCAGATTTTCCGGCAGCAGGTAGCCCTTGACTAGCGCCTCGACACTCTCAAACGAGACCCGAGGCAGAAAAGGCACGTATTTGAAGGACGGCAAGAGGTACGCCGAAGTGCTTTGAAGCTCGGCCCTCCGCGGCACCGACGATGGGAACGACGAGTTCAGGACCGAGATGTGGTAGAAAGGCTTCGGAGACACCCAAATAACTTACCGTTAGCGTTGTGCCGTTTGTACTATGATCTGGGTATTTCCAGAACATCTTCGAGCACGCATGTTTTCTCCACATCCCGACTCACATCGCTGAATACGCCACCACGACCAATTAGCTCGCGCAGATCCGCCGCTAGATTATCGCCGCTGCTGTCTTCTTCGATCTTGGACGGCCAGTCCGACCTCCCGGTGCAAACGAGTACTTGCTGCGCATAGTTGGAAATGAGCCCGTTCAACGGTGTCTTGCGGTCAATCTTGAAGCCCTCGGTCATATCGGGGGTTGGCGCACAGGCACATGTAGGCGGCGGGCAGCTGGCAACTGTGGGAAACGACGGCGACTTGGTGGAAAGGCATCTTATTGGGATGCGGAGGACTTTCCCTCCCAGCCTCCTCGGCAGTGAGAAAACCATGTTTGAAAGGACGTTGATGAGACCAATCTCAGAGCGCAAGACATGGGAAGTCGCTTAGATGGGTACCATGTGAAGGGGAATTTCGAAACGACCTTGGATCCAAGAATCCAGGAAATCGATGACGGAGTTAAAGATTCGTCTATCGGAGCCGAGATGCAGATCGCTTTCTCAGAGCTCGCCCTTTGTGTGACCTGGAATAATCCGGTCCAATCACAAATCAAAGGTGGGGCGACCTCCAACGACAGCCCATCACGACAAAGAAGAAGCTTTTGAGCCGCAGAAGTCACATAACGAATGCAGTAGGTACATAGCAATATGGGATCCAGGCTAACTTTTGACAGGGAAAGAGAAAATTTGATCTGTGAATTATAAGCAGCCTAGGCAGCTAATGGGAACATTGCTCTCTTCCAGAATTCAAGTGAGATACCAACTTAGTGAGACGTCCGGATAACGACAGGATACCATCTACCCACTGCCAGTAATCCTCTGACTGGTATGCTAGGAAACCATGGCAAGATGGAGCTGCCAAGATTTCACTACTTCCTCGGCGCTCAGCCCTACATGACAGTACAACAGGGGCAGCCCTCCTCCGCAACCCGCTTCTCTCTACTCTCCAGAATCTCTCTCTCCTCTGTGTTCGATTTCAGTTCAGCACTTCCAAAGAATTTTCCAGTATGGTGTTTTTCACTTACTAGCAGTCAGTTTGACAGGGATGTTTGGAAGCAAGGGTGGGAACCCATCCTCGCCGGGCTCAAGTTGCGAGTCCTCGTCCTCGCCGAACATGGCGTCAGCCAACTTGACTTTGTCGTCCCAGACCTGAAACGTGATGGGCTTGGGGTCCGAGCCGTCCGGCTTGAGACTACGCTCGATGGCGATGGCGCCAAGAGTGTATCCAACGTGACCGGTGGCACCTCTGAAGCCTTGACGTTGCGTCTTGTCCACATGCAGGTCAACGTCATAGCCGAGCATGACAAGCTTCTTTGCGGATATCAGAGGGCCGACTTTGTTACCCGTGTCGAAGAACCTCGTGGTCGACAGAAATCCCCGCTGTCGGCTCGACCCCCCCGGCTTCAGCCAAAAGGTGCGCGTCCTCTCCTGTTTGATTTTCGTAGGTATAGACTTCCTGACATCCTCGATGGTACGGAAGGTCTGGGGTACAGTGAGATCAGGGTATTCCTGCAGGATCACGTCCCAACTCTGGCCATGTTGCTGATGACGACGGAGAACTTCCCTCAGGTCCCTGTGGCGGTGGCGTGGGTGCTGGTAGACGCCAATTTCGATGGTTTCCAAAGCTCCTTTGCCTGCAGGAAACTGTAAAAGCTCATCAATACGGGAAAGCTTTGCAATGGATTGGTTCCATTACCTCAAACGGTGCAGGTGTAGCAGCTTGTGTTTTGGTAGTAGTTGGTCCATCGTCAGTCGGAACGCCTTGGGCGGGCTGGGTGGTTGAGAGAGCTGGACCGTCTTGGGAATCAGGGGGGTCTTTCGGCACACCCTCACCCGGATCAAGCCCGCTGTCTTCCCCGGAACCATGTTCGTCATGATTGACTCGTGCCTCTCGAATCTTGCTGAGGCCATCCACGGCACCTTTGAGCCGCTCTGTGCGGTGGCTGATGTCTTCCATCTCCTTTTTTATTCTGGCAGTTAGTGTTCTCTTGAGGCCGCTCTTTTCCTCGTTTGGGTTGTGAGTAGTCTTATCCGAGTCTCTGCGCAATATGGCAGATGAGGTGCCACGATCAGAGGCGCCGATGCTCTTCCACGATGGAGTGCGTGAGCCGGTCATGATGAAAGATGTGTTTTGCTCCAGAGTCGAATTGCTGCTGCAACACCATGAAGGAAAGAATAGTAACCGCAGGGCGGTACGGGATATAGATTTTAATGGTCTGGATTCAAGGTATGGCTACGGCTATTCACACTGTGTTTGCGATGCTTGAGAAGATCAGAGAAATTCACCTACCGTAGGTACGCATGCATGAGGGGAGAAGGGGCTGGCTGCAGAAACCCGGCCGCAAATGACCGACTGCCACGGCGCGCATGCCCCCGCCCATAGCCGAGCAATACCATCCAGTCTCCAGACACCAAACGCTCGCATCGGATGGTTAGACAAGCAGATGGTTCGCAAGTAGGTGATGAGCAATATGCGGTCGATAAGGCGGCCGTGGGAGGTGTAGGCAGGCTCAGATGCTGCCAATGGGCGCGATGCAAATCTGAGACAAATGGACACCCAACTGGCAGATGCCCAATTTGCGCTGCAATTCTTGAAAAAAAAAAATCAATTTTTCAGGGCAGGGACCCCGCTGAGAAGCGTCAGATATCCCCCTATCATTGATTCTATGCCGGAGGCGGCCTTCCACGATCCTTTTCAGTCTGTAGCAAGTTGCCTGCCCGTGCGACTGCTGCCTCGCGGATGGCTCTTCTGCCCACGCGTCGGCCCGTGAGTGAAGGAGACAGGAGGGAGGGTGGCAAGACGCATGAACCTCTGGGCAAATCGGTTGGACGAGGAACCTGCGATTTTCTTGGACCTATTGAGGCCCGAAGAAAGTTGAGGGGGGCAAGATCCTTGACGCACAAGGGGGGTAGGGGCTGATAGTCCTGGAAAATGCGGAGCTTGGCTGGTTTGGGCCGCTGAGATGCTAGTCGCTGCTGCAAACGTTAAGGGCAGGAAGGTCCGCCCTCCCCATCCATGCTTGCCTGCCTCCGTATGCCTGCACCCGGCCCGAGCTGCGTGGACCGAGATGGAGCCTTCTGCGGAGAGACCCCCCTCGCGGGGCTATGAGACCATGGGGGTGATCATGGGGGACACGCGGGAATATGCCGTCTTCCATGGATTTCGAAGACTGTATACCGAGAACCTCCTTTACCAGCAGGCTGAGATTGTACACCTGGAGAAGGAGCTGCAGGAGATCAGGGCGGCTGATAGCAAGTCCTTTGCTCGGTCGTCGTACTTCCAGAATTGGGCTGAGCTTCGCGCCCCCACCGCGTCAGATGACGAGGGTAAGTCTCAGCAACTTCGCAAGATCTTGCAGCTTCGGGATGCCTTGGACAAGTATTGTAAGTAAAGCTGGTCCTAATTTTGAACCGGGTTGCAATGATCTCGTCTGACTTACCTCTCCCGTTACCTCACCTCTGCAAATCTTAGACAAATCTCTTCTTCGCTTTGAAAAGATTGTGAACATGGACCAGCCACGCCCTCGAACCATGAAGAATTTGTGGGCGTGGATCGTTCGACCCCTTCTGGGGAATGTTGATATCAAGAGTTGCGATGACAAGATTTATGCCAACATGGACGCTAAAGTCATGGTGTCTCTCGATCGCACCTCTGACGACCCGCTCACGTTTTGGGTCCAGAACCAGGTGATCCCGGTATACCACCGCTTCATTGGGAGGCGCCTGCTTGTACTGTCACATCCATATCCATCTTCCCCCTTGACTGAGGAGAGCGCAAAATGCTGATGGCCGACCTCTGC